>AR_comb_assmDRAFT_10337730_pt1 | contig 12139 bp, 8 predicted proteins | sample ArasoioldDNA_FD_10543 | JGI IMG/M metagenome (IMG submission 10543) | reverse complement strand
GCAACCCAGTGATTAAGAGTCACTTGCTCTGCCAATTGAGCTAACGGTGCAAATGCGTTTTACGAGGCTAATCATGAAATCTGCTTCAGTCCAGCAGATCGCTTGTTCTTTACAAATCCGCCAATGCGTTACCACCCGTAACATCTCCCGCAGCAGCAGGTCAAAAAGTATGAAGGTGCTTGTGAGCGCGAAGCAAAGAGCCGCCATGCACTACGGCACGACGGCTCAATGTGGAACTAAGAATTGTTCAGCGACGGCAGCAGGCCTAACGATTGTTCACAACCGTCTGCGGTATGGATTTGTTCAATTCAAGCTGCACGCTGACCCTCTGGATTTGCGCCGCCTGATGTTTTGCCTGTGCCATTAATTCTTCAATTCGCTTGTCTTGTTCTTTCATTCGCCGGTGTGCTTTGAGAAATTCGTTCAGCAACATCGCGTTCACGGCATCGTAACGCACAGTATATGGTTTACCGTCGGCATCGTAAATCACAAGGTCTGCATTAATCCGTGCCACATCCTCGGCGATCAGACCAAAATGCGGCGTGCGGTCCTTGTGCACCTTGTAACGAAAGCTCACCGGTTTGAGTGCTAGAATGGACTCACTCGCCTTATCCATCGGCTTGATGTCGGTCTTGTAAGGACCTGAAGAGCTCGCCGTGCCAAGCTGACCAGCGGAGTCGATCAGGACTGGAATGGCGTCATTGTTTCCGGTAGACACTCCGCGGATGCCAGTAATAAAGGCGCGTCCCCTGACCTGCCCAATGCGGATGGTGTCCGAGTCGCCCGGATTTCCCACGTTGCCAATCTCGATGTTGTTAGACCCGGTCGTGACATTTATTCCCGCACCAGCACCCAGAGCGACGTTTCCAAAGCCCGTCGTACGTTGAAGCGCCTGCGCTCCAATGGCTGTGTTGTTGCTACCGCCTTCTGCTGTGGTGGATTGCAACGCCTGAGAACCCACTGCGGTGTTAAACGTGGCGGTGGTGTTGCTAGTGAGCGCTTGAAAACCCAACGGCGGTGTTGCCGTCGGCTGTGTTGGTGAACAGCGCCGCATCACCAATGGCCGTGTTCTGGATACCCGTAGTATTGCTAAGCAGCGCACCAGCACCAATGGCCGTGTTTTGGCTGCCCGTAGTGTTGCCAGAGAGCGCACCATTACCGTTGGCCGTGTTGAAGCCGCCGGTGGTGTTGCTATATAACGCGGCGCCACCGTTGGCCGTGTTGCCGATGCCGTGGTGTTGTTTAGCAGCGCCTCAGAGCCGACGGCCGTGTTGGCGGAGGCGGTATTGTTTTCGAGAGCAAACGCTCCGATAGCCGTATTGTCGTTACCGGTTGCGTTTTGGACAAGCGTGTCTGTTCCGGTGGCCGTGTTTCGTGTGCCCGTTGTGTTGAGTTCAAGCGCAACTGTGCCAACCGCTGTGTTTGAATCCGCGTTGTTGAGAATCAGTGCCCCTGCGCCCACACCGGTGTTGAAGTTGCCGGTGGTGTCGATGGTGAGCGAAAGCGCACCAATCGCTGTGTTCCCGACGCCGGCGGTGAGGTGTAAAAGGGCGTTCTGCCCTTCCGCTGTCGTGAAGTTGGGATAGCCTCCGTCCGGCGGCGGATTGACTGCCTGCACATTGGGCAAAAGCGCGGAGCAGCCGAACGTTAATAATACGAATGTCGCATAAACAATTTTCGTTCTTTTCATCTATTTTTCTCGTTTTCGACTTGTGATTTTGCCGCGTTGAAACTGCCTGATTCATTGAACGTCACGTGATTGGTCGTTCAGAACCGTTCGCGACGGGGCTTTGTTGAATTCAAGTTGTACGCTCACTTTCTGTAGACCTGCAGTAAGCGCTTCAATTTGCTTTTGCTGCTGCGCACTAATCTTTTCCTGTCTTGCAGCATTGCTCTTCAACTCCGCGATTGTCACTTGCTGTTCCTCAACCTTCTTGTGCTCTTTCAGAAACTCATTGAGCAACATCGCATTCACCTGGTCGTAGCGCACGCTGTAGGGTTTTCCGGTCTTGTCGAGCGCCACTAAGGCGGGATTTACTTTTTGCACGTCTTCGGCGACGAGTCCCCACTGCTGGATACCTTGTGGGTCCAAGTCCTTCTTGTAGCGGAAGGTAACCGGCTTGAGCGCGAACAGAGCGTCGCTGGCGTTGTCCATGGGCTTGATGTCCTTCTTGAAGCGGTTTGAGGAAGTCGTCGTGCCGAGTTTTCCGCTTGAATTTATCAGGACTGCGACCCCGGAAGCGGAGGTTTGACCGTCGATGCTTGCGATGTAGCAGGCGTTGCTTTCGCCAGCAACCCCATTCATTCCTGCACCAATGTAGACGTTATTCGAACCCGTTGTAGCGTTGAATCCGGCGGCCGTGCCCAAGGCGACGTTGCTATTGCCGATGGTATTGTTATGAAGCGAGCTAAGGCCGTTGGCCGTGTTGGCGCTGCCAGTGGTGTTAGTTGTGAGCGCGTTCGCGCCGTTGGCTGTGTTCCAAAAGCCGCTGGTGTTGCTAAAGAGCGCGTGAAAACCGACGGCAGTATTATAAGGTCCAGTGTTATTAAGGAGCGCTCCGGAACCAATGCCTGTGTTGAAGCCCCCAGCAGTATTCCTCGAGAGCGCTAGACGCCCCACTGCCGTATTGTCAGCTCCAGAGATGTTGTTAAAGAGTGCCATTTCGCCAGTGGCCGTGTTGTAGCTGCCGGTGGTGTTGTGGTTGAGCGCATCATACCCAATTGCCGTGTTGGCGCCGCCGTTATTGGTCTGTAGCGCGCCAAAACCGAAGGCGCTGTTTTCACTGCCAGTAGTATTGTCTAAGAGTGCAAACGCGCCGTTGGCCGTGTTGTTGCTGGCGGTTGTGTTGTGAAAGAGCGCATCAAAACCGGTGGCCGTGTTCTGGTTGCCGGTGGTGTTGAGGTTTAGCGCACCAGAACCGTTGGCCGTGTTGGCGCCGCCGGTGGTGTTGGCTTCGAGCGCGTTCACGCCACTGGCCGTGTTGTTGCTGGCGGTTGTGTTGTGAAAGAGCGCATCCAAACCGATGGCCGTGTTGAAGCTGCCGGTGGTATTGAAATTGAGCGCGGCGGCACCGGCGGCGGTGTTGTCGGAGCCGGTGGTGTTCTTATAGAGCGCGGACCAACCGGTAGCCGTGTTGTAGGAGCTGGTGTTGTAATAGAGCGCAACTGCCCCGACGGCCGTGTTGAAGTCGGTAGTCGCGTTAACGAAAAGCGCCGAAGCACCGACAGCCGTGTTGCTGCCACCGGTGGTGTTGTTAACGAGCGACTGCTCGCCGGTGGCCGTGTTGTTGTAGCCGTCTGTGTTTTTAAAGAGCGCTCCCGCACCGTCGGCCGTGTTGTTGCCGCCGGTTGTGTTGTATTGGAGCGCGGTGTCACCGGTAGCGGTATTGCCGAAGCCGGTTGTGTTGAATTCGAGCGTGAGAGCACCGGTGGCGGTGTTGCCGTAGCCGTTTGTGTTGTGTCCGAACGCGTTATAGCCCAGCACAGTATTGTCGAAACCGTCGCAAATCTGTCGACATTGTGCGTGGCTGAGCTGCGGATGCCCGAAGAGCGAGACAGCGACAATGAGCGTGATCAGAAGGAAACCGCGCTGCATGAACGAGTGAGTTATCGAATTTCCCATGATTGAAGTTTTGGTTTTCATATACCGATCCCTTTCTTTTTTTCTGCTGAAGTTTTCTGGGTTAGTTCTTTCTTTTTTACGGATGGCTTGTTTCTGGAAATGCTTCACTTTTGCTCGGCAGCTTTACTGATCGTTCCAGCCTTCGCCGAAAGCTAAGGCGGGCAAGCACGCCGTTCGCGGTGCAGGTCCGCCACCGCGCGGATTCGTCCTGTGGCGAATTTGCTCGTCTCTGGTGCGCCGGCGAGCGGCTTCGCCGTGGCGAGCTGTGCACTGACTTTTTGTAGGCCCGCACTAAGCGCTTCAATTTGCTTTTCCTGGCGAACGATGGTCGCTCCCTGCTCTTCCACGGTCTTGTGCTCTTTAAGAAATTCGTTGAGCAACATCGCGTTCACCATCTCGTAGTGCACGCTTTCCGGTAGGCCTTTAGCATTGCACGCCACCAGATCGGGATTGACCACGGCTACCTCTTCGGCAATCAGCCCAAAGGCGAGCGATTGGCTTGGATCAACTTCTTTCTTGTAACGGTAGAGGACCGGTTTGAGCCGGTAAAGGGCTTCGCTGGCGGTGTTCATTGGCCTGATCTGCTCCTTGTAACGTCGCGAGGAACTCAAATGGCCAAGCAAGCCAGTGTTTAGGTTCACACTAACAGTATCGGTGCCACCACCGCTCACCGCAGTGTTGTTAATATTGCGGATATAAGTCTGATTGCTCTCGCCCCCGACGCCACCCATGTTTGCGCCGATGTAGACGTTACCAGCACCCGTTGTCTGGTTGGCGCCAGCATCAAAACCCACGGCCACATGAGCTTCGCCCGCGGTATTATGCAGAAGCGCCATCGTGCCAACAGCCGTATTGGAATTGCCATGATTGTTGTTTAGCAACGCCGAATCACCCACGGAAACGTTCTGGACACCATCGATATTGCCAGACAACGCCCCAGAACCAAAGGCTTCGTTTCCGAACCCGGTGGCGTTGCTAGCGAGCGATTGAAACCCAAAGGCGTTGTTGTTGAGGCCAGTGGTGTTGCTAAAGAGAGCGAACGTTCCGTTAGCCGTGTTTTGGGTTCCAGTTGTGTTGCTGAGAAGCGCCCCCGCCCCAGTGGCTGTATTGTTATCGGCGGTGTTAGCAAGCAGTGCCCCAGCACCGACGGCCGTATTGAGATTGTTCGTCGTGTTGGCGTCAAGCGATAAGAAGCCAACTGCCGTATTGAAACCGCCGGTAGTGAGACTAAACAGAGCTTTCTGCCCCTCCGCTGTGTTGCCGCCCGGATAACCGCCGTCCGGTGCCGGACTTACAGCGTGCACTCCAGGCGAGGGCCCGAAACATGCAAGCCCAAATGCGAGGAGAAATACTGAAGTTGTTTGCTGTAGCTGAATTAATGGATTCATGTTTTTTGGTCTCTTTGCCTTTTCGCACAGGTACTGCAGGAAATTCGGCGCGATATAACGCGGAAAGTTTGGATTTTTTACGAAACCGCGGATTACACGGATAAAACGGATGATCACTGTAGAGGGAGCCGTCCCGGCTGCTTTGCATTTGAAAGTCGATACGCCCATTCGGCTGTCGCCTGCAGTTTTGTTAGAGCTTACCCAGTTCTGCCTGACCTTTATTATGGGATGGGAACGCGTCAGCGCTCTACTCACGGCTGCCTATTAAACACTGGTGAGGTTGTCTTAGACGGGATTTGAGGCTGTAACGGAGTGGGAGGTCCACTTCAATTCCACCCGAACCGGCACGACCGGTTCTCCTTTCGGGCTACTACCGCTTCATTTTTCACCGCTACAGGAACTCCGTTTACGGCCTCAAGATGATAAGAGTTTTTCGTCTGAGTGAAGATCCTTTCTGTAGGAGTTGGCTATGGGGTCCACAGATACCCGTGACATCCGGCTGCGTCACAGTAGAATCCTGTGATGGACCCTGCGGAGTTAATCGCCTTGTCATTGGGAGATGCTCCTCCTGGGCCGGTGTACGTTGTAAAGCGACCATTGGCAGACCGCGAGAAGCCAATTATCGCGGCGTTAGTGACGTAGATTCCCGAGATCGCTCCCGAAGAGTTGATGGCATCGCACTCAGTGGCTACCGCACCAGGAACATCGATTGTGGTGAATGCGCCGTTCCGAGAGCGCAGGAACCCGTGGAAGGTTTCGTAATTCGCATCATAATAAACTCCAACGACTGATCCTGCTGGGTTAATGCCCGTAGCAAATGTTCCGTTGCTTGTTTCGCAGACGTTCGGGGCGTCGAATATCGTGATTGCTCCAATGGGATCCCTTACGAAGCTGCTAACAAGACCCGAGGGCGCAAAAAAGTAGCCAGTGACGGTCCCTTTCCGGGCTAATGATGCCAGACAGGTTATCGACCATGGCAGGATCGAAGGTGGTGAAGCTGCCGTTTACAACCCGCACGAAGCTATGACAGTTGGCCTTGTCACACCAGCTCCCTGTGATCACACCCGCTTCGTTGATGCCGACCGGAAAGGTGCCAAATACGGCGCCTGGAACATCGAACGCGGTAAAGGTGCCGTTCCGAGGCCGTAGGAACCCGTGACAATTGACGAGGTCACAGTACCATCCTGTGATCGCCCCGGCAGAGTTAATGCCGTAGGCTTGGGTACCGAATATGTCGCTCGGGCCATCGAACGTGCTAATAGTGCCGTCGCGAGACCGAACGAAGCCGTGCGTCGTTTTACTTGCATCGTTGTAAGACCCGATGACTGCTCCAGTCGGGGTAATGGCACTGGGGATTGTGGATGTGGAGCCCGGTGGATCGAACGTAATGAAGGTAGGATGCGAGTGACCCGAGGGCGTGTCCCCTAAGTTCACAACGCTATCGCTTGTGGCACCAGCCAGCAGCCGCGTTAATGCGAACAACGCGCTAATACTAATAAGTATCTGTCGAAGAATTTTTGTTGTCATAAGATGTCGATACATAGCCTTTGATCACGTGTTACTGAGCTCATGACCGTGGTCGTGGTGTGGGACGAGGCCGCGGCGTCGGCTGCAACCTGGGTGCTGCGCGCAGAAAACCATGCCACGTGTTGTTCGAGTCAAGGTAGAATCCGCTGATCGCATCCTGCGCGTTGTTGCAAGCGGCTGTAGTGCCTTGTCCGGGTCCGGTGCCCGCAGTCGGTGCATCGAACGTCGTGATGCCGCCGTCGGGAGTGCGCAGGAAACCGTGGTTCACACTGCTCGCATCCACGTAGTATCCCGCGATCGCTCCCGATTCGTTGATATTCTCAGCTTCGGTCCCCTGACCAGGCCCTGTGCCTGCTCCCGGAACATTGATCGGGGTGATGGCGCCCCCTGCATCGCGCACGAAGCCGTGATTCACATCGCTTGAATCAATGTAAGTCCCCTCAATAGTGCCTGCCTCATTGATGCCAGTGCATGACGTTCCTTGGTTGGGGCCTGTGCCCGCCCCCGCGACGTCGATGACGGTGATAGTACCGTCGGGAGCGCGCAGAAAGCCGTGATATACATCGCTGTTGTCACTGTAATCCCCCACCGTCGCCCCTGCGTCAGTTAGGCAATCGACCGAGTTTACCTCTGTGCCCTGGCCCGGACCTGTGCCCGCACCCGGGGCATCGAAAACGGTGCCGCCCACGAAGCCGTGATTCACGTTGCCAGGGTCAATGATGGAACCCGCGGTCACGCCTGTCGAGTTGATGTCCTTGGGCTCTGTGCCTTGGAATTGGCCTGTGCCCGCGCCTGGGATGTCGAACGTGGTGAAGGTGCCGTCCGGATGGCGCACGTAGCCGTGAAACACATTGCTCGAGTCACGGGTAAATCCCGTGATCGCCCCAACAGCGTCGTCGATAGCTTCGACGAAGGTACCCTGGTAGGGACCTGTGCCTCCGCCCGGAGCATCGAATTCGGTGAAGGTGCCGTCTCTACCACGCACGAAACCGCGAGTCACAGGGCTCGGGGTAAAAAAGTATCCCGCGATCGTTCCTCCTTGGTTGATGGCAAGAGCGATGGTTCCTTGCATGGGACCAGTGCCTGCGCCCGGAGCATCGAATGTGATGATGCCACTGCCTAAGGGCGTGTCGCTGAACTTCAGGAGCTGATCGCTGGTGCCGGCAGTCAATAACTGCACTGAGGCGAAGAACGCGCCAATGCTGACCAGTATGTTTCGGAGAATTTTTGTTTTCATAAGGGTGTGTTTCCTTTCTTGTTCTAACTCCTCTGCTTTTAGCTTTTCGTTTTAATGTGTTTGGCACTTTCACAGAGGTACTGCAGGAAATCCGACGAGATATAACGCGGAAAGTTCGCTTCGCCGCGATGGATCGTTGAATCGTTGGAAGCGCTAAATCGGGAAAATAACGGATTCGCCTACGTCAAAACTACCCGAATGCATTCGTGACGGGCTACGCAGATAAGAGGGATGAGGAACGGAAGAAGCAGTCGTGTCAGCTGCTTTGCGTTAGGCGCAGGCCGGGCTTGTCGCTACAGGATTACTTTAGGGGAAGCGACTGCTTGGCTTCTTCGACGATTTTTTCAAAGCGCGGGTCGCCGCGCAACGGGTCCCACCAAGGCATCAGCTTTAATTGACCGTAGCTGAGATCGCTTGGACCGCGGATAAGAGTTACTAGCTGGTCGCAGGCCAAATCTTTGTCGCCAGCCCACGCAGCGATCATCGCCAGATACTTGACCGACACCGGACCTTGGAATGCATCTTTTTCCGGAGGAAGGAGCTCAACTGCGCGGCGGCCTTCGCGTAGGGCTTCTTCTTTTCGACCGAGAGCGGCGTCGATCAAACCAAGAACGCACAGCGCTGGGCCGGAGCCTGGTTGAGCTTGAACGCTTTTCTCCTGCTCCTCGCGTGCGGCCGTAAAAGCCGCCCGCGCTTTGGGATCATCTCTCCTCATGCGCGCAATAAGCCCTTCTACGAATGCACGAGTGAAATTAACATTATTTTGCATGACTAAGCGGATTCCATTTTCCGGTGATGCAAGCAAAGCCTTTTCTGCGGCGCCAGCGTCGTGCTCGGCCAGTGCGCAAATGAGGCAATAGTGAGCAATACTCGGCATGGCGGCGGGATTTGTAGCCCGAATAGAATCGATGACTTGCCGCAAAGGGGAGGTATCGGCTTTCCAATCCAATTCAACGACGGCACGTTCCCCTTTCAGAGCAGCATCGTTCGGCACGACGGCCAATGCGCGATCAATGTACGACTTCCGTTCAGCGTAGCGCCGAAAGAATTGGTAGGTCAGCGGAGTTTGGGTTAGCGTGCGAAGATTGCGCGGGTCGAGTTCGATGGCGCGCTCGAGGTCGCGCGTGGACTCTTCCCAGCGCCCCTGACGCCGCTCGATGTAACCTTTAAACTCGACTATTTGAGGTTCGTTAGGCAGAGCCTGACTGGCAACTTCCAACTCAGCTAGAGCGCCGTCGTAGTCCAAGTGTCCCAAATAGAGATTGAACGCTCGAGCAAAATGTGCTTCGCCTGCATCCGGACGAAGGCGAAACGCTGCTTGGATGGCTGCTTCCGCCGAGGCCAAACGCCCGGGACTATGGTCAACACCAATATTGTAAAGCCAAACATGGGCCCAGGCGAGTTGACAATACGCGTCGAAAAACGATGCGTCGTGCGCAATAGCGCGGTTTAGCAGATCGGCCGCCTCAAGCAAGTGCGTCCCCACCGGGCTGGTATAGGTGCCTGTCAGAATAAGATATTTGGCACGGCTATAAAGATCGAAGGCTGTGAGATCGGCGGTTGGTGGGCGCTCGATCTCTAGCTTCTCAGCCTGCAAGATTTTGACGTGAAGCTGGTCTGCGACTTTATGCGCAATCTCACTCTGCATCGCGAACATGTCTTTCAAATCGCGATCGTATTCTTCCGCCCAGACGTGTGAATCGGTGCGCGCATCGATTAACTGGACGTCGATGTGAAGCCAGGCGCCGGTTTTGCGCACACTGCCCTCCAGTAAGTGAGATACACGCAGAGTATCGCCAATCTCCCGCGTGTTTTGCTTGCCCAGATATCCCATCACACTAGTACGGCTGATCACCTTTAGATGGGAAATCTTAGCCAGCTTGGTCAAAATGTCGTCCTGGATGCCGTCGGCAAAGGAGGCGTCCTCTCTGTCGTTACTCAGATTTTCAAATGGCAACACGGCGATTCCAGTTGTCACGGGACGGCTGATCAGTTCGCTCTTCCAAGTGTTCCACCCAACAGCCGTTGCTAATGCGATCAGGGACGCCGCAAGTAGCGCACTAGTTGGATTGCGGCGCATCCACTTTGTGCTACGAGCGAAGATTCCACTGTGCCTAGCTAAGATGGGTTCGTGCTTTAGCCGGTGTTCCAAATCTTCGGCCATCGCGAGAGCAGACGAGTAACGGCGCTTTGGATCTTTCTCGAGACATTTGAGGCAGATCGTCGAAAGGTCACGGTCTATCTTGGGGTTTAACAGGCGAGGTTGTCGAGGCTCGGTGTCGAGCAGTAACTTGATGGTCTCGTAGGTTGTTCCTCCAGCAAACGGCGGTTGACCGGTTAGCAACTGGTAAAGGACGGCGCCAAGTCCGTAGACATCGGTCGCCCGATCTACTTTTGTCGTGGCACCACCAGCTTGTTCTGGTGACATGTAACTAGGTGTGCCCAGGACTTCGAGCGTAGCCGTAACCGTGCTTTCACCTTCCACTAATCGGGCTAGACCAAAGTCGGTAAGGTGGGCTTTGCCACTTTTATCCAGCAAAATGTTCCCTGGCTTGATGTCACGATGGAGGATCCCGTGTTCATGAGCGTAGTGCACGGTGCGTGCTACCTTCGCGATGAGCTCCACCGCCCGCCGAATACCCATTGGCTCGTGCTTGACCACGTCATCAAGCTGGCCACCTTTGATGAATTTCATGCTGAAGTAGCATTGGCCATCGCGTTCGCTCACCTCGTAGATCGGGACAATGGACGGATGTTCAAGATGCGCAGCAGCTTCAGCTTCCCGACGAAACCGCTTTAGGTGCCTTTCGGTGGTCCAAGGACCGAGGCCGATCACTTTGAGTGCTACGATGCGATTGAGACTTTTCTGATGAGCGCGATAAACTACGCCCTGACCGCCACGACCTACTTCCTCCAGCAATTCGTAATCGCCGAAGTCACTGAGTATTTTTGTTGCCCGCAGAGCTTTTTTTCCGTCTATGACAGACAGGCCATCAAGGCGGCCGGAGTCATCCGCCTTCGCCGATCCGGGCTTGGCAGCCGCGAAAGCCCTCAGGGCTATGGCGGACGAGTGGCCCTCGGCCACAGAGTCGCCATCAAACGCGTCGAGGCCGGTTTCTAGAAGACAAGCCGGGCAAACCTCTCGTCTCACTTCATCGGAGATTTTTGCTCCGCACCTTTTACAAACCTTGATTAAACTGACCACGAATTGGTTTTAGTTGCGGGTCTGGAAGAGGGCGAAGAAGCTAGCGGGGAGAATGTCCTCCGCCTGATTCAGATCCCATTTAATGACAGACGCCTTTTACCAAAACCGTGCGAATCTGTCATGTCAGGTGCCGCCTAATTTTCGTGTAGGGTGTTACCTTATGCGCAACCAATCGGCTGGATGATTGGTGGATTCGTGTCTCGTGCCTTTATGCCCGCAGCACGGCAACCAAGTGGCGCAGTTCATTCTCAATGTCGCCGGGCAACATTACGGTGTGCGCGATTTCCTCACGCAAGAGTTGGCGGTAACGCTGACGCAACCGATAGGACGCTTGCCTCACTGCGCTCTCGGTCATCCCGAATTCGCGAGCAGTGTCCGCCGGCGAATGGCGATCGGGTTCGTCCGTGAGCGATTTCTGCAATCGATCGAATAATCTGGCAGCTGCCGGATCAGCTGCATGATATTCGTCTCCCAGCCGCGCCAGCGTTTGATCAAGCACGCTCAACGCCCAACTGCGCTCATAAATTTGATCCGCTGCCAATGTGTCTGATGGCTCAAAACCGATGCGCTCACGCTCACGCAAGTCGTCCAGCGGAATCAAGTGTTGGCCTTCGCCGCGTTTGACCGCCTTCGCACGGTTGCGCTCGTTCGTTAGGAAGTGTTTGAGTGATGTGAGCAGGTAAGAACGCAAGCGCCCTTTCTCCTGGCGAACCGCATCCAAATCCCGGCGTTCGAGCAGTAGCGCAAAAAAACCCTGAGTGAGATCCTTCGCTTCTTCCGATCCTATGCCCTGTCGCCTCACAAAACCGTAGATTGGTCGCCAATAGGTCCGACAAAGCTTTTCGAGCGCTTCCTGAGCCGCCGGCGATTGCCCCTGTGCCTGCAACACCACGCTCCAATGCGTGGTAGTAAACGCGACCGGATCATGATCAGCAATTCCGCCAATCGCGGTGAGTGATGTCACATCATCCTCAGCGGGGGTCACCCAACAATGGAATCAAGAATTCGCAGGATAATCAAGCGAATACGGGCCGGGCTGACACGAAATCACTTGATCCCGAGTGAAGAATGCACGCGTGCTGGAATCGAACCAGCAACCCAGAATCACTTGCTCTGCCAATTGAGCTAACGGTGCAAATGCCTTTTTACGAGGCTAATGC
>AR_comb_assmDRAFT_10056097_pt1 | contig 12139 bp, 13 predicted proteins | sample ArasoioldDNA_FD_10543 | JGI IMG/M metagenome (IMG submission 10543) | reverse complement strand
TTGTCCTTGATCGCGCCAGAAATTTGTTTGCCCTTACCTTTGATCTCATCTTTGTTCCACATACCTCTCTCCTTTCAGTGTTCGGATCCTTGCGGAAGGATCGGGTTATTTATGCTGATGAAAACTTTTCAATCATCGGCCAGGTTGAAATAAGGTGCTGTCCAGTATTGGACACGTCTTGAAATATATTTACGGCCGTTGTTGAGACGCTTTCGACGCCATCCGCGACGCGCACCGAAAGCGGCGTCGGTGGATTTGATGGGTTCAGTGGACTTACCGAGTCGCCTTTCAGATAATCGCTAATGCGCTGTTCGATTTGAGCCGGAAACTCCGGTACCGGCCCTACTAGCTTATCGCGGTACACTCTGAGCATGATTTCTTTGAACACCGGCAGCGCAACCCTGCCGCCGGTTTCTTGAGGTCCGAGGGAGCGGTTGTCGTCGAAGCCTACACGAACGGCGATGGTGATTCCTTCGGGGCCGAAGGTCGAGCCGACAAAGAGCGCATCTCTGAACTCGTTTGTCGTCCCTGTCTTTCCCATGACGGCGATCGGGAAACCGCTAAGCTCATGAGCCGTGCCGGTGGGAATTCGCACGACACCGCGCAGGCCTTCCTGAATAAGCGCGAGCGCGGATTCGTCGACATCGACCGGAGCCGACCTATGTTCCTCATCAACCGCCGTCTCGCCCGAATCACCGACGATCTTTCGGATGAGATACGGCTCTGCGAAGATCCCCGATGCCATGGCGCGGTACGCATTGGCGAGCTCAAGCAAATTCATTTCAGACGCACCCAACGCCGTCGTGGCATAGGGCTGCAATCGCGTCTTGACCCCTAGACTCCGTGACGTTCCCAGGACACTGGCAATGCCAATCTGCCCTGTCAGCCAAATCGCGACGGCGTTTCTGGATTCTGCGAGCGCTTCACGGACCGGAATCATGCCTCTGAATTGTTCATCGTAGTTTGAGATCCATTTCGTACTCTGTTTCTCTGCATCCGGAACACCGATCGGTTCGTCGGGAACCACGGTGTCAAGATTAAAGCCTCCCTGCCGGAAAGCAGCGAGATAAACCATGGGTTTCATCGTTGACCCAGGTTGTCGCAGGGACTTTGTAACACGATTAAAGTCGCCGTATGAGGCGGGGCGCTCCTGGTAGAACTGACGACCGCCCGTTTCGGCGAGGATGCTCGCATCGCGGTTTTTTAGCACGACCACAGCGCCCTGGATTAGCCCTTTGGCATTCGGGTGTCGCTGCTCATAAAGCTCGATACCTCGCTCCAGTGCTTGGTCGGCAATTTGCTGCAGCCGGGCATCGACCGTTGAGTAAACCTGGATACGTCCCTGCATGACGTCTTCAATGCTGCGAGCGCCGCGCCGGCCCTTAAGCTCCTGAAGGACATTTTCAAGGACCGCGGGTGCCTGAAGCATCTTGTCTTTGCGCCGCGCGATCACTTGAATCGGGCGCTGCTCGGCTGAATTCACACTGTCCCGGGAAATGAAACCGTTTGCCGCCATAAGCGCCAGAGTTTGATTTCTGCGGCGCAGGACTTTCTCCGTTTCCTTCGCGCTGGGCGCGTAGTAACGAGGCGACTTGGCGATGCCTGCGAGGAGCGCTGCCTTGTCGACATCATCGGCGGAGAACGTGGCGAGAGACCGGCCAAAATAGTATTCCGCCGCCGTTGCAAACCCGTACTGGCTGTTTCCCATGTAAATGAAGCTGGCGTAGCGGGCGAGAATTTCTTCCTTAGCGTTGCGTTTCGAACCGAAACGATTCTGCATCTCTTCTTCGATCCACAACGAGAGGCGAATCTCCTCCAGCTTACGAACCAGCATGTTGACACTACGCGCGCCGATCGCATACGACAACGCGCGGGCTAGGAGTCCGCCATGCCGGAGCTGGTTGCTGTTTTCTTGAGCCGTCAGGTTTTGCAGAAAATGACCTCGCACAAGCTGTTGAGTGATCGTCGATCCGCCTTGGGGGAAGATCACCCGACTAATATTATCGTCTTGCGGTCCGATCCCCATAAGACGCGTGACCAGAGTCCCAATCCTGACTTTGGCCAGCACGCGCGGAATTACCGAATAGTTAACGCCGCTATGCGAGAAGAAATTCTTATCTTCCGCAGCGATAATTGCGTCACGGACAATCCGAGGGATGTCCTCATACTTTGTGAGCCGCCGGTGCTCTCTTGCCAGTTCTATGAGTGGCTGGCCGTTAGCATCGTAAACGGTGCCGATCGCAGGAAACTCAAAGCGGGCGAATGGTTCAATGTCAGGCAGGGTGGTTCGATCAAAATAGACGTGATGGATTCCAACTATAACTAGAGCGGTTGTAAAAACTGTTGTGCAAATGGCAAAGTACCGGACGTTCCTCCCCCAATTCAGTCTGCCTAAGCGAGCACGACGGATTCTACAAGTGGCCGCCAGAGCTCTCACTCGCAAACGTCTCAACCAAGGTGGAATATAAGTCGCCAAGTCCCAGCGCGTGTGTGGATAGGGCGCCGGCAAAATCTTTCGCGCGCCCGCCGCTGTGAACGCAATGGCCAGCAGGCCGGCGGTTAGAGCAACAAAAAGAAACATCAGCGACCAATACAACATAGCCTGTACTCTATGGTCTCTGATTCTTCAGGAAGGTTGGAAGCCCATCGCGACTCCTTTTCGCCGCAACTATGCACCGTTCGCGCCGAGCCAAGACAACTTTCCCACATGGATCGCGGAGAGCGAGCTCATAAGTCCAAAAACATTCAGAAGCCACAGAACTACGCAATGACCACAACCCCATTCAAGATCGACTTAATAGATCCGGCCATCGGTATGTAGCGATTAATTAACCCGAGGAGAACACCACCACGATCAGGACCAGTACGAGTTGAACTAAAGGCATACGTACCTCCCTGTTTCCGAGACCGGCGCCTTTAGGGCCGTTCCCGGTTATGGATTGTTGAGTGAGCCGATTTGCGGTTCAAGCTCGCCGCCGCGGTAATAAACCGACGATCGACCATGAGGCCAAGTGACAATGCACCGGTCTGCAGCAAAATCATGACGACGATCAAAGTGGTCGCGAGCATAGCGCTTCTCTGTAAAGACGAACTAAGCTGAGCATCCGCAAGCCTTGTGCCACAACCTCTATCTAGGAAAGGTAAAGGTTCGGATAGATTTCTCAGCCCGTCGGGATAAGCACCCAGAGAAAGCTCGGCGAAAGGGTCGAAACTTTCGACTAAACGGTCGCATGAGGGAACGGTGCGTTGAACTACTAAAGCGGCAGGGAAATTAAACCCGGGGCGATTAAATAGACTAATGCAGGTATTTACTTGTGGAAAAGTGCCGGTCAACGATTTCACGTTTGAGAGATGCGCCTTTTAAAATCTCCACCAAAACCAGACGAGAGAGACGATAGGCCTCTTTTGTGTCATCGGAATACTCAAAGGCCACATCGCTGATCATTGCTATTAGGTCTCCCAAGGTGGTGCCGATCCTGTGGCCGCTACGGTTTACTTTCATGTCGGCTTCCTTTCATTGACTAGATGGGTCATAGGCCATAGGCCTGTTGCCACGATTGGTTTTGGTGTTTCTGCGGACACTAAGTTGGCAAGACGCCTTTCGAGCACGGAAATCGCAAAGGGTTTGGAAATGAAATCATCACAGCCTGCCGAAAGACACCGCTGCCGGGTTATGTCGTCGGCAGACCCGGTCGCAGCAAGAATCGGTATGTTCCTGTAGACAGGATGCTTTTTTAACGTCGCCGCGAGCCCGAAGCCGGAGATATCCGGTAACCGCATGTCCATGAGAATGACTCTCGGTGTTTGGTACTCAAGTTTCGCCAGCGCTTCCCGGCCACTCTCGGCGAGGATTGGCTCCCATCCCCGTGAGGCGAGAATCTTTCCCAACATCTCGCGAAGATGACAAGAATCTTCGACAACCAGTATTTTCTTTGACAACACAGCTCTCCTCCGTAGCAAGGCATTACCCATCGTGATGATGAGGTTAGAGCCTGTCTTTTCGGTATATAGATTATTGTGGTTCGGAAGGGATTGCTGTCTAATACTGGACAATTTCAAAAAGAAAGTTATCGACCGACTCGGGGAGATGCGCCCCCGCTCCGGCGGTAACCAGGGAAGATTTCAGAGGCCGCGAGCGCTCTCCGCTCGCGAGGCCACGCTTAGCTATTCAGCCGCCCTGGCGCAAGCTCGGCATCTCCAAGATGATGACTTAGCTGTTCCTGAAACCAGGTTTTCTTGGGCCAGTGCCAATTGATGTGGGGAAGGTTCTCACCATGGTAAGAACAGCCGTTCGCCTTGCTCTGCAAGAAGACGAGCTGCCAGTAGCTCAGCTTCTCCTCAGTAACATGATCTCTCGTGATAAACCCTTTCACCAGCTCCGCAACACCGCTTAAGGAATCTCGAGCCAAGAAGCCAAGCGAGGATAAATCCATTTCGAGATAATTGATCTTCATCGATACCTCCAGGTATTTTGTTTTCTCATTTCGCTTGAACGCATGCTGATAGACGATGATTCTTGGAGTACGGTACTGCGCAAGGGCGTCAACCATCTTTCTAAGCGAGCGATAGGGCAAACGAATCGCTCCGCATCAGCATATCTCTGATTTCCCCGCGATACCTCTTTTCCTCTTCGTAGATTCGTCTCAGAACTGCGGTAATGTCGGGATGGTCGGATTCGGTACTCCATATTTGCTCGGGTAGAGAATCGACATAGCGATTTTCTTCTTCTAGATCTGTCAGCAAATATTGCCAACTGTTTTCGTCCATTGACCGGCGTTCCGTTACCTCGGGCAGCTTACCTGCAAGGGTGGCTATCTTTTCGGCAATCCACTCAGCATGTTTACTTTTTTCCGTCGCGATATGGAGAAGTTTTTCGCGAAACTGCGGATACTGCATCTCTTGAGCATGCTGTTTAAAACGACCTGCCGCCTGCATCTCTTCCACGTACCGCTGGCGCAAGATGTCTAGGGCTTTGTGGTCCCCGCCAGGAGGAGACCCGAGAAATCGGCTCCGCCATTCCGACCAGTTTTTGCTAAAGGCCATATAATTCTCCCTTATTGAAAAAACAGTTTTTGCATCCAGACAATCAACCAAACCTCAGGCAAGGGCGTGTCTTTTGTCCTTGAGCTTCAGCTCGATCATTTCCTTATTGCCAGGGCGCTGTCAAAAAATATGCCTCTCAGGGAATATCTGAGGGGTCCTGTGGCTTAGTACTTGTTTCTCCGGATTTATCTTTTTCCGGATCCGAATCGAGACTTGAGGCTTCTGCACGAAAGCCATATTTTATCAGTTTGTAGCGGAGTCCCCGTTCACTCATTCCTAGCAGTTCCGCGGCGCGGGTCTGGACCCCGTCGGACTGAGCCAGAGCTTCCCGGATCATGTGGCGCTCCAGCCCTTCCACCGCCACCGCTAGGTTAGTTTCCCGGTCGCCCTCTACCTCACGGTCTTGGACGGTCAAAGGTAGATCGCTGCTCCCGATCACATCGTCCCTGGTGAGAACCACTGCCCGTTCAATAAGATTTTCAAGCTCGCGCACGTTGCCCGGATAGTCGTAGCGCAAAAGAACATCCCGGGCTTCATGCGTAAGACCCCGGATCGTCTTGCCGTTTTTCTCCGCGAAGTGCCGAAGGAAGTGGTCGATCAACAGTGAAAGATCCGAGCGTCTTTCTCGCAGAGGCGGAATAAGAATCGTGACTACATTAAGCCGGTAGTAGAGATCTTCTCGCAGCTGTCCCGACTCGATGAGCGCCTCCAGTGGCCTGTGGCTGGCGGCCATGATCCTGACGTTGACGTGGACCGGACGGCTGGAGCCCACCCTTTCGTATTCGCGCTCCTGAAGGACTCTCAGGAGCTTCGACTGTAGAGGCAGGGGAAGGTCGCCGATTTCGTCGAGGAAGAGACTTCCCCCATTGGCTAACTCAAAGCGCCCCTGGCGCGTAGTTACGGCGCCGGTGAAAGCGCCCTTTTCATGGCCGAACAGTTCTGATTCGAGAAGGGTTTCGGGAAGCGCCGTGCAGTTTACCTTAACTAGCGGACCGGACGCTCTTGGGCTGGCAAAGTGAATGGCCTTGGCAATCAGTTCCTTTCCCGTGCCGCTCTCGCCGCGGATCAAAACCGTCGCTTCACTCGGCGCCACCCGGCGCACCAGAGAGAGGACTTCAAGCATCTGCCCGCTCTCGCCGATAATTCCTTCTATGCGATGCCGGCCCCGTAACGTTTCCCGAAGCTCGCGGTTTTCGGTGAGGAGTCGATGACGCTCGCTGGCCTGTCCGATCCGGAAGAGCAGTTCATCCAAATTCAGCGGCTTGGTCAGGTAGTCGGTTGCTCCTCCTTTGATGGAAGAGACGGCGGCTTCGATACTTCCGTAAGCAGTCATCAAAACGACAGCCGTCTCAGGGTTGATGGCGCGGATAGCCTGGAGCAGATCCAAACCCGACATATTGGGCATTTTTTGGTCGGTAAGGACCAGATCGAATGACTCTTGACGAAAAAGCTCTAAGGCTTTTTCACCGCTTCCGGTTACAGCCACTTCAAAACCCTGCTTTTTGAGAAACCCCGAGACCAACTCGCGCTGGGCCAGTTCGTCGTCGACAACGAGAATATGAAAAGGGTCGGGCACTTAAACCTCCTTACCGTCCAGGGGTAATGCGATCTGAAAGCAGCATCCGTGGTCCGCTTCGCCGGAAACAGTGATCTTCCCGCCGTGGGCCTCTATAATCCTGCGTGCGATCGCCAACCCTAGCCCCGAGCCCTTGGCCTTGGTCGTGAAGTAAGGTTCAAAGATTCTCCGGCGGTTTTCCGGCGCAATCCCGACTCCGGTGTCCGTGATGCTGATCAGAAAATTGCCATTCGACGTATTTGCCTTCAGCGTCAATGTCCCGCCCTCGGGCATCGCTTGCAGACCGTTAAGAATTAAATTCAAGAGCGTTTGTCTGAGATATTCACGGTCGGCCTTGAGCGGCGGCAGAGTCAGCGGAGCAACGACTCGGATCTGCACCTTCGATTGCTGAGCTTCGCCGCCCACTAATGTGGCTAATTCATTAAGGACATCCTGTACCCGCAACGCTTCGGGTTTAATCTCGAGTGGGCGCGCCAGCGAAAGGAATTGCTCCACGATCGAGTTGAGGCGGTGCACTTCTCCTAACATCAGTTCCGTCACGCGAGAGTATTGCTCCTGATCCTCGGTCGGCCGAAATTCGACTTTGAGACGTTGAAGTCCCATCGAAATCGCATTGAGCGGATTCCTGATCTCGTGGGCGACGGTCGCGGCCAGATTTCCCAATGCTGAAAGTCGTTCTCTATGTAATACTTCGATTTCCAAAGCTTTGACCTCTTGCATATGCGAGTGCTGGTTATGGAGGATCGCCGCCATTCCCAGAATGCCCGCGGCTACGATAGCCAGCCCTAAGGTAATAATGGCGCGCAGGCTGTTGTGCCAGGCGACCTCCATCGATCCCAGGGAAAGACCGATCTTGAGGAAACCCAGATTGGAATCATCCAGCGCAACGGGTTTGACTACCTCAAAGTAACGGTTTCCCCCGCCGCGATCGACGATCTGGCTGAAGAGCTTACCGTCAACCTTCGCTCTCAAAACCAGGGGTTCTTTTTCTTGTTGTCCGATGCGATCTCGGTCGGTATGGGCTACGACATTCAAATTGCTATCGAGGAGAGCGATGAACTCACTGTCGGAATGACGGCCCAGATCCTCAATCTGACTTTGAACTCCCATCTCTTTCTCGAAATTTAGAACATAGTCGGCATTGGCGTGGACCGCGATGATGCCTGGAAAACTGTGGGCGCCGATAGCGACACCAAAAACACTGCCTTTCCAGAAGTCATTCCCCGTGACTCTTGGTGGTAATTCGGCAGCCCGGTTCTCAGCTTTTTCCCTGGGCAGCCGCCAACGCTTTCCCCACATATAGCTCATCGTTTGCAGGCGGCGCTGAAGGAGTTCTTCGTTTTCCTTTTGCCTTGCTATCATTGCCGGCAGTGCGGCAAGCTCCCAAGGTTGGCCCTGCTGATCGAGCAGATCGATCTTTTGCAGGCGATTCATGGCGCTGATCTCTTTAAGCAGCGCTTGATCGACACGCCGGGAGAGGAGTAGTTGGTCGATCAGCCGGGCATTGTCCAGGAGACGCTGCCCAATCAAATCTTCCAAGAGAGCGTTCCCGACAATGGCGTTTTTAACACTGGCCTCCATCGCTTTGGCCAGCGTAGTTCCTTTGTCCTCGGTCTGGCGCAAAAATTCTTCCTGCAGCCGTTGAGCTTCAAAAAACACGTAAAGAGAGGCTAAGACGAGAAGTAGGAGACCCGAGGCAAGAAAGTGGCGCGGTAAAAACACTCTTCGCATGGACGTAAGCATTATAGTCCCAATGGCGCACTCACACACGAACGACCCTTGGGCCAACTACTCCCCGGGGTCGTTACTAGTAGAGATTGTTTGCCCATAGCTTTATGTCGAGCGAGCCAATATTAATCCGGCTCTAGTTGAACATTATGCTGGACTGATTCGGAAACGCTTGCTGTCCAATACTGGACAGTCGTCAAAAGAAATATCCCGCTGCTCGGTATCGATCCTGTTGTCCTTACGATTTATTTTTATGCTATCCCAGCAGACACGCCGCCGGAGAAATCTCCTTCGCGTGTCGCACGCGAGGAGACACCCGGCAAAGCATCCTTGAGGGCAATATATGGAGATCGATCTTGCCCGTTATAAGTCGCTACGGACCAGCACCTCGACTCGTCGGTCGCGCGCGAGCTTCGCGTCTCCGTATGAACAACAGGCTCATAGCCAGACACCTGAACTAGAGCAGCTTATGTGCCAGACCTTTTGATGAGGAAAGGCAGGTTTTCCGACAGTTTCTTCGGCCTGTCAGAGCGAAAAGGAGAGAAGGTCGTCCATAGAGTCGAAACTCTCGACCAAATGGTCGAACTGGAATATTTAGTTCCTGCGAATGGTTTTTGATGCGAACGAGATCCTCGAAAGAGGATTGTACGATGATCGATTAAACCGGGATCGATAGTCGTTGACGCAGTGATTGGAATCGTACCGGCAGGTCATAAATGATTTTGCTTACTGCGATTGAACGTCGGCCATGTCTTTGGTGGGTACCCCTTTGATTCTTGCAAGGCAATCTCTGAGGGCCTCGTCGCGTGATTTTCCGGTACCAACATATTCGTCTTTGTGGGGGCCAACTAGGTGCGTGGGGTGAGCCATAAACGATCCCTTCCCTGCGCCCGCGAGAATCTTATGAACAAAAATGAAGACCCGTCCGTCTTCTCTCAAAAGTTGATAAAGCGAAACCTGGGTAAAACAATCTCCTGTGTTTATTAATTGTTCGAAGGTATTCACAATTGTGGTTCTCCTTTTTGAGCTATCGCGCACTGATAAAGGGGAGCCGACATTCTGTCGCAACCCTGCTCATAGGCACCTAAAGATAGCAAGAGGAATTGTGGAAGCCGGGAAGTTACGGTGGGGCTTGCTGTCCAACACTGGACAGTCTTAAAAAGAAATATCGCGCTGCTCGCGCAGATGCCCAGGCGCTCTAGGCAATCTGAGCGAGGTAATTGGTGAGCTTGTTTTCTTCGATGATGAGAAAGCGATCTCTGTTGGTCTCAATCAGCCCAAGGTTGTGGAAGCGCTGCATAAAGACGCTGATCCGAGGCCGGGTTGTGCCTACCATCTCGGACAATTCTTCATGGGAAATCTTCAGTTCGATGCGAATGCTGCGGGGGTCTTTCTTGCCCATTGTGCGAGCCAGCTGTAACAAAGTCTGGCCCAGCCGCTGTTCGCTATCCACGGTCACTAGATTGGCTATGACCCGTTGTTGGTCGGCAATGCGCACGGCGAGGTATTGCGCGAAGCCTCCAAACAAGGAGTCGCGGCTTAAGCGCGCAAAGAACTGGCTACAAGGTATTTGTTTTAAGGTCGTTGCTTTCATCGCGGTGGCTGTTTCCTGACGTGCGCCTAACCCGGCTAAGCACAGCTCACCGAAAATATCTCCGTCGCTGTGGATAGCAAGGAGGCATTCTCTACCATCGGGCGACAGCAGAAGCAGTTTGATCTGGCCGCTTTCGATGAAGTAGACCATCTCATCTTGATCGCCACAGGTGTAAACATTCGCGTGCCGGGCGATCTTGATTGCACCTGAATTCGCGGTCTCTTGTTGCAATGACTCACGTATTTGTCGCTTGAACTTGTCTGCTTGAGGAGTCTGTTGAATCATGCTCGGGTACCGTATGTCTACTAACCAACGTTGGCTAATCTAGCTAACCTGTGATTGCCGCGAACTGTTCCTGCACCTTTTTCCAGTTCACCACATGACACCAGTTGGTAATATATTCAGGCCGCTTGTTGTGGTACTTGAGATAGTAGGCATGCTCCCATACATCGAGGCCTAAAATTGGCAGATGACCGTTTGATAGCGGAGTATCCTGGTTCGCCGTTGAGCCGGTCTCCAAGTCACCCGTAGGCGTCACGGAAAGCCACGCCCATCCGCTGCCCGAGCGATCTTTGGCGGCGCTATCAAACTCTTCTTTAAATTGAGTAAAACCCCCAAAGTGTTTTATCATCGCCTGTGACAGTTTGCCTTGAGGCTCACCCGCGCCCTGTGGCGTCATGTAATCCCAAAATAACGTATGATTTAAGTGCCCACCGCCGTTGTTTTGTAGTGGCATCCTGATATCGGCAGGCAATTCATCAAGATGAGCTAATAGTTCCACCAAGTTTATTTTCTGAAGCTGCGGATGGTCGGCGACTACTTTGTTGGCGCTATCGATATAAGCCTGATGATGCTTGTCATGGTGCAAATGCATCGTCTGCTCATCGACATACGGCTCAAGCGCGCTGTACGCATAGTCAAGCGGTGGCAGAGTGTAAGGGAAGTTCATATAAGCACTACAATAAAGAGCAAGCTTGTTCATAGAGTAAAACTGCTCAGCAGGTTAACGTTGTCAGCGATCTTTCTCATCTTATTGGCGCGAATGTCCACTTGTCGTTGTCGAACAGGATATCCTTGAACGGAACCGAACGCGTCAGCGCATTAGACTGGCTTTGGGGACTTACAGGATTAGCCATGGCTAAGGGGCTCGCTGGTCCGGCTGGACCTTGCGCGCCTGTTGGGCCGGTTGGGCCCGCGGGACCGCGTTCGCCCGCAACGCCAAAGAGACCGCTGAACTCCGTGACGTATCCGAACTGATCGACGCGAAGGTTGCGGATTTCAGCCGCTGGATTTTGCACATCGATGGAATACTCCACCGAATAGAAGGATTGATACCTTCCGGTGGCGGGGCTATCCATCTTGTAGCACACGGTCTGATACCCGCCGCCGTAGCCGAGAGGCCTCACTACCTTAAAGCCTGCGAGGTTTTTGTCCGCATACTGTTGGGCGAAATCCCGCGCTTGATTCTCGGTTATTTTCTCTTTGGTAACCTGGATCTGGGGACAATTTGCGCTGGCCACCATTTCATGGCTCATACCGCCCAGCCAACTTCTCGCGTCACCTTCCCTTTGAGCCATGGCCACACCGGACAGCGCCAAAATTCCAGCCGCCGTTACCAGCGGCCTTACTAATGCTAATCTCTTCATGACTTTCGTTCCTCCACTAGAATTTTTTGTGAACTATCTATAAGGCAACTCCTGCCGCCTTTAGAGCCGGCCGGTCAAAAGCAGAACAACAACCACCAGCAGCACGACGCCGGCGATGCCCGATGGTTTAAAGCCATATGAGTGATAACCCCAGTTGGGCAGACCGCCGACTAGGAACAGAACTAAGAGGATCAACAGTATCAGGCCCATGTTTAGTTACCTCGCTTTTCGTTTTCTTTTTCTGAAGTTCTTATAGAGCAGGTTGTGTGCCAGGCCTTGTGATGGCGGAGGGATTGAATGTTCCAATAGATTTTCAAGGTGTCAGTGGGAAAAGGAGAAGAGGTTCGTCGAAAGCGTCGGAACGCTCGACCAAACGGTCGGATTGGACTAAGTAAATCCGCCGCACAAGCGGAGGATTCCCACAACAACACTTGGACCTCTTCGAGCTCTTTTCAAAAAATTTGGCCCAGAAGGTGAAGAGAAGATGGATATTTTCTCTAGCGCTTCCGGAGATGGACCGGCGATCATCGTGTGTTCTTTTTCGATGTCTGC
>AR_comb_assmDRAFT_10128678_pt1 | contig 12141 bp, 5 predicted proteins | sample ArasoioldDNA_FD_10543 | JGI IMG/M metagenome (IMG submission 10543) | reverse complement strand
TTACCGGCCGGTATTTCGCTATCAAAGCAATTAAGACAGGCTCCGTTATAAAACTCGCTTTCTTGCGTGTGGTCGGCATATAGCAGCATTTCCTTATTGCGGTCATTACCGCCTAAGTGCACGTCATAAAAAGTATTTTCCAAACCAAAAGGACCGGGATTGTCAATGGCTTGCGTAGCGACATCATAAGCTTTTTGAAAATAAAATGCTGCATTATGCCCATCGGGGTCAGTTCTTTGCGATGCCGGATAAGTTGGAATGTTGTTTGGGTTTTGCAGCCACCAGGCGTATGTTAAATACGCTTTCGCCAGGTAAAGACGTGCAAGTGTTTTAGTAGCTCCGCCAGTTATCCTGCCTACAGCCGGCAAATCATTTGTCGCGGTTATCAAGTCAGGAAATATTGCTTTGGTATAAACCTCGGGCACAGTATTGCGTACAGATTTTCTTGATGGGGTTGTATTGAATTTTAATTCCCCTGCGCCCAAATCCAAGGGCACGCCACCAAATGTTTGTACTAACAGAAAGTAATCAAACGCACGGAAGAACCTGGCTTCGGCTATCAGCGATGCCGGGATAGTACCTACAGCTGCCGCATTCTCAATAATACCGCTGGCGGTATTGATATTTGAAAAGGCGGTTCCCCATAATACATCAGAACGGCTACTTGAAGCTGTTAGGTTTCCTACACCGCTAAGATCCATGTCCTTGTGATTGGCATCAGCGCTTTGGCCCCAAGTATATTCGTCGGTACCAGTTTCTAAGCTGTTATAATAATAGGGCTGGCCGAATATGAACCGCAAGTGGGCATATTGGGATGTGATGCCGCCCTGAACCCCTTTTTCGGTTTGAAAAAATTCTGGCGTATAGATACTGCGTGGCTGTTCATCCAGGATTTTCTTACATCCTGAAAATAACAGGATAAATATCACCGATAAAAGAAAAGATTTTATTTGTATATGTTTCATGATCATAGATTTTAAAATGTCAAATTAAGGCCAACGAGATAGTTACGCGTTGCAGGCGTGTTATACCCTACAATAAGCATACGACTCAGCAGTCCCGGGTTTGCACTAATGGCCCCGGTTGACGCGACATTTTGATTTCCCAACGAGTTGGTTTCCGGATCCAGACCCGATTCCTTGTAGAATGGCGAGAACATAACAAACGGGTTTTGAGCGGTGAAGTACACTCGCAGTTTGACGCCGGATTTTTTTAACAGGCTGTAATTGAAGTCGTACCCTAGTGTCATCGTGCGGATTTTCAGGAAGGAGCCGTCGAAGTAACTGAGGGTGCTTCCATATTTGGGATTATCGCCGCTGATAATGCCCGCGGGGTTGGGATATTTCGCATCGGTATTACTAGGCGTCCAGTAATCCACTTTTATATTATTTCTGCGTCCTGTCAGCAAATTGAGGTAACCGCTTGCACCATGAATGGAGCTAAAAAGAATGCCGCCGTCCCTATAGAAACCCACAATGCCCAGATCAAACCCCTTAAAAGCTACACGGGTGTTAAAGCCTCCTTGAAAGTCGGGATCGACGTCCAGAATTTGCCTGTCAGCAGACCCAATGGCCCTGGTTGGTGAACCATCCGGATTAAATGTGCCGGTGTATTCCACCTTTATCATGCCCACATTTCCACCCGGCTCTAAGATAGTCCGATATGGATCCTTGTCCTGCCATAAACCTATCTTCTTGTAGTCGAAAATGGAATTGATATTATGTCCTACGAACCACCAGTTAGCTTCGTCCCTGGTTTGCCCGGAGGCAAGTGATGTCAGTTTGTTGTTGTTCGTATAGAAATTAAGCCCCGCTTCCCAGGTCCAACCATTCTTATTTTCGAAGATTGTACCATTCAAGGTTAGTTCAAATCCCTTGTTTTCCGTAGCTCCAATGTTGGCAGTATAGCCGGTGACACCCGAGGTCGGAGGCAGGTTAAGACCCAGAAGAATGTCCTCAGTTTTTGTATCATAGTACTCGATCGTACCAGACAAGCGGTTTTTAAAGAGCGAGAAGTCAAGGCCTATGTTTAAGGTCTTAGAGAACTCCCATCCTAAATCTGCATTAGGTAGTTGTGTCACATAATACCCTGTGGCATAGTTCGTGGGGCCAAAATTGTATGGCCTGGTACTTAACAACCCAAGTGTGGCATAAGGGGCAATGGCCTGGTTGGAGGTTTCTCCATACCCGGCGCGCAGTTTCAGACTGTTTATGGCTTTGATTCCTTGCATAAACGATTCATTAGCGATATTCCATCCTACAGATACGGCCGGATAGGTATGCCATTTATGTCCCTCTGCCAGCCTTGATGAACCATCTGAACGCATAACCGCGGAGATCATATAGCGGTTGTCGTAGGAGTACATGACACGGCCCATCCATGACTGGAGGCCTGATAACCGATAATCCTGATTGGCAGGGTCCACCGTTATTTGGCCGGCAGCCTGTCCCAGGTTATAAAATTCAAAAGCATCAGCAGGTATATCCTGGGCCGCCATGTTTGATCTGGTGGATTTGATTTGCTCTGAAGAGTACAGGGCCAATGCATTTACAGTATGTTTTTCGGAAAAAGTGCGGTCAAAGCTAAGCAGGTTTTCAAGTGTCCAGTGGTAAGTGAATCTGTTATCAACAGAAGCAGATGATACAGTAAGAGGATTAAGCCCATCGCCTACTCCTTGTCCTGTGTAAGCGCCATTATTCGATTGTACATAATCCAGACCAAGGTTTACCCTGTACTTTAATCCCTCGATCCGTGGCGCTTTCACTTCGCCATAAATGGCACTGTAAGATGCGAAACCACGGGTTTCGTTAAGCCATTGATCTTTGTCTTGTAAATTTTCCACTACATCTTTCGTATAAACATACTGGTTGTCCAATATCATCCGTATTGATCTTTTCGTAGTACCATCAGGGTTATACGGCGTAGAAATAGGCGTCATGCTTAAGGTGTTATATAAGCCGACCTGGTTGCCCTCGCTTTCGTTATAGTTGCCATATGTAGTGAACCCAAAACGGAAATATTTCCCGACCCCCTGATCAACCGAGCCACGCAATGAATAGCGTTTGTATTGCTGTGTCGGGATTACGCCCTGGTTAAGGTAATAACCCAAACCAAAGTTGTAACTGCCGGTTTCGGAACCGCCGGAAAGGCTAATAGCATGATCTGTTACCAGACCTGTTTTGTAAAATAAATCCTGCCAATCGGTATTTATATCATTAGACTCATCCTGCCCGTTAGTGTATCGACCACTTGCGGCACGGAGTGCCACAAATTCCGGCCCATCCATCATGGGGTATTTAGCAAAAACTTTTTGTGCGCCGGTATACGTATTATAACTTATCCGAGGCTTTCTATTCCTGGTCCCTTTCTCGGTTGTTACGAGTATAACGCCGTTAGCTCCACGGGACCCGTAAATAGCAGTTGCCGAAGCATCTTTCAGCACCTCAATACTCTTGATATCGTTGGGGTTGATGTCGGCTATGGATCCTATGAAAGGTATGCCGTCAAGAACGATTAGTGGATTATTATCGGCGCTCAGCGATCGTGTGCCTCTAACACGGATTTGCATCGTAGCTCCGGGCCGGGTCGAGGTTTGCGTCATTTCCACACCGGCTAACCGACCTTGTAACGCTTGAGAAATATTGGGCGCGGGAATTTCACGCATCTTATCGCCATTAATCGAAGCGACCGAACCCGTTACAGCTTCTTTTCGCTGTGTACCATAACCTACAACGATAACCTCGCTCATACTTCCGGAAAGTGCCTTTAAGGTTATTTCTATTGAAGCACGACTGTTAATTGGCACATCAAGAGTTGTATACCCGACAGAGGAAATAACCAGGGTTCCATTCGCTGGTGCATTTATTTCAAAATCGCCGTTGTCATTGCCCGTAACACCATTTGTGGTGCCCTTGACAACGACGGAAACCTTTGGAACAGGCTGCCCGGCTTCACTAACAACACGACCGGTAACTCTCGTAGTGTTTTGCGCGTAAAGTGAAAGAGAAAAGAACACAGCCAACAACGTTGAGAACACAATTGGTAAAAGTTTCTCCACTGAATGCTGTGGATTTGTGTGCAGTCTGCCCAGGTTCGACGATTGTTCATTGTGGGGAACTGAAACTTTCATAAACATTAGTTTTAAAATTTAATTTTGAAAGCGATCAAATTTTAAAAACTACATCGGTAGTTTTTTGGTTTGCACAGATATTGAATATTGAGGTATTCGTTGTGGCTGCGCGATCGCCCTCCCCCTCCGGGTCAGAGCAATAGCTTTTAAGGGAGCAAGTACTAATCTGCATGAACAGCAATAGAAAATTAGATTTTCCCTAATTCTTAATCGCTTTCCGTCTTGAAATATGATTGAAAAAGAAAAGTGAAACCGGTGCAAATAAAAAGTACGCCAAGCTGAAACCTTTTCTAGATAAGCTTTTTAGCAGAACCAAGGCATTCCTTTTTCTCATATAGCAAGTATGCAAATAGTAAATGACGAGACTAATTTAAAGAGATTTTCGATAAATGTAACCGATTACAATAATTTTTTTAAAAAATAATTTAATTTAGCTTTACCTAAGTTATGTAACTGGATGTAACCGATTGTATGTATAACGAGAGAGAAGTCACCATATACGATCTTGCCAAAAAGCTCAATATCTCGATTGCAACCGTGAGTCGTGCATTGAAGGATGATCCTGTTGTTAGTAAAAAGACAAAGAAAAAAATCTTTGAACTGGCCGAAGAAATGGGTTATCGCTCCAATCATTTTGCCCGGAACCTTCGCAATCAACGTACGCAAACCATAGGAGTAATTGTCCCCAGGCTTAACAGTTATTTTATGTCAACTGTTATTGCAGGTATTGAAAGCATTGCCAACAGCGAAGGGTATAATCTTATTATTAGCCAATCTTCTGAATCGGAAGAAAAAGAAAAGATGAATGCCAAAACGATGTTCAACAACCGGGTAGATGGTTTGCTGGTTTCCCTTTCATACGATACGAATGATCTTTCGCATTTTGACCAGTTCATTAGAAAAAATATCCCGATCATCTTCTTTGACCGTGGAGAGCAGCATGACAATTTTACCAACGTATTAATTGATAATCGCAAAGCCGCTTACGAGGCAACCAGGCATTTGATACAACAGGGCTGCAACAGAATAGTACACATAACGGCTAAACCAAAAAGAAATGTGTATGTCGATCGGTTAGATGGTTATAAGCAGGCTCTTGCTGCAAATAATATCGAGTGCAGCGATGAAAATTTGATCATCGGCAACCTTAGTCTTGAAGCAGGTATCGAAGCCGCGGAAACAATTCTAAAAATGAACCCGCTACCTGACGGAGTACTGGTAGCTAATGATAACTGCGCCGTTGGTTGCATGCTGGCTTTGAAACAGGCTGGCATTCGCATTCCTGAGGACATCGCGTTTGTGGGTTTTAATAATGACCCCGTTTCAAAAGTGATCGAGCCAAATCTGACAACGATTAATTATCCGGGTTATGAAATGGGAGAAGTAACCGCCCGTAATCTGATCAGCCATTTAAACGGAACCTACCCTATTCATTCAACAAATACTATCGTGTTGCGCTCTGAATTAATTATCCGTGCCTCATCACAACGTATCGGCCAATAGCTGTCAGAATTGTGCGGCTATTTTGATTGTCTTGGGAAACTTTGATTGTTTTGTTTATGAAACAAATTTGTTTTGCTATTTATTTTATTTTGAGCGCAACGATCGTAAACGCAGAAGATGGCTACAGGCTTTGGCTGCGCTATGACAAAATTGATAACCCCGCTCTCCTACAACAGTACAGAGATAATATCGCTGGCATACAATTTAGCTCGCCAACTCCAACGTTGAAGGTTGCAAAAGAAGAATTGCTGAATGGGCTTCAAGGATTAATAGACAGAAAATTAAAAGAACAAAAAACAGTTGCTGAAAAATTTTTGGTGGTGGGTACGCCATCCACTTCAACGATTATTCAATCCATTTTGTCATCAGGCAATTTAAATTTAGGGAGCGAAGGTTTTATCATCAGCACGCAAAAACTTAATCAGAAAAATACAATTGTAATTGCCGCCAATTCAGATCTGGGGATTTTGTATGGAGTTTTTCACTTTTTACGGTTATTACAAACGCACCAGGACATTCGAAAACTGTCCGTCGTAAGCATTCCAAGAATTCAAAATCGCATTTTAAATCACTGGGATAATTTAAATCGCATAGTGGAACGTGGTTATGCAGGCGCCTCTATCTGGAACTGGCATCTATTGCCTGGTTATATTGACAAACGCTACATCGATTATGCAAGAGCCAATGCCTCTATCGGCATCAACGGCACTGTATTAACTAATGTAAATGCAAATGCCGAGGTATTGACAAAACAATACCTGGAGAAAGTGGCCGCATTAGCCAATGTGTTTCGTCCTTATGGCATTAAAGTATATCTCACGGCAAGGTTTAGTGCGCCGATTGAAATTGGCGGACTAAAGACGGCCGATCCCTTGAACGCAGATGTTCAGAATTGGTGGAAGCAAAAAGTAAATGAAATATATAACTATGTGCCGGACTTTGGAGGCTTTGTCGTGAAGGCTAATTCCGAGGGACAACCAGGGCCCCAGACCTACGAAAGAACTCATGCAGATGGCGCCAATGTGCTGGCCGATGCGCTGGCGCCACATGGCGGAATTGTGATGTGGCGGGCGTTTGTTTACGACGTGAGACCGCAAAAAACGACTGAGAATTTTGGGGACGGCAAAGCCGATCCAAACACTCAAAGCATTGCAGCGCCTGATCGATTCAAACAAGCCTACAGTGAATTCAAGCCACTGGATGGAAAGTTTAGAAAAAATGTTTTGGTACAAGTAAAAAATGGCCCCATAGATTTTCAGCCAAGAGAACCATTTTCTCCATTGTTTGGCGCCATGCACCAAACGCCACTTGTGATGGAGTTTCAAATTACGCAGGAGTATTTGGGGCAGGCTACCAATCTTGTTTACGAAGCCCCACTATTCAAAGAATGCATGGATGCAGACACCTATGCCAAAGGCAAAGGGTCGACGGTGGCGAAGGTGATTGATGGTTCGTTGGAAAATTACCTTGTTACCGGCATGGCCGGTGTATCGAATATCGGCAGTGAAAGAAACTGGACGGGCCATCCATTCGGACAAGCCAACTGGTATGCCTTTGGAAGACTAGCCTGGGATTATACTCTTTCTACGCCGGAAATCGCCGACGAATGGGTGCGACAAACATTTACAAACGATCCGGGCTTTGTTGATGGCGCGAAAAAAATTATGCTGATATCCAGGGAAACATTAGTGAACTACATGACTCCCCTGGGGCTTCATCACATTATGGGTACTGGTCATCATTATGGACCCGCACCGTGGGTCAGCAATGCAGGAAGAGCCGACTGGAACCCGGTGTATTATCATAGAGCCGATTCCATTGGGATTGGTTTTGACAGAACGGAGAAAGGGAGTAATGCGTTATCACAATATGCCGCTGAGGTAAGGAGCCAATGGGAAGATCTGAATAAATGCGATGAAAAATATTTGCTTTGGTTTCATCACGTGGCGTGGAAAACTAAAATGAAATCAGGAAGAACGCTATGGGGAGAATTGTGTTATAAGTACTATTCAGGTGTTGACTCCGTGAGGTGGATGCAAAGGACCTGGGACGGATTGAAAAACTATGTAGATAGGGAAAGATTTGAACAAGTAAAAATGCTGCTGGCAATCCAGGAGAAAGAAGCAGTGTGGTGGCGAAATGCATGTTTGTTGTATTTTCAAACATTTTCTAAAATGCCCATACCCCCTAACTATGAAAAGCCGGATCATGACCTGGAATATTATAAAGCACTAAAGTTTCCTTTTGCTCCGGGAAATGGCGCACTATAAAACCCAACTATTACATGCAAACAAACAACCAAAAGAAAATTGCAATTGTTACCGGTGGAGGCTCGGGCATTGGATTGGCGATTACAGAGAAATTTGTTCAGAATGATATTCTGACGATCATCATTGGTCGCGATCAGCAAAAACTTGATTGTGCTAAAAAACAATTGGGCCAACTCTGTGTGCCCATCCGTTATGACTTGAACATGCTTGAAGGAATTCCAAAACTTATCACTGAACTTATTCAACACCATGGACAAATTGATATTTTGGTAAACAATGCCGGGATTAATTTAAAAAAGGAATTTACAGACGTCACCAATGAAGAATTTCAAAACATTCAACTCACCAATGTTACAACCGTCTTTGCTTTATCCAGAGAAGTTGTAAAATGTATGCTTGAAAAGAAGAATAATGGAACAATCATCAATATTAGTTCCATGGCGTCGCAATATGGTTTGCCAAAAGTGATTGCTTACACCGCTTCAAAATCTGCTATTGAGGGAATGACAAGAGCTATGGCTGTTGAATTATCGCCACTGGGTATTCGTGTCAACTGCATAGCTCCCGGGTTTATCGCCACCGACATGTCGGCCAAAGCATTGAATGGGGATATGGAAAGAATGCAAAAAGTAATGTCGAGAACACCCATGGGTGAATTGGGACAACCTGCCGATGTTGCCGATGCGGCCTTATTTCTTGCATCCGACGCGGCTAAATATATTACGGGTATCATACTTCCTGTCGACGGCGGAAACTCTATAGGATTTTAGCCTGTTCAGTGAGCATAAATGGATTAGGATGAAAAAAACCGTTTGTTCCATAACTTTTTTCTTTGTTTACCACCTGGCTCTCCATTCGCAAAATTTCATTACAGAGAAAAATGAACGCGGTGCATTTCCGATAATAACATCCTCACAAACAAGTGTCATCTATTGCGATCAAAACGATGACTGGCTTGTTCATAAAGCCGCTTCATTACTTCAAAATGATATCGCTATGGTAACTGGCAAAAAGCCAGGAATAATTTCCACCCTTTCTTCTTCGAATAAAAATGTTATCGTCATTGGCACAATCGACAGGTCTTTGCTGATTGAAGATTTGATACAAGAAAAAAAGCTAAATGTTGATAACCTTAAAGGGAAATGGGAGACATTCAAATTGCAAGTGGTAAACAATCCAACCAAAGAAATTCAAAATGCCTTAATTATTGTAGGGAGTGACAAACGAGGAACGGCTTATGGTGTTTTTGAATTGTCGCAACAACTTGGAGTCTCGCCATGGTATTGGTGGGCCGATGTGCCGGCGAAAAAAAAGCAAGAAGTATATATCAGGAAGGGAGCCTACCAATATGGCCCGCCCTCGGTAAAATACCGCGGCATTTTCATTAATGATGAAGCACCTGCGTTTTCCGGTTGGACAAAAGAAAAATTCGGAGGTGTTAATCACAAGGTGTATGAGAAAATATTTGAGTTATTATTACGATCAAAGGCAAACTATCTCTGGCCAGCTATGTGGGGTAATGCATTTAACGATGATGACTCTCTCAATCCAATCCTCGCAGATAAATATGGAATTGTGATGGGTACATCTCACCACGAACCGATGCTTCGTGCACAACAGGAATGGAAACGTTATGGAAAAGGTCAATGGAATTACGATAGCAATGAAGTAGTGTTGAAAGATTTTTGGAGAAAAGGAATCCAAAACATGGGCAGCCATGAAAGTATTGTCACTATTGGCATGCGTGGGGACGGCGATATGCCCATGACACAGGGAAGCAATATTGCACTATTGGAAAGGATTGTCGGTGATCAGCGAAATATTATTGAAGAAGTTACTGGCAAGCCCGCCTCACAAACACCGCAGCTCTGGGCTCTGTACAAAGAAGTACAGGATTATTATGACAAAGGAATGCGTGTGCCCGATGATGTCACATTATTATTATGCGATGATAACTGGCGGAATATTCGAAGGCTTCCAAAGCTAAATGACAAACCGCGCGGCGGTGGCTATGGTATCTATTATCATTTTGATTATGTCGGAGGGCCGCGAAATTACAAGTGGCTCAACACAAACAATATTGCCAGGGTGTGGGAGCAAATGCACCTGGCCCATGAGTACGGCGTTGATAGAATTTGGATAGTAAACGTGGGCGATATAAAGCCAATGGAATTTCCTATTTCCTTTTTCTTAGACTATGCCTGGAATGTGAGGAAGTGGAATGAAAATAACATCAATGATTTTTTCCGGCAGTGGGCGGAAGAACAATTTGGGTCCAGCTACGCAACGGAGATCGGCGAGATAATCCAAAAATATTCCCAGAATAACGCCAGGAGGAAACCTGAATTGTTATCGCCGGATACGTATAGTTTCAATTATGATGAAGCAAAAAGAGTAGCGGGCGATTATGATGCTTTGCTGGTGAAGGCGGAGACTATAAATAAGAAGTTGCCGGCTGAATACAAAGATGCCTTCTTTGAACTAGTCCTCCATCCAGTAAAAGCTTGTGCCAATTTGAATAAACTCTATTTTACCGTTGGTTACAACAAATTGCTTGCCTCTCAACACGCATTAGCTGCAAATAAACTCGCCGACGAGGCAAAACAGCTCTATCTGAATGATTCGCTGATTTCACTCGAATACCACCGCACTGCCAATGGAAAATGGAATCACATGATGGACCAGACACATGTTGGTTACACTTACTGGCAGCAACCCCCTTACAATCGAATGCCCGAGGTAAGATATGTTTCACCTGACTCTGCCAGGGAGCAAGGAGAGAAAGTTGACCCCTTGCCCAAGACCGCAGCAGGTCAGGCGCCGCAACATCTCACGCGAAGGATGTTTTATGAACAGGATGGCTATATTTCCATTGATGGCGCCCATTATACCGGGGCTGTGAACACAAACAGTGTATGGAAAATTATCCCTGGCATTGGAAGAGAGGGTGATGGCATTACCACGTTTCCGGTAACGGTACCCGCACAGGAAGGCATGGTCACCAATAATCCGCATTTGAGATATGACCTCTTGGTTTATGATACGGGTACTGTTAAACTACAGGCTTACTTCTCTCCTACTTTAAACTTTCAGAACGATGACGGGCTAAAATACGGGATCTCTGTTGACGACGATCCGATACAGGTTATTTCAATAAACAAGGATGACAATAACCAACGAGCATGGGAACAATGGGTGGCCAATAACATAATAGTCAAGACATCGACACACAGAATTACAAAACCCGGTCGGCATACCATAAACTTCTGGATGGTAAGCCCCGGAGTAATTCTTCAAAAAATGATCCTTGACTTTGGTGGTCTAAAACCAAGTTATCTGGGACCGCCGGAAACAATGCTTCCAAAATAAAACTGATGCCTGTATGAAAAGAATCTGGTTCATAGCGATAATTCTTTATTCCTTGCATTCATCGGCACAGAACAAAATTGTTCTGCATGCCGACCAAGCAAGAGATACGATCAATAAGAATATCTATGGACATTTTGCCGAGCATTTAGGCCATTGCATTTACGGCGGCTTTTACGTAGGTGAAAGCAATAAAAAAATTCCAAATAAAAATGGTGTTCGATTGGATGTGATAGAAGCGTTGAAAAAATTGAAGATCCCCGTCTTACGCTGGCCAGGCGGATGCTTTGCTGATCACTATCACTGGAAAGACGCTATTGGCCCAAAAAATCAAAGAACGCCAATTGAAAATATGATGTGGGGGAATGTAAGAGAAGACAACAGCTTTGGCACGAATGAATTCCTCGATATGTGCGAGATGATGAATGCAGATCCTTACCTGGCAGTTAATATGGGTGGTGGTACCGTAGAAGAGGCGACGGATTGGGTCAAATATGTTAACCATGCCAACGGAACCAGCTACCTCACCGACCTGCGTCAGAAAACAGGGAGATCAAAACCCTGGAATGTAAAATATTGGGGCATTGGCAATGAATCGTGGGACTGCGGTGGGCATATGGACGTTGATTACTACGTCGATCTTTACAAGCGTTACGCAACCATGATGACGAGCTATAATAATTCAGAAGGGCTGTTTCGCATTGCTGTTGGTCCCGGCACGGAAGATTATCATTGGACTGAAGTGTTAATGAAAGATATTCCCCTGAAGCTGATTGACGGCGTTTCTATTCATCACTATTCGGTTATCAATTGGAGTCACAAAGGCTCTGCTACCAACTTTTCAGAGGACGAATATTTTACAACGATGCAGCA
>AR_comb_assmDRAFT_10020596_pt1 | contig 12141 bp, 6 predicted proteins | sample ArasoioldDNA_FD_10543 | JGI IMG/M metagenome (IMG submission 10543) | reverse complement strand
GTTCGATCGGCAGAAGCCGCTCGGCGGGCTGCTCTCAATCGGCTCGGTGGTCAGAGCGGCGCTCAAGTGGAACGTGTCGCTGATGCATGCCAACGAGGCGCCGAGCTTTCAGCCGGTCGGCTACGCGGCGCGGGTGCTGGGCATCCCGGCAGTGACGCACGTGCGATTTCCCACTGGCGCGGATGGCTACAACTGGTTTCTCCGTCCTGGTTTTTCGCGCGCGTTGTTCGTGTCGCATGCCTTGCTGAAGGATGGATTGGCCGAGGCGCCGAAGTTGTTTGGGGATCGATCGGACGTGCTCCACGACGGGGTCGAGCCGCAACCGGAATGGACTCCAGCGGATGTCGCCGAATGCCGCACCCGTCTCCGCCTTCCGATTGACCGAACCGTTGTCGGCATTGCCGGTCAGATTGCCGACGTCAAGGGGATCTGGGATTTCGTGGCGGCCGCCTCGATAGTGACCGCCCGCCGCGTCGGCGCGGATGCGCCGTTCTTCGTCGTCCTGGGCGACGACCTGAAGAATGGCGGACGGATCCGTCGCGACATGGAAGAGCGTGTCCACGCCTTGGGCCTCTCGTCTCATTTCGCTTTCCTTGGATTTCTCAAGGATGCGCCTTCGATCGTCCAGGCGTTCGACATCATCGCCGTTCCGTCTCATGTCGAGCCGCTCGGCAATTCCACGCTCGAGGCGATGGCTGCCGGCCGGCCGGTGATCGGCTCGCGCGTCGGCGGCATACCGGAAATGGTCGTCGATGGTGAGACCGGTGTGCTCGTGCCACCTGCGGCTCCAGAGTCGCTGGCAGACGCGATCGAGCGGCTTTGTGCAAACACCGGCCTCCGCTCGCGGATGTCCGAAGCCGCGAGAAAACGTTCCCACGAGGCGTTCGGGCTCGACGTCCACGGGCAGCGCCTCCAGGCTCACTACGATCAGCTCTGCCCGCCCCGGCTCGCCGCCGGCGCTGCAAGGGGGCAACTCGCGTGAAAGGCCTGATTCTCATTTACCTGATCGCAGCCTACGGCACGGTCGGAGCAATCTTCAATCCCGTGATCGGTCTGTTCGTCTACGTGGGCTTCGCCGTGCTTCGGCCACAATTCATCTGGGGCTTCGCCGGGGACTTCTCCGGCATTAGCCTTTACGTCGGCATCGCCACGCTGGTTGGATGGGCCTTCAGAGGGTTCGGGACGCTCAAGCTGGGTCGCGGGAAATCGATTGTCATTAGCCTGGCGCTTTTCGCATTGTGGGCGGCGATTAGCGCTACGCAGGCCGTCGACAGCGAGGTGGCGTACAACGAGATGATGCCGATGTTGAAATACGTGGTGCCGTTTCTCATCGGCGTCACGCTGCTCGACACCGAAAAGCTGTCCCGCGGAATGTTCTGGGTCATCGTCGGTTGCCAGGGGTGGGTCGGGCTCGAAATGAACCAGACCTACCTGATGAAGGGGTACAACGTCGCCGGCGAAGGCTTCGGCGGCATGGACAACAACTGTTTCGGTGTCGCGCTCGTCAGCACGATCGGCCCGGCCATGGCGCTCGCGCTGGGCGCGAAGAATTGGTACGAGAAGGCCATCGCCACCGCCGCCGTGCTGCTGATCCTGCACACCACGCTGCTGACGTTTTCCCGCGGCGCACTCGTCGGCCTGGCGCTGGTAGGACTGACCGCGTTCATCATCATGCCGAAGCGTCCGAAGCACGTCGTCGGATTAGTCCTCATCGTTCTGATTGCGGTGCGGCTGACCGGGCCGCAGCTGATGGCGCGCTACGCGACCATCGCGGCCGAGGAGCAAGATCGCGATGCATCGGCCGAGAGCCGTCTTGACCTCTGGAAGGACTGCCTGAAAGTCATGGTGCAGAACCCGGTTTTCGGCGTCGGACCAGGCAATTTCCGCGTCGTCGCGGCGGATCTGGGATGGTCGCCCGGCAAGCAGGCTCATAGCACTTGGATGCAGACCGCGGCGGAAAACGGGGCACCTGGCATTGCGCTGCTGCTGTTTTTCTTCGTGGTCACGCTCGTTAGGGTGTGGCCGCTGGCGCGTCAAAAACAAACCGAGGAGAACCGCTACCAGGTGGTGATGGCCTCGGGGATTGTCATGTGTCTGGTCGGATTCATCGTCACCGGGCAATTTGTGTCGCTCGGCGGCCTCGAAATCCCGTACTACGTCGCGATGATCGGGGTCATCCTGCTCAAAACTCAGTCGGCGTCGGCGCCGGCCGTTGTCGAAGCTGGCCCGCGCCCGCTGATGCCTGGGCGTTCCGGCGCGTTTGCGATGGCGCGCCCCGCACCGCAGTCACCGGCGAGGACGTCGTGAAAATGTCGCTCTACGCTGCGATGCGCAACTCCATCGAAAACGATTGTTCGTTCGTCGAGACGCAGCGGCAGCTGTCGGAGAACGACTCGAACGCTGCGTCGAAGGTTCACGGCGCGACGTGAAGATTCTCGTGCTCTCGCAGGTTTTTCCTCCGGCTCGAGGCGGCAGCGGCCGATGGCTGTTCGAGCTGTATCGGCGCCTGACCGGCTTTCAGGTGATGGTCGTAGCGGGTCATGCACCGGACGACGGACCGTTTGACGCCGCCGCCTCGCTGCGGATCGAGCGGATGAATCTTCAGTTCGCCAGCTGGGGTGTCTCGAGCGTGCGCAGCGCGGCGCAGTACGTCCGAGCATTCATTAAGCTGCGGTCGGTGCTGACGCGGACGCGGCCCGATGTCATCCATTGCGGCAAGTGTCTGCCGGAAGGGCTGCTGGCGGTCGCGATCAAGCGGTGGAAGGGTGTGCCGTTCGTGTGCTTTGTTCACGGCGAAGAGCTGACGCTAGCCGAAGCCAGCCGTGAGCTTCGGCGCCTGACGCGCGCGGTGCTGCGGGAATCGGCGCTGATCGTCGCCAACAGCCAGCATACGAGGAAGATGCTCGGCGAGCGCTGGAGCGTCGTCCCCGATCGAATCGCGGTGATGCACCCCGGTGTCGATACCACACGTTTTACGCCTGCTCCGCGCGACGCGGTGGCGCGAGCGAGGCTCGGCTGGACCGGACGGCGAGTTGTGCTGACCGTCGGCGCACTCCAGAGGCGGAAGGGGCAGGACATGATGATCCGGGCCCTTCCGGTGATCCGCCAGCACTGCCCCGACGTGCTGTATGCCATCGTCGGCGAAGGGTGGGAGCGCCCGTATCTCGAGTCCCTCGTGGCGGAACTCGGCGTCGAGCATCTCGTGCAGTTTCGCGCCACTCCCGCCGATGATGAGTTGATCGAGTGCTATCAGCAATGCGACCTTTTCGCGCTGCCGAACCGGCAGGTTGGATGGGATTTCGAAGGGTTCGGTATCGTGCTGCTCGAAGCGCAGGCGTGCGGCAAACCCGTGGTCGCGGGCCGGTCGGGCGGCACTGTGGAGACGATGAATCCCTCGCAGACCGGCGAGCTGATCGGGTGCGACACTCCGGATGACCTGGGGGCCACGGTTGTTCGCCTCCTGGACGCGGCACAAACGCGGGACCAGTTGGGGTCGCAGGCGCGCGAATGGGTGTGCGAGCACTTCGACTGGACCGTCCTGACGGAAAAGGCCCGCAGCGCGTTCGAACGGCCCTCTGTCCTGTTGACCGACCTGAGATCCATCGAAGGTCCGATCCGTTGAGCCCAATCGTGATGTCGTTGACGGCGGACTTGAAAGAGATGCTGACGGAACAGCTGCACTACCGCGAGCTGCTGTTCGAGATGACGCGACGCGACCTGCTGATCCGCTACAAGCAGACAATAATGGGGTTCGGGTGGGCGGTCTTCATGCCGCTGGTGAACACCGCCGTCTTCTCGGTGATCTTCACGCGGGTCGCGCCGATCGGCACCGAGGTTCCGTACCCGCTGTTTGCGTACTGTGGCCTGCTGACCTGGAATTTCACCGCGTCGTCGCTGCGCGCCGCCGTTAGCTCCCTGACCAGCAACGCCGGCTTGGTGACGAAGATTTATTTCCCGCGTGAGATCTTTCCGTTCTCGGCCATGCTGGTGGGGCTGGTCGATCTGGCGGTCGGCAGCTCCGTGCTGGTCGCGCTGATGGCTTGGTATCGGGTGCCGCCCTCCAAGTTCATTGTCCTCCTGCCAGTCGTCGTCTGCGTGCACGCGATGTTCACCGGCGCCGTGGCGCTATTCGTTGCCATGGCCAATCTCTTTTACCGGGACGTCAAGTACATCTTCGAGGTGGTGATCACGCTCTGGATGTTCGCGACTTCGGTACTGTATCCGGTGCGGATGCTGGGCGGAAAGCTGGGGACAGTGCTGAGGCTGAATCCGATGACGGCGATTATCGACGCCTATCGTGACGTGATCTTCGGACGCCACGCGCCCGATTGGACGAGCCTCGGTGCGGCCGCGGCGCTTTCGGCGGTGGCCCTGTTATGGGCCTGGATCGCCTTCCATCGATCCGAGTTCGAGTTCGCGGAGCGGATTTGACATGGCCGAACCGGTGATTGCGTTCGACGGTGTCTGGAAGAAGTTCCGCCGCGGCGAACATCATGACAGCCTGCGCGATCTGATTCCGTCACTGGCGAAGCGGCTGACGTCGCGGAAGCGCGAGCAGCCGCTCGACGCGGACGAATTCTGGGTGCTGCGCAACGTTTCGTTCGAAGTCAAACCTGGCCAGGCGATGGGGATCATCGGGCCGAACGGCGCCGGCAAGTCCACAGCACTGAAGGTCCTGACGCGGATCCTGAAGCCGACGCGCGGCCAGATCCGCGTGCGCGGAAGGGTGGGAGCGCTGATCGAGCTCGCCGCCGGCTTTCACCCCGATCTGACCGGCCGCGAGAACATTTTTCTGCAGGGCGCGATCATGGGGATGCGGCGCGACGCGATCCGCCGCCGCTTTGACGAAATCGTCGACTTCGCAGGCATTCCTGATTTCATCGACACGCCGGTGAAGCGCTATTCGAGCGGGATGAACGCGCGTCTCGGCTTCGCGATTGCCGCCCATCTCGATCCGGAGGTGCTGCTGATCGACGAAGTGCTCGCGGTCGGTGATTTCACATTCCAGCAGAAGTGCTACGCGCGCCTCGAGGAGTTCCGGCGTGAAGGGATTCCGATCGCATTCGTATCGCACAACATGCAGGCGATTGCCAGCCTGTGCGACCAGGTCATGCTGCTGAGACCCGCTCAGGATCCGATCGTTGGGGACGTTCCGGACGTGCTGGCCGAGTACGTCGCCTCGCGAAGTGCTGCGGCGGATCCACGGCTCAACGTTATCGCGTCTTCACTGCGTGACGGCAGGTCCGGCCGCATGGTCGCGGGCCCGATCACGCCAGGGACGCCGCTCGACCTCGACCTCGATCTGGTCGCGACCGGTGAAATGCCGCGCGCGGGGCTGCTCATCCAGATCGTGCGTTCGGACGGCTTGATCGTGTTCACAGGGATGTCGACGCTCGACGGTGGCCGCGAAATCGACCTTCGAGCGTCCGACCAGCTGAACGCGCGCATTGCATTCGTCGCGAACGTGTTGCGTGGCACCTACATCATCAACATCCAGCTGGTGGACTCGATGCGCCAGTGGCCCGCCGCCGCGGTCAACAGCATCCAGTCATTCGTGGTGAACGAGACGACGCGAATCGCCGGCTGCGCCGAGCTTTCGCCGACTTACGACCTCGCGGTTAGATCGGCCGCCGCTGAGAGCCACGCGACCGTTAAGATTCGTTGAGTTCGTAAACCACAAATGCATCCTCGATTGAAGCACTACGCAAAGCGCCTGCTGGGACGTCCCACCGTGCCGCCACCGGTCCGCGGCGTCGCTGACGCGCAATGGTACGACGCGGCGTATAAGGCTATCGCCTCGTACGAGGAACCTTATTGGCGTTCGCACTACTACTTCTTGTGGAGTGTCCTGGCGGACAGAATCCGGAACGCCGAAGCGAAACGCGTGCTGGACATCGGCTGCGGCCCCGGGCAGTTCGCCTCGTGCCTCTTTGGCTTGACTGACATCCAGGAATATACCGGCCTCGATTTCAGTACGCAAGCAGTCGAAATGGCAAAACGCGTGTGCTCAAAGGGCCGGTTCGTGGTGGGAGACGCGACGACGACGACCATCCACCATGAGGTTCCGCACGATGTCGTCGTTTGCACCGAAGTACTCGAGCACGTTCCAACCGATCACGCGGTCATTGGCCGGTTCAAGACAGGCGTCCGTTGCCTCTGCACGGTGCCGAACTTTCCCTACCATAGCCACGTCCGTCACTTCAATTCAGCCTCGGAAGTGATGGATCGGTACGGGCATCTATTCGATCGGTTGGACGTCTGGGCGATGCGCGCTAACGTCAATCACTATTACTTTTTGCTGGATGGCGTTCGAAACGCCAACGCATCTTGAAGTCAGTTTAATTCGATCTCGACGCGAACTCTAACCAACCGAGGATCTTAACGGGCCTGGTTGCGCGATCAACTTCTGCAGCCTGTTCCCTGGCTCTACTGTTTTCGCTCGGCGTTTACGGCTATTCCAGCGTGGTAGCATCGCAAAACGGTCCAATTCGCGATGCCCCTGGGGGGAGTCCACATGACCAGCTACTTGCGTGCTGTCGGTTTCATTTCTGCGATCCTGGTTTCTGCCACGACGGTTGTGATTGGTTTTCGCTCGGATTCTCCATTCCAAACGCATCAGCACACCGGAACGCCAGACGAAACGGGCGTTCAAGCGGATCGCGTGATGGTCGGGGCAGAGTACGTGCCGCGGAGAACTGATCTCGCCAACACCTTGATCGTTCCCGCAGGAAAGGTCGTCGATCTGCCCGAGGACTCCACCTACGATTACATCGAGGTCGCTGGCACGCTGAAGGCGTCACGCACGCACGATACGACCCTGCGTTTCACACATCTGATCATCCTGCCTGGCGGAGTGCTCGACGTCGGGACGCAGCAACAGCCCATTCCATGTGACAAGAGAGTGGAGTTCATCGTTCGCGACGTGCCCGTTGACCCGACCAAGGACCCCTTTCAGTGGGGAAATGGACTCGTCAACTTCGGTCGTCAGAGTCGAATCGGTTGCAGCAAAACAGCGTGGGTGGAAGCCGCGGGGGACATAGCACTTGCTGCCAGATCGGTGGTCCTCGCGAGTCCGCCTTCCGGCTGGAACGTCGGCGACGAATTGCTTATTCCGGATACGGCTGCGCCCCCAGCATCCACGCTTACGCCTCGCCGCGAATCCACTGTGACGATCGCAGCCATCAACGGTACTGAACTCAATTTGTCCAAGCCACTCGATTTCGCCCACAAGAATGTGACGGATCCCAATGGTGTCGTCGTGCTTCGCCCTCGCATTGCGAACCTGACGCGAAATATCGTGGTTCGCTCCGAGAGACCTGATGGAACGCCCGGGCACACGGCCGACATTGGTCAAAGAGCCACGTGGGACATCCGATACAACCAGTTTATTGGACTGGGCCGCACGCGCCGCGTGCCGCTCGACGATACGGTCCCCGGCGGCCGGATTGGCACCAACCAGCGGGGCAAGTACGCCGAGCATCATCATCACGTGCAGTCTGCCGTGACGAGCGCTGACGTAGGGAATGTCTATGTCGGTCACCCCAAAGGCAAATGGGGGCTGGTCGTTCATGTGACGAGCGACACGCTCATCGAACGGAACATCGCCGTCGACTTTCCGGGCGCCGGCTTTGTGACCGAGGACGGATATGAAGCGAGGAATGTCTTCCGAGGGAACCTCGCCGCCTACAATCTCGGCATAGACCGCGATTCTCACGGGAATGTGTTCGATGCCGCAGTCGATATCAATCGCGGCTGTCCAGGCTGCGAAGGCACCGGTTTCTGGTTCCGCGGCATCCTGAACGTGTTCCAAGGCAATGAAGGCTGGAACAACTTCAGTTCGGGAATCAATATCTTTAACGGCATGCAACCGGCCGGGCAGTATCCGAGCATGCCCGGCGGCAAGCCTGACAGTCCGCTGAAACATTTTGAGGACCAGCCGATTTCCATGGTTGGCAATGTCGCTGCCGCGAATGTCGCACACGGGTTGGAAATGTGGGGAGTCAGGCATTTCCCCGACGAGAACCTCATTTCCGCAAATAACACGTATCGGCAGGTTTCTGCCCTCAATTCGGACGGCGTGAAGGTGTATTTGCGGAATCCGAAGCTGATTTGCGCGATTGGGACGGGTGCGATCGGCATCCATTCCAGCGACGGGTACGTCGGAGCGCTCGAGATTTCGCATGGGGGACAAATCGCCGGCTGCGCGACCGGCATTACCGGGGGAGGTGGCCAGAATGGGATCAGCCTCACCGGAACGGTCATGCAGAACGAGGTCAATATCGATTCCCTGCCTCGCAATGCGACGTTTGACGACGTGATGCACGTGCCGCTCGCAGGGTACCCGCACCGGTACATTCTTTTTGGCAACGGGGTTGTCTGGAAGAGTGGCGAGCCGTTGCCCAGGCTTGGCATCAGCTACTGGAGTCGACAGCGCGGTTCTCGATTTGTTGTCAAGAACTGGCAGGGAACGGGCAAAGACTATTTGCTTTTCTATCGTCACTCGCTTTCGGGCAATCCGGCGTGGTACTCAGCCTACTGGCCGCATAACTTCAACACGCCGGTCGAGGGACTCACCATGCAGGAGTCTTGGGACCGGTATGGTTTGGCCTATGGTGGCGGCGTCGTAAAGGAAAGCGAAGCCGTCGCGCTCGACGGACTCGTTAATGGGGTCGCCAGAGAAGGGTTGACCGTCCAGTATGGACCGCCGCGCGCCATCGTGACCTTCCCGACCATGCGGGAGAACGCGATTGTCGAGGGAGAAGTCATCCGGGTCACAGCCCTTCTCACGGGCGATCCGAACGCAGCATCGCCCGTCATGATGGTGAGTGTCGATGGCGATCGCCCGGTGGCCTATGAGCAAAGCGACTCGGACGATCGATCCTTTACGACGACCCATATTTCGCCAGGCCTCCATGAAATCAGAGTATGGAGGACCCAAAAAGCGAAGCCAACGGCGATCATCCCCGAGACTGAGTTCAGGTCTCAATACTGTCTTGGCCCGTGCCCGATGATTTCACATGGCCATATCAGCTTGTCAGCGGAGACCTTGACGTTCACCGCCACGCTCGGAGGGCCGATCCCGCCAGCTAAAGCCGTGACGGTGTCCAATTCGGGAACAGTTCCGATGGAATTTGGCATTCGACCCGAGCGCCAGTCGCTGTGCGATGCGAGTCCGTACGCAGGCCGGCTCGAGCCGGGCGGTACGATGACGTTCAATGTTTCGGTCAAGACTGCACCAGGCCCAGGATCTTTTGTGTGCAAGGTGGCGGTCTTGGACTATAACGCCGATAATTCTCCTCAGACGATCGCGGTCACCTATCAGGTGTCCGGTCAACCCGACTGATTGGACCGATCGGTTCAATGCACGTGTGCGGCAAATGGAGATTCCTTGCCGCTGGGGTAGCATTTCGAGGCCCCCGGCTGACATCGTCGCGAAAATCTGAGAGGCAGTTTTGTGAACCACCGCCGTCGGCTGTTGGCCGGCTTGTCGTCGGTCCTCTGCGTTCTCGCCGTTAGCATTTCTCCCCTATCGGGTCAACGCGGCCGCCGGATCGAAACCGTCGACGGTCGCGAAGCTGCGGCGGGCGAAATGCTCGTGAAATTCCGCCGCGCTCTGTCGTCGGACGAGCTAGCACAGCTGCGCATCCAGACTGACACAGATCGTGTGGACCCCATCGGCTCGTTCGGCGTCAGGCGGTTCCATTCCCGCAGCATTCACGCGCAGGCGCTGAAAGACTTTCTACGAACGCACCCCGACGTGGAATACGCGGAGCCGAACTACCTCGTCCACACGTCGTCAGTTCCGAACGATCCGTCATTTTCCAACCTGTGGGGTTTGCGCAACCTCGGACAGGTAATCAATGGCATCGCCGGGACTCCGGGCGCCGACATTTCGGCGACCAGCGCGTGGGATGTCAGCACCGGCTCCGTCGGCAACGTTGTTGGCGTCGTGGACTCCGGAATCAATTACAACCATCCCGATTTGGTCGCCAACGTCTGGTCCGCGCCGACAGCGTTCACCATCACGTTTCCGTCAGGCCGGAGCTTGACATGCGCGGCAGGGACGCACGGTTACAACGCTATTACCAGGTCGTGCGATCCGAACGACGATAATGGTCACGGCTCGCACACGTCGGGCACGATTGGCGCCCGCGGCAACAACTCGATGGACGTGGTCGGCGTGAATTGGACGACGCGCATCATGGGCCTCAAGTTTCTCGACCAGACCGGCTTCGGTTGGGTGTCGGACGCCATTGACGCGATCGAGTTCGCGGTACGGACCAAGGCATTTTTTTCCGGAACGGGTTCTGCCAACGTGCGCGTGCTGTCGAACAGCTGGGGCGGCGAGGGTTTCTCCCAGACGCTGTTCGACGAAATCAACAGGGCCGGCGACAACGACATGCTGTTCGTCGCCGCAGCCGGTAACGCCGGCCAGAACAACGACACCGCGCTGTCGCCTTTGTATCCAGCCAGCTACAACCTGCCGAACATCGTCACCGTCGCCGCGACCGACAGCAACGACCAACTGGCGGGGTTTTCGAACTACGGCAGGAACAGCGTTCATCTGGGCGCGCCCGGCAGCAACGTCCTTTCGACCATTCTGTCGACTTCCACCGGATATGCCAGCGGGACGTCAATGGCCACACCGCACGTGTCGGGTGCGGCGATGCTCGTGCTGTCAGCTTGTCCGCTCACCACGGCGCAGCTGAAAGCCACGCTGCTCGGCACGGTCGATCCACTCGGCGCGTTGACGGGCACGACCTTGTCCGGCGGCCGTCTGAATGTGAACCGGGCGATTCGATCCTGCGCCGTTCCCATCCCGCAGGCGTTCGGAAAGCTGTCGCCCGGAAATCGAGCCCAGGGCATGCCCATCAACGGCACAATCAGCTGGTCGCCCAGTCCGGGCGCCACCAGCTACGAGTATTGCGTCGATACGACGGCCAATGCGGCATGTGACAGCGGCTGGGCCTTCGCTTCCGGCACAAGCGCAACGCCAGGCGGACTTGCCGTTGCGACGACCTATTACTGGCAGGTTCGTGCGAGGAACGGTGTTGGCTCCACCCCAGCGGACGGAGGCATCTGGTGGAGCTTTACGACACCGCCGACGTCGGAAAGTTGGTTTGGTCCGAATTGGAGCTATCGGCGCGCAATTGCGATCACCAGCAATACCGGATCGACTCTGACCGACTACCAGGCGCTGATCACGCTCGACAGTTCCTTCGACTTCACCAAGGCGTCGCCGAATGGCGCCGATTTGCGGATCACCGATGCATCCGCAACGCTGGCGCTTCCGTTCTGGATTGAAGCTTGGAATGCAACGTCGCGGCGCGCTCGCATCTGGGTGCGCGTTCCGTCGGTCACCACGACGGGCACGACTCTGTACATGTACTACGGGAATTCGAGCGTGACTATCGCGGGCAGTGCAGAATCCGTCTTCGATGTCTACGACGGTTTCGAAAGCCTGAACGTTGGCGATCGGCCTGCGGGAGGCGATTCAATCCAGTGGGTAACGAACGCGGCAGTTTCCGCTGTCTCGAGTCCCGTCCGGCAGGGTATTCGCAGCCTCAGAAACCACACTGCCACTACGGCGGCGGCGACTTTCAATGCTGCCAACCAGGGAGTGGTCGGCGCGTGGATGCGGCGCGCATCGACCGGTGTAGGTGACTCGGATATCTACCTGTACGTCGGAGACACGCTGCTTGCGACGATCGGGCTCGGTGGCTCGGGCCGACTTCATTACTGGGACGGCAGCTTCCACGACACCGCGGTGGCGTGGTCTCCGAACACCTGGTACCTGGTGTCGGCGACGTTTGATACGACGCAGCATCGGTTCGAGTACACCGTCTATGACGAGGCACTGACGCAGATCGTCAAAGTGTCGAACATCGCGTTTCCGAACCAGGCAACTGGCCTGACGACCGCAGTGCTTTACACCTCGAGCGCGTTTTCAGGTGACGCGTACGCCGACGACTTTCGCGTCGTGCGATGGACCGGCGCGGAAGCGACGAACGTGGTTGGTGCCGAGCAGGTGCATGGCGGCAACCCGGGATTGCCCGGAGCCTTTGCGAAAGTGGCGCCAGCCAACGGCTCGAGCGGGCAGGCGCTGACGGCGACGGTGACGTGGAGCGCGAGCAGCGGGGC
>AR_comb_assmDRAFT_10723156_pt1 | contig 12149 bp, 9 predicted proteins | sample ArasoioldDNA_FD_10543 | JGI IMG/M metagenome (IMG submission 10543) | reverse complement strand
CGTTATTGGAAGGCGACAAGGTGCGCGTTGTCACGCCGGCGCCTGGGTATGACCTCATCGGAACAGAAGCGCCTGGGTCCAAGGAATCGCCAAAGTGACTGTCGCATGGAAATGATCTGCCTGCGCGTACGAACTGAACCGCAAGTACCGCGTATCTTTCGTGCCGGTGCAAGGCTCTTCGGCATTGTACTGGTCGTGCTCAATGTGTCGGCTTGCAGCGATTGGTTGCCGCACGTTGACCTGGCACCTACGTATGAACCGCCCCAATACGTCGTCCCCGCTTCATGGCATGGGGCGAGTCCATTCGTCGAGGCAAGGCCAGCGGATGGTGAACTGCGTCCGGACTGGTGGACTCTGTACAACGATCCGGTGCTGAACAAGCTGATCGATCAGGCCATGGCGGCGAATCCGGATCTGCAGGCCGCAGCGGAGCGGTTCGTCCAGGCCCGCGATGTCATGATGCAGGTCCGCTCGCAGCGGATCCCGCAGATCGGTTTGGGCGGGAAAGTCACAGACAGTCGGCATCATATCGATACGCTGGCTCGCGACCCGGACATTCCGATAACCGGCCCAGGCGGGGCCGTTGGGGGCCTCGCGTCCTGGGAGCCCGATTTCTGGTCTGCCATCCGCAACGCGACGCGGGTGGAGACCTACCGCGCCGAGGAGCGCGCCTCCGACTGGGGCCTCGCCCGCCTCAGCCTGCAAGCCGAAATTGCGTCTAACTATGTCACGCTGCGCGGCTTAGATGCCCAGGCAGCGATCTACAAGCAATCGATCGACCTCTACAGAGATTCGCTCGACCTCATCAGAGCCCAGTTCGCCGGCGCGATCGCGTCCGGGCTCGACGTTGCCCGCGCCGAATCCATTTTGTACGGCACCGAGACGAAATACGCGCAGATCCAAGGCCAGCGTCAAGTGACTGAGCAAGCGATCGCAATTCTCGTCAATGTGGTACCGGCCAGTTTCAAGATCGAGCCGGTGGGTGACCTACGCGTGGCGAAGTTCACGATTCCGCGAAGCATTCCGTCCACGCTATTGGAGCGGCGGCCCGACATCGCCGCGATGGAACGCCGGATGGCCGAGGCCAACCGGGCCATCGGCATCGCCCGCGCGGCCTTTTTCCCCGATGTAAAGTTCTCAGCCGATGGAGGGTTCATCAACGCCGGCTTCGATGTCGCCAAGCTTGTCGGCGCATTTTGGTCCTATGGCTCCGTCGTCTCGCTGCCGGTCTTCCAAGGCGGCTATCGCCGCGCGGAATTGCAGCGGTCCTGGTCGACCTATCGCGAGACAGAAGACCGCTATCGTTCAACGGTGCTGAACGCGTTTCGCGAGGTCGAGAATGGATTGAGCCTGACGAACCGGCTGACTGTCGCGGCGAACCGACAGGACGCCGCCGTTGGGGCCACGCTTAAAGTGCAAGATCTGACCATGGAGCTTTATCAGGGCGGACTGGCGTCCAGCCTCGAGCTGATTTACGCGCAAGTCGCCACGCTCACGGCACGCATCGAGTCTGTCCAGATCAAGGCCGAACTGCTGAGATCCTCAGTCGCGCTCCTCCGTGCGCTCGGCGGAGGTTGGGACCGCAAGCAATTGCCGGCCGATGACCAGATTCAGCCCTTCGGAACATTCCAATATACCGATCTCAACAAACCGCCCGCTGCTGGCGGCATCGATGTCAACGCGAACAATAATTGGGTAAACAATGATCTGACCAAGCCTCCAGTCCCGTAATTGTTATTCAAATAAGGGGCGAGAGAATATGACATCATTACATGCCCCCGCTGGAGCTGCGGCCTTATTTGTCGTCAGTAGTCGTTTTTCAGGAGCCAGCGGCCGGTGAGCTTTGTTAGGATCGGAGGGCGCTTTAACCGAAGGGCCATCTGCTGGTTCTCACACAGTTTTCAAATTGACCGTGAGTTCCCCAGTGACTGATAGCACATCGTAGCGAGTGACCTTTCCCTCACGCCAAAACCGAAGATCGACGACCGCCTGACCCACTCGGAGTCTCCGAAGAGTCAAGTCCGGTAACCACGGGGGAAGGACGGGATCTACGATAAGTTGTTTTTTCTGAGCATCGGCGTCAAGGCCCAGGATGGCTTGAACCAGGTGAAAGACACTGCCCGCAGCCCAGGCTTGCGGCACGTTCGCGCCGAGATACTGCACAGGGAATGTACCATTGGTCCGCCGGGTACCGGCATAGAGTTCCGGCAACCGATGGAATTGAAAGTAACTACCGGCTTCACTGATGTCGCGCGCGATCATGGCCGCTTCTTTTGCAAATCCATAACGCTTAAACCCCATCGCTATCATTCCATTGTCGTGCGGCCACACAGACCCGTTTTGATAAGAGTAAGGATTGAAGGCCGGATTCTTTTCGGACAACGTGCGAATGCCCCAACCGCTCCACATGTCGGGCTCCATCAAACGTCGCACGACCCGTTCGGCCCGATCCGGGCGGACAATACCGCTCCACAACAAGTGACCCACATTCGATGCCATGGTCTTCACCTGATGTTTGTCTCCATCCAATGCATAGGCATAACAGTTGATCTCTTCGCACCAGAACCGCTCTTCAAATCGTGCTCGAAGAGCCTCAGCCTCCTCACGTAACCGCGCGGCCCGTGTAGACTCGCCGAAATACTCGGCCGCCTCCGCCAACCGTCTCTTTGCGTCAAACACATATCCTTGAAGCTCACACAGCGCTTTCGGGCCTTTGACGTTGGATCCATCGGGATATACGACTGCTTCTCCGGAGTCTTTCCATCCCATATTCTCGTACCCTTGGGAGGAACGTGTCTGATATTCTTGAAACCCGTCGCCATCGCGGTCACCGTACCGATCGATCCAATCGAAGCATCCACTCAGCACCTTGTCAAAATCCAAGAATAGGCGATCGTCTCCTGACCACTTCCACGCGTCGTGCAAGAGAATAAGGTAGAGAATGGTCGCGTCCGCGGTTCCGTAATAAGGCGTATGCGGGATGCGATGAAAGTAAGCGAGTTCCCCAACCCGCAATTCATGCGGTATTTTGCCCGGCTCGGCATCTCGATATGTGTCGATGTCGGTGGCCTGGAGTTCGGCAAGCCGTGTGAGCGTCCCGCGCGCAAAATCCGGGTACACGATCATATTTTGCAAACTTACGATGAGACTATCCCGGCCAAAAATACTCACGAACCACGGAACGCCGGCAGCGGGAAGGAACAACTCACCGGACTTTCCCTCATAGGGCAAACGCAGCGCCGCCATGTCTTCCACCGATTGCCGAAAGAGTCGATACCAGTCCTCATTAGACGTGGTGAGCTGCGTGGTCATCTCTTTCCACTGCCTGAGCCGCTGTTCGACATCGGACGTATCGTGCGCCGACGCACACTGTGGGGAGGCGCGGCGGACACCTTTACTCTCCACCAGATCGTACAAACAGCAGGTGTGCCAGGTACCGTTGGGCGACAAATCAATCGTGAAGTTGATGCGACCATTGCCATATGCCGCCGTGGATGTGTTGTGGACCATCCGCACCGCCAAGGCGCGGCGAAAGTTTTGATGGATGTAACGGGTGATCAGTTGCTGCGTCTTGCTCTCCCAGCGCGTCTCGATATGGCCCCGCCTCGTCACATGCCGGTCCTTTACTTCAAAGATATCGGCAAAATCGGAACGAATCAGCATTTCGAGCGTGAAGTGCAGAGCGTGCGGACTATAATTGTGCAGATCAATATCTTCGTGAAGCGAATCCGATAGGGCGCGTGTCACGATAAGACCGAGAATGCCCTGTGGAAGGGGGCCGTCCTCCGTCTCGACTACAGGGTTGATGAGATACGTGCGGGATGCATAATAGGCGCTTGTGCCGGCATTCAAGAGCGTCCATGGTTGACCGTTAATGTAAATCTGGTAACGGCTCAGATAGCGGGTATCTTGGCAGTACAGGCCTTGTTCGGACGCATCGGTGACCGAACCATCCTGTTCGGAGATAAGGAAGGTGTAGCCATGGTTAATCGTGACGACGGGAGGACCAACCGTAATTTCAACAGCCATGGTCTCAGTCTTTTAGGGTCCGCGAGATACGGTGCACTCTGCCCTCGCAACCTGGCTCACATCCGCACCGCGACGGAAGCATGTGAAAACCTCCTCGACTATGCCACCCAGGCAATGGTTACGAGCATGCCCGTTTCTTGAACATGCTCGCACAAACCTAGCGTCCTGACCCCGCACGTGGAACCGGATCTTCAGGCGGACCCGCAGGAGGACTAAAATCCCGCTGGCTTCCAACCCGCGGCGTGGTCGTCCGGCCTTTATCCGCTCCCTCATACCCGGGCGCTCGGCCAGGCGGTAACGCTCGCGGGCCTTCTGCCGATCCAGCGGGAGTCGTGTCTTCTCCCATCCCTCCTCCGGCACTTGGTCTGTTCGTCAAGCCGAGGCCGCCAGATTTCTGAGCATCCTTGGTATTGGTCTGATCTGCCGCGATCCCAGGTCCTGACGTTAGGCCTAGCAGAGCGACAACCATAATAGGCGTAATATAGCGCATAGTGCCTCCTACCTTGAGAGTGAATAATGTCCCAGCGGAATCCGACGGGACGTGCGCCAGTCCTGATTGTGCAAGACTAACGCCATCACGGCTAGGAGGTCTGGACCTAGCCATGCAAGATGGGGCTGAAGATCCGCAAGCGCATCTGAGAAGACGGATGGCAATCGAATGGTTCTCTACAGATAGCCAGTGTTTTTTAAATGACGAGCCCATCTTCTGGGTTGACAGGCAATCACCTGCCAAAACAAATCTTAAGCAGCAAAGTGTCCGGCCAGCGGAACAACATTCCAGTTGGTCGGAGCAAGTCGTCCAAAGTCGATCCGGTACAGCCCGCATGACTGTGCGACCTGTGCGAAATCGCCTCATCCGTCACCTGACTCTGAGCGTTCTTTCGTCTGATACAAGCGACTTTAATCCCAAGATCATAATGCTCCAAGAGAGAAGCACGACATTCGAGCGCCAAGAAGGCAATTAAGGCAAAGGAGCAAAGATGGCACTGACGGTGGCGGATATGTTGGTGGAGCGGCTGATCGGCTGGGGAGTAAATACTATCTTTGGCCTCCCCGGCGATGGAATCAACGGCATTTTCGAAGCGCTTCGTACGCGTCAGGACCGAATTCGTTTCGTGCAGGTCCGACATGAGGAAGCTGCGGCATTTGCGGCCTGTGCTTACGCCAAGTTTACTCGACGTCTTGGCGTCTGCCTCGCCACGTCAGGGCCAGGCGGCCTGCATCTGATCAACGGACTTTATGATGCCAAATCCGATGGTCAACCCGTTCTGGCCATTACGGGGCACACCTTTCATGATTTAATCGGAACCCATTACCAACAAGACGTCGACCTGAATAAGGCCTTCGTCGATGTAGCGGCGTACAACGAACGCATTAATGGGCCCGCGCATGTCGTCAACGTAGTCGATGAGGCAATTAAAACGGCGATTGCGCGCCGGACCGTGGCGCACATTACGATCCCCAAGGATGTACAGGAGTGGACGGCAGACGTGCGCTCCATGGCGAACATCCCACAGCACAGCGCAGATGTTTACAGCGACGCGCTGCCCCTCCCTTCTCAGAGCACTCTTCAACACGCGGCCGATCTCATCAATGCCGGATCGAAAGTGGCCATTCTCGCCGGACGTGGGTGCTTAATGGCCCGCGGCGAAATCTTGCAATTAGCGGAGAGAATCGGTGCGCCGATTATCAAACCCCTCTTGGGGAAGGCCGTCGTTCCCGACGACAGTCCTTATACGACAGGCGGCATCGGTCTACTGGGCACTGCGCCTTCGCAAGAAGCGCTTCAAGACTGTGACACGCTGATCATCGCGGGCAGCAGCTTCCCCTATTTGGAATTCTATCCCAAGCCAGGACAAGCCAAAGGGATCCAGATCGATCTTGATGCTGCCCGGATCGGCCTGCGGTATCCGGTCGAAGTCGGCCTGGTCGGACAATGCTGGGATGTTCTGCGGGCCCTGCTTCCGCTGATTCACGAAAAGAAGAAGCGAGCCTTTCTCGAAAAAACTCAAAAGGACGTCCAGCAATGGAACGCGCTCATGGACGAGCGTGGTAACCGCATGGACCTACCATTGAAGCCCCAGGTGGTGGCGCATCACCTCAATCCGCTGCTCGCGTCCGATGCGATCATCTGTTGTGATACGGGCACCATCACCACGTGGGCCGCGCGACATATCCGCATGCGAGACGAGATGCAATTTTCGGTGTCGGGGACACTCGCCTCCATGGCGTGTGGACTCCCCTACAGCGTGGGAGCCGCCATCGCCTACCCCGGTCGACAAGTCGTCTGTATCGTGGGCGACGGCGGATTCACGATGTTGATGGGCGAGCTCGCCACTCTCGTGAAGTATCAGCTACCGGTGAAAATCATTCTCTTCAAGAACGATCTCTTGGGCATGATCAAATGGGAGCAGCTCGCCATGGAAGGCAATCCGCAATTCGGCGTGCAGTTACAGCCGATCGACTTTGCCTTGTACGCGACCGCGTGCGGAGCAACGGGCTATACCGTGGAAGATCCCAAGCAGGTTGGAGAGACTCTTAAGCAAGCGTTTGCGCAACCGGGACCCGTTGTGGTCCAGGCGATCGTCGACCCATTGGAGCCTCCATTACCCGGCCAGATTACGATGCATCAGGCGTTGCAGTTTGGAAAAGCCCTCGCTCGGGGACAGAAAGATCGGTGGGATATTCTCAAGACCGTCGTCGAAAATAAAATCCGAGAGGTAATTTAGTCCTCGCAACGCCGAAGCGCTTGTTCGAATTCACCATGCGAGCCTTCCTGAAAGAGGAGAACGGAATGCAGTTGACTCACATCGATCGGCGATGGATGGTTATTACCGTGAGGAAGCAAAATAAGCGGCGCGAGCAGGCAGGCTCATTTCTGGTGGAACAAACCTTATTGAGCCTGACCGATTGCTATGTACCTCACATCACGTGCCCAGATCCCGGACCTACGGCCTGGGGTCGAGTTCGATCAAGCCCTTTCTGATGGCCAGGATGGCCGCTTGCGTGCGGTCGTACACCTGCAGTTTATGAAAGATGTTGCGAACGTGGTTTTTGACGGTCTTTTCGCTGAGGTCGAGATTATTGGCAATTTCTTTATTGGTCTTGCCGTCCGCGACGAGACGCAGCACGGTAATTTCTCGTTCGGTCAGATCGTGTTCCACCCATCCTGCCTTTTTCCCTTTTTTCTGCGCCAGCAAGGAAAACTCAGCGAGGATTTTGCTGGCCACCGCGGGATGGATGAGCGATTCCCCGCGATACACCGACTGAATCGCCTTCACGATTTGATCCGAATCGGAATCCTTGAGCAAATATCCCGTGGCGCCGCCTCGAACCAGATCGAAAATGTATTGTTGTTCCTCATACATGGTGAGCGCAATAATCCCGATGTGCGGAAATTCCCGTTTGATGATCCGAGTGGCTTCGACGCCGGTCATCTTCGGCATGCTGACGTCCATGAGAATAACATCGGGAAGGAGCGACCGGGCTTTTTCGACCGCCTCCTGACCGTCTTGCGCTTCGCCGAGCACGTCGACGTTGTCCTTGGTCTTTAAAATCGCCGAGAGCCCTTCTCGGACGACTCGGTGATCGTCGACAATCAACACCTTAATTCGTTCCATTACGAGCGGCCTCCTTCTTGAGCGGGACGTGCATCACGATGCGGGTGCCCCGTCCTTTATGCGATTGGATCTTGGCCTGTCCTCCGACCAGCCGCGCGCGTTCCACGATCCCGCGCAGACCGAAATGATCCCACTTCTCCGGATTGCGCGACACGGCCTCGACATCGAACCCGATTCCATTATCCTGCACGGTCGCCATGAGTGTATGCCGGCCGATTTCAATGTGCACACTGACGGCGTCGGCTTTCGCATGCTTCTCCACATTGCTCAACGCTTCTTGTAAAATCCGGAACAAAAAGACTTTCGTCTTCGGCGGCATCGTCTTCTCATCCCCGGTCACGGAAAATTCGGTTTTGATGTGGGATTGCGTTTCGTACGATTTGAGATAGTTCGTCAACGCCGGAATGAGCTCCAGCTGATCGTAGTGCACCGGGCGGAGATTGAAGATGACCTGCCGCGCTTCCTGAATGGCCAACTTTAATTCCGCGCGCGTTTGACGCAGAGTCGTCTGCGAGGCTTTCGGATCCTTTAGGATAAGCTGTTCACAGAGATCGAGTTTAAAATTGACTCCGGCCAGACTCTGCACCAATCCGTCGTGAATTTCGCAGGCGATCCGGGTCCGCTCTTCCGTCACCGCACCGCCGGCCTCCTTGACATAGAGCCGATACAGCGCCTGATATCTCGTGAGAGTTTTTTCGATTTCGCCCGTCGCGCGAATGCGGGCTTCGATCAATTGCCACATGAATTTCGCGCTCGCCCCTCCGATGATCGTGACGCCCATGCGGTGAAAATCTTCGAGGGCCTGCTCGACGCGAGCGTTCCCCGACACATCGATGATCAAGTCCACATTTTCGAGGGCAAGCAGATCGCGATAGTCGGAGATGATGGGGATGTTGAGACGTTTCGCGAGTTTGATGCCCGCGGCTTTTGGATTGATCTCAGCAATCCCGACGATTTGCACGAGCGGGTCCTGGGCGAAAATTTCCATCAAGGCCGTCCCGCCGTGGCCTGCTCCGATGATAGCCACCATTGTCGCCCTGCCGCTGCTGCGTTTCTTGGCGGCTACGGGTTTGTGTGTCCGGATTCGAGCCGTCGGCATTCCAGCACCGTCCTTCATCAGAAGACATAGCAGATTACCATAGGGACAATGACTGGGACTAGGAAGATCGGCGGACGAAGGCGAAAGGAGAGTCTATTTTTCTCGGCGCTCGCGCGCCAAGACTTTCAATTCATCCATGAATTGGTCGATGTCTTTGAACTCGCGGTAGACCGAGGCAAACCGGACGTAGGCGACCTGATCGAGATTGTGCAATTCTTTCATCACTTCCTCACCGACCGCGTTGCTGGACAATTCGGTCTCGCCCATCTCCTGAATGCGCTTTTCTATTCGATCGGTGACGGCTTCGATCGTCGACACGCTGATCGGCCGCTTCTCGCAGGCCTTGGTGATGCCCGATAAAATTTTCTGATGATCGAACGGCTCCCGCCGCCCGTCTTTCTTGACGACCATCGGGAGGCTTTCTTCCACGCGCTCGTAGGTGGTGTATCGGCGCTTGCAGGAGAGGCATTCGCGGCGGCGGCGAATCACCTGGCCTTCTTTGGCCATGCGTGAATCGACAACTTTATCTTCCAAATCATCGCAGAAGGGACATTTCACCGTAGTCCCTCGGTCACGCGGGAGATGCGCTGTAATCGTGAAACATGGGGAATCGTTTGCACAGCGCCTTCGATTGTTGGCGCACTTCGCGTTGCAACCGTTTGTCTTGAGGTTTGAGAAGAACTTTGTCGATGAGCGCGACAATCTCGCCCATATCTTTTTCCTGCATGCCCCGAGTCGAGACGATGGGCGTGCCCAATCGAATACCGCTGGCGACGGCCGGCGGCTTCTCATCGAACGGCACCGCGTTCTTGTTCACCGTGATCCCCGCCGCGTCGAGGGCGCCTTCCGCGTCTTTGCCCGTGACATTTTTCGAAGAGAGATTCACCAACATCAAATGCGTATCGGTCCCACCGGAGACGACCTTGTAACCACGCTCCACGAGACCGGAGGCCAGCGCCCGCGCGTTGGCCAGCACCTGCCGCTGGTAGGTCTTGAATGCGGGAGATAGGGCTTCATTCAACGCCACGGCCTTAGCCGCGATGACATGCATGAGTGGTCCGCCTTGCAGACCGGGGAAGATAATCTTATCGACGGCCTTCTGATGCTCGGCCTTGCACATGATAATGCCGCCGCGCGGTCCCCGGAGGGTTTTATGGGTGGTCGTCGTCACAAAGTCTGCATACGGCACTGGATTCGGATGCAACCCGGCCGCGATGAGGCCGGCAATGTGCGCGATATCGACCAAGAGATACGCGCCGACGGATTTGGCAATGGCCTGAAACCGCGGAAAGTCCAATGTCCGCGCGTACGCGCTCGCGCCGACGACAATCATCCTTGGACGGCATTCTTCCGCCTGGCGCTGGACAGCATCATAATCGATGACTTCCTCCTGCCGATCCACGCCGTAGCTAAATGAATGAAAGAGAATCCCCGAGAAGTTGACCTTGCTGCCATGCGTCAAATGGCCGCCTTGGGCTAGGTCCATACCCAAAATAGCGTCGCCCGGTTTCAGCACGGAGAGATAGGCCGCCATGTTGGCTGACGAGCCGGAATGGGGTTGCACATTTACGTGTTCGGCGCCAAAAATCTGTTTCGCACGCTCGATCGCCAGACTTTCCACTGTATCGACATATTGACACCCGCCGTAATATCGCCGACCGGGATAACCTTCCGCATACTTATTAGTCATCAAGCAGCCTTGCGCCGCCAGGACGGCCGAACTGGCGAAATTCTCGGACGCGATAAGCAAGAGCTTTTCACGCTGACGCTTTTCTTCGGCGCGAATGGCGGCATATACGGCCGTATCGGTGGCCCGAAGCGCTTTCAATGACCCGACAGCTTCACTCATGACTGCACCTTTCGAAAGATGGCCATCATTCGAGACCATTGGCCTCGATGATCAGTGGATCGATCTATGATCCTGGATCTGCCGTTCGCAGATACCAAGAATTGACTGCTCGGAGAGGACGGTCTGGTTATGCGGTTTCTGCCTCTGCTGCCGCCGCGGGCGCTTCGGCATCATGCTTTTTGACGACCGTGACCGAGATGCTTGCCGTCACCTGATGATGAAGCCTCACAGGCACCGTGACTGTTCCCAGCTCTTTGATCGGCTGCGCGAGCTGGATCTTGCGACGATCCACGGTAAATCCTTTGGCGGACAGTCCTTCGGCAATATCTTTCGCAGTCACCGATCCGAATAGCTTATCGTCCTTGCCGGCTTGCATTTCCATCGTGAGCGAGACGGCCGACATCTGCTTAGCGACGTCCTCGATCTCCGCGCGCTCCTTCTTGGCTTTCTCCGCCATCGTACGCTTGGCGTGCTCGACGGCTTTGACGTTGCGCGAGCTGGCTTCCAACGCTTTCTTACGAGGGAGGAGAAAGTTCCGGGCGAATCCCGTGGAGACCTCGAGAAGATCCCCCGTGTGTCCCACACCCTCGATATTTTCCTGCAAAATAACTTTCATATGGTCGCTCCTTAAATAGCCCAGATTATCCGGGGATAGTACAAGAGCCACCGATTTTCCATGAGCCGGGCGTTCGCTTTGCACTCGACACGACCTTAGGAATTTCCTGGCTTTGAAGAGCGAAAAGCATACTGGCCCGCACGGGCAAAAGTCAATTGAGCCTCGTGAGAAAGAAGCCTCGCTCCTCACTGGACACTCCGTTGCCGACCTGTCTAAGATGACGTGATCCTTCACCATGAGCGTATCGTCCGGTAATCCGCCTCGTCCATGAAACTCCTTGAAGCTTTGCAGCATCTCAGCGACCGTCTCACGGACGTTCGTCACAGCGCCATCACTCAGAATCTGAGTACACCGTGCGTTCCGTCCGCGACACGCCTCATCTCCACGATCGGAACGATTCACCTCTATGAAATGACTCTGCCTGAGTCAATGACTCTTGATCAGATCCCGTTCGAAGATATGCCCGTCTCCATTCTTCCTCCTGACGGGAATGAGCCGACCGAAGGCTTTATCATCGGAAGTCGCGATCGGACGCTCTTCGTTCAAACATTCGACAATTTCGGCCAGACAATTCCAGCCCTGACCCTGATCCCCGATGCCGCCGGGTTTTTTGATACGGCCATCCAGCGACTTACAGCACTCATCCAGAAGCCGGAGGGCTATTTACTCGGCCCCGCCGAACGTTTAACCCCGTGGTTGATTCGAGATCAGGCCGAGGGCGAGCGATCCACCGGCCCGACGTCAGTCGTCCTGACGACCATGTGGGGCGACGAGCTGACCGCGAGACGATCGAAATTGGCGACGGCGGTGGCCGATTTGGCTCGCGCTAATAAGCGCATGCTCGTTATTTGCCCGGATCATCAGTCGGCCGATGAGCTGACCGGCACAATCGCGCGAACATTACGTGCCGCCGGCTTGACGTTCAAGAGCTTGCTC
>AR_comb_assmDRAFT_10524337_pt1 | contig 12149 bp, 9 predicted proteins | sample ArasoioldDNA_FD_10543 | JGI IMG/M metagenome (IMG submission 10543) | reverse complement strand
GTCGACGTGCTCGTCGTCTCGAGTACCCTGACGGCGCTCGCGGCAAAGGAGGTCACTTCAACGGTCCCGATCGTCGTGACCGTTCCCGGCGATCCCGTTGCCACCGGCCTGGTCACGAGCCTGGCGCGACCCGGCGGGAACGTCACGGGGCTCAGCTTCGTCGGGACCGAGCTGGCGGGCAAACAGGTCGAGCTGCTCAAGGAGGCGGTGCCGGGGCTCGGCCGGATCGCGGTGCTCGCGAATCCCGGCAACGCTTCTCACGCGCCGCGGACGAAGGAGATCGCCGCCGTCGCGCGCGCGTTGAAGATCCAGAGCGACGTCGTGGAGGCCAGAACGTCTCGTGACGTGCAGGAAGCCTTCGCGGCCATCGCAAAGCGGCGTCCCGGTGCCGCTATCGTGCTCGCCGACCCGCTCTTCATCCTCGAGGCCGAGAATCTCGTGCGGATGGCCGCTGAGCAGCGGTTGCCGGTCATGTATGGGTTACGCGAGGCGGTCCTCGCCGGAGGGCTCATCTCGTATGGAGCGAGCTTCAGGGATCTCTTTCGACGTGCGGCGACGTACGTGGACAAGATCCTGAGAGGCACGCCGCCGAGCGAGCTTCCGGTCGAGCAGGCCTCGAAGTTCGAGCTCGTGATCAACCTCAAGACGGCGAAGGCGCTGGGACTGACGATCCCGCCGGCGCTACTGGCCAGAGCCGACGAGATCGTTCAGTAGGCGAGCGCGCGCGCCCAGTGCCAGACGAATCACACTGGGCCGAGCGTCAGACCGTGACGAACGCGGCGAAATGATCGCCCTTCGAGATGGGCGCCAGCCCGGTGACGATCTCGCTCCAGTGATCGCCGCCGTCGTCGCTGCACCACACTTCCCCGGTGGCCGTCGCGGCGAAGATCGAGAACGAGTCGCCCCAATCCTCGAGGCACATTGCCTCGAACGCCGGCCGCAGACGATCGGGTAGCCCCGCTCGCAAGATCTGCCACGTGCGGCCGCCGTCGGTGCTCTTGGAGACGCGCGAGCCGGCGAAGTGGCTCTTGCCCCAGGAGCCAGGGCCCTTTTCGGCCGATGCGATGAACATCAGATCCGGGCGGCGTGGGTGGAGCACCAGAAGATCGGGATAGCCGCCGATCTCGTGCTGCAGGTCGGTCCATTGCTCCCAGCTGGCGCCGCCATCGCTGCTCACGTACATCCCGATGCCGGTCGTGATGTAGATGCGATCGGGATTGAGCGGATTGATCACGGTGCGATGAACGTCGTCGTCCATACCCGGAATCACGCGAAACGTCTTGCCGGCGTCGGTGCTCTTGAGAAGCCCACCCTGCTCGATGCCGATGAAGAGCGTACCGGCATCGTGCGGATGAAAATCGATGTGCTTGGTGTGCGCGACGTTGGGCGGCGCCGGGAAGCTCCAGCGCGACGTGTCGACCGATCGCAGCGCTGCGAGCTCGCTCCAGCTTCGGCCGAGGTCGTCGCTGTAGAAGAGATGCGCGGGCTCGGTCCCGACGAAGACGCGGGCGCCGGCGCCGAGCCGGGCGCAGGCGAGGCTATACACATTGTGCTCGGTCAAGCCCTTGTCCCGGCGCTCCCAGGTCCGGCCGTCGTCGTCGCTCGCGAACAGCGACCCGTGCTTCATCCCGGCGAAGATCGTGCCGCTGTCGGGCTCGATCAGGACCGCGTGCACGTGCTTGTCGGTCAGCGCGCGATCGGCGACGTGCCACCCGCGGCCCGAGGCATCCCGCTCGATGCGCACCACCCCTTCGATCGTCCCGACCAGGATCTGTCTCGAGGGCGCGGCAGCGCGGTACATCGTGGGTCCGCCATGCGAGAGGGTGATTGCCATGAGGGCCTCCTTGGATGCGGTTCACGAAGACAGTGCGCCGCGGCCCTTCACCTGTCAAGACCGGCAGGATAGAATCCGCGCACCGCACGGAAACAGGAAGGAGAGCTCATGAGGCACGGACTACGGATCCTCGTGGCGGCGGCCCTCCTGGCGCTGCTCTTGCCGAGCAGAGTCGGCGCCGAGCCCACCGGATCGGTCACGTGGGGCGTCCACGTCACGCTGGCCACGCGCTGGCTCGACACCGCGGAGACCGACGCGGAGATCACGCCCTTCATGGTCATGTACGCGCTGCACGACGCGCTCGTGAAGCCGATGCCGAGCGGACTCAACACGCCCTCGCTCGCCGAGTCGTGGAGCATGTCGAAGGATGGGCGCGTCTGGGAATTCGTGCTGCGCAAGGGTCCGCGGTTCCACAACGGCGACCCCGTTACCGCGGACGACGTGAAGTTCTCGTTCGAGCGCTATCGCGGCGCGGCGGCGCCGCTCTTCAAGGCGCGCGTCCGCGAGGTGCAGGTGGTCGACGCGAGCCGGGTGCGCTTCCATCTGACCGAGCCGTGGCCGGACTTCATGACGTTCTACGGCACGAGCGCGTCCGGCGCGGCGTGGGTCGTGCCCAAGAAATACATCGAGAAAGTCGGCGAGGATGGATTTCGCCGGGCGCCCATCGGAGCCGGCCCGTACAAGTTCGTGAGCTTTCAGCCAGGAATCGAGCTGGTGCTGGAGGCCTTCGACGGCTACTGGCGCAAGACGCCGAGCATCAAGCGCGTGGTGATGCGCAGCCTGCCCGAGGAGTCCACGCGCGCGGCCGCGCTCAAGCGGGGCGAGGTGGACGGCGCGTATTTCTTCAACGGCCCGATCGCCGAGGACATCCGGCGCACTCCAGGGCTCACGCTCACCGGCATCCGGACCAACGGGCTCTTCTTCCTGAACTTTCCCGAGCAATGGACTCAGGGATCGCCGTGGGCCGACATCAGGGTGCGGCGCGCCGCCAGCCTCGCGATCGACCGCGAGGCGATCAATATGGCGGAGTCGCTCGGATTCTCGGCGCCCACGGGCGGCGTCGTCCCGCGCCACCAGGAGTTCGCCCTCGCGATTCCACCCGACGCGTACGATCCCAAGCAGGCAAAGGCGTTACTCGCAGAGGCCGGCTATCCCAACGGCTTCGACGCGGGCGAGTTCACGCCATACCCGCCCTACAACGGCATGGGCGAGGCGATCGCGAACTACTTCACGGCCGTCGGTATCAAGGTGCGCGTCCGCATCATGGAGCGCGCGGCGTTTCTCTCGACCTGGCGCGACAAGAAGCTCAAAAACGTCTTCGTCGGTGCGACCGGCGCAGCCGGCAACGCGTCGACGCGGATCGAGCCGTACGCGACGGGCAAGGGCGTCAATGCCTACGGCACGTATCCCGAGATCGAGAGTCTGTTCCAGCGGCAGATCCAGGAGATGGACCGGAAGAAGCGCGAGGACATGCTGTTCCAGATCCAGCGCATCATCGCCGAGCGTGTGATGTTCGTGCCGATCTGGGAGAACGGCTTCATTCGAGCGTACGGGCCGCGTCTCGAGGAGCCGGGGCTCACGTTGCTCCCGGCGTTTCCCTACTCCGGCCCACTCGAGGATGTCCGGCTGAAGCGAGGGTCTTGACTAGGGGCCGGTAGGCGCTATAAGGGGTCCATGGCGGTAGGGTGGTCGCGTTCCTCGGTGCGATCCGCTCCCAAAGGGCTGGGCTTGGCTGTCATGGCAGGCCTGCTATTGGTGGGCTGCGGAAAGCACTACTGGGGCAAGCCTGGCGCCGGCCCCGCCGACTTTCAGCGCGAAAGCGCCGAATGCGCCCGCGAGAACGCGGTGCAGATGAGCGCGAACAAAGACTACGGGATCGTTATCGCGGATCTGTACAAGGCTTGCCTGAAGACCCGCGGGTGGCAACGGGCCCAGCAGTTCGAGCCCCCGCCGGCCGGCTGGTTCCGCGGCGTCGAAGAGGATGGGCTGATGCGCCTCGAGGCGCCGCCGCCGGTGTCTGAACCCGCGCCGCAGCCCGTGCAACAGCGGCCTGCCGCACCCCAGCCGGCAGCACCACCACCGCCCCCGCCTGGGACGCCGCCCGCGGCGCCGGTGCCACAGCAACCCGCGCCGACGCCGCCCACGGAACAGCCGACGCCGCGCTGACGGCGCGACACGTCTTCCGGCCCAAGAATGGCTGGAGCGCGCAGATCCTCAGGCGGCTGAACGGTCGTAGACGATGCGCCCCCCGACGATCGTCAGCTCGGCCCTGATGTCGCGGATTCGGATCTCGGCACACGTCATCGGATCGTCGGAGAGCACGACCAGGTCGGCGAGCTTGCCGGGCTCGATCGAGCCCTTCTCATCCTCCTCGAAGGTGACGTAGGCGCCTTCGGTGGTCGCGGCGCGCAGCGCATCGGCGCGCGAAAGGCGCTGAGCCGGCGCGATGACCCGATCGCTCGTGCGGCTGACCCGCGCGACGGCTTGCCAGATCGGCCAGAACAGCGAAGGCGGCACGTTGTCGGTGGCCAGCGCCACGTGCACGCCGGCCTCTTTGAGGCGCCGCAACGGCACGATCGTGTCTTCGGCGCCCGGCCCGAGCTGGCGACGAAACGCCTCAGCCTCCTTGTAGAGGTACCGATTGGTGTGCGTGGTCAGGACCACGCCGAGATCACGAATTCGTCCGATCTCGGCGCCGGTCAAGATGCCGATGTGCTCGATGACCCAGCGGCGATCGCGGATCGGCTCCACGCGGTTCACTTCCTCGTAGAGGTCGAGCAGGCCCGTACCCATGCTGAGAACGCGAATGTCCTGCCGCGCGGCCGTCAGCAGAATCGCCCGCAGCTGCTCGCGCGGCAACGCGGCGTCGTACGAGAACCCGGCCCAGCCCGTGTACGGCATCGCGCGAGCACGGACCGCGCCGTCCGCCGACGGATTCGTCTCCGCGACGAGGCCCGCGATCCGATGGAACGCATCGCCGCGGCCGCGCCCCGCGATTCGCGGCCGCCACTCGGCCAGCCGTTCCTCGAACGCCTGCGGGTGCGCCGCGCCCCAGGACGGGCTCAGCGTGAGATGCGCGCGCACGGTCAACTCGCGGCGCGTGGCGGCCGCGTCGTAGACTCGGAGCACTTCGTCGGCGACGCCGTGGCCCTCGACGACGCTGGTCGTCCCGATTCCGTTGTAGATCCTCATCGACTCGCGTAGCCCGCGCACGCGATCCTCGTGCGTGAAGCGAGGCGCCATGGCCATCAGTGAGAGCTCCACGACCGGGATGTACGTCTGCTCGATGAAGATCCCAGTCGGCTCGCCGGCCGAATCGCGATCGATGATGATCCCGTCCCACGGCGGCACGGTTTCGCGCGTGACGCCTGCGAGCCGGAGCGCCTCGCTGTTGGCGATCGACACGAGCGGCAGCGTGTGGCGCCAGTAGCCCCAGATCGAACGGACATAGACCGGGTTCCTGGGCGCGACGCGGTCGAGGTCGTGGCGCGTGGGGTAGCGCTTGTCGCGCAGGTTGGCCGGCACGTCGAAGTAGTACGGCGGGTCGCCGATCGGCATCGTCACGATCCAGTCGCCTGGCGCGGCGGCCTTCACGAGCACCTCGATGCGCTGCAGCACGTCGTCGATCGAGCGCGCTCCAGCCAGCGACGGATAGAGCGATTTCAGCCCTTCGCGGTCCATGTGGGCGTGGGCGTCGACGAGCCCCGGGATCACGGCGCGCCCGTGGAGGTCGATCACGCGGGTGTCGGCTCCCGCAAGGCGGCGTACGTCGGCGCTGGCGCCTACCGCCGTGATGCGGTCGCCGGCGAGGGCGACCGCCTCCTCGACGCGGAGGGCCGAATCGAGCGTAATGACGCGTCCGCCAAGGAGAATCAGGTCGGGTCTGGTCATGAGTAATAGGGCGGGTTCACGGGCACCCCCATGCTACAACTTGAAAAGGTGGTCGATTTTCACACCTTTTCCATCACCGCGCGCGACCGCGAGACCGGCGCATTCGGCGTGGCCGTCGCCACCGCGCGGCCCAACGTCGGTAGCCTCGTTCCGTGGGTCTCGCCCCGGGGCGCCATCGCGACGCAGGCTCGGGTCAACACCGATCTCGGTCGGCAAGGTCTCGCACTCATGGCCCAGGGCGTGCCAATCGACGTCGCCCTGAGCGCGCTCCTGCGCAAGGACGGCGACCGCGAGCTCCGGCAGGTGCACGGCCTCGACGGCGAGCGCGCGTTCTGCCACACCGGCTCGAGCTGCGTGGCGTGGTGTGGTCACGAGCAAGCGGACGAGTTCACGATCGCCGGCAACATGCTGACGGGGCCGGACGTCGTCGCCGAGACGGCCCGCGCGTTCCGCGCGAGCGATGTCGACCGACGCGATCTTTCCGAGCGCTTGCTCATCGCGCTCGAGGCGGGACAGGCGGCGGGCGGTGACAAGCGCGGCAAGCAGTCGGCGGCGCTGCTGGTGGCGGCGATCCGCGAGCCGCGGATGTACCACAACCTGCGCGTGGACGACCACACCGATCCGGTGGCCGAGCTTCGCCGCGTCTGGGCGGTCGTCGTCGCGCATACCAAGCAAATCGAGGCCGAGTATGGTTCTGCGGCGCTCCGGCTCTTCGGCCGGGTGAAGTATTGAGACGCGAACATGAGGCGAGGAGGGTCGCGATGAAGCTTCGAACGCTTCCGTGGCTCACTGGACTGGTCGTACTCGCGGCCGGCTCCGAGGTCGAGGCGAAGACCTATCGGTGGGTGAACGAGCAGGGCATCGTCACCTACTCGGATCAACCGCCCCAGGTCAGGCCGGCCGAGGGTGAACGCGAGGCGCTGATCAGTGAGGCGCTCGAGATCTCCGGGACCAAGAAGGCGCTGGAGACGATCCCGGATCACATCCGAGCTCAGCTCGATGCTCGTCAGACACCGCTGAAGCCCGAGGAGAAGACGCGCGTCGTCAAGATTCTGGGCGATGCGTTCCGCCCCGACGTACTGTACGGGGCCGTGCGCGCGGCGTTCCGGGGCAACTACGAGCCGCAGCGGATGAGCATCGTGATTGGCCAGCTGCGCACGCCGCTGTTCCGCAAGGTCGCCGCCCTCGAGGTTGCGGCCAGCGAGCCCGGCGCCAAGCAGGATCTCGAGCGATTCGCCCTCGGGCTGCAAGGCGACATTCCGCGCCCGGCACGCGTCGCCCTCGTTCAGCGGCACGAAGCGTCGATGCGGAGCGCCGAGCTACAGATCGAGATGGGGGTGGTGGCGTTCCGAGCGGTGAGCCGCTCTCTCGAGCCGCTCTTGCCGTCCGAGAAACGGCCGACCGCGCGGGAGACCGATTCGGCCGAGCGCTCCCTTCGCGCGCAGCAGGACAACCTCGTCCGCGCCGCGCTCGTGCGCTGGCTCTACACGTTTCGGTCGCTGAGCGACGAAGAGCTCAACGAATACGTGGCGTTCAGCGAGACGGACGCAGGGCGCTGGTTCGTGGCCACGCAGCGGAAGGGATTGCTGGACGCGATGCGAACGGCAATGGACGCGGCGGCCCGGCAAATGGCCGCCGCGTTTCCTGCAAAGCGCTAACGCGCCGGCCGGCGCTCCTCGAGAAGCTTCAGGAAGCGCGGGTCCTTCTTGAGGTTCACCAGGGACGGATCGAGGCTCAGGTAGTCGATCTTGTCGTAGCCGAGGTCTAGCGCCCTGGTGAGCCACGTGAGCGCCTGCTCGGTGTCCCCCAGCCGCGCGTAGACCCGGGCGGCGTTGTAGGCGGCCTGCGGATCCTTGGGCTTGGCCTCGGCGCTTTGCACGGCCGCGCCCGTCTGGTCCGTGCGCTCCTGCGTGATCGATTTGTTCTTCAGCACGCTCTCGAGATTCGCCTTCGCCGTGGAGTTGGCGGGATCCCGCTGCACCAGATCCTCGAGCTCCCGGATGGCGTCGTCGTAGAGTCCCTGCTTGCTGTAGAGATTCGCGAGGTTGTTGCGGACGAGCGCATTCGCCGGCTCGAGCTCGAGCGCCTTGCGATACGCGGCGACCGCCTCGTCGGTCCGGCCCTGCTTGTCGTACGCGTAGCCGAGGTTCGACTGGATGACGGCCGACTTGGGCGCCCCCTCAGCGGCCTTCTGCAGCTCGGCCGCGGCTTCGTCGAACTTGCCTTCTTTCAGGAGCGCGGCGCCTCGAGCGTTCTGTTGCGCCGCCGCGTCCGCGCGCTTCTGGTCGGAGGCCTTGTCCTGCCCCTCGGCCACTCCGCCCAGGAGCGCGCAGAGCGCCAGCGCTACGAGCGTTGGCCTCTTCACTGGATTCGCTCACGCCAGGAGCGGACTTGCTTCAAGAATCCCGGCGCCGGGATCGGATTGTTCGGGAGCTGCTGGTTCGTCGTCGCGGTGAGCGCCGACGCCGTGGCGTTGCCCGAGCCCGGAGGCGGCGTCACGATGATGACCGGCATCGAAGCGATACCCGAGCCGATCGACGTGGACCGCGTGACCGTCGCGTCGGTCGAGCTGAGCGCGGTGCCGGTGGAGAAGTTGATCGCCGCGTAGCCGGTCTGCATCTGGACCGCGTAGAGCTTCGCCGTGCCACCGCCGCTCGTACAGGTCACGGTCGTGGTCGGCGTGAACCCCGAGAAGAGGACGTCCATGTTGAACACATTGGCCGCCGCGAAGACCTTCTCGTTGGTGCCCATCTGGAAGTACCAGCCGTCCGCCGCGGTGCCGTTGGTGCTCGTCACGTTGGCGAGATTGCTCTCGGTCAAGGCCGCGCCGGTATTCATGTCGGTGGCGCCGGTCAGGTCGAAGGCGTCCCTGATGCCGTAGAACCTGTTCGTCGCGTTGTTGTTCGGATGGTTGCGGTCACCCGTTCCGATGAATAGCCAGAGGTGCATCGAGGTATCGAACGCCAGGGTGGGCGAGCCATACATGCCCTGCGCCGGATAGTATTCGCCGGCCGGCGGGGGGTTCGTTTGCGAGGGCGACGCGGCGAAGACGCGTTTGCCGGTCCAGTTGGCGGGCGTGCTGTTCGTGACGTCGAACTTCCACACCTGCCCACCCACGTCGCCAATGTAGACGCGGTCGACGAAACCGTCGTTGTTGAGGTCGACCGCCGTCGGGTTGGCCGCGATGCTGAAGTTCATGGAGCCGTGGTCACCGCTGCTGCCGCTGTTGTAGTACTCGAACACCTTGGAGCCGTCCGACAGCTTGATAGCGAAGAACGCCTTGCCGGTCGCGTTGTTCTGCGCGGTGTCGTAGCCGCCGCCGACGAACATCACGTACGTCGGGGTGCCGCCGATATTCACCTTGCCGATGGCCGGCTCCGACCAGGTCTCGCCCATCTTCGTGTCGGTGAAGCTCCACATGAACGATGGGTTGGTCGTGTCGGTGATGTCCAGCGCGTAATAGTGGTTGCCGCCGCGGCGAAGCCCGAAGACGACGATCGTCTTCCAGGTGCTGCCGACCTTGATGTCCGCGGCGATCGGGCTCGCGTCGACGTAGAAGAGATGATCGCCCGACGTCGAATTCAGGTTCTTCACGTTGTCGAGCAGGCTGGGCGGGATGAAGGCCCAGAGCTCGGTGCCGTCGCTCTCGCGGAAGGCGTGGAGCATGCCGTCATTGGAGCCGGCGAGCAGGATCTTCGTCCGGCCGGCCTGAGCGGTTTTGAACGACTGATAGCTCGAGTCGTTCAGCGCCAGGACCGGAGCCGTGATGAGAACCGGCGTCGAGTGGAACACGTCGCCGAGCTTCCAGGCGCGCTCTTCCGTGGTGTTGCCGTCCTTGTCCTCGTCGAGGATGTCGATTCCACGCAGATAGTCGATGACGTTGTCTCGCTCTGTGCTGCTGGTGACCGCCAGCAGGGACTGCGTGATGGCGCTGTTGGTCTTGTCGAACGAAGTAAGGCTGCCGGTGCCCACGGTCGAGGTTCCGCTGGTCGTCGTGGTCCAGCTAGCCACGGTCTTGATCGTCCGGCTGGACGCCGACGTGGTGCTGAGCACCTGGCCGGCTTCCCAAACGAGCGCCGAGCTCAGCGGGACACCGTTGGCGTCGATCGGGACCAGGCCGTTCGAGTCACGCTGATACGCCTTGAGGAAGCCCTTCCAGAACGGCCGCGACGGATCGGACTGGAAGGCCGCCAGATAAGCCTTGGTGCTGCCGGTGGTGCTGGTCGTCGGGACAACCGGTGTGGCGAAGGTAAAGGTGGCCGCGACGATGCGCCGGATCGCGTCCTGCAGCGCGGACTCCAGCTCCGCCTGGTTGTTCGCCGTGTAGAACTGGCCGCCGCCGTTCGAGGCCGCCGTCCGGAGGACGTCGTTCGCCGCCGCGTCGCCGGCCAGGTCGAAGCCGACCGTATGCACGATGACGTTCTGATTTCCGGTGAACGTGGACGAGTGGTCCTGGGTGAAGCGGTTGGTCGCTTCGGTTCGCACGTCCCCCGTATATGGGGAGGTACCGAAGCCGGGAGCATCGCCGTTCTGCAGGCCGTCCGACACCAAGATGATGAAGCTCGGCTGACACTCGAGCTGGATCGGGCTCGTGTACGTATTGCCGTTCTTGAGCGTCTGGCCCTTGTAGTACTTGCCGCCGTCCGCGAGGAACTCGCCCAGCGGGGTGTTTCCGCTCGCGGCGATCGCGTTGATGGCGGTTTTCATCGCGGTGGTGTTGCTTCCCATCTGGGCGACGACCGAGCCGCCGCAATGACCGGATGAGTTGCAGGAATCGCCCTGAACGTCGTTATTCCAGAACTTCATGAAGCCGAACCGGACGCCGGTGACAGTGTCGACCAGGTTCGTCAACACGTTCTTGGCGATGTCGATCTTCCTCTCGGTGCAGGCGCCATTCGCGCAGAAGCCGATCTGGTAGTTCAAATAGTTCCCGAGGAAGAGATCGACGTTGGAGCCGCTGATGCGACCGGACCAATACCCTACGGTGTTCAGCGCCGTCTGGGCAGACGCCTTGTTCACGTCACCGACGGTGTCGGCGTACTTCGTGTACGTGTTATTGGAGCCGCTCTTGTACACGACGGGGCTCTGGCACGACGAACTCTTCGAGCTCCCACAGCGATTGACGACGTTGTAGGTCGTCGCGGACACGTACGGCTCGGACACGATCTCATCGTTCATACTGCCCGAGTTGTCCAGCATGATCAGGACGTTCGGCTGGATGTTCGCGCCGAAGATGTCGCTGTCGTCGGCGAAGACCGCCGGGTGGATCTGCAGCGACAGGAACGTCCCGATGAGAACCAGAGCAAGGAGGCGCTTCATAGCGTTCATGGTCAATGACCTCACTGGGCAACGGGCCCGTAGGAAACCTGGGCGTCAATCGTGCGCGAGGCGCTGCGGGGTCCCGTCCCCGCTCCGGTGACCGCGTAGTTGTAGAAGACGAAGCCGCCGGGGTTGTAGCCGGTGCCCGAGCCGATCGAGTACCCGGCTCTCTGCGTCGTGTTCAAGAAGCAATTCGCGTCGGCGCCCGTGCCGGCCGCGACGGAATAGGCAAACCCGGTGCTGCCGAGCGACGTCGAGGATGTCACGCACGACGGACCGCCCGGCACGACCGTATCGATGCCCACGTTGATGCCGGCGTCGGCGGCGAAGAAGCTGCCCTCGGCCCACATCGACCCGTACGCGATGTCGCCTTCCGTGCTCGACATCCGGACCAGGAAGATGCCCGAAACGAGCATGAGCATCATGATGAAGATCGCCATCACGGACGCGATGCCGCGCTCGTCGGTGCAGTGACGCCAGATTCCACGCATGTCAGGAGCCTCCATCAGGGATTCCGGAGCCTCACGTCCGAGGTGAGGGTGTACGTCTGGGTCTGCCCCTGCGCCGTCTCACGGGCCGTCACCATGATGACGACGCGCCGGACGATCGAGCGCTGCGCGACACTGGCGAAGCTCGGCGCCGCGCCCAGCCCTTGCGCATCGAGGTTGAAGGGGCCGGTCGGCGGATTCGGCACCGGATTGTTGGCCGAATCGAAGTAGGCGAAGCTGAGCGCGGTGACGCTCTCGGCCATCACGGTTCCGTTGGCGCAGTTGTACGCCGCGGCGTTGCCGATCGTGCCCTGGATGCGCTTGAGCCCCTGGCTGTCGAGGCAGAAGGTGTAGGCGCTGCTGGCCCCCGTGTTGTCAAGGTCGCCGGCGACCGAGAACGCGGACTCCGTCGCGATCTGGATCGGATTCGACAGATCGTTGGCGGTGTTGTTGTCGATGTTCTCCGGGAAGTAGCCGGTCATGCGGATTTGCCGGGCCATCCGGTCCATCGCCACGCGGGCGTTCTGCTGCACGTCGAGCTTCCGCTCACTGACGTGATAGGCGTTGCGGCTCGGGTCGAAGACCTGGAAGATCCCGACCAGGATGAGCAGGAAGAT
>AR_comb_assmDRAFT_10521626_pt1 | contig 12149 bp, 9 predicted proteins | sample ArasoioldDNA_FD_10543 | JGI IMG/M metagenome (IMG submission 10543) | reverse complement strand
TTAAAGGCCGAATTGCTGAAACTCCAAAGGCGGGTTCACTGCATATTCCGCATTTAATTGTTGCATCCAATGACACTGCCCGCGCTGCAGCGAAATCTAAAGCTGAACAGTTGGGCTATCGTTCATCTGGAATTGATACTCCCCTGGTTGGACCGATTGAAATTGCGGCTGAGCAAATTTTGAAGCAAGTCAATTCGATGTCTAATCAGTCAGCTGTTGTGCTTGGCGGCGAAGTAACAATCCGTGTAACAGGAACTGGTACCGGCGGTAGAAATCAACATCTTGCTTTGTTATTAACCGAAGCCTTAGCAAATCAAAAAATTGTTTTTGCATCAGCTGGCACAGATGGAGTTGATGGTAATTCTACTGCGGCCGGCGCATGGACTGATGGGGATACTTTTGAAACAGCGAAATCGTTTAATCTTTCAGTTCATGAATATTTGACAAACAATGACGCATATAATTTCTTTCAAAGGTTGAATCAAACTATTTTTACCGGTCCAACTGGAACGAATGTAATGGATCTATATCTTATTTTGTCATCCTAATAACATTTATCTTTTGTTTTGACTTCAAAGGGCCTCTATGGGAAACTTATTTGGAACATTCACCAGCCCTGCAACGTTAGAACGGCTGAGAGCAAAATGCACCCGTTCTTGCAGAGCGTCAATATTCAGGTCCAGTCATGACTAAAAAATCTGCTGATTCAAGCAATTACAGATCACGTAAGGCTTCTAGCAGACAATATCCTTCTGCTCCGCCGAAAATTCCACCCACTATCGAATCGTTATTTCTTGCAGCAGATCAATCGGTTCTGGATCGAGTTACATCGCCATTTCAGGAAAAGATTGTAACCAGTCAAATTTTGTATAAGCCAGGACTGTTTGCAGTTGGCCGCATTACATTTGAAGGAACCAGATGGGAAATTCATCATGAACGTGATGTTACGCGAGTAATTCCATATCCAGCCGCTGGTCACATGGCGGATTGGGAAAAGACTTTGTTAGAAAAATTCGATCCGGCCAGTATTTCTGGTTCAGCTGAGCCAAATAGTTTTTTTCTGGTAGAAGAAAATCATGATTTTTCGCCATCACATTTCCAATCGATGCAAGAACAATTCATCGATCATTTAACCACCAATGAAACTCTCGCCCTGATCTTTAATCCTCATTTGAGAATTTATCGGAAACTGGATGAAACCGAAGAGCTATTCACCAACCGATGCCTGGAATGTGTGCGCGAAGAGAATGATCAAGAAAGAAAACAGCTCTTGGAAACAATTCTCAGACAAGAGGAGCGGCTCAAAGAAAAATTAGGACGTGAATATCGCGAGCATGGATTAAGTAATCAATCAGATATGCAAACTGCGAAAGAAAATGAGGCTTCTGCGCGTTTGGAAGCGCAAGCCAAGGGTAAGACGGCGACACTGGAAGAAATTCAGGCCGAAATTGATGCACAGCAATCTTTCTCGCAAATGGAAGATATTCAACGCGAGCTGGTTACAATGCAAAAACAGAAGGATGAGAAACTTCAGGAATTTGAAGAAAATTTAGTGGGCCTTGCCAAACAACGAGAGAAAGATCTTGTTCGGGTAAATCGTGGCAATGTTAGAACTCTTCGATTTGGAATTTTATGGCTGCCATTTACTGAGTTCATTATTCAGGAAGAAAATCGCCGCCGCATTGAACTAATTCAATCCTTCCAATAACTCCCTCCCGCATCCCGCATCTCGCATCTGCAGCTCTCTATGACTATAATTCGTTTAAATGCCAGAGACTCCCGGTTTATTTGAAAGTGATGAAGGCCGCGCAAAAGCTCCGCTTGCTGATCGGATGCGTCCGCGAAATTTCGATGAATTTTTAGGACAGGAAGATCTGGTTGGGCCTGGCCGGATTTTGCGGCGAATGGCCGAACAACGCCAGCTTCGTTCCGTAATTTTTTGGGGACCTCCAGGAACCGGGAAAACGACGTTAGCGCGGCTGCTGGCATCCTCTGCAGCTGCCCACTTTATTCCTTATTCCGCGGTGACTGCTGGAATCAAGGAAATTAAAACCGTGATGATGGAAGCCCAGCGGCAGCGCAAATATTACGGAAAGCAAACAGTATTATTTGTGGATGAAATTCATCGATTCAACAAAGCTCAGCAAGATGCATTTCTACCCTACGTTGAAAGCGGCGACATTATCCTGTTAGGCGCGACCACCGAAAATCCATCGTTTGAAATCAATTCGGCACTATTATCCCGTACTAAGGTTGTAGTATTACACGGGTTAGATGGCGATAACATCCGCCAGATCGTATTGCGCGCGGTTCAGGATAAAGAGCGAGGATTGGGCGAATCAGGGTTGAAGTTATCGGATGAAAGCCTGGAAGTCCTGGTTCGGATGTCGGATGGCGATGCCCGTACCGCGTTAAATCTGCTTGAACTTGCAGCGGATATTGCCGGCTCAAGCGAGACCAAAGAGATTGGCCCGCAAGAATTGGAACAAGCTTTTCAACGAAAAGTATTGTTGTACGATAAGAAAGGCGAAGAGCATTACAACGTCATTTCTGCGCTGCACAAAAGTTTACGAAACAGCGATCCGGATGCCGGGCTCTATTGGCTTGCACGGATGTTAGAAGCCGGTGAAGATCCACTATATATCGCAAGAAGATTAGTTCGGTTTGCAAGTGAAGACATCGGGATGGCTGATCCACAAGCTTTAGTTGTTGCTATGGCTGCTCAACAAGCAACGCATTTCATTGGAATGCCGGAAGCAAATACAGCGCTAGCGCAAGCGGTAGTCTATTTAGCCACCGCGCCTAAAAGCAATGCGGTGTACGAGGGTTATTCGCGCGCGGCAGATGCAGTTCATGAAAAACCAGATGAGCCCGTGCCATTGCATATCCGGAATGCGCCTACACCAATGATGAAAAATCTCGGATATGCCAAGGGCTACAAATACGCGCACAATTTTGAAGATGCAATTACCGATTTGTCTTGTCTTCCGGATTCTATGGCCAGCGATATTTTCTACACACCAACAGATCGAGGCTTTGAAGAAGAAATTAAACGGCGCCTTGGAAGAATGGAATCAGAAGAAGAAAAAATTATCGGACTCTCAGCGAACTCGGCGTTAGAAGATTAGGGCAACGTCGCGTCCATTGTGGCGTTCACTGTTTGTTTTTTCCAGAACGCGACCCAGCTTGTGCGGATCTTTTCTAACTTCGCCAAGTCAGCTTGCGATGGCGCTGATTTTTTCGTGAACAAAATGAAAGCTTCGCGGAATTTCTTTTGTGATGTCACGCTATTCGGAACGCGCGCGCCTTCAAAATTGATAGCATCCTGCAATCGAACATTCACTTTGGTTCCCCGAATTGTTACACCTGGCTGTGGTGGACGTTCCGGATCTGAGTTACCAGTTACAACAAACGTATCCGGTACAGCACTTGGCGGAATCAGGCCCATGAAATATCGATCAAATTTGCTGTAGGTTTCATTGGCTCCAATCGTTGTAAAAGTTCCATCACCATTATCGCGAATGTCATTTCCTTCCATGCACGATGCATCAGTATCCATGTAAAAATTCCAATGTGAATCAGCGCGGCCTAATAACAAATTCTCAGGCTGCCCGGCCATTGCCACTCTTGGGTATGCAAGCCACCGATGGCCATTCTCCTGACCAAAAACTTCCAGGGTGCTGTTGCTGAACAAAAATTCAGTTTCCGGATCGTTTGGGTATTTTGCCAGAAAATCCATCATCAAAAATCCTTGAATTTTTGGACTGCCAAACGCTTTGCTGAAATTAAATGAAGGCTGGCCAATTCCTTGAATGCTATTTTGAACCGGAGAGTAAAAAGCAAAAGCCCCAGTGCCTTGAAGCGCGCTGAAATCGGTCCACACAACAATGAAATCAAAAACTGATGGATGCGTTTGATAAAACTCATTGATTAAAGACGTGAAATCAACTTCCTGCCGTTCAGCAAAACGTTCCAATACTGCGGATTTAACATTAGGCAGCGTACTAATATTTGAATAATTAACGAATTTTAAATTTGCGAATGTAGTGTTGCCCGGACAAACACCCACGATGCCTGCGCGCGTATCCATCCTTGTAGCAAAAATAAATTCGATATTTCCATTTTTGAAAAGATTTATTTGAAACGTATTGCTGTTTGATCCGATATTCAAAAATTCAGAGACTTCATTCCAGGTCACCGTAAATTTCGTAGACGATTGCAGAACGCGAACCTGTCCGTGTCCTGCCGGATTTAGATCTTGGAAGAAAGGTGCAACTCTTGGTGGTCCGGTAATCACCCGAAAAATATCCCGAGCAGTTGAAGCATTATCCGGTTGTTTAAACGTAAGGTTCCCATCGGAATTTATGAAAACTGAATTATAGGTTGCACCATAGAATTTGAAATTGAATCCATTGCTAAAAGAAATTTGCTCCGAATCATCATCACTGAGTGTGATCGCATTTCCCTGATTTCCTGAAATCGAACCCGGACCAACTTTGATATCAAACGCGCCCTGGGGATTAAGTGTGTATGTAATTTTTTTTCCTTTTAAATCAAAAACATTTGGTGTGATCAGTGTTGTGGAATTTGCTTTCATCACTGCAATCTCACCGACATCCTGATTATTTCGTTTGGCGCTAGCGGCAGATATCGGACGTATTCCTTTTTCTTTCATCCGATATTCATGATTCTTCATGAAATATTCTGTTGTGATCTGCCCTTTGGATCCACACCACTGTCGTTCATCAAGCCGTGCGAATGCTGACCCTGTGAACATGAAGACACATATGAGTGCTGCTAAGATCTTAGATTTCATTAGAAGTCTCCTCCTGCGAAACAAGCGTAAAACGGAAGTAACCATAAATTACGTTTTACGTTTCACGTTTTACGCTTCTCATAGACTTTTTCGGTAAGCACTCACGAAAAGCCGTAGACAATAGAGGTAAATTGCGCTGGCGAGTTTTTCCGGATTTTTCAAGAAATCCGGGAGATATTTTTTCTTGATCCGGAAACGTTGCTGCAAAATTACATCTTCCATTTTCTTGGTAACTTTGCTTTCTTCCTTTTTCTTTTTAGTAGCAATCTGAATATCTTCATTCGGAGAAAATTCAAAAAAATCAGCGAATTTAAATAGGTTGCCATCCGGTGCTTGCTGATAGTCAGAATCTTCAGCAAAATTTTTCATGATTCCAGTTGCAACCGAAGAACTCAATTCATCGCGAATCCGTTCGCGAAATCTTTCTACATTAAAACCGCTGGAATAAACGTTTCCTGAAACTTCAATAAAAACATCATTATCTGTTTGATAGCTTTTAAGTCCGAATGTATAGCCCATCACAGTAACTAGAGGAGCAACGAAATCGGGGCGATGGCGAAGCGGGACACTGTATTCATCCATATTAATTCCAGGTCCCAAAAAAAAGTTGCGATACCGATACATCACTTTAACTAAAACTTCATCGATTTTTTCAGAGAGAGAGTCTTCTTTCATGATTCTCCATTAAGATGGAAAAAGGGATTAGATTTTTATTATACAGCAACTTCACGGAGGCTCCAGAAGGTCTATTTTCCGGTACTACCTATGAAACGGACGCCACGAATTTTCAGAGCAGGAGCAACAGTGCAAGAAGGAATCAAGGCTCCGTATCCTTCAGGATCATGAACCCGAACCGGATCGGAAAGCATTTCAATCTGGTTAAATGATTCAACAACACTTTGCAGATAACGAAGGTTTACAATCGGGCAAACAATTTCACCTTTTTCAACCAAAAAAGTTCCATCTTTGGTCATGCCTGTCAGAATTACTTCTTTCCGGTCAGCAATGTTGGTGTAGTGAAATCGAGTCACATAGATTGTCGGCTCTTCGGATGATGCAATCATAAAATCCAATGACTGATCGCCTCCTTCCATCATCAAATTCAGCGGAAGTGCACCATTGTGACGCTGTCCTGCGCCAAGTGAATGACCGGTGCTTTCCAATTTCATTTTTGCGGCAAGTAAACCATCTCGCGCAACATTCTTTCCAATACCACGTTCAATAAACATCACACGTTTTTTCGGAGTTCCTTCAAAATCAAATGGGAAAATGTAACCCGCCGGATTATTACCATCATCAAATATCGTTACATTTTCACCCATCACTTTTTCACTCATGTGTCCGCATAAAAAGCTTTCTTCTTCAAGATATGCCAAACCATTGAATCCGGTGTAGGAAAGAAAATCCAACCACTCCGCAGCTGCTGCCGGTTCGAGGATCACATCAAATTTCATTTCTTCGCCCGGCTTTTTACCGGCAAAAAGATCACGCGGCGCAGATTTTTGAAGACGTGATTTTGAAATTAAATCCTCGGAAAAGCGATCAATATCGATTTCAGTAACTTCCTGCGATGCAGTCGCAGCATAAGAGCTGTCATGTTCGCCGGTTAAAATCGCGCTGATGTTTGCATCAGTAAATGATGTATAAGCCAGAGTTCCTTTACTATTGGCGACAGCAATTTCTCCGGATCCAGTTTGAAATTTTGCAGATGTAGTGAGTCCATTTGACGATGCCATATCGATTAAAGTCTTGATCCACCGTGCACGATCTTCCGGTGAAAATGAAGCAGTCCTTTCAGAAAAACGTCCCGGCATCACACCGTGCGGGAAGCTATCTAATTTCAGTGCGCTTGGAAGCTCAGCTTTATGCTGAGTTGAGTCAAGAGCAGAATCCACAGTTTTGCGGATGGACTCATCGGTCAAAATGTTTGTTGCTGATGAACCGGTTCGTAAGTTGTTGATGATATCAACTGCAAGATAGCACTCAGATTCAGCAACGTTTTGATGGATTTGCGAATTTGCGACGCGTGTAACATACGTATCCCAGGTGAGTAATAAAAATTCGGCATAATCCGGTTTTTTATTTTGCGCAAGCTTGAGTCCGGATTTCAAAATCTCAAAGCAACGCTTTTCACCTAACATAATTTTTTTTCAACACGAATGGCACAATGGCACGAAGTATCACTAATTTATTTTTATTTGTGTAACTTCGTGTCATTGTGTCCTTGTGGTGAAGACTACTTTTTCTTACTACCTACCTTGACATTTCGGAATCGCGCCGGTGATGCTCCATGACCTACCATCATGATTTGTCCTGGTTGTCCTTTTCCGCAATTCGGTGTTCCAAACATCTCCCACCATTGTTTTCCGCAAACAGCATCACATGAATTCCAAAACACTGGAGTGATTCCGGTGTAATGAGCATTTCGAAAAATGGATCCAATTTTGCCGTTCTTAATTGGCCGCGCGACTTCGACAGCAAAGCTAAAATTCTTTCGAAGATCATCAATGCTCCAGCTGTAATTTGTATCCAATAATAATCCGTCTTCAGTTGAAGCAATCAGGTCATCGAAACTTGTTTCACCAGGCTCCATAACGATGTTGGTCATTCTGATCAGTGGAATTCTGTTTGAAAATGATGACCGCATCGTTCCATTACTGGAGTGAAAATATTCCTTGCCCAAAATTTCATTCGCTTCCGCCACCGTTTCCCTTGAAGTAAGCAAATCTTTCCATATTCCTTCGCTAATCAACGGAAACTTTTTTGCTTCAACACCTTCATCATCAAATCCAAAACTGCCCAACCCACCTTCTAAGGTTGCATCAGCGGTGATATTTACTAGCGGCGATCCGTACCGGAAACTTCCGATTTGAGAAAGAAGCGGAGTTAGAAAACTTCCTCCGGCGTAAGTAATTTCTGATCCAAGAATTCGATCGAGCTCTACTGCATGACCGATCGATTCATGAATCTGTAAACAAAGCTGACTGGGCATTAATATCACTGCAGTTTCCTGTTCCGGACAATCCTGCGCCGAAAGTAATTCTTCCGCTTCTGCAGCAACTCGAGGAGCATGATCTAGAAGATTCATTGCTTCAATAAGTTCAAAACCTTTGGTCGCGAAATTTCCACGAAAACTATTTGGATAAGATCTGGTTTGAACTTCATCACCTTCCACCGCACGTGCACTGATTCCGCCGCCACTGATAATGATTTCCTGCCGGATGTTTGTGCCTTCGGTGGAAGAGAAGAATTTAACGGTTCTGTTGAACGAAAGATCACATTCTGTAATTTTTACCTTGCTGCTTTGCTTGCGCATGAGTTGATCAGCTTTGACAAGCAAATCAACTTTTTCTTCCCTGGATACTTTGAATGGATCAATCGAAAATGAACTTAGATATTGTGCATTTTTCCAGATTAATCCGGAGGAAAGTTTAATTGCTTTTTTGCGGGTTAATGCGCTGGCTTTTGCAATTCGAAAGGCGAGATCTACGATGCGAGGAATTTCTTTTTCAACAGGATTTGATGATGATGCAAATCCCCAGACACCATCTACCAGTACACGAACTCCGAATCCGGCGAGTTCGGAGTATTCTAAATTTTCAACGACACCATTTTTAACTGAGATATCTTCAGATACGGAATAAGGAATTACACGAACGTCTGCGTAATTTGCACCTTTGCGGATAGCGATATCTAATACGCGTTCGCAAAATTCCTTCTCATCCACCATAAAAAATCAAATATTAAAAATAAAAAATCAAAAATGTTATGTTATCGAGAGTCTATTTTTTATTTTTGATTTTTAATCTTTTATTTTGACTTAAATTGTGCGGGCCGTTTTTCCAAGAACGCTCGAGTTCCCTCTTTCATATCTTCAGTGGTACAAATTAATCCAAATACATTTGCTTCTAGATTTAAACCTTCTTCCAATGACATCTGACTTCCATGCAAAGAGGCTTCAATTGTATGTTTCACTGCAAGCGGACCATTCGCCATAATTTTCCTCAACATTGTTTCCGCTTGCGTTAACAATTCACCTTGCGGATATACGGCATTTACCAATCCAATTTCGTAAGCACGTTGCGCGCTGATCGGTTCACCGGTCAATAAAATTTCCAACGCGCGACCAAGTCCAACTAAACGAGGCAGCCTTTGAGTTCCACCATAACCGGCAACGATTCCAAGTTTCACTTCAGGTTGACCAATTTTCGCATTATCAGATGCAAGCCTGATCGTGCAAGCCATTGCAATTTCACAACCGCCGCCTAACGCATAACCATTGATTGCAGCGATTACCGGCTTCCCCAAATTTTCTATGATGTCCAAAATGTGATGACCACGCCTGGACCGATCTTTTCCATCAATTGGAGACTGAGTAGCCAGCTCATTAATATCCGCACCGGCAATAAATGCTTTTTCACCCGAACCAGTAAAAATCACGCCACCAACATCATTCCGATGACGAACGTCCAGGAATGCACCCTTCAACTCTTCCATAGTTTTATCGTTCAGGGCGTTTAAAACCTTGGGACGATTTACGGTTATAAATGCGATACCATCGCGGACTTCCAAAATGATATTTTCAAATTGCATGATGTTTTTCTCCCGGATTACTTCTTGGAATAATCGTAGAAACCTTTGCCTGATTTCTTGCCGTATTGTCCGGCCATTACCATCCTTTTCAACAAGGTAGGGGGAGCATAGCGCGGATCTTTAAATTCATCAAACATAATATTAGCTATGTAGTAGGTAGTATCCAGTCCCACAAAATCGAGCAATGTAAAAGGTCCCATCGGATAACCGCAGCCCAGCACCATCCCTTTGTCAATATCTTCGATACTTCCAAAACCATCTTCATATGCTCGGATCGCATCCAATAAGTAAGGAACTAGCAATCGATTCACAATAAATCCAGGTTTATCAGTGGCAGCAATCGGTTTCTTTCCAAGCGATTCCGCAAATTCAAACACCTGCTGAAAGGTTTCATCTGAAGTCAAAATTGATTTTACGACTTCAACTAATTCCATTCTTGGAACTGGATTAAAGAAATGGAGTCCTGCAAAACGTTCAGGATGTTTTGCGGATACCGCCATTTCTACGATCGACAATGAAGATGTATTACTGCAGAAAATCACATCATCTTTACAGACTTCGCTAAGAGTTTTGTATGTGGATTTTTTTAGATCGAGAATTTCGGGAACGGCTTCAATAATGATGTCACGATCGGCCATATCTTCCAGTTTGGTTGTGCCGCGCAAATTTTTCATCACTTCATCTGCGCTGATCTTTAGCTGTCCGCGTTCTGCCATTTTTGCGGCAAACTTTTGAATGCCGCTCAGACCTTTTTGCACAAGATCATCATTCACTTCCCGAACAAGGGTGTCGTAACCAGCTTGCGCACAAACTTGCGCAATTCCTGAACCCATCAATCCGCATCCAAGAACTCCAACTTTACTGATCTTCATCATTTTTCCTTTTTACGCCTTACGTTTTACGTTTTGCGTTTTTGTTACAAAGCTTCAACAATCATTGCAATCCCTTGACCGCCGCCAATACATGCAGTTGCCAAGCCATATTTTTTCTTGCGTCGCTGCAATTCCAAAAGAACCGTAAGAACTAAACGCGAACCAGTTGCGCCAAGTGGATGGCCTAAAGCGATTGCTCCGCCATTGACGTTTACGCGATCACGCTCCAATCCTAAAACTTTTTCTACGGCAAGATACTGACCCGCAAATGCTTCATTTACTTCTATCAGATCGATGTCATCCAATTTCATTCCGGCTTTGTTCAACGCTTCTTGTGTTGAAGGCACCGGACCAATCCCCATGATCGACGGATCCACACCGGCATACGCCCAGGAAACGATACGACCCAATGGTTTAGCTTTCCGGCGTTCAGCTTCTTTGCTGCTTACAAGAACGAGTGCTGCAGCACCATCGACAATTCCGCTAGCATTTCCTGCGGTGACAAATCCATCTTTACTGAAATGAGGCTTGAGTCCACAAAGACCTTCGAAAGTTGTTTCCGGTCTCAGGTGATCATCATGATCTACAATGACATCACCTTTGCGAGACTTTAATACGACAGGCGTAATTTCATCTTTGAATTTCCCTGCTTCCAATGCAGCACCGGCAGCTTTTTGACTTCGCACTGCATAATGATCTTGATCTTCACGGCTGATGTGATGCTGCCTTGAAAGATTATCGGACGTTTGCGCCATGTAAAATCCGCATTGTGTATCCAACAATGCAACTTGCAGCAGATCTTCCAACTTACCTTCACCAAGCCGAAGTCCTTTCCGAAGACCTCGAATCACATGCGGGGCCTGACTCAGCGATTCCATTCCACCAGCAAGAACTGTTTGAGCTTCGTTCAGCTGAATTAAGTGCGCTGCTTCTACAAGCGCTTGAATTCCTGAACCGCACAAACGATTCACTGTCAATGCTGGAACCTGAATTGGTACCCCGGCCTTCAGTCCAACATGACGCGCACCATAAATTGCATCGCCGCTGGTTTGTAATGCATTTCCAAAAACAACATGCTGCACTTCTTCAGGCGCAACGCCGGTATGTTCCATTGCTGCTTTTGCAGCAATTGATCCAAGCTCATTTGCGCTCAGATCACTGAGCACTCCGTTGTACTCAGTCATCGGCGTTCGTTTACCGCCGAGTATCAATACTTCAGTCATAATCCTGCTCCAAAACTATTCCTTTAAATGACTTTCCGACTCTGATTTCATCTCCAACATTTTTTTGTAATCCGGGGAATTCGATGGTAAATCTTCAAACATTTGAGATAAGCGGAATGAATCTTCAGCGCATTTCCAATTCTGTAAATGATAATGAGCCAGTCCGATATTATAGTAAGGATAATAATCGATGAACCACATTCCATAAATTCTGCTGAATTTTTGAGGTTTATCGCGGAAATCGAGTGCGCTGATAAAACTATCAAGCGCTCGCTGCCAATCATTTTTCTGCTTCAGTCCTAATCCCAGTTCATAATGGTAATACCAGGGATAAGTTCGTTCATCGGCTTTTGGAAGATTGCAGCGCTCTCTGATATCGTCCTTCATCTGCTGAACTTCTTCCTCTGGCAAAACATAAGCCTTTTTGCTAAAAGCGCGAATTCCTTGTTCAGGATCGTCCTGGGTTTGAACTCTTTGTTCGATTTTTTTAGTGACTTCTTTGTAATCCCTTAACAATGTCATTCCGGTTTTACTTTTTTGAACGGCGGAGAGCGAACTTTCCAGATCAAGAAATTCAGTGGCAAGCTGGACTTTTCCAATCTTGTAGTAAGCAATACCAAGCTCTAAATAAGGCAGATAGTCGAT
>AR_comb_assmDRAFT_10015443_pt1 | contig 12150 bp, 5 predicted proteins | sample ArasoioldDNA_FD_10543 | JGI IMG/M metagenome (IMG submission 10543) | reverse complement strand
GCCTCGGCGGCGAGAAGAACGAGTTCGCGGCCCGGCGCTGGCTTCGCACCTCGATGGAGGGACCCGATGGGCGCCTCAAGAACGAAGCCCGCCCCGTCGTTGAAAAGCTGGATGCTCGGCTTCTTTATCGCGGCGTGACTCTGGTCGGACTGACCGCCGCCGCGCTCCTTGCCGATTTCAGCGGCGCGGAGTCCAGCGCGCGTGCCGACCCATCCAATCCGCTCAACCCGTTCAACTACGACTCGTTCAACACAACCAAGCGCCGCCAGAACTGCCGGTTCGTGTCAACACGCACCGGCATGGACATCACCTACGGCAAGAAAGCCTTCATGTATGGCTCCGGCAACATGTGGGTTTGCAACTAACGCCGTGCGGAACCGATTACTCGTAGCAGCATTCCTCGCAGGCACAGCATGCCTCGCCGGGATTGCGGCGACAGCCGCCGACGTCGCATCGATCGCCGGCACCTATGCGGGTCAGTACGAATGCGATCAGCAATGGTTTACCTTCACCGCCACTCTGGCCGAGCCGGTGAACGGCGCCAGCAGCGGCGAAGCCACATTCCCCTTGCAACGCTTTCCGTTGTCCAAGCTGCGGGGCTCAATGCCCAACGTCAACAAACCTTTCAAGCTGCGCGGATCGTTCGACGCCGGGCGCGGCGCGCTGACGCTGCGAACCAGCGACGGCCTGGTGCTCTCCTCCAATGGGAAAGACCGCAAGGTCACGTTCGAGGCCACGGTCGATGCGAAGGGATACCTGGTGGGCACGCTCGATTATCCCGGCTGTCACCGGTTCGTGCTGGTGCCGACGACGGCGCCCGGCAATCCGACCAACGGGGCGCAACGATACGTACAGAATCTGCAGGGAGAGGAACGGATGCGCCAGCGCGACGCGCAGGCCGCGGCGGCGCATGAGGCACGGGTTCGGAGCGGCTGGGTTTCACCCGAGCTACGCCCGAATGGCGGGGCCATCGAGTACCCGACGGAGATGATGGCCTACTCGGACCTCAAGTCGGGACGCGCCGTCGATCCGTTCGAGGCCGTCAGACCGATCGACGTGCTGAACCAGTTCATGGTCGATCATTCGTACAAGTGCATCGGCACGAAATCCGTCGCGTGGAATGGCGTCGAAGGATTGGTGTCGACGGCCCTCTTCTCGACCAAACGGTACGTCGTCGAGTGTAACGGCCGCTGCGAGGGCCTCACCTATCGCCTCGGGCATGGGGGCGCCAATCACTTCGGCCAGTCGATGCCGTATCCCACCGTCGAAATCCGGACGATGGAGCTCACGGACACGCCATTCAACTGGCAGTTCATCCGTCGCGATGCGAGTGGCGAACCGCCACAGGTGCGGATCCACATCTGGACCAATGGGTTCGACTACGGTCCGCGCTGCCAGATCGACTGACCCGACGGCCCTCGCGCTACTAGTCGAATTCTGTGACATGACTGGCAACACGGTCGCGGTCGTCACGCTGCCAGCGAGCGCCTTGCGCTTGCCCACGCCAACCGACAGAACGACCGTGCGAACGCTCAGCGCCTGAGCCATCGGTTGGTTCACGCGGCTGCACTCCGGAGCGAGTCAACGCCTCTTAACCATCCGCCGAGCTTGTTCCAACTGACAAAAAAAATTTAGGGTCACCAGCCTTTCGCTCGCCCTTCGGGCGAGACTCCGGCTGGCAAGCCAGCTTGACTCCGAGTTCACCCGAAGATTCCTTGCCCTCCTTAGCGAGCTTCGAAATGCGCGGAGGCAGTCCGCCGGAGCCGTCGCGAAGCGACGCGTAGGCGGACTTCACCGCTCGCCGGAGTCGCCCCGGCTGGCGAGCCAGCTTCGCGCTTGATTCGGGCGAAGGTCCTCACAATCCTTTCGAGCGATCGACCGATAGCGAAGGTTGGCCGCTGTAGCCCGCGCCTGGCGCCGCGAAGGCGGGTTGTTCCGCGTACACCAATGTCCTATTCTTCGGCGCACGACAATCCGCAGAATCTGCGACCTACCTTGGGACGCGCACCGCATTCTGGCGAAAGATAAGCATCAGACGCACGGCTTCTTCGTTGCTGCGGGCCGGGAATGCCCATCCCAAAGCGCTTCCTCTACGTTCTCAAGAGCATCAACTCCGCAGACGAGTACTACGTTGGCGTGACGAGCAACGTCTCACAGCGCTTGATCTGCCACAACGAAGGGCTGTCGCGCGCGACAGCCAAACACCGCCCTTGGCGGAGGCTCGTCGTTATTGAGTTTGACGAGGAGGAGCCGGCCCTCGCATTCGAGCGATATCTGAAATCCGGTTCGGGGCGGGAGTTTGCGAGGCGGCATTTCCGCCAGGCCGTCAAACATAAAGCTGGATAGCGCATCGTGGCAGTCTTCCACAATCTTCAGCGCCACTCGTACCTTGGTTAGATAGCCGCCCTTTTGACTGCCATGTGCCCAGCCTAGTTCGGACCACGTCATCGATCATCATGTCACTTCTTCAAGAGCCCCGTTCAATTCAGCACGACGGTGATTGGTGAGGCGGTCACCTCAGTCACAACATTGACGAGGAGTCGCTGGCCGCCGCGGCTAGATGTCGGTGTGTAGTGCGTGCGCAGCAACGTCACTCCGCCTGCGGCATGCGTCCGGAACAGGGGAAGCTGAAGGACGGACCGGCGTTGACGTGGACAGCGATCAGTTTCGATCGTTGAACAGATAAGAGAGCTCGAGCACACCTGCCAGCGCGGTTCGTCTCTGCCGGTCGTAGACAGCAGTCGTATCGGATCCGATTGCAGAAGGGTCTCGACGTAGAGCTCAAACGTCCGGACTCGCTCGACGTGTACGATCGCGACTTCTGACAAACAAGTCAACGATCATCACCACACGGACGGCGGCAAGCTGGCACCTTGTCGTCGGACAAATGTCAGCCCAAAGGACGACTAATTTTCTTCCGCTTTTGTCTTGTGTACGGCTGGGCTCCAGTGATAAAAGAGCGGTCCTCGATTCCCCAAAACTTCATAGGTTACGGCGGCGATTCCGATTCCGGCGGAGGGCGGTATCCGGCGTGCGTGTAACCGGTGGTTCGCCACACACAACTCACCCAGATGTGAGAGTGTCGCCACCGAGTCGTGCACGTAAATCGCCGACTGTTGTCGACATTACCTCGAGTTCTGGTGCGCGATGCATTTCTTTGGATCCTGCACCGGTTCGACGTTTTCGCGTTAAGCGCTAATTGATTTTCTCTAACTGAGAGGTTTCCCGAATGCGCTCGACGAAATGCCCGTCCCAAGAGTCGTTGCCTGTATTTCGAGCGAGCGTGATGGCGCTGACGGCGCTCGCCCTCATCACGGGGGCCCGTCCAGGATTTGGTCAAGGCGTGCTGGAAAACGGGGCTAACGCAGCGGGCGCGATAGGCTCTCCTGGACAGACACAGACATGGACGTTCAGCGCGGTTCAGAATGATGCGCTGGCGTTGTCAGTGACCGATAGCGCCCTGGACCCCGCCTGGAGCCCGCGGGCGGTGCTGCTAGCGCCCGACGGCGCAAACCTGGGCGCGTTCGCGGGCGCCGATGTTGCGCAGACGTTCCTCACAGCACCGCAGACCGGTTCGTACCAAGTCGTTGTCAGTGCGAACCCAAACCAGCCGAACGGGACGGGTCCCTACGTCCTCAGGCTTGCGAAGGCACCCGGACGCTACGTCGTGGCGGGCGACGACGAGGGCGGTGGCCTAACAAACGGGCAGAACTCCCAAGGCACGATTACTCTGGGAGATCTTGACCTGTGGAGTTTCTACGCGGAGGCCCTGCAACCAGTGTCGTTGACGGTTACCGATCAGAATACGGTACCGAACGGCTTCGCGCCGTGGATCCGTGTTTGGGGTCCAAACGGTGGCGCCACCCTCGCCAACGCTACTGGCGAGGTCGTTGGACAGTTGAACCTCACGGCACCAACGACGGGCGTGTACACCGTCGTCGTCAGTGCATATATCAATGCTCCGGCCGGCACAGGGAACTACACGCTGCTTGCTACCGGCATTCAAACTCCGCCGTCGCAGCCGCCCGTGTCAGCCGGCAAAGCGTTAGGGGGCAGCTCGTGCACACCGGCGCCAGGCACTTGCGGCGGTCCTTGTGCCGAGCCCGGCGCCGTTTCCAACACTGGCCGTGTCTCAATCGGCAACCCCTGTGACGTCGCGACCGGCAACAAATATCAGCAGGTTACCGACTACGAGACGGCGGGGCCGAATGTGCTCGCCTTCACGCGTCATTACAACAGCTTCGCCTCGATCGGCAGTGGTTCCACACTCGGCAACAACTGGCGACACAGCTTTGATCGCCGGCTGCGGCTCAACTCACCGACATCGATTTCCGCCGAGCGCGCCGACGGCCGCGTGCTGGCGTTCACCTTGACGAATGGAGCGTGGGCGACGGACACCGACGTTGATTTGACGCTGACCCAGGCCGGATCGATCTGGACGCTGATCGATGGCAACGATACGACGGAGCGCTACGCAACAAATAATGCGGGGAACGCTGCCGTTCTCACCGACATCACGGCGCGCAACGGCTATCGGCAGACGCTCGTGTATGACGTCAACCAGAGCCTGACGCGGGTCACGGATTCGTACGGGCGAAATCTTGACTTCGCGTACAACGGTGCCCTACTCGAAACGCTGAGGACGACCGACGGGCTGATCGTGATCTATACCTATGAGGCAAGCACGATCGGCACACCTGACCGTCTCACCAGCGTGAGCTATGGGGCGGTCAGTCAGGCCTACCTTTACGAGTCTGGCCGTCCATTCGCGTTAACCGGTATCGTTGATGAGAACGGGCAGCGCTTCGCAACGTGGACGTACGACGCTCAGGGACGGGCGCTATCGAGCGAGCACGCCGGTGGAGCAGAACGCGTGGAGATTGCGTACAACGATGTCGACGGCACCCGGACTGTCACGAACGCGCTGGGCTTGCAGATGCTCTATCACTTCACGACGCTGCAAGGTGTCTCGAAGGTCACGCAAATCGACCGGCTCGCCCCCGCCGCGACGCGCCGCTTCACCTATGACGCGAACGGGTATCTTGCGAGCGCCACCGACTGGAACGGGACGCTGACGACCTACGTCAACGATGCGCGCGGGCTGCCCAGCGCGATCACGGAAGCTGCGGGCACGCCACAGGCGCGCACGACGACGATCGCCTATGATGCGCGTTTTCACGTGCCGGTCACGATCGCACAGCCAGGACTGACGACTGCCTTCACTTACGACACGAACGGCAATGTCCTGACGCGCACCGAAACCGACACCACGACGGGTACGGCGCCGTACGCAACAGGCGGCACGAAGCGCACTTGGACGTATAGCTGGTCGGATGGATTGTTGGTTTCCTTGCAGGGACCGCGCACGGATGTCACGGCGGTGACTCGGTTCACCTACACGAGCGGCGCCCTCGCCACGATCACGAACGCACTGGGGCAACTCACACAAATCACCGGCCACACGCCTGGCGGACGGCCGCTGACCATGATCGATGCGAACGGCGTCAGGACACAGCTGACGTATGACGTGCGCCAGCGACTGCTCAGTCGGACCGTGAACACAGCCGACGGCGCGCTGACCACGAGGTATACCTACGATGCGGCCGGCAATCTGACGAGTGTGACGCAACCGGACGGATCCGTTCTCAGCAACCGCTACGACGCGGCGCACCGCCTGATCGGCCTCAGCGACCCGCTCGGGCAACAAGTCGCGTTCACGCTCGATGCGCTCGGCGATCCGACGCTGGTGCAGCTGCTGGATGGGGGTGGCACGGTCACACGCACGCAAGCGGCGGGATTCGACGCTACTGGCCGCCTGATACAAAACATCGGCGGAGCCGGACAGACCACCCGATATACCTACGACGCTAATGGGAATGCGGTCGGGATTACTGATCCGGTCGGCCATGTGACACAACGGTCGTTCGATTCGCTGAATCGCCCAGTCCGGGTGGGCGATGCAGCCGGCGGCGTCACGGCGACGGTCTACGACACTTGGGGCCGGCCGCTGAGCGTCACCGCGCCTAACGGCGCCGTCACGACGTACTCCTATGACGGATTCGGCAATCCGATCCGGATGCAGAGCCCGGATTCGGGAACCACGGTCTACCGCTACGACCTGGCGGGGAATCTGGCTCGCAAGGATGATGCCGGCGGCGTCACCGTTTTCTATAGCTACGACGCGCTCGATCGCATCCTCAAGGTCGACTATCCGAAGACCACGGACGATGTCACGTACCGGTATGACGAGACCGGCCACGGCTTCGGCGTGGGGCGTTTGACGAGTGTCGACGACGCCACCGGCCACCTGGCGCGCACGTACGACGAGCGCGGCAACGTCGTGGGCGAGACACGCGATGTCAACCGCAAGACGACACTGCGCACGGCCTATCACTACGACGCCGCGGATCGACTGATCGAGCTCGGATATCCGTCCGGCGCAGCCGCAGTTTACACCCGCGACACGATGGGCCGGATTACGGATGTCACGCTGCGCCAAGCGGGCCAGCCGGATCGTCCAATTGTCACCGGCGTTGCGTATGAGCCGTTTGGGCCGCTGCGCACGCTCACGTTCGGCAACGGCATCACGGAGACGCGCACCTTCGATCTGGACTACCGGCTCACGACGCTGACGGGCACGGGCCTGAACCCCGTGCAACAGCTTGGCTACACGTACGATGCTGCTGATAACGTGCAGGCCATCCTCGACGGCATCGAGCCGGCCAAGAGCCAGAGCTTCGCGTACGACGCGCTCGATCGCCTTACCGCGGCCGCGGGAGTTTATGGGAATCAGGCGTGGACATATGATGCGTCCGGCAACCGCCTGACGCAGCAGGCCGGGGCAGCCCTCACCAGTTACACGTACGCGGCACAGAGCAATCGGCTCACCGGGATCCAGTCTGGCGCTGCGACGCAAAACGTTTCGTATACACAAACCGGCAACATTGCCGCGTTCACCACCGTCACGACCGGCAGGCCGAAAAAGAACGCGGGCACCGCGCTTCAGTACAACTCGGCCGGGCGTCTGTCGTCGGTCCTGGCAGACGGACAACAGATCCAGAGCAACACCTACGACGCCTTTGGCCAACGCTTGATGCGCACCGGCAAGACAACGGCTATGTCGCTTTTCCAGTATGACCTCGCCGGCCATCTGCTCGAGGACGCGGACGGGCAAGGCCGGGCGCGCATCGATTACATCTATCTCGGCGACCGCCCCGTTGCGACGCTGAGCGTGGCGATGTCGAACACGCTGGCGTTTCTGCACGACGATCGGCTCGGCACACCGCAGGTGGGAACGGATGCCGCGCAGAGCGTGGTGTGGAAGGCGAGTTACGAACCGTTTGGCGCCGCCGCGCTAGAGGCCAGCCTCGTTGGACAGAATCTGCGCTTCCCAGGACAGGAGTACGAGCTGGACACCGGCTGGCACCACAACGGCTTCCGTGACTACGCGCCGGGATTCGGGAGGTACGTCGAGGTGGATCCCGAAGGACTACGAACCGGTACCAATCTCTATGCTTATTCCAACGAGAATCCGCTTCGCTTTATTGATTTTTGGGGACTTGAGTCTGAGCGTGCCGGTATGTGTCCGGTGGACAACAGTCGCTGCAAAGCAGTGATTACAAGCTTGGACCGAATGATGGATGAGGCGGCGCAGGCAGGCAACTACAATGCAGATTTGCTAGGTCGCGTGGGACGAAGAGAGTTGGACGTGGACAGTCGTAGTGCGTTCACGAACTTCGCCGCTAATGCGCAACATGCGATCAATGCATCTGTTTATGCTTGCATGGCCGTCGGGTCGGCGCTGTCGCCTCGGTTCGCCGAAGGTGTAGCTGCAGTTTACGAAGCTCAAGAAGCTCAGGGGAAGGTGTCAAACCAAGTGAGTGTGGGTTCTCAACCGCGTCGTGCGGCTACAGAGGGCAAGACGGTAGCCGACCCAAACCGTATTTACCCAAACAATTGTGAGGAGCACTGGGGGCCCTGTTCTGGCGTGGCAAAGAAATAGCCATCGGAAACTCGGCGCCGCGAGGTATGCCATGAGACGCTGGCGCTCTCCATTATTCAGCGCACTGACATCCGTAATATTGTTCTGCGCAGCTTCCAGGGGGCGCGTCGCGGCGCAGGGTCGCGGGCGGTCCAACGCGCCCGCCGACCAGCCGTCGCTGGAATCGCTCGCTGGTGACTACCGGGCACAAGTGCAGATCGTTCAGGTTAGGCTGCGCGCCGACGGCACTCTAACCTTCGCCGTACCGCCGCAACCGATTCGCGAGCTGCAGCCGCTCGGCAATCTGCGTTTCGCGCAGAAAAGCCTCCCGGGCTACAGCGTTGAGTTCATACGCGATCAGGCCGGCAACGTCATTGCACTGATCTCTCACCAGCCGAACGGGGATTTCAGCGCGGTCCGCATGCGCGCCGCTCAAAGCACCGCGGCGCCATCCGCGCCGCCACCAGCGCCCTCGGTGGCGCCTTCATCGATGGCTCCGGCCGCGGGGACCCGGGCAACCAGTTCGACCGCACCTCAGCTTCGGCAGGGCGTGCGGCCGCCCGACAGCTCACAGATCATCCGGATCAACGAATCGGAGCTGGGTCCAAAGGCGCGCCCCGGTTATCCCCCGCCGCTGACCGAAGGTGGATTCGCCCGCGGCGATCTGATCGTCAATATCTACAACGGCCGGTTTGAGCTGGCGCCCGCCGGAGGTTTCGACAACGTCATGTACTACACGCACGTCGTTGCGGGGCTGGCCGATAAATGTCCGAACCTGGGGATGGAGGCGGCGAAGTTCCAGATGTTGCCTTACATCGTGTCAAACGCGAAGGATATGTTCGAGCGGCTGATGAAAGGACGTGCGACGACGTCTGAACTTTTCGTAATGGGATGGGGGCTGATGTCGACGCTGAACACGCAGGCGGCGTGCACGTACGACTCGCGGTTCGACACGCTCGACAAGGCCCAGGTCCGTTGCGATTCGACAGCTCAGCTGGCCCGCGACGCAGACGCAGACGTTGCATCGTTTCTGTCGATCGATGCGCTGCACGATGTCACCCTGTTCGTAGGACGGCACGCGTGTACGTCGGAGCTGACGGCCCACCTAGCCCGACAGCTGGTCGCATTCGGTCGCCAGGCCCATGCGAGGCTGCAGTTCGTCGGAAGCATGCCGGGTCCCGATACGCCGACCGGACGGATGTATGTCGACATGTTCGAGAACTGCTCACGTCAGGCCCCGGATAACTATGCCGACGGCTGGTGCGCCTGCTACGTGCAAACGCTCGCCCGTGCGAATCCTCCCGCGCATGTCGTGGAGGCGTTGGCGAAGAATCCGTTTGTTGACGGCGCGACATACATGCGCTGGGTCGCCGGCAGCGTGCCTGGTGCCAACGCGCTGTTTACCTGCTCGGAACGAAACCCCGGCATTGGAGGTATCGGGCAATCCAGGGCGCCGCGGACAACTGCGTGCCTGCTCGACGACCGGTCGCAGGCCGACGGTGATCGGCTCTGCACCTATCGAGCGGCGTGGGGCGACTTCACCAAGACGGACGCCTCCTGCAAGCAGGAGATCACCTCGCGTGAGTGGGGGTATCGCGAGGTGAGTTGTGCTACGGGAGGAGTGGAGTTGTCCGCACGCGGACCGCGCGAGTGGAAGAGCGGTCTTTATCGCGTGCTGGACTACGAGCAGACGGTCGCTGATGATTTCACTCCGCCGCTTCCCTCGGACGCCCGGCAAACCGTGCCGCTGTCGATTCGGCTGCTCAAGCGCGACAAGGCCGGACTGCTGCGGGGAGTTGAATTGTCTGGCATGAGTCTGACGAATAAGGTGCCACCGGAATTTGCGAATCTGGGGCCTTTGGAACGCGCCACTTTGGCGCTGTACCAGGAGGGCGCTCTTCTGTTGATCTGCGACTATGTCGGCGCGCCGCAACGAACGTACTGGTACGAGAAGCTCCCTGGCTTCGTCGCAGATGGCCGCCTCGCGGCCATGCCCAGCCCTCGCCCTTTTGATGACGTTCTCGGAGTAGCCACAACCTGCCCGGCAACAGTGCCGCGCTAAGTCGGACTCACGAAACGTCTCGCTGATTCGTCGTCTATCTTTGTTTCGGAGTTTTGGCGTGCGGTGCGGAGGAGATAAGCCAATGAGATTCCGGCGCTCACCATCGCTCAGCGCATTGGCAATCGTCGTGTTCGCCTGTGCCGCTTTCACGGAGCGAGTCGAAGCACAAGGTCGCGGCCGGTCTACCGCGCCCGCCGAGCAGCCATCGCTCGAATCGCTCGCCGGTGATTACAAGGCGCAGGCTCAGATCGTCCAGGTCAGGCTTCGCAGCGACGGCGTTCTCACCATTGCCGTACCGCCGCAGCCGGTTCGCGAACTCGAGTCGATCGGGAGTCTGCGCTTCGCGCAGAAGGGTCTCGCCGGGTACAGCGTCGAGTTTGTCCGCGATCAGTCCGGTAACGTCGTTGCGCTGATCTCTCACCAGCCGAACGGGGATTTCGGTGCGGCGCGCGTACGCGCCGCGTCGAGTGCACCGGCGACCGGGCAGGGAGCGTCGGCGGCCGCGCCAGCGCCATCGCCAGCGACGCCGGCACGCTCGGATCCAGTTGCATCCGTCGCGATCCCGCCGTCTTCGTCGGCGGCTGATCCGGCCCCCGATCCGCGCACGACGAGGGATCGTGAAGCAACCAGGGATCCTTCTGAAGGGTCCAGCGTGAGCGCGCCGAACCAGGCCAGGACACAAGTCCGTAAGGCAGAAGGGCAAGCACAGCCGGTTAGCGACAGGACGGCCGCGGTTGGCGGCGCACGTCCGGCAGCGACTACCGAACCAACACTCGCAAGTTTTTCTGCAGTCGGCCTCAATTACGAGCGAGACCTTACCGGACTCTTTCTGGGTGACTTCGAGCATCTTCGGCTAAGCCGCGAGAGCCTCGAGTTCGACACGCTGCTGAGTAGTTACTTGAAGACCTTCGCGCGTCACTGCAGCGCGGACCTCCCTGCGAGCCGAGTGGAGATGACGAAGTCCGTGTGCGTCAGGGAGCAATACCCGGTGAACAGGTACGGCGTGCAGGTAGGCGCGTCCACCTGCGTCGAATACCAGGACGTAGGCACGGGCCTCTACGCCGATCCCGATCTCTATGCGGCGTGGCGGCGGGTCGATGCCGATACAGGCCGCACTGTGGTAAAGGACGTGTTGGGAAGCCTCTCGAACAACAACAACGTCATAGGCACGGCCATGCATGCGCGGGACGCCGCGGCTTCCGTGGGCCACGATATGGAGTCGCTGATCGCGACAAACGGTTGCGCGAGTCCGAGTGTGCACCGTTTTCAGGACAACCTGCTTCGGTTTGCTCAGGGCCGGGCAGGCGTTCGCCTCGCCAGCGGCGAGACGCTCGCCTCGATTGGGCCGGCGAAGGCCGCTCCGGGCGCGCCCTTCAGGGAATCGGACTACGCGAAGCTCCTCGAAGACCTCGTGTCGGAGCAATCACGAACCTGGATGATGAATCGGTACATTCGTGGAAGCGTGTCCGATGTGAGAGTCACTTCTCGCGATCAGACGGGGCACCCTCTGGAGGTCGTGGGGCAATACGCCTTCGACGGCGTGAACGGGCGAAGCACAGGGACTGTCACGCTGCGGTTCTCGGACCGGCTCCCGCAATGCATGTACTTCCCCGACTTCCCGAACACGTGCAGGACTGCAAGCCCCCGAATCGTGGCGGCGTACGAGAACAACAAGTATCAGCAGTAGCCAGGCACGGCGCGTCCTTCAACGAGCTCGGTATCCGTACCAGTCCTCGACGTCCGAGAGACCGTCATCCCATCCCCCCTCTAAGCTCGAGCCACGCGATCATCTCCCGAGTTTCCAGCCGAAGCTGACGCGCCTGCCGTTGCTCCGTCTGCCACGCCTGCGAATAGCTTCGTGGCGGAGGTTGGCTTTGGCGCTGGTTGCGCTGGGGTTGCTACGATGTGCTGCGCGCTGCGCATTCTGCACACCTTGCCGAAAAACTCTGAAAAATTCCAATCATTTTGAAGGCTTGGAGCGCCTCTTAATCTGCGGGTTGAAGGTTCGATTCCTTCGCGGCTCAAATCCCCTTACCCGGCACCTCACTGAGGGGGGCCGACATAGTTCCGTCTCCGGTCAACCCACACCTTCAATCTCAGCTACGGG
>AR_comb_assmDRAFT_10157221_pt1 | contig 12152 bp, 13 predicted proteins | sample ArasoioldDNA_FD_10543 | JGI IMG/M metagenome (IMG submission 10543) | reverse complement strand
CGGGGGATGTCAACGAAGCCTGCCTGCCGGCAGGCAGGTTGACAGGGGGTGGTGAAACCCGCCGTGCGGGGGTGTCACCACGAAGTGGTGACAGGGGTGGTGCATTGAAGATTTGAATCTTCGATGGCTTGGGTTACTCCGAAGGTCAAATGACTCCTTCGGAGAGTTCCGTTGCCACAAACTCCAGATAGCCTTCGAAGAGTTTTTATTTTATTGAACACTATGCACAGCGGCGCTCATCGTCGAAGGAAATTAGCTACCCAACCCAACTACTGATGACGCTAATTCAGTTATAGACGTTATCTTCTTTATAGCTCTTTTTGTAATTACTAATTTGCGCAGGTCTTTAACGTTCCCTTGAACTAGATCAAAAATTTCTTTACTATTTGCTTTATTTTCATCGGAAATACGCTTTAGCGTTTCAACGGCCGTTTTTATGTAAGATTTCAATTCCAAAAAGGCGCCTTCGATATTTTGTTCGTCTAATTTGATCAACGTGTAGTCGATGACTTTTTCATCATGTACTTGAAAAAATAAAACTGATGGATATGTTACTTGGATGCCCGCTCCAAAATATTTTTCCATTAGTAGGTTACTTTCGTAAGAGGGATTGTTAAAAGTTGAAGTCAACGTAAGATATTCCATAGAATTCTCATTTGATCGCCTACGGGGGCGATTAAATCTTATTTTGGGTTTATAATGAAAACTAAATACCGTCAAATATTTACCGGAGATTTCATTTAGGCTCATCCAGTAGGCGGTGTCTTTAAGAACCTTAGCAATTTGAGGATTTTCAAAATCATATAATATAAAAGCGAATGCTAAAGCTCTGTCAGATTTTTTATGTGATTCGCAAATCTCTAAAAATTTGTGGTAGAAGGATTGGAATGAATGTCCCTCATTTCTTGAATTGAGTAAGACAGTATACATGTTTTGGTAAACGTTTAGTTACGAGTGCAAGCTGTGTCTCTAATTTAAGCTAGTTGCAAACTACGGACAAGATTCGAAGAGTTTTTATTTTATTGACACTACGGACAGCGGGGGATAGATTTTGCAACTGATCTGCGGCGCAGACCAAAGCAGCAGAGTCAAGCAAGAAAAAGTAACTTCGCTTTATTATAAAGCTTTTTTATGGATGACCGGTTCAACGAATATTATGAAACAATGAAGACAGCCTTTGGCAAAAGTTTATCTGATGAGGCGATCCGTGAGCATGCCAAATTCATGGCGGATAAGCATTTAACCGTCAAGAGGGGGGAAAATGTGATCCATCTTACTTATGTAAAGGAGCTACTAACAATAGACGATATACAATCTTTCCAAGAAGAATTGGCGAAGCACTCCTTGGAACTGAGTTACTATGATAAATCAGGAATTATAACGAATTTTTTTGATGATTTCACCGGAACGATCGAACTAGTTTTTGCCGCAAAATTTACGGAGGAAGTAATCAATCATGTCGCCTCTGCTTATCTGTGGAATATATTCAAAAATATAGGGCTGAGAATTTTCAAAAAAGTTAAAGATAAAAAGGTTTACAAACAAGGCATGAATGGGTCAACGGAGGAACGGGATGCCACACTCTTTCTTGTGATTAGAAAAGATGAAACTACCACCATAGATTTCAGGCTTACCGGCAATTTTGTGGACGAAGATCTCGCGTCTAAAACGTTAGATAAAGCTTTAGAATTTGTGAAAGAGCACCCAGCTAATATCTATCCAAAACGCGCTACGCTTGTTGAACTCAATCTCGATCACCAGAAGTTGAGTGTTATTGACACAGACGCCATTATAGCTCGTAAAGTTGAAGAGCAGCGATCAAAAACACCAAAAAAAATGAAGACAAGCTCCAGCAAGAAAACGGGCAATCGAAAAAAGAAAAGGCGCAACTGACTAGGAATTGAGAAAGATTAGAAATAAAATCATGAAACGATGAGTCCCCCGGCTCACGCACAAAGGCTTTGCGAGGAGACTCATCGGCGAAGGAGGGGGATACGCGAAATCTCAACCCGTGCACAAAATATCCCTCGCTTGCGGGGGTGTCACCACGAAGTGGTGACGGGGGTGGTGCACCGGAAAATTTGAATCTTCGATGGCTTAAGTTGCACTGCGTCCGCCTCAGGCGGAAACTCAAGCCAGCCTTCGCAATTTTTTTATTGGATTGGAACACTACGAAGAAATCGAGGGCCGAAGTCAATCAAGAAATAGATTGTGTTATGTGTCCATCTTGTTAAATTAACACTCAACTTTCCCAAAGGTAATTCCGTAATATTTTTCCATTGTGGTTCACATAACAGAGTGCATCGAAACCAATAAGCTCAATCTTATTCTCAAGTTCTTCCTCTTCCGACGGTGCATACTTGTCATAGTCAAATCCTGAATCTCGCTTTAATTTCACTTTGGGCCGTGTCAACCTTATCTCCATCAATCCATAAGCAACAAACTCCGAACCTCCATCATCAGTGCCAAGCTCATCCCAGTCATTTTGAATGAAAGTAATTAGGTCAGGAAGCGGAGCTCTTTCTATGCAACTCACGCAAGCCAAAAATTCGTCATAAGAAATCTTACTTTCCAAATATGCCTTGAATAACCTCCCAATCATGCTCGCTTTGTCAAGATCATCTGCCTTGTTAATCATAAAAAGCAATTTTTCACCAACTTTCGTTTTGTACGTGCTATCATCTTCAATCTTTATTATTTGCTTGACTCTCTCATCTTGGGGAACAGAGCTTAGCTCATGCAGAAAAGTAAAGAGCTTTTTAAGAAACAGTTTGTCCTGTATACTTGTAAATGCATTATATGCACCGACAATGGAAGAAAGCAACGGTATTTCTTTTAATACACCTTCAGCCATTTTGGAGTCGAGGATACCCTCAATAATATCAGTAGATACCTTCTTGATTTCATCATTTTTGATCAACTCGACTATTTGCCTTCCTTTTTTGCTCATGTTAGTTCGAGTTTTCGATAATTCAGGAAAATCAATCAGAACGCCGTTTTGACCCTTTTGAACTATTCGGACTCTATTTGGCACATAACCCTCCAATTTATGATATAATACGCTTCAATTAAAATTTCTCGTGCAACCTGAAATCCCGGGATCTCGCTTCGCACGGGACTTGGCGGTGAAGGCCCCAGACGGACAGAAAATTTATTTCTTTTATTTATTGATAATTTTAGATCATGTCAATTGTTTTAGCTTTTGTACATGATAAGTATGCGGTAGTTGCTTCTGATGGAAGGAAAACAAGTCCTGCTTATTTTGAAAATGGCGGGCTAAGAATAAAGGGAGCAATAGAAAATGATAATTGTGACAAAACCTTTGAATTAGATCAAGGGACAATAGTCGGTGTATCTGCCGGATTAACTGAATTTGATGATAAAACAATTGAAACTCATTTAAGGGAGATAATTGAAACAGATTGTACTGAAGGAGACGAAATGGAGAAAGTTTTGAATACTGTAAAAGATAGAATGAGAGAGCGTTTAGAAAGTAATAAAAAAATAATAATCAATGAAAGAAAGCTTGATTTAATTCTAATCGCAAGCCTTAGTGAGAATCCTAAGGACGTAAATTCATATTGCTATAGGTTCAAGGGTAATGAAAGCCAAATAATCGTTTGTGATGAATCAACTGAAAAAATCAGAAACAAAGTAAAGTGGGTTTTTTTACGGAGACGATCAAAGCCAAGAATTTCTTAAAGATTTTTGTGAACAACATATAAGAGCATCTCATAAAATTAATTTGAACTTTTTAGTTAACCTGGCATATAAATGCATTAAAAAAGGAATAGATAATTCGGGTCAACATCCCCACGGCGATCACAAATCTTGTGGTGGGAAAATATTTGTGAAAAAATGGGATTAAATCAAGACCATCCATAATCATGAATATCGAGACTTCGATGTTTTTTTCGAGACGGGATAAATTCATCCCCATTTGCATTTAGGAATGCCCCAAATATTTTAAGTTTTGTAAGGTATGGCGCCTTTCTTCCCCAAATTGAAAGGTCGTTATCTCCATCTTTCTCCCAGCGATTATTCAAAATCTCAGCTTCTCTGTTTGTAGCGAAAGTCCATTCTCCAGAACAGAGTTCGCAATGATCAGTTTCGCCTTCTTTCGGAATTTCGGTCAACCAAACTTTAGCCGAGTCAGATTTTAATGATTCTTTCGCAAAATCTTTTTCTAGAGGTGAATTGAATTTTAGGAGATCACTCATGAGATTGTCAATTAAATATCTGTTTGCCTCTAATCCTTGATATTCGGAAATGTAATAGAATGATCTGTAACCGCAGCTAGAATTGAAAAAAAAGTCAAATAACGGGTTACTTATTTCAATGCAATATATTACTCTGATAAAACCACCCTGATCTTTGCAAGGATCTTCATAAGCGCAAAGTATTTTCATTTCATTCCTCATCCTATCAACAATTTCTTCATATAATAGAGGATCGTTTAAAGATTTTAATCTATCAGCTTCCTTAAGAACAAAATCCCATCTTACAATCTCCATATTATTTCATTTAGTGATGATCACCCCGTGAGGAAGGAACATGGGAGTACAAAAAAAAAGTATTTAAATTCCGATAAAATATATATTATTTATGAAGCTAAAATAAAAAGAAGAGTTTTAAAACAGTTAATACGCAACGGGAAAAATTATCTGAACTACTCAAAAAGTAAGGTAAGGCAAATATTTGGTAAGCTGTCAATAGAGGAAATGGATAAAGAAAATGCTATTAAACATGGAACTTCGACAACGATTGAGATAAAAAGAATTGAAATAAAGGAAGCAAAAAAGGGACAGAGTTTGTAATAAGTTTGCAGTTGATAGCAACCGTACCTACAGAAAGGATTCGAAGATTTTCTATTTACTGAACACTAAAAAGGGGGGAAATTTAAAGGATGCCCCGGTTCTGAAGCATCCTTTTGAATTAAGCCAATCTGATAAGCTTCCAGGTAACAGCTTTACCATCATACGGCGGCATGCGATTTCCTTGTGCAATTGGAGCAGTTGTACTCGGATACCCTACAACTTCCCATACACCACTTTCGGGGCATGTCTCGCCGGTTCTGGCTGTTCTTCCTACTGCCATAAATTATGCATTTTGTTTATCCTCAAAAAAGAGAGTGAGGATATTCTCTCTGGAACCCTTTCAGAAAAATTAAAAGAAGTTCACTAACAATAAGCTATTCCAGAAAGCGATAAAAAGTTCGACAAAAAAGATAAATTATTCAACCATTAAAAGTTTACACGGCGTTGGATTTATAGCAACTAGTAATGGACGGGCCCAACTGCTGAATGAAACCACTGCCTGGCCGGGTGCAAGATTTGGAACCTTATTCCACAAGCTTTCATCCACGCCGCCAAGAGATTTCTTAAGCCTACTAATCACTCCTGCATCTGATATTTTATGAAGGATAAAATTATTAATCAAACCTAACACTTCATCTGGAAGATGCTGAGGTAGCTGGGTTACAAATGTCAATCCAAGCCATCTCTTTCTTCCGCGTTTTGCGATTCTCGCAACTTGTTGATATAGTTCTGGCATTTCTTTAATTCGATTAGCTGACAAAAACTCATGTGCTTCTTCTATTATTACCATAACCTTTCTCAATTTACTTTCATCTTTCTGCGCTTCTTTATAAGTTTCATTTTGCTTATGCATTAAACCTCTTAAAAGTTCTGCAATGACCAGATTATTGAGTTGAGGTGAATCGGTATCACTTAAATCAATAATTGAAACGTTACCAGGCTTAGTTAAGACATCATAATCCAAAAAACCAGCTTTCGGATTATCAAATATGCCATATCGTAATAATATTCCTAGGCGACCTTTTACTTTATACCAACTAAATTTATTTTCTTTAAACTCTAATGATGCAAAAATTTGCAAAAGTTCTTTTCGTTTTGAATATAAAACTGATTTCATAAAAAATGTAGGCTCGCCATCTTCTTTGGCGAGCTGACTTTCCCGTTTAGCCACACAAGCTTGAATAATATCGTACATTATTGGCAATGTCAATTTCGGTAAGCCTCTATCAAACTCATCTAACTCGATTAAATCTTGCTCTTCGTCAGGGGTTGTTGGATATATTTTTAGCTTCTTTAGAACGTCGTAAGCAATATCATATGCCTTTCTAAAACAATCTTGCTGTGCATCAGTAAGTTCCAGGATTTCCATCATCGCATAAGGAGAAAGATTTTCGAATTTTAGACAGAATGGAACGACTCTTTCGTGCTTTGGATTTGCAGTGTCACGACCATAAAGATGATAAATAGTTGTATTTTTAACGCCTTCTGCTTTTTTCTTTTGATACTCTAGAGCAGCTAGCATTCTTTTATCCTCAGTTTCCTTATCAATATTAGTATACTCACCCTCAGTGTCAATTAGAATTGTTGCAATATTTGATTTTTGAAATTCATTAATAACTCCTGAAACAGTAGTTGATTTACCCCCTCCTGTTGTTCCAAGAATACCTAAATGACGAGGTAGTACAGATTTCTTGTCCGAAGGAATATTAACTGGCATATCATCATGTCCCATCGAAACGCCTAACTTGATGTCTCCATCAATTTTAAGAGCTACAGATGTTTCAGCAGAGCTTAATACAAATACTGGATTATTAGGTATCGGCCGGAATCTCGCAGTAACAACACTTCCATTGATTTCTTCACCAATAATTTCCACCAAGGCTCTTCCATGAAAACGAGGCATAAAAGTACCACCTCTAACATTGGATGTAACAAGTATTGGAGAATCCGCTCTTAAATTATCTGGTTCATAAAAAGGTCCTCCTACGACAATGCCCTGATAAGTTCTTTCGTCTTGAAGGCTTTTAATTCTTACTAAAGATTGGATCGGTATTTTTTGTATGTCTTCCAAAGGAATTAACACAGAAACTAAATTATCCTTGCTATTAGGCAAATCAAACATGTTTCTACCGACTGAGCCTTCAAATCGTGGATCTATTTTTAAGGGTCCACCATTTGCACTAATCTCTTCTTCCATTTTATTCATAAACACTTCATCAGGCATTTTAGGAGTTGTCGTGTGTTTTTCTTGTTGATTGCTATTATTTTCTTCCATATTATTTATTTTAAAATCTTGTTTCTCTTTCTCCAAGGTATTGGGTTGGTTTTCCAGATTCTGTATAAGCCTGCTGAACAGAAGCAATAAAATCATTTTGCCCAAATGTTGATTTGCATAAATGGTCAGCAATGTCTATAAGCATTGGAAATCCTCTGTGGAATTGCAAAACTGAATCTGACATTGCAATTAACGCTGCAGTTTGAACATGGTCAATATGAGCGTAAAAAATATTTGGTGGTGCAGCTGCCGAAGCTTTATATAATCCAATTACCACTTTGGAACCCACTTCTTTAATGAAATCTTCAACTCGATTTCTTATTTCGCCTCGATATCCACCTTTCTCAAGCATAAACGATAAATCTTGTTCCATTGTGTAAAGAATTAGATACTCTAAGGGGTGTAGTGCATTGCCTAGAGTTAATAAATCTCTTTTCTTAGGAGCACTTGGTATATATACAAACTTCTGATGCTCCAAAATCATTTTGCGCATTAGATTAAGTGCACTATCTGTCATTTCGGGTCTGCTTGCCCAAAAACCTGTAGTTAACTCATAAGGGATTGGGCTACCATGTCCTATTTTCCACTTAGCATCCGACTTCTCATGCAGTATTGCTCTTTCAGCGTATGCCATAATTCCTCTTCTTGCCAGGTTACTTAAAGCAGCATTCTTATCCTCCACTCCTACCGATTCTCTACCACTTCTTCTTTCTAACATTTCAAAGGCTTCTTTTACGGGATCTTCTCCCTTTAGTCTTAAATCTCTTCTGAACAAACGGTGCACATAACTTCCGTGCTGGCCGTGATATGAAACTAAACAAACCCCTATTTGAGTAATTGAAAGAGGTAAAGTATCATGAACAACACTTATTCCGTCACATGCTTCTACTGCTCCATTAAACAAAAAGCCTTTATGGCATTTTTCAATGATTTTTTCATCAAAACAATGAAGTCCACCATTTGGAACTTTCCCCATTTCTGCAAGTTTTGGGAATATTTCTTTCCTCACAACATTTGAAATATTGCCCTCGTCTTTGACCGCCTGATGTATCTCTGCTTCTAATTTGGAATATAATTCTGCTAAGTTTTCGCCTAATGGCCAAGTATCAATATTGATTGTGTCGCTAAATTTTTCCCCATAGGCCTCCTCGAAGTCATCTAAGGACACTTCTTTTTCTGGTTTTACAGTTACAGAATCGGATGTTGGCTTTTGAAGATTATCCATATTCAATAAGATATTTTGTTACATTATTCTATTCCCTCATTGTTTTAAAAGTTCGACAAAATTTATTTTTTATTCAATCCAAGCTTTTCAATGATATTCTTGTTCCCTATTATAGTCGCCGCTATGCTCGATGAATACTCGGAAGAAATAATGTATGGTAGGGCATACTTATTATTTAGAATGTCCATTAACGCTATCTTGCACTCCTGAAAGCTTAAGTTAGATTTTGAATATTTTGAAAAATCCTTTTTAACTAATTTGTATGGGGCTAATAATTCCACAGCTAAGGCATCTGCATCTCGTTCTGACAGCCAGTTATTATATCTATCAAAATTGCCATCTCCTTCTTTCTCAAGAATGTGGGTGTACTGTTTAATAGAAATCGAATTCAAAACACTGTCAACTCTTTCTTCAACCGTTGGTTCTCTATAACCATCAAGCACTTCTTCTATACTTTTCCCATAAGTAGTTATCGCTCTTTCCCGGGGTATTTTATAATCAATAAAATAATGACTTACCTCATGAGAAACAGTGTATCTTCTTTCACTTTCAGGATCTGTACCATTAATGAAAATGAAGCCGCAGTCTTTGTGAACAGAAATAAAGCCATGAAGCATTCTTTCAGAATACTCAACTTCAAATGAAATGTTTCTATTATTAAACCATTCTTCTATTTTGTTAAAACTCAAGTCGGATAGGGAAACAATATTAAGCGGTGTCAAAATCGAAACCGCTCTTTCAATATCACAAGGCCATTCTTGTATTCCTCCAGCCAGACGCCAAAATTCTTTTGCAATATTTACGAGATGGGGCCTAATCACTTGTCATTATTATTTTTCTTCTTTGCTTTATCCCTTGCTGCCATAAGTATTGATTCCGAAGGAATATCATTGAAATGTTCTATCGTGGCAACATACTTTATTATGTGAATAATATCCAAAGACGATATATGCGTATAGTCAGATATAACATTTACCTTATCAAGAAAATCTTTATTAGACGATTCAGGGGCAATACATAATCCCAGTTTAAAGTAATCTTCATAATCAGAATTTAGTTTCCCTATCAACTGAGCATCAGTAATGCGTTCAAGTGAACAATATTTTTTTAAATAGAACCCCATATAGTCTCGATTGTCAGAAATCTTCTGAACTGCATACCTTAATAACTCAACCTTATCGTTCATGATAACAATATTTTTATCTTGTTTTCTAAACCATTTCTTTCTATAACCTTTTTTATCCTGTCCTTATTTCTTTTTACAAGCAATTCTTGTTCTTCCTTATTTAAATTTGTTAGGCCGAATACTTCAACAAATACTTCAGTTTTCCTTTCTTTACCTAAAATCAATTTAGCTAAATCCATATCTTTTCCATTTGGGAAATACTCTTTTAAAAGGCTGTCAATTTTTTCTGAAATTTCATTTCGTATTATTTCACTTTCGGGATTCTCTTTTTCTTCCAAGGATCTATTCCAAATTTTCTCCTCAAGTTCGACATCTTCAGGAAGGTTTTCTCGATTTAAATGATGTCTTTTTTCCCTTTTCAATGCATTTATAAGGTCCCGCTCAGAGGCAATCTCGAGAAATCGCTTTAATTCATTCAGTTTAGGATTAAAAGTATTAGGATTCTGGAAGTATCCAAAAAAAGCCTCATTTACTGCTGCAATAATCAGATTGTAATCTTCATCAGCAACTTTAGGATACCATTGCTTTAAGCTATCAATTATTGATTTCCCGTAAGTATCAAATAGTTTAGCTAAAGCCAAATCATTCTTTGATAGAATCAATTTGTGGGTTTCTATATCCTTTTCGGTCGCCTTTGGCATTCTATTTTTTTTCAAATGTCAAGACTACTTCTGTACGCATACGATTTTTGAGGCTTGATGATTGTGCAGAAGTAGGTGGTGGTAAGTAACGTTTATTTTGGGGTATTTTTCTTTCTTTATAACTTTTTAATATTAATCCAGTAATGTTACCTGCCTGAGCAACTATCGCGGAGTTTTCAATAAAAACTCCCTTTAAACAAGAATTACCAACTACAAAAGTTGCTTTCCCTTTTTTTTCCAGAACTCTCTTCGACTCTTTTACGATATTATACATATCGAGACAATACCTATTAATCATTTTTACTTTTGAAATAGATAGCTTACCAATAAAACCCATTCCTTTTGTTATTTCATTTATGACGTCAATTTTTTCAGAATCATCCAAACCTCTCTCAGTACCAACACTATTTGCCCTAATCTTTCCCAACTCATCAATTTTATATCCGAGCCAAACTAACGCAAGCTTATGACCTCTCATATAATCAAGTGCATTCAGATAAGGTGGAGAAGTTATGATTGATGCAATGGATGTGCTTTCTACCTTTATTAATTTCCTAGCATCTCCTAAATCAACCAATATTTTTCCTTTAGGCTTTTGCACCTGGATAATTTTTTCTAACCGTTTACATGTCTTCTCGAATTCATTTAACACATCAAAATCATTTGTATTTCTAACTTTGTGAGGCCTACTATGCGATACATCAGCGGCTAACGATGCTCCGGTACTTTTTGTTATAATTAATCTACTTAATGCAATTTTAAATAGGTTACTATATGAGCCACCCATACCATTAATAAGATAGCTCAATTTGCGTAACCCATTTATTTGTTTTTTAGCAAACCAAAAATTGATAAACTCTTTTGTTTTCTTATCACCGTCAATCCAGGGCAATCTGATTTCGTTTAAGTATAATTCCTTCGCTTGTGCTATAATATTTTCATATTTATTATTAAATACTTCGCTATTGAAAGGATACGTCCAAGCTTTTGACATCAAAACCGACAGTGGATCGATATCAAACCCTAATCCATTATAACCATATTCAGATATTGTCCTTAGTACCGTACCTGACCCAGACATTGGGTCTAAAACTGTTGCTCCTTTTTTAACGCCTGTTAACGCCTCAAACGCTATTTCAGGAGCCATTCTTGCAGCAAATGGGTGTATTGGTTTTATTTGCGAATGCACAATATTTTTTAAAAACTAATTTATTTTATGATCGAAAAGTGTAAACTTTAATACTGCGTTGGGATAGAGTACAACAAACCTATAGTATACTTCGCAAATACTCAATAGAATCACCGAACGTACAAGAGTGCGACCCATTCGTCGCTTCGCTCCTCAGGGCAGGCTACAAATCCTGATCAATAGAATTATCAGCACAAGTGTGCGACATCCCCGCAGAGAGGGATTTCGCTTCGCTCAACCTTATATCCTGGTCAAGAGAATTACCATCAGCTGCAGTGAGTGACATCCCGCAAAGGCGGGATTTCGCTTCGCTCAACATTTATATCCTGATCATTAGAATTACCAGCAGCACAAGTGTGCGACGCCCCGCGGAGCGGGATTTCGCTTCGCTCAACCTTATATCCTGATCAAGAGAATTACCATCAGCTGCAGTGAGTGACACAAGGGACGATGATAGTAGCATTGTCGCTGGCGACATAATCATCCAACTTCAAAAAGCATTAGGCTTCCTTCCCATGACAATGCTTATACTTTCCCGACGCTACGGTCGGGATTTCGTTGCTGCGCTCCTCAACTTTCTTTCCCATGGCAATGTTTGTATTTTTTCCCTGATCCGCAAGGGCATGGATCGTTTCTGCCGATCTTGGGTCCCACTTTTATCGGCGCTTGTTTTACTGCAACATCACCACCATCACCACCGCCCGGCTCAAATTTGTCCCGTTGATTGGCTCCGTATTCCTGGCCGGCTCGGTCAACATCTTCCTTGTTGGCCCGCAACTTACTGAGATCGGTTTTTTCCTGGCGGCCTTCTTTGAGCTG
>AR_comb_assmDRAFT_10214612_pt1 | contig 12153 bp, 9 predicted proteins | sample ArasoioldDNA_FD_10543 | JGI IMG/M metagenome (IMG submission 10543) | reverse complement strand
GTTTTCGCGCTGACGTGTCCCGCCACCAGCGCGCCCAGTCCGGCGCTGTCGATGTAACGTACGTTGGCCATGTTCAGGACAATTTTCCGTTTGCCCGCAGCAATCAGGCTCTTCAACTTTTCCCGCAGGGAATTACTCTCCTCGCCCAGCACAATGCGGCCGTCGAGCTCAACGACGGACACGCCACCTATTTCGCTTTCTTTCATAGTTACCGACATGCTCGCTCCTCCTCCCGCCCGGCCCAACCGCAGCCATGCGGGCACTACAGTAGAACACGCCGCCGCGCGCCAATGTGGGATAAATACGAGTTTTCTCGGTCTACGACGCCAGCGCCCGCCCGTGGCTTAAGGCTGGCCGTGTGCTAACATCTGCTCCCGCGTAAAACGAATCACCATTCTGCTCCGCGGAGTAGACTCATGTCCAAATTTTTGCGTCGTGACATTCTTAAAACCGCCCTCTCGGGAGCCACGATGGCCGCTCTGCCATCCGCTGCCTGGCCGCAATCGGATAAGCCCATGGCGCGCAAAGGCAACATCAAGCAATCCGTTTCGCGCTGGTGCTACCAGAAAACTCCTCTCGAGCAACTTTGTGAATACTCGGCGCACATCGGCTTGAAAGCCGTGGACTTGCTCGAAGTCTCCGAATGGGAGGTGCCCAAGCGCTATGGCCTGATCTGCAGCATGGGCTACGCCGGTGGCGGCGACATTCCGCACGCGCTGAATCGCGTGGAGAATCACGCCAAAATTGAAGAAAACTTCCGCAAGAATATTCCGCTCGCCGCCAAAGCAGGCGTCCCCAACGTCATCACCTTTTCAGGCAACCGCGACGGCATGTCCGACGCCGAAGGCGCAAAAAACACTATCGCCGGCCTGAACAAGCTGAAGAAAATTGCGGAAGATAACGGCGTCAACATTTGCCTGGAACTGTTGAACAGCAAAGTGGACCACCACGACTACATGTGCGACCACAGCGCCTGGGGCATCGAAGTCGTTTCGGCCGTAAATTCGCCGCGCGTCAAACTTCTTTACGACATCTATCACATGCAGATCATGGAGGGCGATCTGGTGCGAACCATCCAGAAAAATATTCAGTGGATGGGTCACTTCCACACCGGCGGCGTGCCCGGCCGCCATGAACTCGACGGCACCCAGGAGGTCCAGTGGGACGGTGTGATGCGCGGCATTGTGGCCAGCGGCTACCAAGGCTACGTCGCACACGAATTCGTGCCCTCACGCGATCCGCTTACGTCCCTGCGCGAAGCCGCCGACCTCTGCGACGTTTAGAACTCTTGTGGGACCATCGGACGCCGCAGCAAATCAACGATGAATGCAGATTTTGAAGAAGAGCCCAGGGCACACCGGGACGAAATGCGTGTGCTAGCATCGAAAGGCTGCGTTTGCCGTCAGATACGCAGGGCCAATGGTTGAAGCCTGAATGATTGCGTTGCGAAAAATGCGGGCGGCGCGGGGGTTGTCGCTGGAGGCGGCGGGAGTGCCTCCGATCGGACAGTCCGACGTGCTGGTGCGCGTGAAAGCCGCGTCCATCTGCGGCACCGATCTCCACATTTACGGGTGGGACCGCTGGTCGCAGGGGCGGATCAAGCCGCCGGTGACGCTGGGCCACGAATTCTGCGGCGTAATAGAAAAAGTCGGCAGCGACGTGGAAGCGTTGCAGGCCGGCGATTTCGTCAGCGCGGAAATGCACGTGAACTGCGGGCATTGCCATCAGTGCCGGGTCGGCGAAGCGCACATCTGCCCTAACGTCAAAATTATCGGCATTGATCAGGACGGCGCGTTCGCGGAGTTGGTGAAGATTCCCGGGTCCAACATCATTAAGCTGGATCCGGCGATTCCGGAGCGCTACGGCGCGATTCTCGATCCGCTGGGGAATGCGGTGCATACGGTGCTGGCAGGAACGATCGCGGGACAAACCGTTTTGGTTACCGGATGCGGACCGATTGGGTTGATGTCGATTGCGGTAGCGAAAGCGTGCGGCAGTTCCACGGTATTTGCGACGGAAACCAACGAACACCGCCGCGGCATGGCCAAGAAAATGGGCGCCGACGTGGTAATCAATCCAGCCGCGGAAAACGCTCCGGCAAGAATTTTGGGCGAGACGAACAACACGGGCGTGGATGTGCTGCTGGAAATGAGCGGCAACCCCATCGCGATCCAGCAGGGATTCAAAGCGTTGCGGGCGGGCGGCCGCGCATCATTACTCGGAATTCCTACGGAAAACGTTCCGCTGGACCTGGTCAACGATGTGATTTTCAAGGGCGCGACGGTGCAGGGGATATACGGGCGGCGGATGTACGAAACGTGGGTGCAGATGACAGCGCTGCTGAAGGCGGGACGATTGAATCTGGAACCGCTGTTCGGCGAGCGCGTCAAGCTCGAACAGTTCGAAGACGCGTTCGCCAAATTACAGGGCGGGCTGGCCGGGAAAATTCTGCTGTACCCTAACGGAATGCCGCAATAATTCAGAGAGAATTCCCGAACTCGATTTGCTGAGGGGCGCCGGAAGAGGCAGAATGAACTCCTGCCCCGCCGATGCCCTCCCATGAAGTTCAGCCAGAAGAGTTCAGGCAAAGGAGCCACGCCATGTCAGAGTCTGCTGCGCAAAGCACCCGGCAGAACCCGTTGCAGTATGTAAGCGAGCAGTTGAAAGATTTGCGCGAAAAGGGCGTTGCGCCGAAGCTGCGCGTGCTGGAAGGCGAGCAGAAGCCGGTGTGCATTTTTGACGGCAAGGAAGTGATCAATCTAGCTTCGAATAATTATTTGGGCTTGACCACCCACAAGGATTTGCGCAAAGCGGCGGTGAACGCTGCGAAAACGCTGGGGGCAGGAGCTGGCGCAGTGCGCACCATCGCCGGAACCATGCGGCTGCACATGCAATTGGAAGAGCAGATCGCGAAATTCAAGAACGTCGAAGCGTGCGTGGTATTTCAATCGGGATTCACGGCCAATGCGGGGACGGTATCGGCGGTCCTGGGCAAGGAAGACCTGATTATTTCGGATGAGTTGAATCACGCGTCCATCATTGATGGCGCGCGTCTTTCTCGCGCCACCATCAAAGTGTTCAAGCACAAGGACGTGAAAGACTGCGAACGCATCCTGCAGGAGCACGCCAATTTCTCCGGCAAAAAATTGATCATCACCGACGGTGTCTTTTCCATGGATGGAGACATCGCGCCGCTGCCGGAGCTTTGCGATCTGGCGGAAAAGTACAACTGCATCATGATGGTGGACGACGCGCACGCGAGCGGGGTGCTGGGCCGCGGCGGACGCGGCACGATCGATCATTTGAATTGCCACGGCCGCGTGCACGTCCAAGTGGGAACGCTGAGCAAAGCGATCGGAGCGATGGGTGGATATGTTTGCGGATCGCGAGACCTGATTGATTTTCTGTATCTGCGGGCGCGGCCGTTTCTTTTTTCGACTTCGCACCCACCGGCCACGGCGGCAGCGTGCATGGCGGCATTCTCGCTGCTGGATTCGCCGGCGGGCGAGAAGCTGGTGAAAAAGCTTTGGGCGAATACGAAACTCTTTAAACGGGAATTGAAAAAGCTCGGCTTCCAGTTCAAGGTCAGCGAGACACCCATCGTTCCGATCCATGTGGGCGATGCGGCGAAAGCGTTCGAGTTTTCGAAAAGGCTGTTCGACGCGGGAGTATTTGCGCCCGCCGTCGGTTACCCGACCGTGGCGGAAGGCAAAGCCAGGTTGCGTGCTATCGTCAGCGCCGGCCACAAGAAGGAACAACTCGTGAAGGCTGCGGACATCCTGGCCGAGGTCGCCAAGCCGCTGGGCATTATTTCCTGAGAACGCGTTTCCCTATTTCAGCTGCGCCACCAGTCCGATTTTTTCCAGGGCCTGGAGATACCCGACGACCAGATCGAGCGGGATGGGGCCGTATTCTGCGGAGACGGCGTCGCGGATCTGCTGGGTGTTGCGGCTGCCATCGGCGAAATTGAGAACTTCGTAGGCGTATTCTTCGCCGCCGCCCCACAAGCCTTGATAGTCGAGGGCTCTCGGCATGGCGACGCCGGCGGATTTCGCATGGTCGGCGAAATAGTCGTAGCCGAAGACGGTGAGCGGCCCTTTGGGCAAGGGATTGCGCCTGAAAATTGCATTGCCGCCAACAATAGAAAGCGTACGAAGGCAGACACCCTCGGTATTATTGGCAATATTGGCGCCGATCTTTCCGAGCATCGGCCATCGGTCTCCCTTGGAATCGAGGCCAAGGTGCACCACTGACTCGACAAGCGGCCGCACGTTCTGCTCTTCAAATCTTTCAAGTTCCCCGCCATCGCACTGGTTGGTGATCTGCGCCCGCTTTTGACTGATCTCATCGGCCACGCGAAGGGCGCGCAACTGCAGGAGCCGGAAGACTGACGGCAGATTGCTGTCGTTCATGGTCGCCAGGAAGTAACCGCTGGCGGCGCCCACAAAGCCGGCGCGTTTGAGTTTGGTGGGGTCGATGTTGGCGGCGGAGTCAAAATTGGTGTGGATGAAGCGGTCAGGCCAATCGTTCAGGTAGATGGCCGGGATGCCGAAGGACGAGTCCTGGTAAACGTCGTGGTCGCTGCCCATGGTATAGGAGGAATATTCGGCGCGGAGAGGTTCCTTCCCGCCTTCAGGAGCGATCATCGGATAGGCGGCTTTACCGCTGGCGGCGAAAGCGTAGGACTCGGTGTTGAGCCAATCGGCGAAGGTCCAGGCGACGTCGTGGACGAAGCTGGGGAGGCTCGCGGGGCCGCGTGTCACGTGGAACACTGTCCTGGTTTCGGGGCCGCCGCCGACCATGTCCATGTGGATGACGGTCTTGATGCGCTTGGCGAATTCCGGCTTGCCGTTGAGCAGCGCCATGGTGCCTTCGATTTCCGGCGGGAAAATAAAGCGGATGGTGCGAGCGGGCGGCGCGAGCTCTTTTTCATTAATGAGTTTTTGCACGGCGCGGGCGACCTCGAGGATGGTGGCGCAACCGCTGGCGTTGTCGTTGGCTCCGGGACGCTGGTGGTCGAGATGGCAACTGAAGGCGATTTCCTCGCTCTTCAGTTCGGAATCGGAGCCGGGAATAGTGGCGGTCACAACTTCGTAGTTTCCGGGATGCTGGCCGGCTTTGACGACCGCGTGGAGCATGATCCTTTCGCCACCGGCGAGGCGCCGCTGAAAACGGTGCGCTGTTTTCAAAGACACCATGAACGCAAACGTCTTGTTCGGCGAAAAAGTTTCCAGGTGGCCCCAGCGAATGGCGTCCTGATTTTCGCCGGACCAGGCGGTTGGCTGGTTTTGCGCGTAGCTGATGATGCCGGCCGCGCCGAATTTTCCGACAGCGAGATCCTGAACCGTTCCAGGCTGGGCACCCGCCAGCACTAGATTTCCTTTCACGTCTTTGCCGGTGTAGTCGCTTTCCGCGCTGCCCGCGCCTACATCCACGAGCTCGGCGGTGACGTCGGCGCTCTCGCTATCTTCGGCGAGGACGACAGGCTCCGCTTCGTAGCTTGCGAGTTTGCGATCGCCCAAGTCGATGCAAATCGTATCGTCAATCGTATTGCTCGGGGGAGCGTTGCTTTTCTTGTTTGTATGGAGACCGCAGTCCGCCGGGCTGGTCAACGTGGCTTCAATCAAATCGCCTTTTTCTGCTTCCCAAGCGGGACGGGAGCGCTGCGTGCCGTAAAAGATTTTGCCGTCGGCGGGGAATTGAAGGATGGCAACGTCGCTGAGACCGTAGGCACGGAGGCGTTCGGCGACCAGTTCGGCGGCTTCGCGGAATCCCTTGGAGCCGCGCTGGCGGTGGAAGCGCGCGATGCCTTCAAGGTTGCGCTTGGCGGTTTCGCCGCTGAGTTCATTCGACAGCGCAGCGACATCTTTTTCCGGAAGTAGCGGCGGTTTTTGCGCTTCTGCTGCGCCAGCTATGCAAAGGCCAGCTGTCCCAAGAATCGTTGCGACACCGATACCGGCGAGTCGTTCCACGGCGCCCTCCCTAGCGAAAGGGATTCTATAACGTAAGGAAGTGTCGCGAGAGGGCCGGCTGGCTTTGCAGGTGTAATTCGGGCGCTTGGCAGTACGTAGTACTCTTGAGAAGACTCCCTTATGACGCCGACCACGGTTTTGCATCTGCAGTCTGCATTCCAGCTGGAGCATGCTTGCCGGCATTACAAGATGGGAGAAACCTCCATCCGCGCGGTCGATGATGTTTCCTTGACCGTACCGAGCGGAGAATTTCTGGCGCTGCTGGGGTCGTCAGGCTCAGGGAAATCCACGCTGCTGAATCTGATGGCGGGGCTGGATCGGCCGACCAGCGGCTCGATCGTGGCGGCGGGGCGAAATCTGGCAGAGCTGAGTTCGCTCGAGCTGGCGCGTTACCGCCGAGAGACGGTCGGCATGGTCTTTCAGTCGTTTAATTTACTGCCACGCATGACGCTGGAAGAGAACGTGGAGCTGCCACTGCGCTTGGCGGAGGTCGAGCGCAACGACCGCGCGGCGCGGGTGCGCGAGGCCTTGGAACACGTACGGCTGACCAAACGCATGGGGCACCGGCCGAGCGAGCTTTCTGGGGGCGAGCAGCAGCGCACGGCCATCGCGCGGGCCCTGGTGAACCGGCCAAAGACTTTGCTGGCGGACGAGCCGACAGGAAATCTGGATTCGGCCACCGGCGAAGCGATTTTGACCCTGCTGCGCGAAATTCAAGGAAATCTCGGGATGACCATTGTAATGGTGACGCACGAGCGGCCACTGGCGGAACAATTTGCCGACCGGTTGGCCACGATGGGCGACGGCAAGCTGTTGTCGACTGCCGCCACGGCCACCGCAGCGGGACGTGCCGCGGAGGCGCGGCAATGAAACTCCGCGACATGACGGAACTGGCGGTGCGCAATCTGCGCGAGGCGATTCTGCGTAACTCGTTGACAACGCTCGGCGTGGCAGTTGGCGTCGCGTCGCTGGTGGCGATGCTTTCGCTCGGCGTCGGCTTGCAGCAACTGGCGACCAGCCGGCTCAGCAAGAGCGGGCTCTTCGATTCGATTTTTGTGACGCCAAAAACGAATCTGCGCGGGCCTGGAGCTGGGCCTCCGGCGACGCGAGCGGCGGCTCCGAAAGCGCGGCCGTTAAACGAGGAAGCGCGGGAAGAACTGACGAAGCTGCCTAACGTCATCGAAGTGTATCCGCAGATTCGCTTTTTCACTGAAGTCCGCTTTGACGGTAAGCCGTATGCAACCATGGTGGCGGGAATGCCGGAGTCGTCGAAAGCGAGCGGATCGTTCGACGGGATGCAGGGAAATTTCTTTTCCTCAACGACTGCCGATGAAGCCATCTTGCAGACCGAGTTTGCGAAGGAATTGAATGCGCAAACTGTTTCGCTGATCGGAAAGGAACTGGTGTTGCGCTACGCCGAGCGACAGGCGCTGGCGGCGCAGCCGGGCGAATCGAACGAAGGCGGCGGTTTCTCCGTGGTGCCGCAGGAAAAGCATCTGCGCATCATCGGGGTGGTGGACACGGAGCCCGCGTCGGGCTTCGGCGGATTCGGCAGCGGGCGGTTGTTGATTCCGCTTTTGGTGGCGGAAACGCTGCGCGCGGCGCAAGTGAACGACTTGCGCGACGTGTTGCGCGGCACTTCGGGCGACAAGCCGGCGTATGTCAGCTTGACTGTCCGCGTGAAGAGCCCTTCGCTGGTGGATGCGACGGAAGCGAAGATCAAAAACATGGGATTCGGAGCGTTTTCGCTGCTGGACGCTTCCAAAAGCCTGCGGATCTTCTTTTCGGTGTTTGATCTGCTGCTGGGAATTTTCGGGAGCCTGGCGCTGGCCGTGGCAACTTTGGGAATCGTCAATACTCTCGTGATGGCGATTCTTGAGCGGCGGCGTGAAATTGGCGTGTTGAAGGCTCTGGGCGCCGCGGACAGCGACGTGAAGCAGTTGTTTTTTGTCGAAGCCGGCGTGATGGGGTTGGCCGGTGGGGCGCTGGGCGTATTTTTTGGCTGGCTAATCGGACAAGCGTTGACGCTGGGCACGAACATTTATTTGAAGCGGCAGGATTTGCCCGGCGTGCAGATTTCGGCGGTGCCGTGGTGGCTGATTGGCGGAGCGATCGGGTTTGCGGTTCTGGTGAGCCTGATGGCGGGGCTGTACCCTGCGTCGCGAGCCGCAAAACTGAATCCTGTGGACGCGCTGCGCTACGAGTAAACTACTCCAGATGAAAATTTCTACAGGCGCTCTTAAGTTCTTTTGCCCGCTCTGGCTCTTAGTCTTATTTTTTGCTTGTCCCGCAATGGCCGCGCCGGCAGCACGCATTGAATGCAAGCCCATGCCGAGCAAGGTCCTCGCCCGCCCGGTCAACTACTGTGTGGTCTTGCCGCCTAGCTATGACTCCGACAAATCGCGTAAGTATCCAGTGCTCTATTTTTTCCACGGATTGGGCGACAACGAACAGATGTTCGTTCACGGCGGGGCATTCAACCTGGTGCAGGATCTGTGGGAGCGAAAACAGATTGGGGAATTCCTGATTGCCACGCCGGAGGCGGGTGCGACGTTTTATATCAATTCGCACAGTGGAAAAGTTCAGTATGAGAATTTTCTGCTGCAGGAATTTCTGCCGGCGATCGAATCGCGCTATCGCGTGAAAGCTGGGCGCCCGAGCCGAGGCGTAAGCGGTGTTTCCATGGGCGGGTACGGAGCACTGCATCTGGCCTTTCGGCATCCAGAACTGTTTGCGGCGGTCAGCGCGCAAAGTCCGGCATTGATGAACGAAATCCCCGCGGTTGCAGCGCGAAGCGCCGCAAACGGAATGCGATCGCGGGTATTAGGCGAAACGTTCGGGTCGCCGGCCGATGCGGCATTTTGGGAGCGCCATAGTCCGATCTCGCTGGCTCGAAAAGCGAATCTCACCGGTTTGAAGATTTATTTTGATTGCGGAGAGCAGGATGATTACGGCTTTGAAGAAGGCGCGCAATCATTGGACAAAATCTTGAGTTCGCGCCACATCGTTCACGAAGCACACATCTATCCGGGCCGGCACGACTGGCAGTACTTCGCCGAGCACTTGCCGGCGTCGCTGAAATTTCAGTCGGACACTTTTGTAAAGTAGATCCCGAGTTGCGATCCTTCACGCGCTTCAGGATGACAAACTAGATGCCGGCGTGCGGGCAAATGAGACTTTCGGCGGCGCACGAAGGCCCTAAATCAGCGAGTTTCGTCGGCAATTCCTGTGCGCGGACCGGGCCGAATATCTACGGGCGGCCTTTGGCGCCCGGACTGGTCACAAAGTGCGGCGGCGCGGCGGCGCCGGTAAATTGATAGCCGGTGAGATACGCCAAGCGCAGGATCTTGGCCATTTTCTGGTAATTGATTTTTTCGGCGGTATCCGTGGTGTGGTGATAGTCGGGGTGAAAGCCGGTAAACCACCAGAACGCCGGGATATCTTTGAGAACGAAAGGGAACTGATCGCTGCGAAAGAAAACGTTGAGGGCAGATTCGTGATCGAAGCGGTCATCCAGGACCAGGCCCACGTGCTTGTTCTGTTGTACGACGGTGCGGTTGTAGTCGGGACTGTAGAGGGCGCCAATCAAGTTGAGGCGGTTGGTGGTATCAGCGGGAATTTCGAGAAGTCCTTTGGTCTGGTCGCTGGGCGTTTCGTTTCGGCCGATCATGTCGAAATTGATCATGGCTCGCGTCGTGCCGAGAGGACGAAGAGGATGGGCTGCGAGATAGAAGGCGCCGAGAAGGCCGCGCTCTTCGGCGGCGAACACGACAAAAAGGATGGAACGTTTCGGCGCAACGCCGGCTTTTGACCTGGCGTTGGCAGCAAACGCGTGAGCCAGGGCAATTACTCCCACCGAACCGGAGCCGTTGTCGTCGGCGCCGTGCCAGATTTCGCCGCCGCTCATGCCGTCATGGTCGTGGTGGGCACTGATCAAAATGGTTTCGGACGTGAGTTTGGGATCGCTGCCCTCTAGCAAGCCGACGACGTTGTAGCTGGTTCCGGTGGTGACCGAGGTATTGCGGAAATGGATCGTCGCTTGCGTATCGGGCAAAGCGCGGGATTGCGGCTTGAGGTCGTGATCGATCGCGGCTTGCAAATCGGAAGGCGTGGCGCCGGCGGTCGCTAGAATTTCCTTCGCGGCGGCATCGGAAACGATCGCGGCAGGGATGTGAAGTTCGTCATCGGCGAGCGCCTGCGCCGGCAAAGGCGTGGCGCGGACGGCGGAGCCTCCGATGCGAGCGATGCGTTCCTGATTCGAAGGATGCTTGCGGTTGGGCTCGGCAACGATCAGGACGCCGGCAGCACCGTGAGCTTGAGCGTTGAGCACTTTAACGCGGGTGGTGGCGAAGCGGGTGTTGCCCGTCCCGTTGAAGATGGAGTTTGCGTCGGTTTCCTGCGGTTCGTGGTCGAAAATGAATACGATCTTCCCGGTGGCGTCAATTCTGGTGTAGTCGTCGTAGCCGAGCTCGGGAGCGGTGATGCCAAAGCCGGCGAAAACGACGTCGGCTGTGAGGTCCGTATCCTGACGGTAGCCGCCGAGGACTTCTGGAAATTTCCACTGCGTTTCCTTGCCTCCGCGCGTGAGCGAGACCGAATTTTGCGCGCGGTCTGGACGATATTCAATAAGCGGAACAGGCTGAAGGTAGCTGCCGTTCGCGGCGGGCTGTAGTCCGGCTTTGGCAAATTCAGACGCGATCCATTGAATCGCTACGTCGTCGCCCGGCTGCAGGGACATGCGGCCTTGCAAAGCATCCGAAGCCAGGAAGGTCAGATCGTAGCGCAAGGTGTCTTCATGAATAGTTTCGTAGCCGGGCGCGAGATCGCCGGGAATGGGCGCGAGAGATTGCGAATGAACCGAAGTAACAAAGAGGGCCGCGGAAAAAATAAAAAACGAGATTCTTGTGATTTTCATGCCCGAGAAGATACCGACTTTTGCCAGCGGCCGCAACGGAGGATTCAACCGGGGATCGGCTCTGGATTCTGCGGCGGAGGGCGAATGCGAGAAACGCGAGTAGCGCTGAAGGCCGCCAGATCCAAAGGAATTCGCTGCGCAAAACCGCTAAGCCACGGTTCGAGAAAAAACGCGCCACTCCGATCGGCGAAACCACGATAGGACGTCACGGGAGAAAATAGCCGGCCGCATCGAAGTCAAAAAGGAACGCGACACCAAGTCCGCCGTCGGTCATTGCGTCGAACAGACCGCGACTTGCGGTCGCTCGAGCCTGCGTTTCGAAACCCGAGAACCGTTACCAGCGCGCCGAAACGCGCCGCAACCGCCTGGGACATAAGGGAAGCTACAATCGCTCTTGATCGGCTATTTTTTCTTCCCTGGCTTGATGCGAATGGTGCCGTCAGCGGCAATTTCATAAAGGAAATGAGGCGTGGCGACTATCTCCGGGAGGGGAGGATCTGCCTCGAGCACGTGCAGAACGTCGGTGTCTTCCGGAACGTCGCTCAGCACGTGAGCGTGAAAACCGGCCGCAACTTTTTTCCCCTTCGCCGGGCTCGCCTCGATGATGGTTTTGTGCAGCTGGCGCTTCTCCAGAATCTGTTTGCCGTCGCCGGAAATCAGATAGCGCACATCGCCGCCAAGCGGATAGACACTTGCCTTGATTTGAGCTGGATAGAGATACACGTAAAATTGCCCTTGGCTCGCGGGGAGGACGGCGGAATTGTAGGGACGCGCCGGTTGCCCAAAGTCGTTAACGGCGATTTCAAGCGCGCGAGCGGAAAAGAGGAGGAAATCGCCGTCTTCTTTGGGCGGATCGTCGTGTCGCACGCTGAACGACTGAGGCTTTTCTCCTTGCAGTGCTTCGTAGCCCACCAGGAATTTCGTCCTGTCCGCGTTGAGCGAACCGAACACCACGGTCCATCGGCCGTTTGCAACGTGCGCCAGATAGTGTTGCCCCTGCGCAGTTTTCGGATTGGCCAACTGCACGGCATCGGTGGCATGCCAAGCCGCCCGGTCGTAAGCAGCCAGGTCGTGTCCACGTTGTGTGATTGCGGCCAGTTCAGCGTCGGTAGGCCGGGAAACCTGTTGGCTGCTCAATCCCCCGCCTGGCGCCAAACTCAACGCTGCCATGGCTATGAACACCGTGCTTGGCCTCACGCAGGACCCCCCGGCAAATACCTTCCTCAGTGCCGTAACAATTTACACGGAATCCGCACTACCTTCAGG
>AR_comb_assmDRAFT_10129996_pt1 | contig 12156 bp, 10 predicted proteins | sample ArasoioldDNA_FD_10543 | JGI IMG/M metagenome (IMG submission 10543) | reverse complement strand
GCAATGCCTAGCCGGTCGAGTAGCCCTACGAAATAGATGCCGCTCGCCCCTTTGCCCGGAAAGGCCACCTTATTGGTGGCAAGCAGGACGCGCTTGAAGGCTTCCACCGTCTTGATGTCAGGCTTGGACGCGCCGGCACGCACAGCTAAAGCGAGGCCTGATTGGCCGAAATCAGCGCGCGGTCCGACGACCGCGCCATCCTTGATCAGGGCGTCGATGATTGGCGGGTTGCCGACGACGACGTCGAAGCGCTCGCCATCCTCGATCTTTTTCTTAACGTCGATATTCACGCCGAAGCTAAGGTCAACCTTGTTGCCGGTCGCCTTCTCGAATTGCCCGCACAGCTCGCGCACTGCCGCCCTGGGCCCATTTCCGCTCAGAACCTTGACCTCGGCTGACTGCGCAGCGGAAGCCACCACCAGCGATCCGGCAATCAGCATGCCAATCATTTTCATGACGTCACCGTTTTCCTCACACCTGAAACTAGCAGGCTTGTTTTGTGCCCGACAGGCCGGACATAGTGCATGTAGGGCGAAGTCATGGCAGACCGGTCACAGCAGACTTGGGATTTCTGGATCGATCGTGGCGGCACGTTTACCGACGTGGTCGGGCGGCGGCCCGACGGCACTTTGGTGGCCCACAAGCTGCTTTCCGAGAATCCCGAGGCCTATGGCGATGCAGCCGTGCAGGGGATCAGAGACCTGCTCGGCCTTAAGGCGGGGGAAGCAATACCCGCCGGCCGCGTTGGCGCGGTCAAGATGGGAACGACTGTCGCGACAAACGCTCTCCTCGAGCGCAAGGGCGACCGTACCCTTTTGCTGATCACCAAAGGTTTTCGTGATGCGCTCAAGATCGGTTATCAGGCGCGGCCGAAGATTTTCGCCCGTCACATCATCAAGCCCGACATGCTCTACGAGCGCGTGGCGGAAGTAGACGAACGCGTCCGCGCCGATGGAACAGTCGAAAAAGAACCGAGCATTCCCGCGGTGGTTGCCGATTTGGTCGCGGCAAAGACGGACGGCATCAATGCAGTAGCAATCGTATTCATGCATGCCTATCGCTATCCGGAGCACGAAAGACTCATCGCCGCGCTTGCCCGTGATATGGGCTTCGCGCAAGTCTCGGTGAGTCACGAAGTTTCTCCATTGATCAAACTGGTCGGCCGCGGCGACACCACCGTGGTGGACGCCTACTTGTCGCCGATCCTGCGCCGTTACGTGGCGCGGGTTGACCAGGACCTCGATGCGAGACACTCCACGGCTCGTCTGATGTTCATGATGTCGTCGGGCGGGCTGACGGCGGCCGAGCTATTTCAGGGCAAGGATGCGATTCTGTCAGGTCCGGCTGGTGGCGTCGTCGGCATGGCGGAAACCGGACGTCAGGCGGGCTTGGATCGCCTTATTGGTTTCGACATGGGCGGAACGTCAACCGACGTTTCGCATTTCGACGGCGAGTACGAGCGAGCATTCGAAACGGAAGTTGCCGGCGTGCGCATGCGCGCACCGATGATGCTCATCCATACGGTCGCCGCCGGCGGCGGTTCGATCCTGCATTTCGATGGCGCGCGTTTCCGTGTCGGTCCCGACTCAGCCGGAGCCAATCCCGGCCCGAAATGTTACCGTCGCGAGGGACCGCTGGCCGTTACCGACGCCAATGTAATGGTCGGCAAACTCATTTCAGAATTTTTTCCAAAGATTTTCGGACCTTCGCAAAATCTGCCTCTCGACGTGCATTCAGTGCACAACGCGTTTACCGACCTTGCGCAGCAAATCGGCGGCCGCAAGCCCGAAGACGTTGCCGACGGCTTTATCAAGATCGCCGTCGAGAACATGGCGAACGCGATCAAGAAAATATCAGTGCAGCGCGGTTATGACGTGACCCGCTATGCGCTCAATTGTTTCGGCGGCGCCGCCGGCCAGCACGCCTGTCTCGTCGCCGACGCCCTCGGCATGACCCGGGTGCTTATTCACCCATTCTCTTCGCTGCTCTCGGCCTATGGCATGGGCCTGGCCGATATCCGCGCCACGCGTGAGCAGGCGATCGAACTTCCGTTGGGCGACAAGGCACTGAAGGCCATCTCACGCATCGGCGCATCGCTCGGTACAAAGACAAAGGCCGAAGTCGCCGTGCAAGGCGTTGCCGCCGGCAAGATCAAGGTGCACGTGCGTGCTCATATCCGGTACGCCGGCACGGATACGGCCCTGGTGGTTCCGGCCGGGAGCGCGGCCGCGATGAAACGCGCGTTCGAAAAGGCGCACAAAGCCCGGTTCGGGTTTATCGACCGAAAAAAACAGGTCGTGGTCGAAGCCGTTTCCGTTGAAGCGATCGGTGGCGGCGCCAAGTTCAGCGAGAAAACAATGCGCCGCTCGCGCGCCGCACTGCCAAAGCCCGCACGGCGCACCCGATTCTTCTCGAATGGCGCGTGGCACCAGGCGAACGTCTACACCCGCGGGCAACTCGTGCCGGGGTCACGCGTCAAAGGCGCCGCCATCATCGTGGAGCCGCACCAGACTATCGTGATCGAGCCCGGCTGGCAGGCCGAGGTAACCGGGAAAAATCATTTGCTGCTGACGCGCGCGAAGAAACTGAAGCGCGCGAGCGCGATCGGAACCCACGCCGATCCCGTCATGCTTGAAATCTTCAACAACCTCTTCATGTCGATCGCCGAACAAATGGGTGTTTCGCTGCAGAACACCGCCTACTCGGTCAACATCAAGGAGCGCCTCGATTTCTCATGCGCGGTATTCGCTCACGACGGCACGCTGGTGGCGAACGCGCCTCACATGCCGGTGCATCTCGGCTCCATGGATCGCGCCGTGGAGACGATCATCCGCGAAAACAAAGGCCGCATTAGGCCAGGCGACGTCTATGTGATTAACGCGCCGTACAACGGCGGCACCCACCTGCCCGACATAACCGTTTGCACTCCGGTCTTCGACGACAAGAAAAAGTCGATCCTTTTTTGGGTTGCCTCACGCGGCCATCACGCCGATGTGGGAGGAATCTCGCCTGGCTCGATGTCGCCGAACGCTACCAGCATTGAACAAGAAGGAATTCTGTTCGACAATTTCAAGCTGGTCGATCGCGGCCGTTTCCGCGAGAAAGAGCTGATGGCGGCGCTTACCGACGCCAAATATCCGGCGCGCAATCCGGTGCAGAATGTCAATGACATCAAGGCGCAGATCGCCGCCAACGAAAAGGGCGTTGCCGAGCTGCGCAAGATGGTCACGCATTTTACGATGCCGGTGGTTAGGGCCTACATGCAGCATGTCCAGGACAACGCCGCTGAAAGCGTGCGGCGCGTGATCGACCGGCTGCACGACTCTGAGTTCAGTTACGAAATGGACCAGGGCACGGTCATTAAGGTCAAGATCATGGTGGATAAGAAGAAACGCGAGGCAACCGTCGACTTCACCGGCACGAGCGAACAACAGCCCACCAATTTCAACGCGCCGGAGCCCGTGACGCGTGCAGCGGTACTTTATGTATTTCGGGTGATGGTGGACGACGAGATCCCGATGAATGCCGGATGCCTGCGGCCGATCAACATCGTGATCCCCGAACGCTCAATGCTCTCGCCGGAGTATCCGGCCGCGGTGGTGGCCGGCAATGTCGAGACCTCGCAGGCGGTGACGAATTGTCTGTTCGGTGCGCTTGGCGCGCTTGCCGCCGCACAAGGCACGATGAACAACGTCAACTTCGGCAACGAGCGGTATCAGTACTACGAAACCATCTGCTCCGGCTCACCGGCGGGCCCGGGATTTAACGGAACCGATGCCGTGCACACCCATATGACCAATACACGCCTCACAGATCCGGAGGTCCTGGAGTTTCGCTACCCCGTGGTACTCGAGGATTTTCATATTCGTCCCGGTTCCGGCGGACGCGGCGAGTGGCACGCCGGCGACGGCATCCGCCGCACGATCCGTTTCCTTGAAAAGATGGAATACACGGTCCTGTCAGGACATCGGCGTGTGCCACCGTTTGGCCTTGCGGGCGGCAAAGCGGGACAAGTTGGGGAAAACTGGGTACGCCGCAGCGGCGGGCGGATGGAACCGTTGCAAGGGTGCGACGCTACCGCCGTCGACGAAAATGAAGCCATCATTATTCAAACGCCGACAGCCGGCGGCTATGGTCCCCCGAATAATCGTTAATTCGAGCGAATAGCCTGCTCCGACCGTTAATCATCAACGGCCAAGCCACTTGCTTTTAGTCGTCACGCGGCAAATCTTTGTCTCATGCGCACCGCGACTCTAGCCGCTGTCTTGCTGAGCATCTTCGCCGGATCGGCGCTTGCGCAGGTCTATCCTGTTGAGGGCCGGTGGGGCGAAAGTGCGAGTTCGGAAAAAGGTACAATTGACTGCACCGGCAGGCGCGTGATGCGGTTCATCGGCGATCAGCGTACTGACAGCGGCGGCGGTGTACCGGCCTATCGCAACGTATCGGTGACGCCGCAAGGATCATCGAGCTACCGTGTCGTCGATGAGTTCTCGAACGGAATGATCAGCGCCGGCCACGTTTCTTACGCTTTGCGAAAAATCGATCCCGACCACATCGAAATAAATATGCAGGAGGGTGGCTCGTTAAAGTTGCAACGGTGTAGGTAGATTTGCAGGTGAACGTAAAGTCGTTGTGGCCGGGCACGTCCTGGCCATTTTCATTTTAGACCAAGTCAACTTCGCGCGATGATTTCTCGCTCGTCGCGATGGACGTGCGTAGCCCTGGTAATTTTTTTGCCTCTCGCGCGCCGCAAAAGAATCGAAGGCCGCCGTCTTTTCAATGCGCTGCGGCGACGGCGACGGGGGCGCGGACGCCCGGTGTGCAGCAATCCAAATTGTCCCGCCTTCGACGCGCCGGTATTTTGTTCCGCAAGCAGCAATGGTACGCCAAGGATCTGACTCCAGGCTTGCCATTCAGCCAATGCCTCATCGGCGCGCCGGGTGAGAAACAGCGGAAGAGCCAGTGAGGGGTCCTTGTGCTCGAGCACGACCGCGAGCATGTCTTCTGTCCCGCCCTCACCCTCGATTAGCTGCAATGAAATACCGTCAAAGGCCGAAACTGGCATGTTGAGCGCCATGCGCATGCCCCGCAGCGACCGCCGCAGCACCACGCGTTCACGGTGGAGTTCAACATCGCGTACCCGGCCATCGGCCGCGGCATCGCTCGCCGAAAACCGCACGGGCAAGCCAAACGGGTCGAGCCGCAGGGCGCGGCCCGACCCGGCGCATCCGCCACTTCTCATTTGACGCCTCGAAACTCTCCCGCGCCCGGCTTATGTGCCGGATCGCGCAGCAACCATGGCAGAAACGCGTCCGAATCCGCTTAATGTTCTGGGTTAACCAGTTATGGCGCCCGCACCCTTTGCGACGCATGATTGACGCCTCATTGCGAACCATGATTGACGAGGTATTGCCGCGGCCGATCGAATTGTCCGGAACCGCGGTTGAATTGCACCGCCGGCGCGCCCATGTGACAGCCATCAGATGCTCTCTACGACGTCTTCCCTGTTAGATCTGACAGCCCTGACCGACCGCGCTGAGCGGCTGGTAAAAGCGGCGCGCGCGGCAGGAGCCGACGCCGCGGACGCGATCGCCGTTCGGTCCATGTCGCTCGCAATTGAGGTTCGGGACGGGAACGTTGAAGAATCCGAACGCTCCGAAGGCGACGATCTTGGCTTGCGTGTATTGATCGGTCGCCGTCAGGCCGTGGTGTCCACCAATGATGCGGCGGGACACGGCAGTGAAGCCCTCGCCACACGAGCTGTGGCTATGGCGCGCGCAGCGCCTGAGGACGAATTTGCCGGCCTCGCCGACCCTGCCCTGCTGGCCCACGATTTTCCCGATCTCGATCTCGTCGATCCCGAACCACCGACAGTTCAGGGGCTCGAAACACAGGCACGGGCTGCCGAGCAGGCGGCTCTCGCTGTGAAGGGTGTCAGCAAATCAGGTGGCGCCTCAGCCTCGGGCGGAACCGGCGGCATGGTGCTGGTCACCAGCCACGGTTTTCGCGGCGCCTACCTTGGTTCGAGCCACGGCCTGTCGATGACGGCGATCGCCGGTGAAGGCACCGGCATGGAACGCGACTATGACTACTCCTCGGTCCTGCACGCCGCCGACCTGGAGCGCCCGGAAAAGATCGGCCGCAACGCGGGCGAGCGAGCGGTCGCACGACTGAATCCACGGAAAGTATCAACCCGCAAGGTGCCGGTCGTGCTCGATCGGCGCGTGGCCGGCACGCTGGTGTCACATCTTGCGAATGCAGCCAACGGCGCCTCTGTCGCGCGCAAGACAAGTTTCTTGAAGAACAAGATGGGCGCGAAGCTTTTCGCCAATGGCATTCGTATCGTGGACGATCCCTTGCGTAAACGCGGATTGCGTTCGCGTCCGTTCGATGGCGAAGGTGTGGCCTGCAGGAAGCTGGCACTGGTCGACGACGGCGTGCTTTCTTCCTGGCTGCTCGATAGTTCGACCGCACGCGAACTCGGTCTTGTCACGACGGGTCACGCTCAGCGCAGCGCGTCGTCGATGCCTTCGCCTGGGCCCAGCAATCTCCACCTTGAGCCCGGCCGATTGAGCCCTGACGAACTCATCGCAGACATCAAGGATGGCTTCTATATCACCGATTTTATCGGTGTGGGCGTCAATATGGTGACCGGCGACTATAGCAGGGGAGCATCCGGTTTCTGGATCGAGAATGGCAAGCGTACCTATCCGGTGAGCGAGGTGACCATCGCGGGACATTTGTTGGAAATATTCAGCACACTCACGCCCGCCAACGACCTGCAATTTCGTTATGGCACCAACGCGCCAACGGTGCGCATCGAGGGCTTGACCGTTGCCGGTCAGTGAAGCCATCGCGCTGCGCGGCCCGCTCGAAGCCGTGATGCGCGAGGCCGGTGAGCTTGCGCGTGCAACAGCGCGCGGACCGTTCAAACGCTGGACCAAAGGTGCCGACCGCTCGCCGGTGAGCGAAGCTGATATCGCGGTCAACGAGCTATTGCATAGCCGGCTTGCAGCGCTCGCGCCTGATGCCGACTGGCTGTCAGAAGAATCGCATGATCAACCGGTCGACCACGACCGGCCGCTTGCGTGGATCGTTGACCCGATCGATGGAACGCGTGCCTATATCTCCGGACGCGCAGACTGGACCATTTCCGTTGCGCTGACGGAGCACGGCCGTCCGCTGATCGCCGCAATTTACGCGCCGGTAACTGACGAGCTGTTCGGCGCAACGCATGGAGCGGGCGCGATGTGCAACGGCCGCGCCATCAAAGTGACCAACAGCGCGATGCTTGCCGGCGCGAAGATCGCGGGGCCAAAGCGCTATCTCGATCGGCTGGCTACGATGATGCCAGAAGCACTTGCGCTGCCGAAAGTTCATTCGCTCGCGCTTCGGTTCGCGCGTGTAGCACTGGGGGAGATCGACGCAGCCTTCGCCTCGCCCGGCAGTCATGATTGGGATCTTGCGGCGGCTGACCTTTTGGTGCACGAAGCCGGCGGCCTGCTTACCGACATCCGCGGTCGACGGCTGAACTATAGCCGTTCGCAGGCCTCGCACAGTACGCTTGTCGCTGCCGGCCGCGCTCGGCATGAAATCCTGATAAATCTTTTGCGCGACCGCGAGCCTGAATTCGCCTAGAGTTGGAAAAAAGCGCCAAAGCGGGACGCACATGAGGGAGCAACCGATGCTCGCACAAACGCCCGGAACAAACACGCAATTGCTGCATCTTGTATTCGGCGGGGAACTTACGGCGCTCGGCAGCAACGAGTTTAAGGATCTTGGCAAGGTCGACATCGTCGGGGTGTTCCCGAACTATGCCAGCGCCTACGTCGCGTGGAAGGCCAGGGCGCAACAAACCGTCGACAATGCTCATATGCGGTATTTCATTGTTCACTTGCACCGGCTGCTCGATCCTGAAGCTACGGACAAACGATAGACTGAACGCCAATGCCGCAACTCAATCGTACCGTTGAATCATTTGAAGCCGTTAGAGATCGGAGCAGCGAGTCGTGAGACTGCCGCTGGGGTTGCGGATTTACCGTCTCCTGTCCGCAACAGCGGGGCCGTTCGCGTCGATTTTGCTGGTGCGGCGAGTCAGGCGCGGAAAGGAAAATCGGCAGCGCCTCCCGGAGCGCCGCGGTGAAAGCCGTCTCGCTCGACCCGAGGGCGCGCTGGTCTGGCTGCACGGGGCAAGCGTAGGAGAGCTCGTCAGCGTGCTGCCGCTGATCGAGCGGATTCGCGCGCGTGGCCTCTCCATGCTGGTGACTTCGGGGACCGTGACTTCAAGCGGCCTCGCCGAGCAGCGACTGCCGCGCGGGGTCGTGCATCAGTTCGTACCGCTTGATGTGCCAAGATTTGCGCGGCGTTTCCTTGATCACTGGCGGCCCGACCTCGCTCTTTTCGTTGAGTCCGATCTCTGGCCAAATCTGATGATCGAGGCTTCGGCACGCAACGTACCAATGGTGCTGGTCAACGGCCGTCTTTCCGAACATTCATTCCAGCGGTGGCGCCGCCTGCCGAGGTCCATTCTCAACCTGCTGGGCCGTCTCGACCTCTGTCTGGCGGGGACTCGGTCCGACGCCGCTCGTTTCGGCGAACTCGGCGCGCCGCAGATCGTTACGACCGGCAACCTTAAGCTTGACGTCCCGGCGCCGCCCGCGGACCAGGCAAAACTAGATGCGCTGCGGGATGCGATCGGCGACCGGCCTGTCATCGCCGCCGCATCGACCCACGCCGGCGAAGAGGGCGTTGTCATCGAGGCGCACAGCCGGCTGCGCGCGAATTTTCCGGGCCTTCTCACATTGATAGCGCCGCGTCATCCCGAGCGGGGCCCGGGGGTTGCCGAAGTTGCAGCCGCCGCCGGCTTGAACACGGCGATGCGCTCCCGCGGAGAATTGCCAAAACGGTCGACCGAAATTTACGTGGCGGACACTGTTGGAGAGCTGGGCTTGATTTATCGTCTCTCGCCAGTGGTGTTCATGGGCGGTTCCCTGGTCAGGCACGGCGGCCAAAATCCGATCGAGGCAGCCAAGTTGCGCACCGCCATCCTGCACGGTCCCCATGTGTGGAATTTTGCTGAAATATATGCCGCGCTTGACGGCGCGCGCGGCGCCCAACTGCTCAACGATGCGAACCAGCTCACAGCGGGGTTCGCGGCCTGTCTCACGGACAGAGATGCATGCACACATATTGCCGAAGCCGGGCGCACAACCGTTGAAAATTTGAGCGGTGCGCTTGATCGCACACTCTCTTCACTCGACCCTTATTTGATGCAGCTGCAATTGCGCAACCGGAGTACCCATGCGTGAGCCGGCCTTTTGGTGGCGCAATGCCGGTCTTGCTGCAGCTCTGCTGAACCCACTCGGCCGGGTATACGGTGCTTTCGCTGGGCATCGCATGACAAAAAAAGGCATGCGCGCTGACATACCCGTCCTGTGTGTGGGCAACTTCACGACCGGCGGCGCCGGGAAAACTCCCACCGCAATCGTGCTTGCGCAAATGCTGATAGATGCCGGCGAACATCCGTTTTTTCTCAGCCGTGGCTACGGCGGCGATTTACCGGGTCCGAAGCTTGTGGACGCCGCCAACGACCTCGCGGCCCGGGTCGGCGACGAGCCGCTGCTGCTGGCACGCGTGGCGCCGACCATTGTCGCGAGGGATCGCGTCGCGGGTGCGGCGTTTGCGCGCGCTCAGGGCGCAAGCGTCATCGTTATGGATGACGGCCTGCAGAATCCCTCACTTGCGAAGGACCTGCGATTCGCCGTGGTCGACGCCCGCCGCGGTGTGGGCAACGGTTGCATATTTCCCGCCGGTCCATTGCGCGCACCGCTGGCGACGCAACTTGCTTGCACTGACGTACTGTTGGTGGTGGGTGATGGCGCCGGCGCCGACGATGTCGTTACGCAAGCACGCGAACGGGGTGTTCAAATTCTACGCGGGCGTCTGATGCCGGATGCGACCGCGGCCGCCGCCCTGAAGGGCCGCCAGGTCCTGGCTTTCGCCGGTATTGGCGATCCGGAAAAGTTTTTTGCCACGGCTGTAAAAGCTGGGGTTGTCGTGAAGGAGCGCCGGCATTTTCCCGATCATCATCGCTATACCACCGAAGACGCGGGAGAACTCGTCATGCAGGCGGACCATAGCGGTCTTGCCCTGCTGACGACCGAGAAAGACCTCGCACGGATGGCTCACGAGGAGTCGCTCGCCCCATTGGCCGCGCGCATACGCACATTGCCCGTAACAATGGTTGTCGACGAAGCCGATGAATTGCGCCGGCTCGCAAGGTCCGGGCTGCGGCATTAGCCGCCTATGGTCTGGACGCCTGCGATTTTCGGTGCCGCTGCAGGACCGCCTCCGGCGTGGCGTAGGCCTCTTGCAACTCGACGCTCCAGTATTTGAGTTCCTCGAGCGGAATTGGCACGCCGCTGACCGCGCAGCGCACGAATGCACCGGGACGAACCACACGGAAATCGCCATCGAGGTATTTCACCTCGGCCTCGCCATTCGTCGGCGGGGAGCGATCATATCGATTGAGCAATAGCGGCCTCCGTTAGATGTCCGACCAAAGATAGTCGTTCGTGTGTGTCTGCGAAACCCTCGAATAAGATCGAATTATGAGCCAAACAAGCTGCCCTGCCCGCCGGAGCCCCCGCCGCTCCCGCGCGTCCTTGGTTTGGCTTTTCCCGACGGCTGCGGGTCTGGGTCGCCATCGGCGGTCGCATCAACACGGCCATCGGAAAACTCGATATCGAGCCGCATGCCGGCGCTGACCGCGGCTGACGATCTCAGCGGGTGTCCTTTGCCATCACGGACCAGCGCAAATCCGCGCGCGAGCACGCCGCGATACGAGTATGCCGTTAGGAGTTGGCTGGCGCTTCGCAGTCGTTGGACGCGACGATCCCGATATATGCGCACAGCGCGTTGTGCGCGGTCGCCAAAGGCCGCCGTCTGTTCCTTGCATCGTTCAATGCGGTGCGACAGTAACCGCGGCGAGAGGCGCGACGCCGCACGGGCAAACTCGCGATGATGGAGCTGGGCATTCGCGAGCAGTGCGCGCGGCAGCCGGCTGGCGCACGAGTCGAGCCTTTGACGCGGCACCGCCAGTATCTCGTCGCGCGCCGGTAACGCGCGTGACAGAAGCGAGAGCTCCTTACGGTGCTGCTTGATGTTGCGCTGCCAGCAAGCGAGCTTGCGGGAGCCGAGCCCGGCGAGCGTCGCTAGCAGTTCCGCGCGCACCGGCACCGCCATCTCCGCGGCGGCAGTCGGCGTCGGCGCGCGCTGATCCGCGGCAAAATCAATCAGTGTTACGTCGGTTTCGTGTCCGACGGCGGAAATCAGCGGGATCATGCTCGCGGCGGCTGCGCGCACCACGATTTCTTCGTTGAACGACCAAAGATCCTCCAGCGAACCGCCGCCGCGCGCGACTATGATCAGCTCGGGACGCGGCAAGGGACCGTGCTCGGGCAGCGCGTTGAAGCCGTTGATCGCGTTTGCAACCTCGAAAGCCGACGTATCCCCCTGCACGCGCACCGGCCATACCAGCACACGGCGGGGGAAGCGGTCCTCAAGACGATGCAGAATGTCGCGGATCACTGCGCCGGTCGGCGACGTCACCACGCCGATCACGCTTGGGAGGAACGGAAGCAGCTGCTTGCGCGCTTCGTCGAACAATCCTTCGGCGGCAAGCTTCTTTTTGCGATCCTCAAGAAGCTTCATCAGCGCGCCGATGCCGGCGGGCTCGAGGCTGTCGATGACAATCTGATAGCTGGAACGCCCGGGATAGGTGGTCAGACGTCCGGTCACGAGGACCTCGAGGCCCTCCTCCGGTTTGACGCGCATGCGGCTATAGGTCGCCCGCCAGATCACGGCTTCAATGCGCGCATTTTCATCCTTGAGGGCGAAATAGCAGTGCCCGGAGGAATGAGGTCCCTTGAACCCCGACACCTCGCCGCGCACCCGCACATAGCCGTAGGCGTCCTCGACCGTGCGCTTGAGGGCCGCCGAGAGCTCGGAGACGGTGAATTCCACAACGTTATTGAGCACGGGCTCTGCCATGACAGGCGAATCTCTTGCGGGGATGAAGTGACATGCTACACCAAATAATGATTGCACACTAAAGGCCGCTCGCTAACGCATGAACGTCCTCATTCTCGGCTCCGG
>AR_comb_assmDRAFT_10718160_pt1 | contig 12157 bp, 9 predicted proteins | sample ArasoioldDNA_FD_10543 | JGI IMG/M metagenome (IMG submission 10543) | reverse complement strand
TGAGATGGCGAAAGCGGTCGGCGCGCGGCTGATCGTTCACACCAACGAGGAGGCGATCGGCGACGGAACGCAGCCGTTCAAAGTGGGAACGCAGCGGTGCTGCGGCCTGCTGAAAACCAAAGCGCTGCTCGATGCGCTGCAGGCGGGCAACTTCGACGCGGCCATCGGCGGGGCACGGCGGGATGAGGAGCGCTCGCGCGCCAAGGAGCGCGTCTTCTCCGTTCGCGATGCGAACGGTCAGTGGGATCCAAAGCGGCAGCGTCCCGAACTGTGGAGCCTGCTCAACGGCAAACTGCGTCCCGGCGAAAGTATCCGCGTCTTCCCGCTTTCCAACTGGACCGAGATCGACGTCTGGCAGTACATCCACCTCGAGAAGATCCCGATCGTTCCGCTTTACTTCGCGAAAGAACGCCAGGTGATCGTTCGCGGCGCGTCGCTGATCGTCCAGGAACAGCCCTTCGTCGTGACGATGCCCGGCGAGAAGCCGCAGATGGTGAAGTGCCGCATGCGGTCGCTCGGCTGCTCGCCGTGCACGGGCGCGATTCGCTCCGATGCGGACACGCTGCCAAAGATCATCGACGAGCTCATCGCCACGCGGCAATCCGAGCGCCAGCTGCGCATCATCGACCACGACCAGGACGGTTCGATGGAGCTGAAGAAGCGTGAGGGCTACTTCTGATGTCCGGTCTTCTGCGCATCTGCACGGCGGGCAGCGTGGACGATGGGAAGAGCACGCTGATCGGGCGACTGCTCTACGACAGCCAGTCGGTCTACGAGGATCAAGTGCACTCCGTCGCGAAGGCGTCGAAGAACCGCAACGCCGGACCGATCGACTTCTCGCTCTTCACCGACGGATTGCGCGCCGAGCGCGAGCAGGGCATCACCATCGACGTTGCGTATCGCTACTTCGCCACTGCGCGGCGCAAGTTCATCCTCGCCGACACGCCCGGCCACGAGCAGTACACGCGCAATATGGCCACCGGTGCGTCGACTGCCGACGTCGCCATCCTGCTGGTGGACGCGCGTCACGGCGTGCGCGTGCAGTCACGCCGCCACGCCCGCATAGCCAGGCTGCTCGGCATCCAAGACTTCGTCGTCGCCATCAACAAGATGGATCTCGTCGACTTCAACCGCGACGTGTACGAGAACATCCGCGAAGACTTCGAAGAGATTCTCAGCGGCGCGCGCACGCATGCCATCCCGGTCAGCGCGCTGCACGGCGACAACGTCATCACGGCGAGCGAGCGCACGCCGTGGTTCGAAGGACCGAGCCTGCTCGAGTATCTCGAAGGCGTGCAGGTGACCCGCGACCTGACGTCGCTTCCGTTCCGATTCCCGGTGCAGCTGGTGCTGCGGCCGCATCACGAGTTTCGCGGCTATGCCGGCCAGATCGTCTCCGGCAGCGTTCGCGTCGGCGATCGCATCAGCGCCTGGCCGTCGGGCCGCGCCGCCCGCGTCAGCCGCATCGCAACCTACGACGGCGAGCTCGAGTACGCGTTCGCGCCGATGTCGGTGACGCTGACGCTGGACGACGAGATCGACATCAGTCGAGGCGACGTTCTGACGATCGATCCGCCAACCGTCGGCACGGAGTTCGAAGCCGACGTCGTGTGGATGGACGAGCGGCCGCTCGATCCGGGGCGCGTCTACCTGCTGAAGCAGGCGACGCGGACCGTGACGGCAGAAATCCACCATGGACTCGTGCTGAATCAGATCGGCACCGTCAACGTGACAACAGCAAGGCCTGTCGTCTACGACCGCTACGTCGAGAACCGCGCCACCGGCAGCTTCATCATCATCGACCCGGCCACACACTTCACCGCGGGCGCGGGCATGATTTCCAACGCGCTGCATCACGCCGTGAAGCCGACAAACGCACCGATCAGCGCGGCGGAGCGTCTGGCGCTGCTCGCGCGGCATGCCGGCTCCGATGCCGAAGCGGTCGAAGCCGTGCGCAAGGCGCTCGAGGAACTGCTGTCGTGACCCTCATCGACGACGCCCTGGCGTGCGCGTCGGCGCCATGCATCACCTCCAGCTTCCAGGCGGAGTGCATGGTACTGACGCACATGCTGCTGCGCGAGAAGGCCGACATCCCGGTGCTCTTCCTCGACACGTTTCATCATTTCGCGGAGACCTGTCAGTATCGCGACCAGATGGTGGCTGCGTGGAAGATGAACCTTGTCACGTTAAAAGCCGCGGCGCCGCAGATCGGACTGTGGCAGGAGAGCACCGAGAAGTGCTGCGCTGTCCACAAGGTCGGCCCTCTCTTTGCCGCCCTCGAGCGGCACGACGTCTGGTTCACCGCGCTCCGCCGCGAGCAGTCGCCTTCACGCGCGAACCTGCAGGAGAGCGAGCCGTTCCGCCTGCCGAGCGGGAAGGTGATCCAACGCGTCGCTCCGCTCGCGTCCTGGACGACGAAAGATGTGTGGAAGTACGCGAAGGAACACAGCATTCCGCTGCTGCCGCTGTACGAGGTGGGCTACACCAGTATCGGCTGCGAGCCGTGCACGACACCGCCGCTCGATCCGGACAACCCGCGGTCCGGGCGGTGGCAGGGCCAGAAGCTCGAATGCGGGATTCATATCCAGGCCAAATAAAAGCACCAAGGTCCAAGTTCCGCGCCCGCATTTCGATATAAGATCCCGCCCCGCTAGATCCAACTTTTTTCTCAATCCGAACATATCCCGGGGGGCGTCCAATGGTCCGGTGGTTTAGGCCCTTCTCTGTACTCACCCTTAGTCTTCTCATCACCACGAGCGCACACGCTCAGCCGCCCGAGTATCTGAGCGAGCTGCCTGCTCCCGCGCGCGTGGTGGAGGACATGAAAGTGGCGTCGCAGCGCGAATCGGCGGTGCGCGCCGCGGTCGCTCTGCGCCAATTCGCCGGCATCGTGCAGGTTATGTCGGGCGTGCAGCAACGCCGTCAGCCGTCGCCGGAAGAAGCGCAGAGGTTCGCGCTCTACCAGCAGCAGAGTGCCGCGGTCTTCAAGGTAGAGGAGGACAAGGCGGGGCCCTGCGCAGCCGGCGACAACAATTGCCAGGAGTACCTGCTCAACCGCTGCGCGCAGTCGTACGAATTTTCGCCGGCCTTCCATCGCGAGATTCTCGACCGATATTTCTCCCCGCAATGGCAGGCGCAGTACGCACGAAGGTTTGCGGCCGCATCGGGAACGGTCTGGCAGCAGGCCGTCGCGATGCCCGCGGGTACGAAGGCCACCCTCTCGCCCGTTGAAACGCAGAACTGCGCGGACGGGTCGGCGAGCTCCCGCATCTCCGGCCTGTTGGACTCCATCACCGGCGGCGGTGGCGGAGCCAGCGCGCCGGGCAGCGGCCCAGGCCTGGGATCGCAGGTGTCGTCGGTGCTTTCGAAGATTATCTCGCTGGTGACGAACCTCATCTTCATCGCCATCGTGATCGCCGGTATCGGTCTAATGATCTTCTATCGGTACCGGTACTCCCGTTATTACCTGCTGCGCGAGAACAACCGTGAGGCGCTCGAGGCATTCGGCACGGGCAGTCAGAGTGCGCGAGAGCAGGCCATCATCGACGCATTCGACGCCACGGACTTCACGTTCCGCTACGCCGGCGTCAGCTACGGCGGATCGCTGGGGGGGAAGCTTGCTCCGAGTCTGAGTATCGGCAGCCTCATCGCCAGCGTTATCACGCTTCCGTTCGCCGCATTGCTGATGCTGATCATGTGGCTGCCAGCCATCATCGTGGTCTACCTTGTCGCGCAATACATCGGGCCACGGGCAGCCATTCTGGTCGGTGTTGCGTGGGTCCTGTGGCGGACGGTTGGTCGATTCAGATTCGGCGGCAACAAGACGCGGTTCGTGCTGCTGCGGAATACGAGATCGTTCCCGCGCGGCCATTTCGAGGTGATGCGCTTCGCGTATCTCGCATTCAACCGCGGCGTCATCGATGACGAGAAATTTCACTGGTATCGCCTCAGCGCCATTTATGCCGACGGCAAGACCGACCCGGCCGAGTGGGAATTTGGCGGGTTGACGAACAAGTTGTTCGGCGGGTTCAAGTCCAAGGAAGGGGACATCGAAAAGGCGCGGGAAGCCGTCAAGAGCTACGCCTCAGGGAACATCGGATCCGACATCGAGGCGCAAGCGCTGGCAACTGTGCAGCGCCTCGCGCACGAACATCCGAACGAGCCACTCTGGCACGACATGCGAAGGCGGTTCGTGGAAGGGTCGTACTGGCTGACCCAGGGCGAGTTGAAGCGCACCGTGTTTGCGCCTTCCGACAGTCCGTACGTGATCACGCTCGGCACGCTCGACGGCACCGGCACCGAGCTGGTGTTCTCGGGCGAAGGCTCGATCATGACCATCGCCCCGCCGGGCGCCGGCAAAACACAGTGCAATGTCTTCCCCAACCTGCTGCGCTGGCCGGGACCCGCCGTCGTGCTCGACGTGAAAGGCGAAATCTACGACGGCACGAGCGCGTGGCGTGCGGCGAACGTCGGGCCCGTCATCAAGTTCAGCCCGCTCGATCCACAGCGAAGCGCCCGCTTCAACCCGTTGAGCGGCGTGCGCAGCGAATCGCTCTATCTGTGGGAGGACGCGCGCTTCCTCGCGGATATGATGATCGTCCCGAAGGCGAAAGAGCCGTTCTGGGAGGACAAGGCGAAGGAAATCCTGACGTTGATCATTTCCGACGTCGCGTTCTGGAATCCGCCCGACGACCGCGCCATGTCGAAGGTGCTCGCCATCATCAACCGCAACGGGTGGAACGAGTTCATCGACCGTTCGAAGAAGAACCCGGAGCTGCAGACAATTCGGGATGAAGGTGCGAACCTCGCGGCGATGGATCCAAAGACCCTCGACGGCGCGCTGCAAACGGCCAAAGCCAGCCTTGCCGCCTGGGTCGGCGAACGCATCAACATGGTGACGAGGCAGTCGGATTGGAGTCCGCTCGATCTGCGCAATGGGACGAATCCGACGCTTTACGTCTGCGTGAAGCCGAACGAGATCGAAGCGTACTTGTCGTTACTGCGTGTCGTGATCGCGCAGCACATCCGCGCGTTGACGTCGGAGCTGCCGCCGCGCGGCGCGGCGCCAATCCTGTTCGTGCTCGACGAGCTGCCGCGACTGCGGCAGATGCCGCCGGTCGAAGAGGCGCTCGAAGTCGGCCGCCAGTACGGCATCAAACTCTGGATGTTCGCGCAGAGCGTCGGCCAGATGAAGAACGCCTATCCGAACGGCGAAGGGATGATGGGCAGCTGCGCCGTGCGCACGTTCATGAACCCGAGCCTCCAGGATGGCACCGCGAAGATGATCTCCGAGCAAATCGGCATGCGCAGCGGCGAGGAGCACGGCGGCAAACAGGAGAAGACCGCTAGCGGACAGCTGCAGCAGAGCACGCTCGTCGTCGAACCAACACAGCTGGCGGGAGTCGAGTTCAAGGAGCTGCAGATCGTCATGGGCATCGGCAGCAAACCGGCGAAGGTGCGCAAGATGTACGCGCACGCCGATGCGGCCATCCGGTCGAGGATGGGCGCCTATCAGCAGGAGGTCCGCGGCGAAGCCGCGGCGACGTAATGACGCACCCACACATCATCACCGTTGCAAGAACGACAATCGTTGCGCTCACCTTTTCTTCGATGGCCTCCGTCGCGGCAGCTCAGGGCGTCGCCGTCGGCGACATTGTCGAAACAAACCTCAACGGCTCGCGCGTGATCGGCGAAGTCACCCGAGCGGCCGGAGCTGTCGCCGATCTCAACGTCGGCCAGAACAATCGTGTGCCGCTGCTCGGCGTCGAGAACATGAAGGTTCTTCAGAAGGCCGGCGCCGGCGGTAAGTCATCGTGCGCCGTCGGCGATGCGGTGCAGGTGCCGTACCTCGCCGGCACGGTGATGTCCGGCAGGATTCTGAAAACTAACGGCGCGTATTGCGAGATGGACTCGTCCGGGTCCGGATTCACCGGCTGGAGCAAATGCTCAGACACGCTACGTCCGTCTGGCGGCACGTGTGCTCCTCCGGCGGCAGCCGCGCAGGGACGCGCCGCCGGCGCCGCCGCGGCAGGACCACAGCCTCCGCGTCCGGGCCTGACCTCCTGCGCCGGAAAGATCGAGGGGCGTTATTCCTCCTCCGTAGGACTCGGTGGTCTGACCATCGAATTCAGATCCGGGAAGGCGACACTGAAAGGCCCACTGTCAGACGACGAAACCGCAGACTGCTGGATATCAGGCACGAAGATCGTTCTGCACAATCCGAAGGAGCCTGAGGATCTCGAGCTCGATCTCAATAAGGACGGATCGATCGACACGCCGTTCGGCGAAATCAAGAAGAAGGGCGACTAATCCCGAATTGGCGGATACGGAGTCCAGGCATGGCAAATAACGAAGACCAGGCAGAGAAGTCCATGTGGGCAGAACGACGCGCCCAACTGGAACAGATCACCACTGACTACAACACTCAGATTTCGAACCTGAAAAACCAGCAGAAGGAATTGGAAGGTGAACGAGCGGCTGCGCAGCAGCAGTATCAGGATGCGCTAAAAAAACCGCACGAAAAACTCGATCAGCTGATGGGTGCCCAGGACAAGATCGCGCAGTTAGACAAGGATCTCGACAACAACGCGAAAGCGGTTGCCGGTAAGACGAGCGAGGTTCGCGAAACGATTAACGAGCGCGTGGAGGTCGACCAGAACATCAAACGACTGGACGAAAAAATCGAGACTGCGCAGAAGATCGAAGAGTTCAAGTCAAACGTGGGCGAGAAGATCGAAAGTGGGGTCGAATTCGTCAAGGGTAAAGTCGAATACGTCAAGGAGCACGCCGAGCATCTCGCCATGGCAGGCACGATGGCAGCCGTTGACTTTGCACACGTGCATCACGGCGTAGTCGAGGGGATGGGTAACCCCGAGATGTTGAGAAACGTCGTGGCCGGGGCGGTGGTTGAGCACGTTGTCGCCCACCACGACGAGTTGATTGAGGACGCCAAAGAGAAACTCCAGGGCATTGCCGACGCAGACGCGCAAAAACTCGAGGCGGACAAGGCGTTTCATGCAGAACAACTCGGCGCTGTCGACAAGTTCAAGACGGAGGTTGGCTCACAAATCGACGCATCGACGGCGGAGATGCAGAAGGTGATGGGCAACGAATGGAGTCTCGCAGGCCAGAAGGAATTTGCGCAAAACGAGTTCAATGCCGCATTCCAGAAAGCGAATGACTTCATCGCGGAGCAACAGCAGGCGCGAGACAATTTCTTCGCTGGCAATATTTCGGTGCTGTCGCCGGTTGAGCAGCAGCAGAATCGAACAGGCATGAACGAGGAATTACATGCGGCTCATTACGGTCTGACGCGCAACCTGGCGGAAAAACAGGCCGAGCTCAACGTGGATCTCGCCAATGAGGGTTTACGACAGCAGCAGGAGCAGCGCCTCGAAAGCAAGGGCGTTTCACAAGAACAGATGCCGAATGAAATGAACCCGCTCAACAACATTCTGGCCGAACAGCGGCCGAACGATGTGTACATGGAGGCGAATAACATTCACGCCCAGCAGTGCCCACAGATGGCGATGAATCCTCCTTCGATATCACAGGAGGGTCCGCCGGCTCACAATATGTGACCGTGATGATGCATTCCGGCAGAATGCCAAGGCGCCGTCCGCCGACGCCTTGGCATTTGGATCTTGGAGCTTATTTCTTGACCTTCTCGTAGCGTCCCATCAACTCGGCCTGCGCGAGGATGTGCCCCTTGATCGCCTCCTCCACCGCCGCGCGATCTTTGAAGGTCTTGCCGGTGAGTGGAATGTCGACGGCGTAGAGGCGGAAGAAGTAGCGGTGCTCGCGATCCGGCGGGCACGGCCCGATGTAGCCAGCTTTCCCCATCCCGTTCGCGCCCATTGACCCGCCCGTGCCTTCAGCGATCCCTTTGCTGGTCGGTGCGATGTCCCACACCATCCAGTGATCGAAGCTGCCGCTCGGCATCAGGGTCTTCGGCACGTCGGGATCGTGCATCGTCAAGACGATCTGCTTGGTGTTGGCGGGCACTCCGCTGAAAGCCAACGCCGGGTTTACGCCGCCGCCCTGCGCGTCGCAGGTGTACTTCGAGGGAATCTTATCGCCCTGCTTGAATGCGGGCGAGGTGAGCTCGAGCGCGGATGCTGCCTGCGCCATGAGCAGTCCTCCTAGAACGAATGCAAGTGTCTTCATGCTTCTCCTTGACAGGGAACGATGCAAACAATCCGAGATCGTACGGTGCGCCGCGCGATCGCGTCAACGTGCGTGCAAATGCCGCGTCGCGCAACTCTTGCAGGAGGTGCCAGCATGGCTGATGTAATTGCTGATGTCGACACGACCGTCAAAGCAGCCGATGGCAGCGAGTACTACGTCCAGGTTGCTGCTGAGCAAGTCGGAGCAGTATGGGAAGGGTGGCTCGAGTTCGTCCCCCTGGACGACAGTCTGGACGTGCTCCTCACGCGGACGGAAACGACGCAGCCGACGCGTGATGATGTAGTGCGGTGGTCAACAACGCTGACACCTGTCTTTCTGCAAGGTGCCTTCAAGCGCGCCGTTCGCGAGACATCGGGACGACACATCGCGCGCAATTTCGCCAGGGTCGCCCAGGATGTGCTCGTTCCGTTCGATCCATTCGCGGTGCTGCCGCTCGGGAAGCACGAACTGCGTGGCCGCCTTGCCGTGCTCGGACGCGGCGAGCTGCTCGCCATGATCGAGCAGTACGGATTGAATCCCGCCGGAAAGAGTCTGGCGAGGCTGACCAATTCGCAACTGGTCACCTTCATCGCCACCGCGGTTGAAGTGCAGAATCTGCAGCATCACCGCTGATGCGGCTCGACGGATTTGGCGATCCACGCCAACACCCAGTCGGCGACCTGCAGGCTGTTCTTGTCCTGCATCAGCATGTGTGAGTTGCCGTGGAAGCCGACGTCCGGCAGCGCGACAATTTCGGCGCGGCCGCCCGCCTTGTTCGCGGCCTGCACGAACTCGCGGCATCCTTTCATCCGCGGTGCCCAGCGCGCCGACTGGTCGACGTAATCGCCGAACAGTACCAGGATGGGCAGGTTCGCAAACGGCCGCATGTCCTCACCTGAAGCCGGGCACGCTCCGGGTTCGATGGAAACGATCGCGGTAATCCCTTTTCGGCTGAGCGCTGCGGTCTGAAATGGATAGATCCCGGATTGCGAATGGCTGATCAGAATCGTCCCGTTCAGCCGCTGCGCGAGCTCGGATAACGCAGGCACTGTGGGGTTCGGCGTCGGCAATGCCTCGACCCAATCGGGCACCATCTGCTTCCATAATTCACCCTGCGCTTCGATTGGAAACTGCAGTCCCGCGAACACCTTCGGATACTCGGAGCCGAATCGGAAGACCGACCACGCCTCCTCGTGCGAAACAAACGAAACGGGCGGCAGGTCGTCATTGGTGCCCTTGCCGAGCCGCACACGATTGATCGCAGACGGATTCGCCGCCGACCGTCCCCGCCACGCCTGATCGACGACGTAAACACCCTTGCCGTTGCGCAAGAAGTACTCGTCCCATCCCATCCGGCCGTCCGGCGTTGTCTCCCACGTCTTTCCTGTAAGGCAGCAGCCGTGAATGAACGTCACTGAATCGCCGGACGCGCCAACGGGGATTTGATACCGGACGTACACCTGATCGATGGTCACCGTGCCGCTCGGCGCGCGCGCACCGGTCGCAGACAGGGTGTCCGAGTGCACGTCGCGGCCGCCGACGAAGAAGCTTCCCTGCTGTTGAATCTGCAGCGGCTTCTCCTGCTGTGCAGACAGCGATGCGACCGCCATGATCGCGAGCGTCAGAGAAGCACGTCGAATCGTCATCATCGTCCTCATAATGCGGGTCGGCGCCGATGCCAGTCGGTTGCCTGTTCGTAGGTACGCGCCAGCGCCAGCACCTGCGGTTCGCCGAGACGTGGTCCGCTGATCTGCAAACCGATGGGAAGGCCCGCGCGACTGAAGCCGCACGGAATCGAGATCGTCGGCAGGCCGAAGATGTCGAAGGGCTGTGTGTTGCGAAGTGACGGCGCTACTCCACCCGGTGCCGGGACCGTCGGAATATTCATCGCTTCGTCGACGGTCATCGGAAGCAGAGGCGACGTCGGCGTCACGAGCAGATCGACGGTGGAGAAGACGTCGGCGACTGTCCGCCGCAATCGGTCGAGTTCGCGTCGACCTTCGATGTAGTCGGACGTCGAAATCCCGGCACCGCCCTCGATACGCCGGCGCGTGAGAGGCTGGTACAACTGCGGCGTCTTCGTCACGTACGGAGCGTGGAATGCATACGCTTCAGCGGCGACCACAGGGAGTCGTTGATAAGATGGCAGCGCGACGTCGCGCATCGATGCCGTCGCCTGGCGAATCACCTGCAGCGCCTCGTTCACCGCGTGCTCAATTTCAGAGTCGAGCTCCTCGTAAAACAAGGTGCGTGGAATGCCGATGCGCAGCGCCGATACCTTCTGAGTGATCGCTCGCGAATAGTCGGGCGTCGGGGCGTCGAGGCTATTGATGTCAGCGGGATCGTACCCCGCAATCGCCTGCAGCAAAAGCGCGCTATCCGCGACCGTGAGACACATCGGACCAACGTGATCCAAAGACCAGGAGAGCGGCACGACACCGGTGGTGCTCACGCGTCCATACGTTGGCTTCAAGCCCACAATTCCGCAGTACGCAGAGGGCTGGCGGATGGATCCGCCGGTATCGGAGCCAAGGGCGGCGCAGCAAAGGCGCGCCGCCACGGCCGCCGCTGAACCGCCCGACGATCCACCGGAAATGCGCTGCCGATCCCACGGGTTGCGAACGGCTCCGAAATGGCTCTGCGCGGATGTTTCTCCGTAGGCGAACTCGTGCATGTTCGTCTTTCCCACGATGACGGCGCCTGCCTCTTTGAGCCGGTGGACGACTTCGGCATCCCGTGTAGGGACCCGCTCGGCGAATACCGCGCTCCCAGCGGTCGTACGGACGCCGGCAGTGTCGAACAGATCTTTCAGCGCGATGGGAATGCCGTGCAGCGGACCGCGCCAGCGACCGCGCATGATTTCCGATTCCGCGCCTCGCGCATCCGCGATCGCCTGATCGCCCATCACGGTGATAAATGCGTTGAGCTCGGGATTGAACCGCTCGATGCGAGCGAGGTAGGCGTCGGTCAGCTCGACCGGCGAGAGCTTGCGTGCGCGCAACAGCGCGCCCGCATCGGCGACCGAGAGTGCGGCGATATCGTCTCGCTGCGACGGCGGAGCGGCGCTGCGCTGCAGGGGCGGAAGCATCGCAGCCGACGCGTACGCGCCGAGCGTGCCCTTCAGGAAGTCACGACGTGTGGGATCCAACAATGCCCATCCACCAGAGCGGCTTTTGACCGACAGCGACGACGTAGCGATCTACGAATTCGAGTTGCCCATCTTCATGGATACGGAACACCGCTAGATTCGCCGGCCGTGCGTTCGCACCAGACGTCGTCACCTGATTGCCGACGACCAGCAGCCGGCCCGACGGATCGATCGAGAAGGTGCGCGGCGTCGATCCTTGCGTGTCGATATTCTGGATGAGCGTCGGCTCACCCGTGGCGGTGTCGATGCGGAACACCCCGATGTTGTTCGTCGTTCCCGCAGCCGAACCGCGATTCCCCACGTAGACGAACCGTCCATTCGGGTGCACGTGCACCGTGCTGGCAGTTTGTCCGGCTTTCACGCCGGTACCATCTGCCAGCGTTGCTTTGTTGAAGATTGGCGCTGCACTGAGCCCGTGATCGATGCGCCGGTACACCAGCAGCCGGTTCTGCGCTTCGAGGGTCAGGTAGACCCATGGCCCGGTCGGATGGAAATCGAGATGACGCGAGCGGAACCCGATGCCATTCGACTGCGCGATGGACACCTCGTCCGACAACATGCCGTCGTTATAGCGAAATACCTTCAGCGCGCCGGGGTCTTCGCGCGTTGTCGCCGTTGGTTCGTTTCCTCGCGTCACGAGTACTACTGCGTCGTTTGTCGGCAGGACACGCACTTGATGGCCATAGATGCCAGCGTCGATCGACGCCGCCTGCTTCACCTCTGAGCCAATAGTTCCATCGGCATTGATGGTGTGGACGGACAGGCCGCTCGGATCGTTGTAGGCGACGATCAGATGCCGGGCGCGTGCATCGCCGGTGATGTGGATTGGCCGAGACCGCCACG
>AR_comb_assmDRAFT_10498113_pt1 | contig 12158 bp, 7 predicted proteins | sample ArasoioldDNA_FD_10543 | JGI IMG/M metagenome (IMG submission 10543) | reverse complement strand
TACAACTTCACGATCGTCCAAGTTCGCAGTCATGCGTCCCAGGGCAAAACTCGCAAATTCCAACCAGATGACCGCAGCCGCGTACCCTGCTAGGACACTGCTTGGGTACTGCATGCCCAGGTACACACGCGAGATGCCGATTGCGGTAATCATGCACCCTGCGATAACCCAGATACACCATCGTCCGAGGCGGTGTCGAATTCTTCGGCTGATGATGTCAGCGATGAGAGAGAAAAAGCAGCAAGAGACTAATGCGTGCGCGCTAGGAAATGAGTGTGTCTCAGGTGTCGCGAGTCCAAAGAAGGGCTCGGGGCGGCTGACATGAAACGCCAGTTTCAGTGCCGCGCTCAGGGCAACCGCACCATACAAAGTGATGGTCAACATCCTCACTTCTGGATGGCGATTGACTATCAGCATGGCGAGTAGAACCCCCATCGAAAGCAAAACGAACCATGAGCCCAGTTGTGAGATGAAAACGAAGAATGCGGTCAGGTTGGCCGACGATAATTCGTGGAACCATGCACGAATCTGAAGATCAAAGCGAACAGGTCCCGGCTGTAAAACAAGAACGCAGAGCACAACGAATATCAGGAATGCGGTTCCGGGAAGTAGCCATCGGTGCAGCATCCCAGTCTCCCCTCGAAGGACACCCAAATCGCCGCTCGCAGTTATGCGAAAGAGTATCAATGGTCGAGACGTGCCACAATACTAGGCACAGATTCGTGCTTTGTCGGGACCCCGACGCAAAGCTAGCGCACTCGATTTACACATAGTTTACCTTTTCTTGACACTCTTTCGCGTGGACGCGTGGTTCAATTCATAACCACTGGGTTCCCCCTCCAGATATTCAAGGCGTCTAGCAGCGAACCAAATTCCTGGGAGCGTTTCGGTTGTACTCCTCAAGGAGCGCTTCACCACTCACACTCAAGACGGGTGTGCAGTTAAGGAGTGAACATGCTGCAACTGACTCACGAAGCTCCTCGATTGATTTTGGCGGACGATCACGCCATCCTGCGCGACGGTCTAAAGGCGATCCTGGGAGAGCACGGCCTTGACGTTGTGGGGGAAGCCTCCGATGGGCACGAAGCGGTTCGGCTAGCTCAAACACTCTCGCCTGATGTTGCCGTGCTCGACATCTCCATGCCGATGCTGAACGGCATCGATGCTGGCCGCCAGATACTTAAGAACTCCCCGGCTACCAAGATTTTGATCCTGACGATGTATACCGAGGATCGTTACGTATTGGCTAGCCTGAGAGCCGGAATTGCCGGCTTTGTCCTGAAGAGTAAAGCCGCTTCGCTGCTAGTAGAAGCGATTCGGGCCATCCTGAGAGGTGAGGTGTATTTGTGTCCTACGATCGCCAGAGTCGTCTCCGAAGCATACCTGGCGAAGGATGACACTCCAGCCGATCCCTTGAGTTCCCGCGAGAGAGAAGTACTGCAATTGATCGCCGAAGGTAGGAACACAAAGGAGATTGGGAGCATTCTGGGAGTCAGCTCCAAGACCATCGAGTCACACCGCGCCAACATCATGCAGAAGCTCAATATCCACGAGGTTGCTGGACTAGTGCGCTACGCGATTCGCGAGGGTTTGGTGCAGGAATCTCCTCTCGTCCCATTACGAATGTCGATGGAGCAAGAACTGGAATTGGAAGCCAAGTACAAGAACTGACGGACTATTTGTGGTGTAGATAAATCCCTCAATTAGATAAAAACCCTCAATGCACCCACCTGTCAGCGCGACACTCCTCGGGCTGTGGTTGTGTCTATTGCCTTCAGCAGTTTGTCAAAGCAACGGTTCTGATCAGAACAAGTCTCCCCTACCGGAATACATCCAGGAATTCTTCCTCTCCGACGCTGTTCGTAATCAAGAGCGTGGCGAATTTCAGCTTACAGTTGGGCTCGACACTCGACACACGACTGGAACCAACACAACAGTGAAAATGGAGTATGGCGTAACGGATCGTCTCCAAGTCGGTTTGGATCTCCCTTATGGAGTGTCTGAGGAAGAGAATTTTGAGAACTCCTCCGGATTGAAAACGATGAATCTCGGAGTTCGCTACCAGATAATCAAAAGCGACGCACCGTTCGCGCTCTCGGTTGGTATCGACTCTGGCGTCCCTATGAGCTCTGGGGAAGAGGTGGAGTTTCAGCCGACAATCCTTGCTGCGAAGTCTATTCGTCATCTACAAATTCATGCAAGCGCCGCTGCGGATTTTGAATTAGGAGAAGACAAGCCTGGTCTCGAGTACAACCTTGGGTCAGTTTATCCGATCCATCGGTTCTGGATTCCGACCTTGGAGTTCAACGGCAGGAATTTTCATGGGAAGGAAGCCTTTTACCTAACTCCGGGACTCTATCGACGCGTTCGTCACCGGTTCGAAGTTGGCGTCGGCGTTCCGCTGGGAATTGGTGGGAACGCCAGCACCGGAATCGTATGCAAATTGAGTTGGGAAGTTGGCGGTCACGAATCAGAATGAACCCTTCTGAAGCTGCAGGGTACGATCAACTAGTGCTCCTCGTTGTTTCCCCTGACCATCGCAAGTCTAGGCGGATTCAGTCCAAGAATTGAGGGCAGGCGCACGTCAGAATCCGGAATCTCCTGATTGTTCCGACTCATGGCACGGGAGTAGCTTGCGCATACGCTTCTTGGCGTGCAGACGTAAGTTTGCCGCCGCCCTCCCCAAAGAACGGACGCTCAACGGACAGCGTTGGCATGTCCGTGCAATCCCCCAACGGCCCTAGGCAAAGCAACTTGTGGGCGACTGTTTGTGTGAATGGCGCTCACGAATGTCGGACTGCCCTCCCCGTCTGGGGCAGCAGGAGATTTGTGACGTTTTTTGGGGAGCGGGGTATTCCCACCCAGTTCTGAGGTAGGAGACAAACTATGATGCGTTCTCTGTGTTGCCAGCCTTTCCGGGCAGGCATGACCCTATGTTTTCTGGCCCTTGCCTTTGCCGTGATCCTCTCACCCTCACCCGCAACAGCCCAGCAGCCGACAACGTTTGGCAGTGCTTCCGGAGTCCCGTGTCCAGAAGGCAATGTGATTTGCAATGGGTCAACAAACTTTCTGACTACCGAGCTCTTTTTCGAGCCGGAAACTCCGGCATCGTCGTTGAAAGAGGTTCCGACGACTTGGAACGAGTTCGAGCAGCTTTTGGATAATCCCTACCTTTACACCTGGGGCGCGGCTTGCAACGATGAGAAGGGTCCGATCCCGGGAAACGAGCAGGGCTATCCCACGTACTGCACCAGCAGCGCGTTCATTCGCCGTCCCACCACATTGGACGCAAGCGGCCGGTTTCTGGTCAGTACTCTTCGCCCATTCCTGGTGCACCCAATTAACTACAACCCGCAAAGTGGTTTCGGCGCACAAATGCGCCTCCTTAACCCGAACTATCCAGGTGGCAGATTCAACGCCACCAGCGTGTGTTACAACGTCGGCGGTGCGTGTACTCCCGCGACGAACATCCTTAACATAACGTCAGGCGCAGAGCGTGGTCTCACAACCGGCACGATTACGGAACCGGGAGACACGGCAATTGACATGAACATTGCCATCGGGCGAAAAGCTCGTATGTGCCAAACCAACCCGGAGCCAATTCCTATAACGGGTGCGTACGGCTCTACCAGCACCGCATTCGATTCCGAGAACCTCACGACTTGCGGATCCGATCCAGGGGAGCCTGGCGCTGCTAGTTTGGCCCTGAACACCAACATTCTGGCTCTATGCGCAACCGAGGCTTTCCCGATTTCGCTGGCAGGTCCCCTTTGTGAAGACAATATGGGATTGCCCAGGCTGGGACAGTCAACCACGTCGTGGTACTCCATCCCGGGTGTTCCCGCGCCGAACCTCGCCGCCGCGATGCTGATGCAAATACCCAACGGTGGGATCACAACCGCGGATCCAGGAGGTGTGGCACCTAGGGGAACTGGCGTCATTATGAACCCGGCGGCCGGATTCCGCCTCTTCGACCCCGCCCGCGGAGGTGAGATTCAGCCGCTGAATATCCCGTCGGGCCGAGGCGGCCTGCACAAGCCTTCGCTGCGCAAAGCCGAATTCGGCGGAACTGGGGCTAACCCCAATTACCTCTGGAACTCGGCGCTTGGCGCGAGTGCGGAACGCCCTGATCCAACAGGAGCGGACTTGGCGCCGTCAAATGAGAACGACTATGTTGGGCTCTTCGGCCCGGGCGGCGGTGGTGGCGCGAACGCAGTGTTTATGCAACGAAAGCAGCAGGCCAGGCTGGAAGCAATGGTGCTGGGCAAGTCGCTGTTCTGGGATCAGCAGGTGGGCAGTGATGGCGTCCAAGCCTGCGGCAGTTGCCACGCCCATGCTGCTGCCGATAACCGCACCAAGAACCAAATCAACCCGAACGGGCAAGATGGGATACAAGGCCCGCCGACCAACTACACGCCGAATGCATTCACGATGCAGCCCAATCATGATCTGGTCAGGACCGACTTCCCATTCAAGAAGCTGACGGACCCGGACATAGCCGGCGACCCACTGTGCACTCCTGCGATCACGGCCAATGTCAATGGGTTCACCTTTCCGGATGGTGACCCGCTCGATCATCCCAAGAACAATATTTTGAATTTCAGCGGAGATAACAGGGTTTGCGATGCCGCCAATCAGATCAGCGATACCGATGACGTGGCGTCATCCATGGGCGTCCACTTCGGCAGGTTCCTCGACATACCGGCGATCGGAGCGGCGTCTTTCGGGCCTGCTTCGAACGGTGTGAGGGCGTTGGTGCGCGATCAGCGTAGCACCGTCGCTGCTGACAACGTTGACCCAATTCCCGGCTTCGCAGGAACATCAGGCAACGAGTTCAGGAGGGTTGAGCCGCGCAACACGCCGACCATCTTCCTGGCGGACATGAATTTCGATAACTTCTGGGATGGTCGCGCCCGGCACGACGACAACGGCGGCAGCGTGTTTGGCGCGGCCGACCCGCAAGCCCACGTTTATGTGAACAATAGTGGGACACTGGTGCCGACGCGCCAGCTCATCAAATTCTCCAGCCTGGGTTCCCTGGCAAAGGGCCCGGCGCTGAGCAAGTTCGAGATGTCGTTCGATGGCCGCAACTGGCCAAAGATCGGCAAGAAGTTGCTGCAAGCCGGGGTTACTCCACTGGCCAACCAACTGGTGGAGCCGACCGACAGCATCCTGGGTCGCTACTCCAACCAGGGTGGGTCGGCTTGCGCCGGCCTTCCCGCGGCGGATCGCTCACCAGAAGGTGGCCCTCCGACGGCTCTTGGAGCGGGTGTGCCGGGTCTTTGCATCACGTACGCCGCTTTGATCCGACATGCTTTTTACCCCGCACTCCACGACAACATCAGCCAGCACCTAAATGGCTGCTACACGGATGGGCGGCCTGACATCCACCCGAACCAGTGCGGAACAGGAAGCGACCCGGCGGCTTCAATCGAGGTCCTCGATCCGAACGGTACGGTCAATGCGCACAACAACGACCCGTTCGATCAATACGTGCTCAATCTTGCGGCCGGCGCGGCGAATCCAACTGACTCGAACCAGTTCACCCAGATGGAAGGGAACTTCAGCCTCTTCTGGGGGCAGTCGATTCACGTGTGGGCGACCGTCCTAGTGCCCGACGACACTCCCGACGACAAGTTCCTGGACGCAAATCCGGACGCCGGAGCGAATATGGGCGAGACCGGGGAACCGCTGCTGGTTCTCGACCTGCCCAACTGCCCCAATCCCACGAATTATCACCGTGGCTATTTCATTGGGTCTGACGGTTTCCTCCAGTATCGCGGGAGCTGCTTCAGCGAGGTCGGGAACTTCAAGCGTGATCCATTTCCCGGCCCTACCGTTTTCACCCAAAACGATACTGCTGGGCATGCGCAAATGACCGCTTGCATTAACCAGAATTCCATAGCCGGTATCCGGACGTGCACGCAGCGGGTTCCCGCCGGCGGCACTCGCAATCCAGCGACCGACCCGGATCCGTTGCTGGGGTTTGACATCTTCTTTGGATCCAATTTGTCTCTCAAGAACCCCAACTTCCGGTCGGCGCGGTGCGGCGCTTGTCATAATGCGCCGGCCTTGACCGACCACACCTTCCCTTTCACCGTGAAGGGGACGGAGCTTGACAATTTCGCGGAGTTTGAAAGATCCAATCCGACGATTGAACCGCTCACTGAGCCTGCGGTCCGCGAGCGCGTCATTTCCGGATTCCTGCTCGAGTCGGAAATCAACGAGCCGGGACAGGATGCTGTTGAGCGCAAGGCGGGCAATCTGGGTCTTGTTCCTGCCCCGGTGGTGAACAATAACGGGAATTGCATCACAGACAACTGTTCCGGTTACGTGTTTCCGGACGCCATTACTGTCAATGCCGACATCACCGGCTATGACATTCACTCCGACTTGGGCAGCGGACCTGTAGCCGGGGCTGGGGTTCCGGTCCCATTCACAGGGTTCGCAGGCTCATTCATCGATAACGGCGTGTATAACATCGGTGTTCGGCCTTGTGTTGCCGATCAAACGCACGTTATCGGGGCTTGCGAGGACACCGGCCGCGGAAACACGGACGCCTTTGGCTGGCCGCTTTCGCTCGCTGCTCTGATGCTGAAGAACTTGGGCGGACCGGCTCAGGAGCCGGGCGTGCCGATAGAAGCCTTCGATCCGAACAACAAGGGTGATAACCGGGCTGACAATCCCGAGTGCGCACCCTTCTGCTCCCAGGGCGGGTTGCTTGAGCTGAGCGCTCAGGATCAGCGCATCAACCCGGGATACGAGGATGAGCCTGAAGATCCTCAAGTGCCAGGATTCCTGGCGCCCTTCCTCAACAGAATCACGGTTGGCGATGAGGCCCCCCAGGCTGATGAAGCCTGCGGGCCCGTCGGTGGATGCATCAACACACTGATGGACGTGGCCAATGAGGAAGGCTTCCCCGAGGTTCCCTTCGATCCTCGCGGCAGTGCAGGCGAAGTAACCAACGGCGCCAGAGCGGGAGGCGATGGAGATTCCGGTCTGACCGGCGCGGGCTGTGGTAACGGAACGGGAACAGCGCCATGTTCTGCCGGCGTGACTACCCCCCTTACAACGAACGGTTCCGCGCAGATGGGTACCTGGCCGGTGGTCAACCGGATTGGCCGATTTGGCAACTTCAAAGCCCCGCAACTGCGTGAAGTGGAGCTAACCGGCCCCTATTTCCACAACGGCGGCAAGCTGACACTGCGGCAGGTGGTTGACTTCTACGTGCGCGGTGGCGACTTCCCGATCACCAACTCGCAGCACCGCGATTTCAACATCCTTAACCTGAATGCAGAGCTGCAGTCCGATCTCAGCGAGGAAGAGAAGGTTGCACTGGTGGACTACATGCTCGAATTTACCGATGACCGCGTGGCGCTCGAGGCAGCGCCGTTCGACCATCCGCAGCTGATCCTGCCTCTGGACGGTACAGCTCCCGAAAGTGACGGCACAATCAACCGTGACGCCATGCTGACGGGCTGCGTTCTGGCTCCTGCCCAGTTCGGTCCTGGACAGCAGTTCTGCAGCGGCGACGCTACGGCCATTGCAGCTGCACCCACTGCCACGGGTCCGCTGTTCCTGAACGTTCCCGCGACCGGCGCTGCGGGTAACCCTGGCGGTCGCATTCCGAACTTCCTGGGAATCGCAGGAGCGGGTCCTGATGCCGCTAACCCAAGTGGCAGGCGGAGGCTCGTTGGCGCGGCAGCCTTCTGCGGCAGCAACATCACGTCGCAATACTGCCACTGAGGCAAAATCCGTTCTGCACTCATCCCCTCCCCAACCTGGGGGGGATGAGTGTAAGCGGGTGACTCCAAAGTGGGGTAAGAGTTGGGAGTTAAAAGTAATGATCATCGGGATTAAGCGAACCAGTTTTCTCACCCTCACAGGTTTTTTCCTTTTGGCTTCTGGCATTGCACAGTCCTCCCAGGAAGCAGCGCCCACGACCTCAACAATCAAGGATATCCAGCTCTCCTACAAGCGCGATCCCCGGCAGGTAGATCCTTATCGCGGGATGGGTGCGTGGGCTTCTGGTCCGAGTTACGCGGGAGCCACGGCACAGGACACAGTCGAAACCAAAGCCCGAGCAGTGGATGCGAAGGGGCAGCCCGTGACGGCAAATCTGGAGTGGATTCCATCCGATCCAGAGATGGTGACGGTATCGCCAAGCCAAGGGGATCACGTCAAGATCACAGTGCACAAACCCGGCGAGAGTCAGTTGAGGATTACGGCGCAAGGGTTCTCGAAGGAATTAGTGGTCAAGGCGAATTCTACGGGCAAGTTCATTGTCTTTCAGATTACTCAGCCCGCGCCAGCGAAACCCCACGGAGCCGCAGCCGGGGAGGTCAGCCCGAGCCTGAAGGGCAAAGAAGAGCAGTTGAGCTATGCGGTGGGCATGAGGCTGGCGAAGACCCTGCAGAAGCAGTCGCTCAAGGTAGACCCGGATCTTGTGAAACAGGGGATCAACGATGCTCTTTCCGGTGGCAAAACTCTGATGAGCGAACAGCAGGCTCACATGATGCTGATCGGGGTACAAACAGAATTAAGCATCACAGAGTCGGCTATGGCGAAGAAGGTACTCGCCGACAAGAATCAGGAGGAAGGCGAGGAATTCCTGGCGCAGAACAAGAAGAAAGATGGAGTTGTGACTCTGCCCAGCGGACTGCAATACAAGGTCATTAAAGCAGGCGCTGGAAAGAAACCCACGGCCGCGGACGTAGCTGTCTGCCATTACCGGGCAACTCTTCTGGATGGAACGGAGTTCGACAACTCCTACAAGAAGAGACGTTCTGCACCGGTGGACTTCCCGGTAAAGTCGGTTATAAAAGGCTGGCAAGAAGCTTTACAGCTCATGCCTGCCGGCTCCAAGTGGGAGCTATTCGTCCCCTCCGAACTCGCGTACGGACAGCGAGGTGTTCCACGTTTGAACATCGGTCCGAACGCCACGTTAGTCTTTGAGGTGGAACTTCTCTCGGTCAAAGAGCCTGACAAACAGGCTCCGGCAGCTACGGACTCGGCGCAGAGCACCCTCACGCCTGATCAAATCGATGCGTTGAAGAAGGCGATTCAAGCAGCAAAGGAGAAAGAGGGAGAAAGGGAACGGGAGACAAATCAGTGACCCTAAAGTCAGCAATGGGATGGACGATGAAACTTGGATTGGCTGTGCTGGTGGGTACCGCCGCCGCACAAGAGGTACCCTCAGCCCAGCCCGACCAGCAGCAGGTCCCGGCTGTCAGCAAGCCGCTGACAGATGCGGCAGTAGCCCAGAGCGAATCGCCTGGATCGCCCGAGAAGGACCCGTCGGATAAGCCCGTAATCGAGAGCAGGAAAGACAAAATCAGCTACGCCTTTGGCATGGATTTGGCGCGCCAGTTGAAGCATCAAAAGAACGACCTCAACGTGGACCTGGTCATGCGGGCGCTCAAGGACTCGCTCGCCGACAAGCCGCTCATCATGACCGACGAGGAAGTGACCGCGACCCTGAAGAAGCTCGAAGAAGAGCAAAAGCAGGATTACGAGCATGCTCGGATGATGATCTCGGAAAAGAACAAGAGAGCAGGCGCAACCTTCTTTGCTGAGAACGCGAAAAAAGAGGGTGTGGTCACTTTGCCCAGCGGCCTGCAATACAAGATCCTAAAAAAGGGGGACGGGAAGTTACCAACGCTGGAAGACAAAGTCGTTTGTCAGTACCGCGGCACACTGCTGGATGGCACGGAATTTGATAGCTCCGAGAAGCGCGGCCACCCAGCAACTCTGCCGGTCAAGGGAATTCTGGCGGGATGGACTCAGGCTCTTCAACTGATGCCAGTGGGTTCCAAGTGGGAGCTGTTCATCCCTCCGCAACTTGCTTATGGCGAGAAGATCGTCCACGGCATCGGTCCCAATGCCATGCTCATTTTCGAGGTCGAGCTGTTGTCCATCCAAGACAAGACTCAAACTGCGAGTGCGGCAAAGTAGGGAGGCGAAATGTTGTCGATGCGCGGCCAAGGGGTGACCATAATAGCTGTAGGAGTGCTTCTTTGTTCTCCCATTGCCAGTTGGAGTCAAAAATCACAAGGCCCAGCCCCTGAGCTTGCAGCTCGCGAACAGTCCGTCAAACTTGCAGGGGTGCCCGCCGGACAAGTGGTGGTCATCTACGAGCACCCCGAGTTGACGATCAAGTCCCACGGCGCATCTTTGATAGATGTCCTTCGTGCGGTTTGCGCTCAGATTGGTGCCGAGCTCGAGGCTCCGTCCTTGGCGGATGACGTCGTTTTGGGCATTATCGGCCCTGGAGCTGTAAGAGATGTGCTTGCCACCATGTTTACTGGCTCGCCTTATGAATTATCTACGAATGGATCACCGGAAGATCCCAATCGTGTCGCCCGTGTAATTGTCGTGCTAAGAGATTCTACGGCGCAGGAGCGCAAGAACTCATCTACAGGGAGGCCCGAGAAGAGCGATACATTGACTGCAACCGCCGAGCCCACCAACTTACTGCAGGCGGAGACGTCTACCGATCTAGTCGATTCGGCGGAGAAACCGGACATGCAACAAGTACTCGAAATGCTTAACCAGGCAAAGTCCGACCTCACTCAAGCGGATGACCCGAATGCTGGAGAAATGGCTGAGCTACTCGAGGAGGTTAAGGATCAAATCAAAAAGGGTGCGCTTACAGATGCCCAGAGCAGTTCTCAGCCGATCATCTCACGGGATGCCGCACGTCCCACGACCAGGCACCACGGGCGACACTAGCCTCTGCGTGCAAAAGAGGAATTGCGCAAGCAATCGCACATGCTCGTCGTATGAACGGGTAGATGCCAACGCGTAGGACGTGACAACGCTAAGATTCCTTCCCCGAAGTACAAGGCCAAAAGGGAGCTTGATTGAGGTGTCAATCTAACATTCTGATCCTAACCACGATATTGCTCAGCACTGCTTTCGGGATGGCTGCCGAGCTTAGGGGAAGGGTCGTTAACGGTACAACACGAAAACCGGCGTCTGGCGATGAAGTCGTCCTCCTTGGCTTGTCGCAGGACGGTATGAATGAAACCGCCCGCACTCGGGCTGACAATCGTGGCCAGTTCCGCTTTCCGCTCACGGACCAGCAAGCCACGTATGTCGTGCGTGCGATTCATCAGGGCGTCACCTATCACAATGTGACTGAGCCTGGGATCAGAAACTTGATCGTCGAGGTTTACGATGCTGTCGACAAGCTCGCGGACATAACCGCGATTATGGATGTAGAGCGCTTCGAGGCGACTAACGACACGCTTGAAGTCAAACAGTTGATCACTGTGCGTAACAACTCGCAGCCTCCGCGCACCCTGATGAACGACCGCACGTTTGAGATCCAGTTGCCGCCGGATGCCCACGTGCAATCTGGGATGGTGCAGGTCGAAGACGGACCGCCATTAAAACAGAAACCCATAGCTGGTAGCCAAAAGGGTCAATATTATTTCGGGTCTCCGATCCGCCCAGGAGACACTCGGTTTGCAGTCATCTATCAAGTGCCTTACAACAGTGAAGCACTAATCTCACCTGTGGTGCGGAATCCCGGAGAAAAGTTCGTAGTGATGTTGCCTCAGTCGATGCAGTTTACGCCAGAAGTCGCTGCAACGTTTCAGGAAATGCCGGGTACCACACCCGACAATGTGCAGGGAACGGGGTCGATGACGCCGGGTCAGAGTGTGGCCTTCCGTATCGCGGGAGTCGGTACCCTTAAGGAACTCGAAGGCCGCCGCGAAGCGGCACAAAGTGCCAAGTCAGCGCCAGCCAAGCGACCTGGTGGAGGCATTGGCCCTCCGATCGATGCACCCGACCCGCTGCAGAAGTATCGCCTTCCCATACTGTCGGGCTTAGCCATCCTAGTGGTTACCGGTGCGACATACGCACACAGGAAGTCGAAACTGTCATTTGGTTACGAAGGGGCTGGTCGGGCAGCCTTGAGCAAAGTCGTCAAGCAATCGCTTCCTAGGCGGACCAACCGCCGTCGACGCCAGAACGTGCGGGTGTAAGGTCTACGCACTGAATCGACTCCTCACCTGTGAGCAGCGACCAAACTCCAAACCTCCCCTATCAGTCCTTCACAAGTTGTCGCTCAGTTTCGGTCGCTTTCCCTCTACCCGCTGTCGAAACTGTTCAAACGTTTCGGATTTCCAGCCCTCTGCAGCGCTCCATTC
>AR_comb_assmDRAFT_10605679_pt1 | contig 12161 bp, 14 predicted proteins | sample ArasoioldDNA_FD_10543 | JGI IMG/M metagenome (IMG submission 10543) | reverse complement strand
ATCATATTTTTCAAATAAAAAAGAACTAAAGCTTGCCGAATGAAACATGGAACCTCATCACATGGCATTACTTATATCTGTTTAACTGCAGCCATTGGTGGCTTATTGTTTGGCTTTGACACAGCAGTTATTTCGGGTACGATCGGATTTGTAAAAACCCAATTTGTATTAACTGCTTCAGAAGAAGGATGGTTTGTAAGCAGCGGTTTGCTTGGCTGCATTATAGGTGTTATTGTCTCGGGATTTTTAAGCGATCGTATTGGTCGGAAAAAAGTAATGATCATATCCGGCTTCATGTTTCTTTTGTCGGGATTCGGATGCGCATTTGCACCTTCCTTTGCACTTCTCGTTACCGCACGAATGATTGGCGGCATAGGTGTTGGAATGGCTTCAGTTATTTCTCCCATGTATATTGCTGAATTTGCTCCCGCAACAAGTCGCGGCAAAATGATCGCTTATTACCAGTTAGCGATTACAGCGGGAATACTGCTGGCTTATTTTTCAAATGCATTATTACTGAAGCTTTCACAAAATAATATTCAGAGCACATTCTTTCAATGGTTTCTGCAAAAAGAAACATGGCGACCGATGTTTTTAATGATGAGTATTCCATCTATAATTTTTATTGCAATGCTTATTAACATTCCTGAAAGTCCTCGTTGGTTATTTTTCATCAATAAAAAAGATAAAGCAGAAAATATTCTTACTGCAATAAGAGGTTTCGCAGAAGCGAGAAAAGAATTGGAAGGTATGAGTAGTGCCGCGTCAAAACATTCAACGAGGCAATTATCAGTTTTCGATAGATCACTTAAGCTTCCGTTACTCATTGGTATTACACTTGCTATTCTGCAACAGTTCTGCGGCATCAACGCTATCATTTATTACGGACCAACAATTTTTGAATCCGTGGGAATTGCGAGTGGCAATGCTTTAGTGTTCCAGGTAATCATCGGAGCGATCAATTTATTGTTCACTTTTGTAGCTATTAAAAATGCAGATAAATACGGAAGAAAATTTTTGTTGCTTACCGGTCTAACAGGAATTATACTTTCACTGATATTTTGCGGCGTTTTATTTTACACAGGAAGCTCTAATGGTATATTACTTCTTTGCCTTATCTTATTGTTTATAGCTTGCTTTGCCCTTTCACTTGGTCCTGTAACATGGATCATCATTAACGAAATCTTTCCGACTCAAGTGAGAAGCAAAGCTGTTGCACTTTGCACCTTTTCTTTGTGGGTTGCGGTCTGGATCGTGGGACAATTCTTTCCATGGTTATTAGAAAAAGCAGGTGCTGCCTTCACATTCTGGACATTTGCTTTTTTTAGTTTGGTCAATTTTCTATTTAGTTGGCGTGTTGTTAGAGAAACAAAAAACAAGACACTTGAAGAAATGGAGCAGTTGTTTATATCGCCACATTAATGAATTAAGATTATTAGCCGGTGAATATGAAAAATATCAGTCGCATAGCGATGCATCCAAAGTTATAATTAATTCTTAGGCGGCAAATGTCCATATATGTAAGGATATACAATGCGTTTCCACAGCAGATAAGCTTCACCTTTTAAATGCAGACCATCGTTGGTAAGATCATTTTTTAGTTTTTTGTTCTCATCGCAAAAAGAACTATAAAGATTAATGAAAGTATATTGATATTGATTTGCATACTGCAATAATTGTTCATTCACCTGTTTTATTTCTTTGACTTTATTGGTGTGTGTTGAAAATTTATGATAAGTATCATTAACAGGTAAAATGCTTTGAACAAACAATTTTGTGGAAGGGCTTTCATATTTAATGTATGAACTAATGATTAAAATATTTTTTACAACACTATCCGGAGAAATATTCCTGCCAAGATCATTAATGCCTATCAATAAAAAAATCTTAGATGGATGCCCTTTGGTTATTCCATCAAGCCTGTGAATAACGCCTGCCGTAACATCGCCGCTGATGCCACGGTTTTTTATATCGATGTCGTTAAACAGTTCACTCCGTTCGGCGCCGTCTGTAATGCTGTTGCCGAGAAAAATAATATCATCTTTTGATTGAGGTAATGTATTAAAATGTGTTACGCGTTGCCAGTAATAGGTTGGGAATATAGAATCGGAATAAGATGGTAATTGCGGTTGCTGAGCAAAGATCAATGCAGGCAGTACGAGAAAGAATAGCGTTATCTTTTTTTTCATTATCGGTTATTTTATATAACACAGATTTATATCACAACTATTTTACTGCTCAGCTTTTACAAAATGAACACACGTCAATCAAACAACACTTTATTTTTGTTTACATTCATTCGGGACAATAACAAACCCACGATCACTAACAAAACTCCAACAACCGTATAAATACTAATTGAATCTTTCAATATCCATGCTGCAAAAATGGAAACAAGAATTGCCAACCAACCTACCGACAACCAAAATTTGTTATTAAAATGATTTGATGAATTTTTATAAAAGAAAAATGTTACAGGCAGTAAAAACAATCCGCCAAGCAAGGTTTGCCAACCATTAATTGCGAGCAATGAAAGTCCGTTCCATTTTTTGGATGAAAAATAAATGGCGCCAACTGAATAAGACAACATGCCCAAAAATAAAATGATTAATTCGCTAACGCTTACTGTTGCATTGCCAAGTAAAGGCAACGAAGCGCAAACAACTCCAACCGTGCAAACCATGATAGAAATTATAATGGAATAATGCAGTTTCTTTTTTAAAAAATACGGACAGAGAACTAATAAACACAGGGTTAGATGCGATAGCCAAAGCACCAATTCCTGCGGTAATGTTTTGCATGGCAATTACATACAAACCGAGGTAAACTGTTATATTCAGAAAGCCATAAATCATCAATTGCTTCCATTCTTTTTTTTAAGGCAAACCTTGCTTTAAAATAAAATGCGTAATAAATAACATAATGAATGAAGCAAGAGCAAAACGTACTTCGGCAATTACTAAAGGTTGTGCAACTGCGAGACCGATTTTAGTTGCAGTAGAAGCAGATGCCCACAGAATAGCGAATAATGTGCCTGCAATAAACCAACTTAAATCTTTCTTTAGGTGCGGCATTAGATTTTGTGAAGATATTATTTCATTTGTTTCAGATGTTCCGTAAGTATTTGCATGCAATACCATTCCTGCCTTGGCAAATGGAATGGACCTTTAAATAAATTACCTTTTGCCGTTTTTACAATCGTTCCATCACGATGTAAATAGCCAAACCATTCGCCATGTTGCTTATCATGAAAATGTTTATAAGCATATTCATGCACCTGTTTATGCATGACTGCATATTTTTCTTTGCCCGTAATTAAATAAGCAAACAATGTAGCAATGATGGTTTCATTTTGCGGCCACCAGAATTTCATATCCTGCCAATATTTCTGCACCGGTTTATTGTAAATATCTCTGAAATATAAAATGCCACCGTACTCTTTGTCCCAACCACCTTCCCACATATAATCGAGCATTTTACAACCCAGTTCGATCAAATGCTTATCATTATTTATATGCATTGCTTCATGTAAAATAAACCATGCGCCTTCAATAGCGTGGCCGGGAGTAAGTGTTCTTCCATCAATATGATTAATGATGCTGCCATCGGGCGCAACCTGTTCCATCACACATTGTATATCATCTTTTACAAAAAGAGTTTCTATTTCATTTATCCATTTTGTGATCCATTCATCAGCTCGTTCGTCACCAATAGTTTCTCTTAACTGCTGCGCTGTATTCATCATAATTATTGGTACACCGATTCCTTTTGATGGTCTCGTGTCTGTAAACTTTAGTATCAATTTTTTTTCTCCTGTTACATAAGAAATGCATTCACCAAAAATTTTTCTTGCATTGCTGGCAGCTTTTTCATCACCACTTGCTTTCGCATAAGCTGCAGCAGCAATTACATAAAATGTTTCAGAAAAAAAATATCTTCTTTTACATATAGGCTTTCCATCTCTTGCAACATGAAAAAACATTTGTCCATCGTTGTCAAAACAATCTTTATTTAAAAAATCATAACCGAGTTTTGCGCCATCAAGCAATTCCTGTTTTTTTTCAACTGTGTTGTACAGTGTAGATAACAACCATGTGGCTCTTCCCTGAATCCACACTGCTTTATCATCATCAATTAAAGAGCCATCTGCATCACGCATGAATAAATAGCCGCATATTCTTTATCAAATGAATGCGGAAACCAAAAAGGAATCGTATCGTTCAGCAATTGATTTGCATAAAAATTTTTCAGTTCAATTAAATCCTGTTTTGAATAGCTCATACAAAATATTTATGACGATGAATCAAGTGTTTTCAATTACACCCGTTATTGTATTTTCAATTTGAAAGTAGATGCGGGAAGATTTGCTTCGTTCACCAAATTAGCCTCTGTATAAGCTTCCCAACCATATAACACTTCGGTGACCGCATCATTTTTATCAAGCGGAATTATTACTTTACTATTTTGAATAAACGCATTCACTTCAGCCTGCTCTCCTTTCTCATTCATTAATTTAAAACCACGCAATGCTTTGCCATCGCTTGTTTTTAAACCATTAGAATATTGAAAAGAAATAACGATTTGATTATTTTGTTTAACAGCGCTCGACGGCAAAGGGCCATAAGGCACAATATTTTTTTCATCGTACGTAAAATGCAATGCCAATCTTGCTAACCGTTCTGCAACAGGTTTTTTATTGCGTGGATGAACATTGGTTGAATCGCCAACATCACTGCTTATCGCCATACCTGAATTTGGAATAACTTTCAACAATTGCAATCAACTAAACAAAGAGAAGCCAAAAGGCTTTGCGATTTATTAGCAGATGAATATTTTAATTATGTCAAGAGAACAAATGTCGAATTGCCCTACCTAAGAGAACTATTTGAGAAAGGCATTCATTATTACAGTCGCCTAATTACATTTTATATGGTTGATATTGGTCTTAAGGAAGAAGAAGCAAATGTTTTTAGAACGACAATAAATAATTTAAAAGAAAATATTTTACGTAGCATGAATGGTTTATACTCATTCAAAGAAACTACTGAGAATATGGCTAGAATGACAACTAAATTAACAAAAGCTAAAAGAGAAATGGTTGCTACTCTTGAAAACTTTGCGCAAGAATTAAAGTCACAAATAAATTTGTTAGAACAAATTGATAAAAAAATATAATCTCCTTCTCCAAAAATCATTGTGTTTAGCGAGAACGTTGCACCATCTTTAACAAAACAAAAAGCCAGACTCTCCCTGGCTTTTTTAAAACTATTTATTTATTTCAAACTATGCATTATAAATTCCAAACTCATTCATCAATGTTCCAATTTCTTTTCTTCGTGCTTCAGATGGACGTTGGCTTGCAGGAATATTCTTCTCAGTGTATGGTTTGGATATCCGGCAGAAAAATTCTCCAAAACTTGCCGATGTAGTTATCAGCGTAATTTTCATTTTTTCCGAAGTAATTACAAAATGATGCGGGATATTTTTTGGTAATATCACTGTATCACCCGGCACAGCGGAAATGATATCATCACCAATAAAATATGTGATCGTTCCTTCTTTGATAATTACAATCTCATCTTCCAGCGTATGCACGTGGCGTGGCGGTTCGCCGCCGGACAAACCTTCTACCTCTGCAATAAATACATTGTTGTTCGTTGCCATTTCCGGCATTACCACAGTAAAAATAACTCCGGGAAATGCCCTGCGCGTTTCGGTTGATATCAATGTTTCTAAACTTGTTGTTGTCATGGTTTGATGTTTAAAATTTTCATCAAAGCAAAACAAAACAACCAGCTATGTAAATTAATGATGTTATGAAATGTATAATGTGTAGGATGAGTTGAGGAAGTTGATTGATTTATTTTCTTACTGCTGAATAATGTTGTGAACGTACAAGTGAGTGGCACAAAGAAAGATTAATAGAATTACTCTGCTTGCTAAAAAAAATTAAAAAATTTCTCGCTGCTGTCCTGTTTCCCCCTATGGACTTTTAAATGATCTTAAAGCATAATAAGACATATGTTCTTTCCGAATTACCAGTTAAGATGCTCTACATTCATCGCAACCTGTTGTCCGCAACTGAACCCCTTTTTATTATCGAAATGATAATGAATTCCTGCGTACAATCTTGATATGGCAGCTTCTTTTGCATACTGATTAAAATTGTTGAATGAACGAGGCAAAAAACCAGAAGAGATTTTACTGCTATCGGTAAATGGAATTTGATCACCAATTTCAGCTGTAAGTATTTTTGCTGTAGCGCCGGAGAAACTTGAATGGCCTGATGTGTAACTTGGAAAAGGTGGTGTAGCAATCAGTGGCATCCATGAAGAATCTATATAAGTTTTGATAAAAGTTACGGGCCTAAGCAAATTCACATTGTATTTCGTCCTCCAGCAAACAATAGCTGCGTCATTTAGTGCAATTCCAACTTTTGCCAATATTATTGCGGTCTGGTTTAAATTAAGATTGCGATTGCGAATTATTTGTAGAGTGATTGCTATATTATGCCCCGACGGAGTGAAGGTGCCTGTGCCATCTGCCCAATACAAAGCGATGATACTTTGTTCAGGGGAAAGATGCGTTCCAGTATTATATACTTCGTAAGCAGCATCGTAAAATTGTGTGCCGGGTGATGTAGAGAATGCAGGTGGGGGTGGCGGATCAATAGGACCAGCATCATTGGTTGATACCATAGTTCTATTCTTGCCCCAATAGGGCAACATTGCACTCAGGTATAATGGAGGCGTTGGAATCCATTTATCAATACCTACAGGCGGAATGTAATCAGGAGGAAAATTATTAAGGTATGCCTGATCACCTCCATCCGTTCGTGACCAATCAAAAATTGCATCAGCAACAGCATAGCCATAATCACGGGAACGCGAAATAATTTTTTGACTCATCTGCCCTGAATACAATTGTTCATTTACCGATTCAAGAGAATCTATCCTGTTAAGATTTGCAATGGAAGCGTTTTGAAAAAGATCTTTAATAATTCTTGCCAATGCGGCATTTGCAACAACGGTAGCATAATATGAATTGCCATATTTGCGCGGAGGCACCGAAGTTAATCCGTTTAATTGTCCAACCAATGAATGATGATTTGCCATTTGACCCAGCAATGCTTCGTAAAGCGTAATACCCGTGTATCCAAAACTTCGGGCTGCTATAGGTGGCGTATGCCCGGGTGTTTCTACAATGAGCTTCATCGTGAGGTTATACCATGTTTGCGGTATATATGAATCAAACCGGTTGGCTCCATTTTGTGCATCTGCTTCTGAAGAGTTTGATAGCGCATTTGGATTAATAACGATTTGATCTTGCTTTCTACATCCTATTCCAATAATTACCATTAACCCGGCAAGAGGAAATAGTTTTTTGAATATCTTTTTCATGATAGTTTAGTTTAAGGATAAATAGGACAAAGAATTTTTCACCAACAGTCAGTTGATGATATCAGCAGCAGTCAAACCCGGTAATTATTTTTAATGCCATGTCAAGTAACAAACGAAGAATTATTAGACACTTTTTAAACCTGTTTGCGCAATAAGTTGAATAACGAAGTAAAAATTAAGGTATCCTATGGTAGCTATTTGGTCAACTCCGCACGGGATACCTTAAATCGCAATTATCATTTGTTATTGCGCAATAAAAAGAGTTTGTCCGAACACCTGGTCATTAAAGTAGCGTGTATTGTTAATCAGCAGTTTTATCCCTTCATCAGTGTCAGGGGGAGGATGAGCGCCGGGAATAACACAATATATATATAGCGTGGCATCTGTACCAGCTTTTCCTGAAGCGGGGTAAAGATGAATATTAATCACTGCCAGACCTCCGTAGAAATTTGAAGGAAGCGGAGGAGCTGCCATTCCCCAATTAGCAAAACTGATAAGTTTCTGCGCTTTCCATGTTCCTTTATCGCTGCTGTGTAATTTTGGATTAATATGCTTGTACCATCCTTCACCGTTTATTTCCCCCGTAGCAGCGTGGAATATTCCCGAACCTGCGATAATCATTGTATCACCGGCATCTGATATTGTTTTATCAGGTCCCTCAATAGTAGGCTCTTCCCCAACTAAATACTGCCATATATGACTCGTAGCATTACCATTTTGTTGGTTAACTGCTGCATTCTGCTTCGAATTTGCTGTTACTTCTTTTTGGCAGGAAACAAGAGCAAATGCAAGGAAAACTAATATCGACAGCGCGCATAGTTTCCCCTTGTTTTGAAGAAGTGTTTTCATGTTTTGGTCTCCTTTTTATTTAACTTTTAAAGAAAAATTTTAGCTATTTAAAAACGAGATTTAGAGTAATGGATAAATTTCAGAGGAAGTGAATTTTGCAATTCTACTTATTCATGAAATCCCTTTTGAAGTAGGGATATTTCAAAAATGTTACTGTATTTTGATTTGTCCTGTTTTAACCGTTTCGGGAGGCAAATCGTAATTACCATTGCCGGGCTTGGTATCACCGGGCACTCCATCGAAAGCTCCGATCACAGTTAACTGAAGCGTTCCTGTTCCTGGTCCTCCTGGCGTTACAGTTACAGTGAATGGCACATCATTAAACATGGTACCTTCACCAAGGTTTACTTTGGCGCTGCCGCTAAATGTTGCACCATTGGCATCGCCCGAACCTGTGGTAACTTTTCCTTTTACAGACATGAGGTGAAGCCCCAATATGTCTGCATTACCCGCCATGAGACAATTAAAGTGTCCCTTTGCAGAACCATCTCCCGAAATGGAAACACTAATACCGAAATGAGAGCCATCAATATCTCCGTCACCATCGAGATCGGCGTAGAAAGTGCCTTGTCCACCTCCGCTGACAGAAACAACAGCAGATGAATTACTTAAAGAAGAGTTACTGTTTAATGTTCGGTTAGTCTGTGGTAATTGTTGTTCTTTCTTGCATGATGTAAATGCAAGAATAATAAATGAAAGTAGAATTAACTCAGTGTTTTTGAGAAGGTTTGTTTTCATATTTTGTTCCTCCTTTTTATTTTGAGTATTAGAAATAATACACAAAGGCTACGAGTAGGAGTTGAAATCACGGTGTTTTTAAAAGGAAAATTAATAGACAGCAAAAGAAGTGATGTTTCGCAGGAATTGGAAAGAAACAATTAGGTACGAGACTCTAACAAGATAAACAATTAAATCGGGAAATGCAAGCTTTTTATAAACTTTTTGGCAGAAAAAAATAGTTATTTTAAACTATTAGATACAAATAAAACAACTGCCGATAAATTTGTTTCATATAAAATTTCAGTAAAAAAGAAATGGAAAAAACAATAACACTTCAATCAACTATACTGTGTCCTGTTTGCGGTTTTCGGAAGGAAGAAATCATACCAACAGATGCTTGTGTATTTTTTTATGAACGCGAGAACTGTAAAATAAGATTAAAACCAAAAGAAGGTGACTGCTGTGTGTTTTGCAGTTACGGTACTGTAGAATGCCCTCCTAAGCAAATGGACCTCCTACACCGGCGCTAGTATCCGAAGTAGATAAGTGAGCGTAGTCGAACTATTATGTTACGAGCTGAAGTGCATGTGGCATCGGCGGTTGTGTCACTCACTTCAATTTCAGAATTTCAATAAACAAGAAGCAATTACCTCGGTCAAAAAAATAAATTTCTTATTGCTATTTATTCTCCTGGTAATCATTCCGCAACTTTTCCATACGTTATTCTGATGCCGTTACCTGCGCAGTATTGGTTAGTGTAACAGATATTTTATCCTCATCTGTTTTTTCTTTTTCTTTCTTTATCATATTACTAACACGATACACCATAAAAACGCAGATGATACTTAACCCGACGATCACATAGCCAAGTGTGTTATAATGTTCCAAAGGACTAAATTTATCTTTTTGTGTTACGATCATTCCGCCCGCTGCCGCTGCTATGCCGCCGGCAATTTGTTGCAATGAAGAGTTAATGCTCATAAACGCACCACGATCCTGCAATTGCGGAAGCGCCGTTATCATTGCAATTGCAGGAACCATTCTGCTCATAATGCCCATCATAAAAAATATATTGATCATAATAACAAATCCGAAAGGTATTACAGAAAGATTGGTATAAATTATCACCATTATCATCATCCAAAAAGATGCAATCGCAAAGATTTTAAACTTATCAACCTGGTCGCTGATTCTTCCGATCAAAGGCATTATGATCAATGAGCTTACTCCTGCCACCATAAATAACAGCGGTAACTCTTCCGCAGTTACCCCAAGATTGTTGATGGCAAAAGCACTGCCCCATGGCATCATCATGAAACCGCCGAGACTAAGCATAGCTGTCGCAAAAAAACCAATGCGGTAATTGCGTTTCGAAATAGTATGCAGCAAATGTGTTAAGGCTGTTTTATCAGATTGAACATTCAGGTGTTGGGTAATAGGCTTCATTTTAAATACGACAGCAAGCCAGGTGAGACTCGCTAAACCTGCGATCATAAAAAAAGGTGATTGCCATCCCCAGATGTTCGCGATATACAAACCGATCGGAATTCCCAGTACCTGGCTTGCGCCTAAACCCATTTGCAAAAAACCCATTACACGACCGCGCTGTTCCAAAGGAAAAAGATCGGCAACGATTGCCATTGATATGGAACCAATCACACCGCCAAATATTCCGGTGATGATTCGCGCAGCAATAAGCATGGAATATGATGTGGTAAGACCGCAAAGCAATGTGCCCGTAATAAAGCCAATATAAAAGAAGAGTAATAATTTTTTTCTGTCAAACTTATCTGCAAAGCCGGCAGTAAGTAAACCGGAAATTCCGGCGCTGAATGCATAGCTTGAAACAGCAAACCCGAATTGTGTAGTTTTTAAACTCATTGATTTCATCAGCATATCACCTAATGGCGACATCACCATAAAATCGAGCACTACCGTGAATTGCGTGAGTGCAAGCATCACGATCACCAATACCTGGTACGGTGAAAATTTTTTTATGTGCGCTTGATTATTGGTTGTCATAAACGGTTTGATTATGTTTTTGGTCTGAATAAATTATTTGGCTTGTTGACAAGGAGTGAGCGCTTTTAAAACAAGTTCGAAAGTTTCTCTCATTATTTTGTCTGATAGAATAAACTTGTTGCCTCCAATGCTTTTGCCCGTCCTGTGAAACTTTACGAGATTATAAAGCGGCGCAAATGCAATTGACCAATATACTTCAACTGAAACTTTTACCAGTTCCTTTCTTTTAATTGCATTGTTAACAAAAACTTCCATCGTCTTTTTAAATCTTTCGCTCATTATATCCATCACCTTATCCTGCAGCGCTGTATGGCGCATCTGTTCAATAAAGTGCACTTGTTCCGGGTATTTCAAACAATATTTCGCCCTGTTTATCCATTGCACTTTTAAACCTTCAGCAAAGCTCATTGAAGGATCAAATCCTTTTAAAGTGATAGCAGCCATCTTTTCGCCTGCTTCTTTACACAACTGTAGGATCAGGTCTTCCTTGTCTTTGAAATAAATGTATAAAGTGCCGGGTGAAACATTTGCCGCCTTTGCCAGCTTCTGCATACTAAAGCCTTCGATGCCATCTTTCACTATCATCTTCAGTGCTTTTTCTCTGATGGCTTTTTCTTTCTGTTCATCTCGTATTCTCATAATCGGGAAAAATATGGCTCAAAAATAAATGAATGTTCATTCATTATAAAATAACTTTTTTTAAGACAAATTTATTTATTAAGAGATTTTATACGAGTATGAAACATATGCTGGGGCAAGTATACAGTTCAGCCATTGTGGAGAGCGTACTTGTGCCCCATTCAAAAGACGTCTGTATATTGTCTGTAAATTTGAAAAAAGCATGAAATGAAAAATCTTATGGTTTCGATAGATGAAAGTGACTACAAAAAGTTTGGCTTTGAAAGCAACCATGTTCCTTTTGATGAATTCAAAGAAAAAATAAATGTTGAATATGCAAGAGAAGTGCAATGAAATTGCAAAGGAAATAGGTTTATCCGAACTCACTTTGAAAGAAATCGATGCGGAAATCAAATGCTGTAAGAAATGCAAAAAATAGTCGTTGACACAAATGTGATTGTATCCGCATTGATCGGTTCAAGTTGCCATACTTAATAATATTTGATCTTGTCTTGGCAAAAAGTTATTGTTTGCCTCCTGAACAATATATTT
>AR_comb_assmDRAFT_10028943_pt1 | contig 12162 bp, 17 predicted proteins | sample ArasoioldDNA_FD_10543 | JGI IMG/M metagenome (IMG submission 10543) | reverse complement strand
TTCCGGACGTCGACGAGCGTGACGACGTCGGCGTCGTCCACGGTTCGGCTGATGCCGGTATTGCCGATCACCGCGTAGCGCCCGTCGCTCGACACATCGACCGCGTACGGGTTGACGCCCGTCGCAATTCTCTCCTTCGTATCGGTGACGGTCGTGCCATCGATGGCGAGCACCGCGGCGCCGTTCTCGTCGCGCAGGGCGACGATCGCCGACTTGCCGTCGGGCGTGAACGATATCCCCGAAAGTCGCTTTTCGCCGATCTTGACCTGGTTGAGCAGCCGCAGGCTCTTGCCTTCGATCGCGACCACCTTGACGGTTCCATCATGTGCTGCGGCCAGCAGCAGCGTGCCGGCGCGATTGATGGACAAGCCGTTCGTGTGCGCCCCGACGTCGACCTTGGCCGTGAGCCGGGCCGGCGTCGCTTCGAGGTCGACGAGTTGCAGGAAGTTGTCGAAGAGTTCCTTCTTGCCGTCGTAGTCGTAACGAGTCGGCGCGGCGACGATGGCGAGCTTGCCATCCGCTGTGATCGCAACCGCCTGCGGCGGGCCTTGAACTGTGTGCTCGAGCCCCTCCACGGTCGCCTTCACGGCCGGCGGAAATTGCGAGGCATCGAGCACCACCAGGCTGTCCGGCGGAGCGGGCTGCGGATACGTGGCCCGACCGTCAACGCGGACGAACTTGCCGTCCTGGGCCGAGACGATCAAGTCGGCGGCTCCTGCCGCCGAGCCGATCGCGACACTACAGAACAGCGCGAAGCAGAAACCCTGAATCCGGCGCATGTCTTCCCCTTTCAGGCGATCGAGTGGCCTCGAATGGCGGCGCTCTAGATCGACCCGCCCATCCTGCCACAAACCTGCCAATGCGGCCTTGGACTGTTCGATCTCACCGCCGACGGTCCGGTGAGTGCCGTCCGGCCCTGACTAGCGATTTGAGCAAGGCGGCGATGGTCGAAGCGTGAGATCCGAATTTCACGCTACTCAAAAGGGCGAGCTTGCGAAGCCCATGTCGCTGGTTCATGGGCATCGGAGTTATGTACCTAGAGTAGTTGCCATTTGACGATCCCGGCCACTATGACGGGTACCGCGAAAATGAGCAGAAAGATGGGCAGCTCTTCGGCAATCGAATAGCCCGCTCGAGTACCCCCCAGCCACATGTTCACTGCCGCGACGACGAACCAAACGGCAACGAACACGACAGTCGCAACGCGTGCGGAGCTTGGAAACTGCCCGGCGAACAGTCGGCCGAGAAGCAGGAAACCTCCCATCAGCATCAGGCCGGCCAACAAGAACATAGCAGTGCGCATGATGCAAACCAGCTCCTGTTTTCGATGAAGGCGCCTAACGTGCGGCTAGGCGTCGATCTCGGCCCGGGTGAGCGAGTAGTGGAAGCCGTATGTGGCGCTCGTGATCGCCGTTGCTCCTCGACTCGGCAATCCGCCTGCGGCACACAATTCCCTCGCGCAGCCAGCGACGGCCTTGCCGTCGTAGCCCACGACGATGAGCGCCGAGTCAATGCCACGATCTGCGCCCCGGATGCTCTGCTCGTGCGTCATTGGTGCCGCTTCGGCTTGCTGCAGGAGATGCGCACTGCCCAGACCGGACATCCGGGAAGCCCCGGGAAGAACCTCTGTCAGCAGCCAGCGTCGCAGCTCCTGGGCACTTGCCTCCACTGGAGTAAAGCGGATGAGAGCCGCGATCTCGCCTTGTCCATAACCGAAACTGCCGAGCACCGCACAAAGACCTCGGGTCATTCCTCTGTAGTACGGCATGATCCTTGTCGTCCAGGGCGTCGGGTCGTTCAGCCTTGCCAAATAGGATTCGGACGCGAGCGTCTGCAAGCTCTCCACCTCGTAGAGCACCATATACCTCGGCGTTCCTTCCGTGGCCACCCATCTCGTGCCTCGACGGAACCCCGGGATCGACAGCCGCTCGGGAAGATGCTCATGCGTATGCCATCGGTCGTGTTCGGGGATGGCCTCGGCATCCACGTCGAACGACAGCAGCATTGCCGCCGGGCCGAGGAGGGGCATGACGGCCCGTTCAGACGGTGCGTCGCCCGCTGCGCCACTTGGTGGCATACAGCAGCACGAACATGTAGAGGCCGGTGAGCCAGAGGAGGGCGAGGGGGAGCAGCGGCGAGTAGGTGACCCAGGGTAGAGGCATCCCACCTCCCTGCGCTCGGGCGACGAAGTTGGCGATGACGGTCAACGTAAAGGCGATGGCCAGCCAGCGGTGGATCTGCCGACCCCACATTTTCCAGTTCATCGAGTCTCTCCTGTGAAGACAGCTCAGCGGCGTGCCTCGATCATCTTCCATCCGTTCCCCGAGGGGTCGCGGAAGCCGGCGTCCACGGTGCCGAAACGGGCGACTGGTTCCTGCGTGAACTCCACTCCGTGGGCGCGCATCCGATCGTAGGCGGCGCGGCAGTCGTTGACGATGAGCACAAGCGGGGGCATCGCACCCTTGGCCACGATCGCGTTCAGCGTCTGCGCCGTCGCCGCGTCGAGCACCGGCGGCCCCGGCTTGAACAGGCCGAGCTGGAACGACGGCTGGTCCGGATGCTGCACGGTGAGCCAGCGATAGTCACCGTTCCTCACGTCCGTGTGGACGCGGAACCCGATCTTCTCGACGTAGAACGCGAGTGCTTCGTCCTGATCTCGGACGTCCAGGCCGACCACTTCGACACCCTGGTTCATTTGGGACCTCCGTTTGTTCGGGCCCCTTTATACCGCCCGCCACGCGGCGTCGCTTCTCCGAAACTGCGATGGTGAGGTCGGGGCGGTGCGCCGCGCTGAGGAGGCAGGCGGGCACGCGGCCGAGCTCATGCGCCGCGGCTCGTGCGCGCGCCCGGATCGCGCCGGGACTCTCGCCAGTGACGTCGTGGAACGTGCGCCCGAACGTGCCCAGGCTTCCCCAGCCCGTATGGAACGCGATCTCCGTGATGGACAGGTCGGTGTCGCGGAGCAATGCGGTCGCCCGCTCGACGCGCCGGGTGAGCAGGTACCGGTGCGGCGGAACGCCGAAAGCCTGCTTGAAGGATCGCGCGAAATGGGCCTCGGAGACGCCGCTCACGCTCGCGAGGCGCCGGACGGGCCACTCTTCGTGCGAGGCGCCGTCCATCCGGTCCTTTGCGCGCAGCAGTCGGCGCAACAGCTTGGGATCCTGGCTCGTATGACCTCCGATATCAAGGGCCCGTGTCTTGCGGCGGATTCGGTGTCACGCGACTTGCTCATTCGCTTATCGTCTTGCACGCGTCGAAGCCGCTTCTTGCATTGACGCGGCCCTTCGCGCGCAGGATCATGTCTCCGGTCGCTGCAAATGAGGCCATCGCTCGGGAGAGAGAAATGATCAAAGTGAGTGTGATGTACCCGAATACGCCGGGGGCACGGTTCAACCACGACTACTACCGCGACACGCACATGCCACTTGTCAAAGCGCGAATGGGTGACAGGTGCAAGTACTACACGATCGACAAGGGTCTTGCCGGCGGGGCTCCAGGCGCACCGGCCACCTATGTTGGCATGTGTCACATCTTCTGTGAATCGGTCGGAGACTTCGAAACGGGATTCTCGCCTCACGCGGAGGAGATCCTCGGCGATATTCCAAACTATACCGACCTTTCGCCCGTCATCCAGATCAGCGAAGTGGTGGTCGGGTGATCGCAATCCGGCAGTAATCGGCCGACTCTTCGCACCCGCCAAGCAGCGTTGCCGATGCGAGTAACGCAAGTGGCATGCGCATGCAGCTTGCCTAGGCCTCGTGGTCGTCGACAGCCTTACTGGGGACAGCGACGCTGCTTTGCCGAAAGCGAGGCAGCGAATCCTTGATCTCGAACCAAGGAAGTTGGTCCTGCGTCCATACGTGATCGTCGGGGCGTACACGTTGTGGCTCATCGAGACTGCCCAATGCCACTTGCACCCGGTTTCCGAGCACTTCTTCGTGCATGGTGAGCGTGCTGCCGCACGTCATGCAAAAGCCGCGCTCGGCATATTTCGATGACCGATATCGTTTCGGTTGACCTCTGACCCACTTGAAGGACTCGACCGGGAAGTGGACAAAAGCCAGCGCCGGTGCCCCGGAGTGTTTGCGACACATCGAGCAGTGACAAATGACGACACGAAGAGGCGCTGCAGTGGCGAGATAGCGTACCGCGCCACAGAGACAACCGCCTTCAAATGTGACGATATCGACCACCGTTGCCTCCGGGGTCAGGCGCCTTCGTGTGGCTGACTCTGACTTCCCTCCGAAAAGTGCGGAATTGTTGAGTCTGACGCCGCCCACGAAACCCTCTGCGAATGCCAGATCTCTCGGCTGGGCGGGAAGCGCTGCGGTTCGTCGAGTGTCGCCGTCGTGAGTTCGATCGTGTTCGGGTCGTCCGCGTGTTGATAGGCGAGGGGTGTGCCGCACCTGGCGCAGAAGCTCCTGACGACCGGGGCCGACGACCGGAACTCGGCGAGCCGTCCACTCAACAGCGTGTACTGGCTGACGGCCACCACGAACCAGCCCACTGACGGTGCACCGCTTGCGAGCCGACAAGCTCGACAGAAACAGACGCTGCTCGAGCGCGGGACGCCGGTGATTCGATAGCGAACCGTGCCACAGAGACACCCGCCTTCGCAAACGACGGTTTGCATAACTGTAGACTCAAAGGCACCTAACTGTCGGAGCCGGCATTCTGGGGGTCCTAAGCTCCTCGATGACCTGAAGCCGCGAAACGACAAGCTCGTCGAGGGTGCGATCCCTGGGCATCAGCAGTCCTGCGCCGCAATGCGGCGGCAATGGTCCAGCGCGGCGCCGATCAGATTGTGGCTGGCCTCTGCGGTCCGGAACGCCGAGTGAGCAGACAGCGTCACATTGGAGAGAGACGTTAGCACGTGTCCGGCCGGCAGCGGCTCGACCGTGTAGACATCCAGGCCGGCGTGGCGCAGATGACCCGAACGCAAGGCGTCGACCATCGCGTTCTCGTCCACGAGCGCGCCGCGCGCAGTGTTGATCAGGATCGCGCCCGGCCGCATGGCCGCGATGCGCTCGCGAGAGAGGAAGTTCTTGGTATCTTCGTTCAACAGCAGGTGTATCGACAGCACGTCACTCTCTGCGAGTAGCCGGCCGAGCTCGATGAACTGCACACCCGGAAAGGTCTTCGGGCTGCGATTCCAGGCCAGCACTTTCATGCCCATGCCTAAGGTGAGTCGAGCGACCTCCGCTGCTATCCCGCCGAAGCCGAGCAACCCAATGGTGCGACCGGTTAGCTGAAGCGAGTCGGAGCGCACCCAGCCCCCGGCGCGTATTTCGCGGTCCATCCTCGCGAATCCACGCGCGGCAGTCCACATCAGCGCCACCGCACATTCGGCGACCGCGGTGTCGCCATAGCCTTTGATCGTATGCACCGCGATGCCGAGCTCGCCCAGTTGTTCGGGATTCATGTAGCTGCGCGCACCGGTGCCAAGGAAGACGACGTGCTTCAGGCCCGTGCATTGGCGCGCGATCGGAGTAGGGAACTGCGTATGGTCGATGACGGCGATCTCGGCACCCGCAAGCGTCAGGGGGATCGCCTCACTGCGAATGTCGGGTTGCCGGTTGATCGTGAACGGCACATCGATTGTCCCGAGCAGCTTCTGGGCTACGTCGCCAAGTGCCGGGTTGGCATCCACGAACACCGCGCGAAGTGTCGAGCGCCGAGTCAAGAGGGGTTTGGGGCGTGGTGACCGAACAGGCTAGGCATGACCCTGCAGCACGTAGCTCACGCCAACAGCACACACATAGAGCCCGACTCCGAAAACGGTGTGCGCCATAAGGCTTCGCAGCCTCGCCTGCATGGGCCGAGGCGATTTTGCCGCAGCAATGCCGAGTCCGAACGAAGGCTGCATGATGAAGTAGGGCACCAGCACGCTACCAATGCCAAAGAGCAAGGCTGGCAACAACGTGGGTCGCGCAAGCCAGCTACCCGAGACCAAGGCGACGAGGACGAGCGCGTATGCGGTACCAATGACGTAGTGGGCTATCCAACCCACCGCGCACTCGGAACGCTTCTGCGCAGCGGTGGCGATGCTGGGGTGCACGAACGTGCCTTCCGGCATGTGGCGAAGCCAGCGCCCGACGTGACAATAGTTGGCCAGCGGAACGCTGAACGCGCGATTCAGCAGCAGAGCCCAAACGTCCATGAACAGAGTGGCCCCAAGGCCAACGGCCACTGCGCCCAAGAAGTCGATGACTTCAGTCCTCACATTCTAGCGGCGGTTGAACTTGTTCGCGCCAGCATTGGCGCGGTCGAGATCAGCGGCAACCTGACCGCGCGCCCGTTCATACACGATTTCGCGCCCCATCGCATTGCCAACATAGGCCATCGCGTTCCGGGTGGGCGTCAGTCGACATCTGACGCTGTGCACGCCTTCGCCTAACACGATCTCGATCACATCGACGCGCTTGCTCAGGACGACAACGTCCAGGGTCTGCCCGGTTGTGGTTACCCGGACCGAAATTTTCTCGTCGTTCATGCAATGGCCTCGCGGTGTGATGGGATCTGTCGGTGCGCGTGATTTTACGCCGAGCCGGTTGCGCGGTTGCTCATTGCGCTCGGCAGACACCTCTGACCAGCCGGACTTGGCCTTCCTCGAGACTGCGTCGCGCGTTCTCGACCTTTTGTGCGAGATTGTCGACGAACACTGCCAACCCCAGTTGTCCCGGTACCGCGGGCGTCGCGTTCGCGACGGTCCTGCTCAAATGGACATCGCTGGTATCCTCAATGAGTTCAGTGACAAATCCACTCTCGCCTAGAATCGATCGCATCTCTTCCGCGGAGATAAGAAAGCTATCGTTTGGGTCGGTGGCCCATGGAAGAGGAAAGTAGGACGGCGCCCCCTTTCCGGTGGCCATCTCCTGGAAGGCGTATCGGCCACCCGGTTTGAGGACCCGATAGATCTCGCCATAGAGCGTACGCTTATCCGCGATGTTCATGCCGACGTTTTGCATCCAGGCGACCTCGAACGAAGCATCGGGAAAGGGCAGGTCGAGAGCGCTGCCCTCATGCACGTCGACGCGGTCGTCAAGACCGGTGAGGCGATTCAGCAGTGCTGCGCCGACGCAGTAATCCGGCGACATTTCGAGGCAGTCGACGCGGCAACCGAGCGCCGAAGCGAGCAGTCGGGCGGGACCGCCGAGTCCGGCTCCAATGTCGAGAACGCGATCTTCGGCCCGAATCTGCGCCAGCTCCAGCAACTCGCGTGAAGCGCGAAGTCCGCCCGTGTGGAAATGATCGAGCGCTCCCAGCGCCTCGGGCGACACGCGTTGCTCGGGGTTCAGCCCGGCAGCGCGGACTGCCGCCAGAATTCGTGCCTCGATGTCGCGGGCCGAATAGTGCGCTTCCAGACCAGACATAAACATCCCCCGGTGACTATCTTACTCGGCGCTCGGCTCCCACTCGTCGAATGAGGGCACCTCGCTTCCGTAGGCAAGCCAGGGCACTTCACTCGACACCCAGATATGCGCCCGTGGCGCTTGTTTTGGATCGTCGTCGAGCGTGGCGACGCGAAGGGCGATGGTTTCGCTGCCGCTTCGGTGCGCGATGAGTGGGCTTCTGCAGTTACCGCAGAAATAGCGGCGCTTGCCGGGAGAAGATTCGTACGAGTTGAGGAGATCTTCGCCTTGCAGCCACTTGAACTCCGACCGTTTCACCGATGCTGAAGTATCGAAGGCCGCCGCATGGGCTTTGCGGCACGTGTTGCATGAGCAATGCCTGGGCGCCGAGCTGAGGCGCTCCACGTTGTAGACGATGCGACCGCAAAGGCAGCTACCGCGCATGGATCGCCTCCTGCTCATTGTAGGACAAATCCCCGGCGGTTCGAGCGCACTGCCTGATATACCACTGCAGCTCGCCATCGCTAGACTCTAATGTCGGCGGCAGTTCCCGAGCCGGGCGTTATGGCCCTTTCACGCTATCCAAGGTATGCATTGATCGCCGCCGGTTTGGTCGCGGCGCTGGCACTCGCCATCGCATTGTTCCCTTGGCACGTCCTGCGTGGGCCGCTCGCGAGCTATGCGAGCTATCGGCTGCACCGCGACGTCACGATCGGCGATCTTGACGTCGCCCTCGGCCGGATCACTCGCGTACAGCTTGACGACGTGGCGATCGGAAACGCCCCTTGGTCCTCCGACCCGCGCATGGCGCAGGCGTCGCGCATGGTGCTGTTCTTCAGCGTCGGGGCGCTATTGAAGGCGGAGCCCGACTACATGCAACTCGCCGAGCCTGACGTGTTGCTCGAAAGGAACGCCGAAGGCGCTGCCAACTGGCGTTTCGATGTCGACGGCACTCCCCTGTGGCCGGCGGTCACCGCGATCGACGTCGACCGCGGCATCATCCGCTATCGCGATCCCGCGCTTCGCGCCGACCTCCGCGTGAGTCTGCAAACGCAGGCAACCGAAGGCGAGCCGTCCTCGCTGCGCTTTAGCGGTCGCGGCAAGTTGCGCGGCGAGGCCGTGGAGCTGGAAGGACGAAGCCAGGGCCTGGTTGCGCTGCGGCGCGACGGCGATCCGTACCTCCTGGCCATCGACGCGCGTTCGGGCCGGACGGCGGTCAAGTTCGACGGTACGATCGTTCCGGGTGATCCTGAGAACGTGCGAGGGACGCTGCAGCTGCGAGGTCCCGATCTGTCGCTGCTCTATCCGATCGTACCCGCGCCGCTGCCCTGGACGCCCGCGTACAGCCTCACGGGCGAGCTCGCGCACGCCAAGGGTGCGTGGACGTTTCGGCGTTTCAAGGGGGTCGTCGGCGATAGCGATCTTTCGGGCGACGTCGAGATCAACGTGTCGACCCCGCGCGCCAAGACGACCGCCGATCTCGCGTCGGCGCGATTCAACTACAAGGATCTCGGTGGCTTCGTCGGGCTGCCTCCGGGCGAGCCGCTCTCGCATCCGCAGACGGCCGAGCAGCAGCAGGAGGCACGGCGGCGCGCCGTCTCGTCACGCGTCCTGCCGCAAAAGCCGTTCGACATAGCGAAGCTTCGCGAGTATGACGCCGACGTGAGGTTTCACGGCACCAGCGTCAAGTGGGGCGACGTGCCCATGGACAACCTCGTCGCGAATCTCACGCTTCAGGACGGCGTGCTGCACTTCGATCCTCTCGACTTTGGTATCGCCGATGGGCACGTCGTCAGCAACGTCGTGATGGACGTCAATCACCGACCCACACAAGCGCAGGGCCAGGTCCAGGCGCGTAACGTCGAGCTCAAGCGGATCTTTCCCAGACTGGGAGCGCCGCAGGGCTCCGCCGGGCGCATCGGTGGACGCGCGCGTTTCCGAACCGAGGGCGACAGTGTTGCTCAACTGTTCGCAGCCATGGACGGCGAGGCCGCGGTGTCCATGCGAGGCGGCGAGACCAGCACGCTCGCGCTCGTCATGACGAATCTCGACATCGCCCGCGCCGCCACGCTGCTGCTCAAGGGCGACGAGACTGCCGAAATAAGCTGCGCTGTCGCAGCGTTGCACGCGAACGCGGGCGTCGTGCAGCCCGATCTGCTCGTAATCGATTCAACGGCGGAGGTGATTACCGGCGAGGGGACGGTCAACTTCCGGGAAGAGCGCTACGACCTGCGGCTCAAAGGCGATTCAAAGCGAGCGAGCCTGCTGGCGCTCCGTGGCCCGATCGTCATCGGCGGCACCTTCAAGACACCCACCGTCGGGCCCGCGCTCGGTCCGCTCGCGGCGCGCGTGGGCGCGTCCGTGGGCTTGGGTGCGCTGGCACCGCCCTTGGCGATCCTGCCTCTTATCGATCTTGGCGACGCCGCCGATGTCGACTGCAGAGCGGTAGATGAGGAAGCTCGTGTTCGGACCGGCACCACCGAGCGCATCGTCCGCGGACCGGCAGCCCCATCGGGCGCCAAATCCACACGCAAAAAGCCGAGTTGAGAAGAGGCCACCCTCTATTTAGCGCGCGGGTCAAGCCGCAGAAACCCGACGAAGGCGCCCAGAGATGCCAGGAGGCAAACGACGACCCCGAAGTGACAGAGGTGATAAGTCGCGCCTCCCAGTCCTCCAAAGAGTGACCAGACGAGTATCGCCGCGGTCAGAAACATCGTCACCGACCCAACGACCCAGAGTGTCCCGCTGCCTTGCCCGACTGCTCCAGGAGCATATGTCGTCGAAGGAAGTGCACGGCGCTTGTGACTTGAAACAAGGCCAGAAGCGCAACTGCCACGGACCATGATGTGGCGCCAAAATCTCGTGCGAGGGACGGCAGCAGCGAAAAACCGAGCGCGCCCAGACTGTATTGCACGAGCATCCAGAAGCCGAGTCGGAATCGCGGCGCCCACTCATACAGATGCCCGCCCCTCAGCGCTGCGAGGATGCTGGTGAGCGGCGCGAGCATTATGGCGACAACGGCGATGGTTTCAAGCTCGATGAAATGGTCCACGTGCCTCCCAGCATTTTTGTAATGGAACATCCGCAACATACAGTGCGAAGGCTCACAGCGTCATCTCGCTGACTATTGGCAGTCCGATCATGCGATGAGTTACTTGTCGACGTTGAACCACACTCCCCAGCTCAAGATTCCGAACAAGCCAACAACAGAGGACAGCACGACCCAAACAGGATCGCGGAAGACCAGAAACGCGATGCCCAGACCCATTGCAGCCACAGTCGGCAACCAGGCGAAGTACGACAGACCCACCATCTCGAGCAAGTCACAAATACGCTCAACGCGTCTTCGCCTGCGACTTCGCTCGTCGCGCGATTCGACCTGTTACCTTTGGTGTCGGCCATTGGAAAAAGCTGCAGCGAGTGCTTGGATATTTCGAGGCCCAACTAAAAGCAGGGAACCTGAGTGATGGGCATCGCAAAATCAATGGAGCCAATCCGAAGCTAAGGTCCTGGTAGCCCCGGTAGTGTGCCTCCGCCGGTCGTAGAGAGGCAATGCGGGCGGACGGTGGGTGGCGTACCCGGGCCAAGGCGCATGCCCTCAGCCTGCCTTCATCTCATCGGTCGGCTGCACTATTACCGAACCGGGCATATCCTTCCTCCCGCCGACGACTCTACGGGGCCCAATTGCAACCACTGACAATGCTCGTCGAAACCGGACGCGGCAGGCGGCTGCCGCTGCCCGCCCGGCTCGGGCGACTGTACGGCGACCTGCGCTTGCCCCCGGCGACTCAGCCTTGGGTCTTCAGCAACTTCGTCACCACCCTGGATGGCGTCGTTTCGCTCAACATCAAGGGACACGCCAGCGGCGGGGACATCAGCGGATTCAACGCGCAGGACCGCATGGTCATGGGCCTGTTGCGTGCCGTAGCGGACGCCATCGTCATCGGATCGGGGACGTTGCGCGCCGACCGTCGACAGGTCTGGACGGCGGCCGCCATTTTTCCCGCCTTGTCCGGCGAATATGCGCGCTTGCGCGCCGGGCTGGGGAGGCCCGCCGTACCTCTCAACATGGTCGTGAGCGGCAGTGGTGACCTCGATCTGCGCCTTCCGATATTCGCGTCCGGCAAGGTACCTGTCTTGATCTGCACAACGGCAACCGGCGCAAAGCATCTGCGACGACAACGGATGTCCTCGGCGGTCGAGATCCGCACGATTCGTAGCGGAACCGGTGCGATACCCGCACGCGCCATCCTCGCCGCTGCCTGCAGTGCAAGCGGTGGCCAACGCATTCTGGTCGAGGGGGGTCCTCGATTGCTGGGCGACTTTTACGCAGAAGGTCTGGTAGACACCCAGTTCCTGACGCTCGCGCCGCAAATCGCCGGTCGCGAGACCGGAGACCAACGCCTAAGTCTCGTGATGGGCCAACTGTTCGCTCCCGAGGACAGCTTGTGGGGGCGCCTTGTCGACGCGCGGCGCGGCAGGAGTCATCTGTTTCTGCGCTATTCGTTCGCCCGGTCGCCGCCGCGCGGATCTCGAGCGCACACTCCGCGCACGGACTAAGCCGGGTGGGGCGCCATGCCTTCCGGCCCTGCCCGCGAGGGCGTCAGCCAACTGAACCTCGAGCAAATTCAGCTGCAGCTGATTGCGTCCGACCCGTCCCTTCTCCACGAGCGCCCGGCGCATCAGCTCTTCTCTGTTGGTGCCCTGATTCGCCGAGAGCCCCGCGCCGCGGCGGAACAAGTAGAGGAAGACGTAGCCTTGCCAAGGCGGGGCCAAGGGTGGCGGGTCTGCTCGGATCGGAGGCCGGCCC
>AR_comb_assmDRAFT_10157089_pt1 | contig 12163 bp, 9 predicted proteins | sample ArasoioldDNA_FD_10543 | JGI IMG/M metagenome (IMG submission 10543) | reverse complement strand
GCCGACGACGCCGACGACCCCCACGACGCCCGGTACTCCGACGACGCCGACGACCCCCACCACGCCGACCTCCACGTCGTCGACGGGTGCTGGCACGCCGGTGCAGAACGGTACGGTCATTACCTTTACGACGACGCTCGGGCGAATTGAGCCGACGGAGGCGCGGACCCAGAACGGTCAGGTGCGCGTCCGCTTCATCTCGAGCGGCCAGAGTGGCACGGCCACGATTACGGCGTTCTCGGGCGGCGCGTCAGGAAAGCTCGAGAACCTGCGGGTCGGGACGGCTGCCGTCGAGCGCGTACTGCTGACCGCGACACCGCAGGTCCTTCCGCCGGGAGGCGGGACCACCGAGATCGCAGCACGGGCCGAAGACGCAAGCGGCGCTGGCCTTCCGGGTGTCCCGGTCACGTTTACGGCGGATCAGGGGCAGTTGGGTGCCGGAACAGCCACCACCGATTCGAACGGCGTGGCCAGAACGACGCTGACGGCGACTCGCAACGCGGTCGTGACTGCCAACGTGGCTGGCAAGACAGCGACGGTGAACGTCAACCTCAATCCGAGAACTGGCGTGACGATTGCGGGCCCGACCACTTCCGTCGCCGCCGGCACGCCGGTCACGTTCACGGTCGGCGTGGGGACCACAGCCAACATTCGGGATGTGTCGATCGACTACGGCGACGGCAGCCGAAGCTCGCTTGGCGCGATCAGCGCGTCAACGCCGGTGCAGCACACCTACACCGAGGAGGGAACGTATCGCGTCGGCGCCACGGCGACCGAAGCCAGCGGCTTCCAGGAGACGGTTGCGACCTTTGTCACGATCCTGCCGCAGCAGCCGCCGGCGGTGACGATCCAGGCATCGAGCGCGAATCCCGCCTTGAACCAGGTCGTCATCTTTACAGCGGTCGTGACCGGAGCGACGTCAACCATCCTCAGGTACGAGTGGAACTTCGGTGATGGCGCGACACCGGCGACCTCCACGTCGACGGGCAATCGTGCGACGGCGAGCTACCGGACGCTGGGCACGAAGATCATCACCGTGCGCGTGATCCAGGCGTCGGGACCGGAAGGGGAGGGTCAGACGGCGATAACCGTCGGCACCTCGACCGTCGCAAAGTAGGCGAGGACGAAGAGACTGCAGGGCCAGAGTCTGGACATCCAGGCTCTGGCCTTTCGTTTGTGTGCGGTCTACTTCGCTAGTCGCCGGCCAGCGCTTCAGTCGGTGAGATGCACGCCGCTCGGTGCGAAGGAATCAGGCAGGCGCAGAAGCACAGACCGGTGAGAAGCACGGTGGCCGCAACCAATGTTGGGACATGGATTGCGGACACTCGGAAGAGCATGGTACGACGAAGCCATGCCGCAGGCGCTGGGCGGCACGCGAAGCAGTCCCGCCTCGTGAGGCAAGCGGCGGCGAACTCGCCGCCTGTTGCCGCACGGCATGAAGCGCGATCGGCGTGGCGAGAACGAGCGCAACCGCAAGCGCAGCAGCAAACGCGACAGCCGCCACACGACTGTCGAAGGAAATCTGCGCGCCGAGCGGCAGTTGATCCACGCCCAGGACTGGCAGCTGGCGAGCACCAGCAGCCCCGAGGGCGAGCCCCAGCGCCGCTCCAGCGAACGTCAGCATCGCAACCTCGATCAGTAGTTCGATAGCCAATCGGCGACGACTGGCCCCGAGCGCCTGACGGACCGCGAGCTCTCTCGACCGTACGCTGACGCTGACGAGCAGCAGATTCGCCAGGTTGACGACGCCGATGAGGAGCAGAAGTATTGCGCCCGCCTGCACGAGCACGAGTACAGGCTGGATCGATGCTACGTGGTCGGTCTGCAGGGGCACAACTGGCGTGTGGAATCCGGCCTCCGCCATCATTGCCGCTTGAGGGTGGCCGACTTCCATCGCCGCGTTGTGGGCGTCGATCTGAGCCTGGGCCTCCGCGATAGTCGCACCTGGTTGCAGCCGCGCGTTCATCTGCTGGCGCCAATACGCGTCGGTGACGATCGCGGCCCGAGACGCCTGCGAGGACATCTCGCTCTCCTCGAAGGCTCGCCCCATGGCGAGTGGAACACCAAGCGTTGCGGAGAACTCGGCGGTGACCAGCGCGATCGGCTGGCGTTCCGTAGCTCCGACGTCGCCAACGATGGCAGTACTCTCCCGGATCACCGCCAGCGAAGAGAAAGCGCCGAGGCGGCCGCGACGCTCGTAATAGTTCGTGACCGACGTCCCATCGTCCGGCACGCCCGCCCGTGGATACGAGTTGAAGACGCGGACGAGGCGATCAGCATGAGGGAATGGCAGCGGCCGCAGAAGGATCCCATCGATCACAGCGAAGATCGTCAGGTTGGCCCCGAGTGTGAGCGCGAGTGTTGCGCAGGCGGTCAGGGCGAAGGCTGGCGATTGTCGGAGGCGCCGCGCGGCGTACCGAATATTGCGACGGAGCTCGTCGAATAACCACAGGCCCCGTGCCTGCCGGCAATCATCCTTGACGCTCTCGAGATTTCCAAACGCGAGGCGCGCCTGACGCGCAGCTTCGCCTGGCGGGACGCCGCTCCGGATGAGGTCTGCGACGTGGAACTCGAGGTGACTGCGCATTTCCTCGCGCATGACCGCTTCGAAGCGGCGGCGGCGAAAAAGCGCGGCGATTATCGATCGAAGCCGGTTGAACACGTCCGCTCTCCTGATGCTCTCCTGGGACAGCTGGGAAGCTCGAGCGAGCTTGGTTCTGGCTCTCCTAGTCTGTCAAGGAGACGGTGGGGATGGTGTTTTCGTTCCGTCCGTCAGCAGGCGGACGCATCGATCTCGGCGGCGATGGCGTCATGGAGCTGCGGTCGTACGTGACGAATGGCCTGGTTCTCTCGCGTCGGATGGACGCGGTTGGTGAGGAAGACGACGTAGAAGTCGCGTTCCCAGTCGATCCAGAGCGATGTTCCGGTGAAGCCCGTGTGGCCTATCGAGGTGGGCGAGAGGTGAGCGCCGGAGGACGACGTCGGCAGCATGGTGTCCCAGCCGAGCGCGCGAGAGCTACCCGGAACGTCGGTCCGGGCGATGAACGCACGCATGGTTTCAGGCAGGCAAAGCAACCGCTCGCCTGCGAGTGTCCGGAGGACGCCTCGCGCAAACGCGCCGACGGCGGCGGCCGTACCGAAAAGCCCGGCGTGACCGGCGGTGCCGCCGAGCGCCCATGTGTTTTCGTCGTGCACTTCGCCCGCCAGCAGGCGACCTCGCCACGGATCCACTTCCGTCGGCGCGGTTCGTAACCGCCAACTGCGCGGCGGATTGAAGCGCAGCGGCTCGGCAGTGAAGAACGAGGACAGTCGCTGGAACTGCGTCGCCAGGCGTCGCGATGGGTCTGTGGCTCCTGGAGCACCACGAAACGCCGGACCGGCTGGCTGTGCATCCTCGAGGATGAACCCGAGGAGCATGAATCCGAGATCGCTGTAGATCGATTGCGATCGCGGCGCGTATTCGAGCGGCATCGTGCAGATCGCTCGCTCGAACTCGAAGCGCCCGGAATAGTCGCGAAAGAAGGGCAGATAGGCCGTGAGGCCGGAAGAGTGCGCCAGCAAATCGCGAATCGTCACGCTCTCCCGATCCGTTCCCCTCCACTCGCGAAGCCGGCTCGACACGAACTCGTCCAGGCCGAGCCTCCCGTCGTCGACCGCCCGCATTATCAGCGTTGTCGTGGCGATGACTTTGGTGAGGGATGCGAGATCGAAAATCGTGTCCCTGTCGACCGCCGCCGCGTCGGCGTCGTAGGTCAGGCGGCCTGTCGCGTCGCGCCAGACTGCAGCCTCGGCGCGTCCGACTTCGATAGCAGCGGCGGGGAACGCACCGGCGGCGATCGCCGAGCGCACCAGCGCCGCAGCGGCCGCGAACCGTTCAGCCATGACCGCCGCTGGCCGCGGCGCCGACTGGCACCTCAGCGGTCGTCGACTCTGACTCGGGAAGGACGAACGATGCTGCGAGGGCGGCGGCGAATGTCACCGACGAGCCGATGAACGCCCACCACGTCCAGGCGGCGGCCGCGGTCCACCACACCCACGCCAGTACGACTACGCCTGTAGCCATGCCGGCAATCATGGCCCGCGAGCGCACGCGGGTCGTCAACACTCCGACGAGAAATGCACCGAGCACTGGGCCAGCCGCCAGCGACAAGACCGCCAGCCCGGTGTCGAGCACCGAGCGAATCCACTGCGCGCCAAGCGCCACCGCGATTTGCGCCACTCCCCAGAAGATCGTCGCGCCCTTCGACACTCGCATGAGCGTTGCCTGATCGGCATTGGGCCGCACGTACTTCAGGTAAAAATCGTTGACCGTCGTCGCGGCGAGGGCGTTGATCGACGGCGACAACGCCGCCGCGACAATTGCCGCGACGATGAACCCAGCGGCGCCATGCGAGAGAGACGTGACGACAAAGAGCGGGAGCACCTCGTCGTTGGTCGCGAGCGGCCGCGGCAGCGGCGCCTGTTGGTAGAACGTGTAAAGCGCGATGCCGATCACAAGGAACAGGGCGAACTGCGCGAAGACGATAATCCCGCTCAGCACCAGGCCGGATGCCGCGCTCTTTGCCGATTTTGCCGACAGCAGCCGCTGGACGAGAAATTGATCCGTGCCGTGCGTGGCGAGCGTCAACGCGACGCCGCCAAGGAGTCCCGACCAGAGCGTATAGACACGCGAAGGATCGAACGTGAAGTCCAGGACGCGAAACTTACCCGCGGCCTGTCCGGCAGAGACGATCGCGCTCCAACCGCCGTCGATCTGCTGTAGCAATGCGAAAAACACGACCATCGCGCCCGCGACGTAGATGAACATCTGCACGACATCGGTCCAGATGACAGCGGATACGCCGCCGCGCGTCGTATAGACGATCATCGCCGTGCCGATGATCAGGATCGCGAGCGTCACCGGCACTTGCGTGACGACCGTGATCACGAGCGCCGTGGCGAAGAGGCGCACGCCGTCCGCGAGCGTCCGCGTGACGACGAAGATGACGGCAGCGATGTTCTTGACGTTCGGACCGAAACGTCTCTGCAGCAACTCGTAGGACGTGAACAAATCGCCGCGGAAATAGGCCGGAATGAACAGCACGCTGACGAGGAGCCGGCCGAGGATGTATCCCATCGCCAGCTGCAGGAACGTCATGTTCCCAGCGAATGCTTGCGCCGGGACGCCAATGAAGCTCAGCGTGCTCGTCTCGGTCGCGACGATCGTAAAGCAGATGGCCCACCACGGGACCGACCGGTCGTTGAGGAAGTAGTCTCGAGTGGTTTTCTGGAACCGCGCGAACCAGGAACCGAACGCGGTGATGGCGACGAGATACCCGGCGATGACCGTGTAGTCGAGCCAGGTCAGGGTCATGGACCGGCGGCCGGCCTCACCGCGTGCCGGTGGAGGCGGCGGCTGGTTTGGCGAATGCCGAGCGCCCAACAACCGCGATGTAGTCGGGCGGCGACTGGCGCGGATCGATCAGGCTGTCGTACGAGAAGAGGACGACGCCAGCGGCGCCGAGCCGGCGAGCGGTCTCGATGTTCTCGATTGTCTGTGCCGGGGTCAAACGGTAGGCGCCGATGCCGGCCCACACGGCACGCCCACCCTTGACGTCGCGAGCGGCGGCAATCTGCTCGGCGAACTTTGCCGGCTCTGGCGTGTAGGCCATGGGGGCGACAGCGTCGACGAGCCCAGCCTGGAGCCAGCCGGCCCAATCCTGCAGCCGGTGATCCCTGGCTTCCTGGATGTCTGGCGCGGTTGCGACGGATACCAGCATGTTCGGCCGCGCCGATTTCACCGTCGCCCGCAAGCGGGTGATGAGTGCCGTCATCCGCGCGATTCGAAAGGCCTTCCACGCGTCAGCAAACGCATCCGGGTAGGCGAGCGCATCATCTTCTTCGTGGCCGTCCATTTCGCGCCGCACTGCGGCTGTCAGCTGCGGGCGGAGCGCGTCCCGGAACGCGCGGATGGAGGCGCGGCTATAGTCAAACCGCTCGCTCGGGTAACGCGCGTAGTCGAAGTGCACGCCGTCCACGTCGTAACGGGCGACAAGATCGCGCACGACGTTGTTGACGTGATCAGCGGCAGCAGGCAGGATGGGAGAGGCATACAGCCCTTCGATGGCCGCCGCGTTGGCTGGCCCCGAAGTCTGTGCGCGCGTCCATCGCGCGATCTTGCCGACGTAGGCGGGACTGTCTTCGGGAACCTTCGACAGCTCCTGCACGAGATCCCGAGGCACCATCAGCCACTCGGGATGACGATGGATCAGGTGCGTCGTCGCGATCGGCAGATCAGTCGCGCTCGATACCAGGTTGACGTTCACCCAGGCGTGCACCCGCAATCCGGACTCGTGCGCGCGGGCGAGCACGGTTGCAAGCGGATCGAAACTCGCTGGCTGCCGTTGAAGATCGGCGGCGCGCGGTTCGAGCGTGCTCTTGAAGTACGCATCGCCACGTCCGCGGACCTGCACGAGCAGTGTGTTGAATCCGTGGTCGCGTGCCGTGCGCACGAGCGTCGCGATTGAATCAGGGGTGCCGAGCGACGTGCGAAGCACCCACATCGCGCGAATCTCGCCGGCTGTGGTCTCGGGAGCGGCCTGCGGACGAAGGGGAAGAACCAGCGGGAGCGTCAGCAACGCAACCACCGTGAACCCACGGCGAAGCGTGGCAGCGACTCCAGGAAGACGCATAAACTGTTTGAATCTAACAGCTTGGAAGATAGAGTGTCAACGGTAATCAACGCAGTGAACGCCGCGGAAGCGGTACTGGTAAGCTGACCGATCGACATGATTCACGTTCTCGGTATCGATGCGGGCGGCACAAAGACCGTGTGTCACCTCGCAGACGAGCACGGCACGCTCGTCGCCGAAGCACGCGCCGGCGGCGCGAATCTTCAGGCATCAGGAGAGCTCCAGGTCGAGAAGGTCCTGCACGACGTGATGGCCGAAGCGATCGGTCATCGCGGCATCGTTCCATCCGCGATCTGTTTGGGGATCGCCGGCGTGGACCGTCCGGAAGATTCGATGATCGTTGCCGGCATCATGCGGCGCATCGGGTCGCACGCGCGAACGCTCGTCGTCAACGACGCTTTGGTGGCGCTCGAAGCGGGCGCGCCGGGGGCTCCGGGGGTCGTGATCATCTCGGGCACCGGCTCGATTGCCTACGGTCGCAACGCCCGCAACGAAGGCGCGCGGGCTGGCGGCTGGGGACACGTCCTCGGCGACGAGGGGAGCGGCTTTTGGATCGGCCGCGCTGCGCTTCGCGCCGTGCTGCGCGAGGCCGACCGTCGTGGTCCGCGAACCGTATTGACACCTCTTCTTCTCAAGCACTTCGGCGTTTTGGAGGCACAGAGTCTGATCCACGAGGTCTATCAGAGCGATCTCAGGCCGGCCGTCATCGGCTCGCTGGCGCGCTCAGTCCAGGCGGCATTCAGCGAAGGCGACGAAATCGCAGCCGGCATCCTTCGCGGTGCCGCCGACGAGCTCGAATCGTTCGGTGTCAGTGTCGCTCGGCGCCTCGGCATGGGGGAGTCACCGTTCCCGTTCATCCTCGGCGGCGGCATTTTTCGCGCCGTTCCCTGGCTCCGCGACGAGATGCTGCGGCGGCTGCCGCAGGCAGTCCCGCCAAGCAGCGCGCGAGTGCTCGATCGTGAACCGGCCGCCGGTGCCGTGTCCTTCGCCATCCAGGAAGCCAAAGGCGGCGCGCGCATTCCGAGGTATCAGCCGCAGTGAGGCGAGCGCCCGGTCCGCCGCGTGTCACTGTGCTTGCCGACGATGCCGCCATCGCACGCGGTCTGGCTGATCGTGTGGCTCAGGCCCTCCAGGCGAATCCGCGGCTGGTTCTCGGCTTGCCGACGGGTCGGACGCCGGTTGGCTTTTACGACGAGCTCTCTTCACGCGTCGAACGAGGTCTGGTTGATCTGTCTCAGGCCACGACATTCAATCTCGACGAGTTCGTCGGCATTCCGGCTTCGCACCCCGGCAGTTTTCGCACCTTCATGAATGCGCACCTGTTCCGGCGCGTTAACCTGCTGCCGGAGCGCATTCATTTTCTCGAAGGTGTTACAGCTGACTCCGACAAGGAGTGCGAGCGATACGAGCGAGAGATCGCGGCAGCAGGAGGCATCGACCTGCAGATTCTCGGCATTGGTAGCAACGGCCACATTGGGTTCAACGAACCCGCGGGCGCACTCGTGGCGCGCACCCATCGTGTGCTCCTCGAGCCCGAGACGCGTCGCGATAATGCCGGGCTCTTTGGCGGTGATCCTGGTGTCGTTCCGGCCGAAGCGTTGTCGATGGGGATTGCGACGATCCTGCAGGCCCGTCAGATTCTGCTCGTGTCGCGGGGAGCAGCGAAGGCCGGAATCATCGCGCGTGTGCTGACCGGGCCGATCAGCTCCGAGATTCCGGGATCGTTCCTGCAGTTGCATCCAGACGTCGAGGTCGTGCTCGACCCGGAGGCAGCGTCCGGACTCAGGGGGTCTTGAGCAGGGAGCGGAGGCGCGCCTCGGCATCTTCGCCGATCGCGTCACGCACTGAATCGTCCGCCTTCTTCAAGCGCCGCAGCGCCTGCGTCAGCGTTACCTTGGTCTGCTGCATCACAATCGCGGCCTTGACGTTCCATTTCGCGCGCTTGAGCAACTCGCCGGCCTCGTCGTAGGAGAGGCCGGTCAGCGTCACGACGATGCGACGTGCCCGGTCCTTCAGCTTCTCGGAACCCGTCTGCACGTCGACCATCAGATTGCCGTAGGTCTTGCCGAGTTTGATCATCGAGATCGTCGTCAGCATGTTGAGCACCATCTTCGTGGCGGTGCCTGCCTTGAGCCGGGTCGACCCGGCGATGATTTCGGGACCGACGGCTGGAGCAATCTGGAGGTCGACGAAGTTCTGGAGCTCTGATCCAGGCCAGCAGGTGATGAAGATGATCTTCGCGCCGGCCTTGCGAGCACGCGTCAGGCCGCCGCGCACGAAGGGCGTCATGCCGCTGGCCGAGACGCCAATGACGACATCACGCTGGGTGAGACGAAGGCGGCTGATGCTCCGCGCCCCCTCCTCGTAGTTGTCCTCGACGCCTTCCTTGGCGCGGAAGACCGCCTCCTGACCACCGGCCATGATGGCTTGAACTGTGTTGGGTGGTGTGCCGAACGTCGGGGGCATTTCCGACGCTTCGACGACGCCGAGACGCCCGCTGGTCCCGGCGCCGATGAAGATGATCCGTCCGCCTTTGCGCAGCGCGTGCGTGATGATTTCGACGCCGTGCGCGATGCGCTCCTTTTCCTTCTGGACTGCCGCAATCACCTTCCGGTCTTCGTTAAGCGCCATCTCGACGATTTCCGAGACCGGAGCTTTGTCAATCGCTAGGCTGGCCGGGTTGATGGCTTCGGTTGGAAGGGACTCCCACTTGGACTGTGTTGGCATCTCGGTCCGTCGGACGCCCGCACCGGCGGGCAGGCCGCGTACGTTACTCCGCAAGGCTGGCGGAGTCAAACGAAGGCCGGCCGCGCGTAGTACACTTTGGCTGGATGCCCGATCGTACGCTTCATCTGACCGACGCGAAATCAGCCGCCATTCCGCTCGAGCGCGTCGCCGAGGTCGCTGGCCGGCTCGAACGTGAGCTTTCGAAAGCCATCATCGGACAGCAGCGCGTCGTACGCGAAATTCTGATTGCGTTTCTCGCCGGCGGGCACTGCCTCCTGCGCGGCGTGCCCGGTCTTGCCAAGACACTCCTCATCAAGAAGCTCGCCGAAGCCGTCGATCTGCGGTTCAACCGGATTCAGTTCACGCCGGATCTGATGCCGTCGGACATCCTTGGCGCTGAAGTCATCGAGGAAGATCGCGCGACGGGGAAACGCATCATCCGCTTCATCAAGGGACCCATCTTCGCCAACATCATCCTCGCCGACGAGATCAACCGGACACCCCCCAAGACCCAGGCGGCACTGCTCGAGGCGATGCAGGAGTACCAGGTCACGGTCAACGGGGTCCGGTTCGAACTCGATCGTCCGCTCTTCGTTCTCGCGACGCAGAATCCGATCGAGCAGGAGGGCACCTACTCGCTGCCGGAGGCGCAGCTCGACCGGTTCATGTTCAACGTCGTCATCGAATATCCGTCCGCCGACGAGGAACGCAGGATTCTTGCGGCGACGACCGGGCTCGCCGATCCGAAGATTGCGGTCGTGGCAACAGGCGAGGAGATCGAGCAACTGCACTCGGTCGTTCGCGAAGTACCGGCAGCAGAGAACATCATCGACTACGCGACGCGTCTGGTGCGCGCGACGCGTCCTGCGGGGCTTGCCTCTGATACCGCCCCGGAATTCGTCCGCTCGTGGGTCAGGTGGGGAGCAGGTCCCCGCGCCGGGCAGGCGCTGCTTCTCGGGGCCAAGGCGCTCGCGCTTCTCGATGGGCGCAGCGTTGTCGCCATCGAGGACATCAGGGACGTCGCACTGCCTGTCCTTCGGCACCGCATCCTCGTGAATTTCCAGGGTGAGGCCGATGGCATCGATGCCGATCAGATCGTGGCGCGTCTCCTCGACGCCGTGCGGCCGTAGCGCGGCGATCGCCGCGAACGTGTGTCTTCCGTGTCGCAGTCCACTTCCTTGACGTTGGCGGGCCTCGACCCCACGGTACTGACGGCGCTCGGCGACCTCGAGCTCGTCGCCCGCATCATCGTCGATGGCATGCTCTCCGGTCTGCACAACAGCCCGTTCCACGGCTACAGCGCTGAGTTCAGTCAATATCGCCACTACCGGCCGGGGGATGACCTCAAGTACGTCGACTGGAAGCTCTTTGCCCGTACCGATCGCCTCTATACGAAGCAGTATCGGGAAACAACCAACCTGGTCGCGCAGATCATGGTCGACGCGAGCCGCTCGATGGCATTTCGCGGGCACGCCGGCGCTGCGAAGCTCGACTACGCGCGCGCGGCGGCAGCGGCTCTCGCCTATCTGATCGCCGGACAGGGTGACGGCGTTGGACTCGCGGTGTACGACGAGGCGGTGCGGCAATACGTACCGGCGCGCACAGGTCAGTCGCATCTGCGGCAGGTCCTGGCGGCGCTGTCGCACGCCAAGCCATCAGGTTCGACGTCCACGGCGCACGCGCTGCGCCGCTCGGTCGATCTGCTGAAGCGCCGTGGGCTTCTCATCCTGGTGTCGGATCTGTACGACGACGAGGACGCCGTCGAGGTAGAGCTGCGTCGCGCGGTGCGAATGGGGCATGACGTCGCAATCTTTCACGTGCTGACACGAGACGAGATCGAGTTTCCATTCAGCGGCGAGGTGGAGCTCGAGGATCTGGAGTCTGGCCGGCGCGCGTTGACCGGGCCCGGGGGCGCGGTGTCGTACCGTCATGCCTTCGCGGAATTCCTCGAGCGCTGGCACGCACGCGCCGCCCGCGAGCGAATTGATTACACGCGCATCGTGACGGACCAGCCGCTCGACGCCGCGCTCCGCAGCTATCTGCTGCGCCGGGGCGGAGGAGCCGCGTGATGCTGGGCTGGCAGAACCCGGCGGCTCTCTGGACACTGTCGGTCATCGCGGTGCCCATCGTCGTCCATCTGCTGCGCACGTATCACGCGAAGCGAATCGCGTTTCCGACGCTCAGGTTCGTGCAGCCGTCGCGCACCGCTGCCGTCCGCATGCGCTTGCCGTCGGACGTGCTGTTGATGCTGATCAGGATGGCCATCGTGGCAGCGGCGGCCGCGGGTCTGGCGGGACCGGTTCTGCTCACCAACTCCCGATTATCCGCGTGGGATGCACGGATTGCGCGCGCGGTCGTCATCGACCGAAGCGAGAGCATGCGCGCCAGGAATTCGACAGGTATGGCGCCCGAAACCGCAGCAGCGGAGGCGGCCGAAGCCGAGATGCAGACGGCCACGTACGCCTCGAGGTTCACGGCAACCGACATCGAGGACGGACTGGTGCGGGCGTCTCGTTGGCTCGACGCTCAGCCGCCTTCCCGCCGCGAGGTTGTCGTCATCTCGGATTTGCAGCGCGGTGCGCTGGATGAGTCGTTCGTCAACGCCGTCGGCCGCGGTGCTGGCGTCCGGTTCATCCCGATCGGCGCGATCGAGTCCCGGGCGAGCTTCGAGGGTTTGCCGCTCCTCGGTGTGCCGGGGACCGGCGGCCGCGCACAGCGGATCGAAGCAACTCCAGACTCGACATCGGTGGAAATGGAATCGCAGC
>AR_comb_assmDRAFT_10068785_pt1 | contig 12178 bp, 17 predicted proteins | sample ArasoioldDNA_FD_10543 | JGI IMG/M metagenome (IMG submission 10543) | reverse complement strand
CCCGCCGCAGGCGCGATAGCCGCGGTCTCACCGTTGGGAGCCCACATGCTGATCAAGGGCCGATGCCACTGCGGCAACGTTGCATTCGATCTCGACTGGATCGGCGACACTGACAAGATCCCGGCGCGCGCGTGCGGTTGCTCGTTTTGTGTCAAGCACGGCGGCGTCTGGACGTCGAACCCGCAGGCGACGCTCGCCGTGTTCGTCGCCGATCCGGCTCTCGTGTCGCGCTATGCATTCGGCACGCGCACCGCCACGTTCCACGTGTGCGCACGCTGCGGCGCAGTGCCGCTGGTGACGAGCGAGATCGCGGGACGGCTCTACGGCGTCGTCAACGTCAACACGCTGGAGGACGTCGATCGCTCGCGACTGCATCACGCCCAGGCCCACTTCGACGGCGAGGATGTCGAATCGCGCCTCGCCCGCCGCCGTCGCAACTGGATTCCCGACGTGCGCTTCGGCGGCGCAGCGCGTTCATGAGCGATCGGCTGCCCGACAAGGACCGCCGCGGCCCGGCGGCGAATCGGCGGTCCACCACGAGCCATCGCCTCAGATGTCGTTGCGGAACGCTGACCGGATACGTCGGCCATCCGAAGAAGGCTCGCCGCGGCATGTGCTACTGCCGCGATTGCCAGGCATACGCGCATGCGCTGGCGAGCGATAGCGGCATCCTCGACATGCAGGGCGGAACCGACGTCGTTGCGACGCTGCAGAGCAACGTGACGCTCACGCACGGCACCGAGGCGCTAGCCTGCATGTCATTGACGCCGAACGGCCTCCTGCGCTGGTACGCGAGCTGCTGCAACACCCCAATCGCCAACACCACGCGCAACTACCACATGTCGTACGTCGGCCTCGTGCACACGTGCCTGCACGACGCATCGGAAAGCCTCGACGACGCTTTCGGGCCCGTTCGCATGCGCGTCAACACCCGATCGGCGCGCGCGCCGGTGAAGCCCACGCCGTTCGGCACGCTGAACGCGGTGGCCGGCCTTTCGCTCGCGCTCGTGCGCGCCCGCCTCGACGGCAGCTATCGGCGCACGCCGTTCTTCGATTCGCAAGGCATTCCGGCGACGTCGCCGCGAATCCTCACGCCGGACGAGCGCGCCCGCGCGATGAGCGCTGCCCGATGACGATCGCGCTCGACCCATGCATGACGCGCGAGCTCAGTTGAAGGGAGACGAACACCGATGACAATCAACGTACGCCTCGCCGGCGCGACCGGCTGGGCCGGCTCCGAGCTTGCACGCCGCTCGCGGCTTCGGCCGACCTCGCACTCGTCGCGGCCGTCTCGCGCACACGCGCGGGCCGTGTCCTCGGCGACGTGCTCTCGGAGTCGCGGCTCACGTGTCCGGTTTACGCGTCCGCGGCCGAAGCGCTCGCCACGCCCAGCGACATCTTCGTCGAGTACACGAAGCCCGCCCGCGCGAAGGCCAACATCGTGACTGCCCTTGGCCGCGGCGCGCACGTCGTCGTCGGCACGTCGGGGCTTACCGACGCCGACTATGCGGAGATCGACGCCGTCGCGCGCAGCCAGCAGCGCGGCGTGCTCGCCTGCGGCAATTTCGCGCTCACCGCCGTGCTGCTGCTGCGCTTCGCGGAGCTCGCGGCGAAGCTGGTCCCGCAGTGGGAGATCATCGACTACGCGCACGACGACAAGATCGACGCCCCGAGCGGAACGGCGCGCGAGCTGGCCGCGCGGCTCGCGGAGGTTCGCAATCCCGCGCCGACGATCCCAATCGACCGCACGGTCGGTCCGCGCGAGACGCGTGGCGCGACGGTCGGTGGCTCGCAGGTGCATTCGATCCGTCTCCCCCGCTACGTGATCAGCGCCGAGGCGATCTTAGGCATTTCGGACCAGAAGCTCACGATCCGGCACGACTCCGGATCGAGTGCGCGCCCCTATGTCGATGGCGCGCTGCTCGCCATCCGCAAGGTCCCCGGATTGCTCGGCTTGCATCGGGGCCTCGACGCAGTGCTCGATCTCTGAATGGCGGCTCTCGTTTTCGACCTGGACGGCACACTCACCGATCCGGCGGTCGGTATCGGCCGCTGCATGAACCATGCGCTGCGGCATCACGGCCATCCCCCGATCGCGGATGCCGACGTGCCTCGCTACATCGGCCCGCCGCTCGACGAATCGTTCGCGGCCATCGTCCGCGATGCATCGGCCGAGCACGTCGCCGCGCTTGTCGAGCGCTACCGCGACCGCTATGCGGAAATCGGCTATGCGGAGAACACGATCTATGCGGGCATTCCGGAGGCGCTCGGCGCGCTTCGCGACGCCGGCGTGACGCTCGGCACCTGCACGGCGAAGCGCACGGACTTCGCCGAGCGCATCCTCGACCATTTCGGCATCCGGCGTTATTTTGCCTTCGTGAGCGGCGGCGACATCGGCGTTCGCAAGGCGGGCCAGCTGGCGGCGCTCCTGCGCGACGGCCTGATCGACCGCGGCGCGACGATGATCGGCGACCGCGCCGTCGACATCCTGGCGGCGAAAGCGAACGGACTGCGCTCGGTCGGAGTGCTGTGGGGGCACGGCGGTTCAGCGGAACTGCGATCCGCCGATCCGGACGTGCTGCTCGAATCGCCTGCCGACCTGCCGAAGATCGTCTCGATCCGCGGGCGTGCAAGCGGCCTGCCGTACCGAGTTTCATCGACCTGACGAGGAGGCTCGCATGTTCGATCACATTGGTTTTGGCGTCACCGACTACGAGAAGAGCAAATCGTTTTTCCTGCAGGCGCTGCGCCCGCTCGGCATCGGCGTCGTGATGGAAGGGCCCTACGGCGTCGGAATCGGGCCAAAAGGCAAGCCGGCGCTGTGGCTGCACGCGACAACGGAAAAGCCTTCGCCCATCCATCTCGCATTCACGGCCGCCGACCGGCCACAGGTCGACGCGTTTCACCGCGCAGCGATCGCAGCCGGCGGCAAGGACAACGGCGCGCCGGGTCTGCGGCCGCAGTATCACGCCGATTACTACGGCGCGTTCGTGATCGGCCCGGATGGCCACAACGTTGAAGCGGTCTGCCATCGGCCGCAGCCCTGAGGAGGCGCCCGTGGACGCGGGCGATCCGCACGCGCATCTGGTCGCGATCGGCGCGGATGCGTTTCCGCACGTCAGCGGCTCGCTCGCGCGTCATCTGGCCGCAACCGAGCGGCTGCTGCGCAACTGGGGAAGCCGCGATGCGCTTTGCATCGCCGGGCTTTACCATGCCGTGTACGGCACCGACGGCATTCGCGGCTCGCTCGCCGGCGTCGATCGCCGCGGCGAGATCGCCGCCATCGTCGGTGCCGAGGCCGAGGCGCTTGCTTATCTGTATGGCGCGTGCGCGCGTGCGACGTTTCATCCGCGCATCGGCACGCCCGATCAGCTCCGGTTCGCCGACCGCTTCACGGGATCCGAATACGCGATCGGCAAGCCTGCGCTGCGCGATTTCTGCGAGCTCACCATCGCCAACGAGCTCGAGCTCGCCCTTGCGAGCGAGGCTTTTCACAAGGAGTATGCGGCGGAGCTTTCCGCGTTGTTCCGCCGCATGGAGGGACTCGTGAGCGCGGAATGCGAGCGGGCATGGCGCGCTGCGCTGACGCACTGATTCTCGGCGCGTTCGATCCGCAGCGCGTCGACGAGCTCGTCGCCATGTGGCGGGCGAGCTTCGAGCGCGGCGTCGGCATCGTCGATCCGCATCCGCTTGGCGAGCAGCGCGATTACCTGGTGCGCGAAGTCCTTCCGCACAACGACGTGCGCCTCGCGCTGCTGCAGAACGAGCTCGTCGGGTTCGTTGCCGCGTCCGCGGAGTCGATCGCACAACTCCACGTGCGGATCGGCTTCCAGCGCCGCGGTATCGGGACCCACATGGTGGATTGGGCGAAGCGGCAATCCGCGGGCAGCCTGTGGCTCTACACGTTTGCCCGGAATCATGGGGCCCGCGCTTTCTATGAGCAGCAGGGTTTCGCCGCCATCGCTCACGGGTTCGAGCCGACGTGGCAGCTCGCGGATGTCAAATACCGCTGGCAGGCATGAAAAAAGCCCGCGCGAGGCGGGCTTTTCTCCTGTAGCGGAACGAATTCCCTAGCGGCTTGCGACCGAAGCCACCTTGTCCTGGGCCGGGGCCTTGTCCTTGCCGACCGCCTGCTTTTGCGCTTTGGCAATCGGCGCCTTGGCGACAGCCGGCGCCGCCTTGCTCGCCGCCGGTGCAGGCGCGAGGCCGAGCTGCTCGGCGGGCGTCGACGCCGCCATCGCCTGGTTGTCCATCGCCTGGTTGTATTCACATGCCGCACCGACGGCCGGGGCGACGCCGAACAGCGCAACCACGGCTACCGCGACTAATCTCTTCATAAGCATCCTCCGGATGGTCGTGATGCGTCGTCCAATGTGCGCGTCCGGTGCCTCCTTGTCAATATCGGCGGGCCGGAGGAAAGTAAGCTGTCCCATGACGATGATCCTGCGCGCTCTGTCGATCGCATTGCTGCTCGCCGCGGCAGCCGCCGCGGGCGCGGAATCGGTAAACTATGCCAGTCGCGACGAAGCGATTCGCGCCGCGTCATCGCCCGATGCCGACACGCGCGCCGAGGCGCTCGCCTGGATCGCGGGCCACGGCACGCAAGCGGACGCCGTCGTCCTGAAGGACCACCTCACCGACGACAGTGCGTACGTGCGCAACGTCGCCGAGCAATCGCTGTGGGCGCTCTGGAGCCGCTCGGGAGACGACGCGGTCGACGGCCTGCTTGCGGCAGGCGTCGAGCAAATGCGCACCGGCGATCTCGATGGCGCGATTGCCACGTTTTCGGCCGTGATCACGCAAAAACCCGCGTTCGCCGAGGGCTGGAACAAGCGCGCCACCGCGCTGTTCCTCGCCGGCGAATTTCGCCGCTCGCTCGCCGACTGCGACGAGGTCATGAAGCGCAATCCGCTGCACTTCGGAGCGCTGGCCGGCTACGGCCAGATCTACTTTCAGATGGAGCAATACGAGCGCGCGATCGCGTACTGGAAACGCGCGCTCGAGGTCAATCCGAACATGAGCGGCGTGGAAACCAGCATCCGAGCGACGGAACAGTTGCTCGCAGAGCGCCGCCGGCGCGGCGCATGATCCCGCAGGGCCGTCCCAAGGGCGAATTGCCCCGAAGCGCGACAGCGCGGAGGGTAGTCCAATGATCACGCGGCTCGCCGCCGATGCCGTGCTCCTCGTGCATCTGGCGTTCATCCTGTTCGCGGCGTTCGGCGCGCTGCTCGCGCTGCGCTGGCACTGGATTCCGCTTCTGCAGCTGCCCGCGGCAGCGTGGGGGATTTTCGTCGAAGCGACCGGCCGCATCTGTCCGCTGACGTTCCTCGAAAACGCACTTCGCGTGCGCGGAGGCGCGAATGGTTACGGCGAAAGCTTCGTCGAGCACTATCTGCTTCCCGTCGTCTACCCGGCCGGCCTGACGCCCGGCATCCAGCTCGCGCTCGCCGCCGTGATCGCGGCGCTCAATGCCGCGATTTACGCCGCGGTCCTTCGCCGCTCGCGCGGTGTTCGTTTCCTGATGCGTCGGCGGGCCTCATGCGAACGCTTGTGACCCGGAGGCTCGTACTCGAGCCGCAGTTGGCAGAACATGCCGAGGCGATGTATGCGCTGCTGCAGGATCCCGCGATCTATCGCTACGAGAACGAGCCGCCGCATTCGGTCGACGGGCTGCGCGAGCGCTTCCGCCGGCTTGAATCGCGAGCGTCCGCGGACGGCAGCGAGCACTGGCTGAACTGGGTGGTTCGGCTGCGCGATGCCGAGCTCACCGGCTACGTGCAGGCGACCGTGTGCGAAGCGTCGCCGGCCGCGATCGCGTATGTCTTCGCAAGCACCTGGTGGGGGCGCGGCTACGCGACCGAGGCGGTTGCCGCGATGATGGAGGAGCTTGTCGCGAACTACGGTGTCCGGGGGTTTTCCGCCGTGCTGAAGCGCGACAACCTCCGATCGGTCCGGCTGCTCGAGCGGTTGGGATTCGCGCATGCGCGTCCGGATGCGAAAATCGCCTGCGACACCGACGAAATCGCGATGCTGCGCAACTCGATCGCTTCATGACCGAACCGAGGTAGGCAACCACGGTGGATATCGACCGCATCGACCACGTCGTGCTCACGGTGCGCGACGTCGAGGCGACGTGCGCGTTCTATGCGCGCGTGCTCGGCATGCGCGTCGTCACGTTCGCGGGCGGGCGCAAGGCGCTCGCGTTCGGCCGCCAGAAGCTCAACCTGCATCAGGCCGGACGCGAGTTCGAGCCCAAGGCCGAAGTGCCGACCCCCGGCTCCGCCGATCTTTGCCTGATCACGGCGACGCCGCTCGCCGAGGTCGCCGCGCATCTCGCGACGTGCGGCGTGGCGATTCTGGATGGTCCGGTCGCGCGGACCGGCGCGACCGGACCGATCCGCTCGCTGTATTTCCGCGATCCGGATCGCAACCTGATCGAAGTTTCGCGCTACGACGACGCATGACCTCGACATCTCCGATCGCGATCCGCGACATCGACCACGTGGTACTGCGCGTCGCCGCGCTGCAGCCGATGCTCGACTTCTATTGCAACGTGCTCGGCTGCACGATCGACCGGCGGCGCGACGACCTCGGGCTCGTGCAGTTGCGAGCCGGCCGGTCGATGGTCGATCTCGTGCCCGTGAACGGCCCGCTCGGGCGTGCCGGTGGCGCGCCTCCCGGCCGCGAGGGACGCAACGTCGATCACATCTGCTTTCGCCTCGCAACGTTCGACGAGGCAGGCATCCGCCGGCATCTCGAAGCGGCCGGCGTGAGCGCGCCGCCGACCTCGACACGCTATGGCGCCGACGGCGAGGGCCCTTCGATCTACGTCACCGATCCCGAGGGCAATACGGTGGAGCTCAAGGGGCCGCCGTGGCCAAGCGATGCGTCCATGAACGTCACCGCGCCGACGACGAACACGGAAGCGACGCAATGACCGACGGCGGATATCCGCTGGAAGGCGGATGCGATTGCCGCAGCGTGCGCTACCGGATGACGACCCGGCCGCTGTTCGTGCATTGCTGTCATTGCCGCTGGTGCCAGCGCGAGTCGGGCGCGTCGTTCGCGTTGAACGCGATGATCGAGGCCGACCGCATCGAGCTCGTGTGCGGCGAACCTGACGTCGTGCTGACGCCGTCCAACAGCGGCCGCGGCCAGAAGATCGCGCGCTGCCCCGCCTGCCGCATTGCGCTGTGGAGCAACTACGCGGGGGCCGGCGATGCCGTCCGCTTCGTGCGCGTGGGCACGCTCGACGAGCCCGACTGGCTGCCGCCGGACATCCACATCTTCACCGCGAGCAAGCAGCCGTGGGTCGTATTGCCGCAAGGCGTCCCGGCGGTGCCCGAATATTACGACCGGGCGCGCTACTGGCCGCCGGAAAGCATGGAGCGGCGGCGCGTCCTGCTGGCCGGTCGCGCCAACGCTGGAGGCTGATCGGCGCATCGCTGCGGCGCACCGGCGCTGGACGCTGATCGGCGTGTCGTCGCGGCTGCGGCGCGTTTCTGGCACGCGCCGTGCCGCGGCACGGTATCATTCCGCCTGCCCGGAACTTCCGTCCCATCCCGCCCCCACACGTCGATCATGGCCCGATCCCGCTGGCCCACGAGGCTCCTGCCCGCCGCCGCCCTGGCGGCCGCCTGTGCGATCGCCCCGGCGTTCGCAGCGGTGGACACGCCGGCCGTCGCGGCAGACGACGCAACGACGCCGTGGAAGGCAACGTTCGATGCGTTCGCGACCGACGATGCCGCGCATCCGCACCCCCCGGGCGGCGTGCTGTTCATCGGCAGCTCGTCGATCCGCTTGTGGAACGATCTCGAAGACCAGTTCCGCAGCCTGCCGGTCGTCATCAAGCGCGGTTTTGGCGGCTCGCAGCTATCCGACTGCGTGAAGCACCTGAACCGGCTCGTGGTTCGTTACCGGCCGCGAACGGTGCTCGTGTACGCAGGCGACAACGACCTCGCTGCCGGCACGCCGCCGCGCGAGGTGCTTCGGCGTTTCGTGGCGTTCGTCGAGGGCGTGCACCGCGAATTGCCGAATGCCGACATCGCGTACATCTCGATCAAGCCGAGCCCGTCGCGCATCGCGCTGCTGCCGCAGATCCGGGAAGCGAACGCGCTCATTCGCGCCTACGCCGACGCCGAGGGCAAGGTCGACTTCATCGACGTTTACACACCGATGCTGGACGTGCGCGGGATGCCGCGCGCCGAGCTCTTTCGCGCGGACGCGCTGCATCTGAACGCGGACGGCTACGCGCTCTGGAAGCGCGTCATCGCGAGCTACGTGCACTGACGTTTGAGCGCGCGCCACTGCGCGGTTGCTGAAAGGTAGGTGACGAATCGTGAACCGGCGAGCGTTCATCGCGCGCTGGGTCGCGCTTGGCGCACTCGCGGCAGCGAACCGCGCGGCCGCGCAGCGCGACGCGAGCATGGCACGCATCGGGTATCTCAGCTTGCGTGCAGACCTCGGTCCGCTCGACCGGCAATTTCTCGATGCCTTGCAGGCGCTCGGCTACGTCGAGGGACGCAATCTGCACATCGAATATCGCCTCGCATCGGATCAGGAGCAGCGCCTCCCGGCGCTCGCCGCCGAGCTCGTCCAGGCGAACGTCGATGTCATCGTCACGGCGGCGACGCCCGCGGTGAGCGCGGCGATGCACGCGACCAAGTCGATACCAATCGTGATGCAGGCTTCGGCCGACCCGGTCGGCAGCGGGTTCGTCAAGGACCTGGGACGCCCTGGCGGAAACCTGACCGGGATGACGATCCTGTCGAGCGAGCTGACGGCGAAACGCCTCCAGCTGATGCGGGAGCTTGTGCCACGGATGAAACGCGTCGCCCTGCTCGCGTTCGACAACAGGTTTGCGACGCCGCTGCTCGTCGATGCGACGCGCGCGGCAGCGAAGCAGCTTGGCCTGGACCTGACCGTACGCTTGATGACGAAGGACGAGGACCTGCCCGGCGCGTTCACCGCGTTCGAGCAGGCACGCGCACATGCGCTGCTCGTCCAGACCAGCCCGTTTGCAGCGTCGCGTCGCACCCGGCTGGCGGAGCTCGCGGCGCAGCACCGGATTGCGGCGATATACGAAAGCCAGGCCTACGTGGAATCCGGCGGGTTGATCGCCTACGGACCGGACGCAACCGAAGTGTTCCGGCGCTCCGCGTCGTTCGTGGACAAGATCCTCAAGGGCGCGCGTGCCGGCGATCTGCCGATCGAGCAGCCGACGAAGTTCGATCTGTCGGTGAACCTTCGGGCGGCGAAAGCACTCGGGCTCGTGATGCCGCAGTCACTCCTCGTCCGAGCCAACCTGGTTGTTTCGTAAGCGTCGAATCTCGCGTGCTACGACCCCATTCGCGGATCGATCTTCGCGGCCACCTTTCGCGGCGCGGCCACGGCGAGAGGCACGCGCACGGTCCGCTCGCCGGCAAGCATCACGCGGGCAACGGCGTAGAGCGTCACGAGCGTTCCTGCGACCAGCGCCGCGCCTTCGAGGCTCGCATGGGCGGCGAGCTCCTCGCCTGCCGTGGCCAGGATCCCGAGGCACAGCACGAGATGAGCGGTGAACACCGTCAGCGAAGCGCGCCCGAGCGTGGCGATCATCGATCGCGCAGCCCACGCGACCAGCACGTCGCGCCAGTGCACTGCGAGGATCGCGAGTACCGCAAAATTGGCAAGCCGCAGCGGGCCGAGATGCCACTTGTCGAACAGCGCGTTCAGCGGGGCGTCGGTCGCGAATGGCACCTGTCCGGTGACATGGCGCATCACGAAGAACACGGCCGCCAGCGATAGCGCGCCGAACACGAGCGCGCGTGGCCACGGCCGCTCGCTTCCCGCCGCCAAGCGCGCTTCCGCCTTCAGCGTGCCCGCGCGCAGTCCCACGAGCCACAACAACTGCCACGCGAGCAGCGAGAACGCGCCGGTCTGCGCATAAGGAACCGGCCATTCGACGAGCCGCGCGATCGACTCGTATATGTGTTGGCCGCCGCCGAGCTGCGCAAACAGCCATAGCGCGGCGGACACCGCGAGCAGCGGCCCCCACCCGCGCCGCGATCCGACCTCGATGAGCCGCGGCGAAGCCGCGATGAAGAGGACGTACATCGGCAGGATGTCGAGCAGCGGCGGGTTGTAGCCCAGCGCGAGTGCGGCGACGAGCGCGACGCGCGGACGCTCGACGTAGAACGACGCGAGATCGGTGATCGCGTAAGCGCCGTGCGAAGTCGCGAACGGAACGAGCACGAAGAACAGGAAGAGCAGCAACGCGACGTGCGCGGCGTAGACCTTCGCCGCGCGGCCGAGCGCGGCCTTCCGCATCGCCGGAAACCCGCGCTTGCGGGCCATCTGCGAATAGACGCAGCCGACGAGAAACGCGGACAGGAAGACGAAGCCCTCGGCCGCGGACACGAAGCCGAACGGCTGCCCGAGATGCGCACCGAACCACGTGGGCACGTGCGTCAGCGTCATCAGCACGAGCATCAGGCCGCGCAGCCAATCGAGTTCGGCTTGCCGTTCCATCGGAATGCGAGCCGAAATCCCGGCCCGCGCATTGTGCAAGGTGCGGTCAGACAACGGCCGCAACGCAAACGTTCGCACCGGCGGTGCGGGAGCGCAAGCGAATATTCAGCGCAGATACGCGAGCTGCGGAGCGCCTTGGCGTCTTGTCAGCAAAGCCGTTGCCATGCGTGCGTCGGCGGGATCAAGGGCCTGTATCCATTGGATTTCTCCACCGGCGAGCGCGGCAACGGCCAGCCCGTCGCGATAGAGAACGCGATTGCTGGCGAGCGCTGGAACTTTCGCGCCCGGCAACACGGTGCCGACGAGGTTCAGCGGATCGGCTGCGCTGACGGCAACCCACGCCCCGCCTGGCGCCGTCCTGCGCGTCTCGCGCAGCATCGTCACCGCCTCGGGCAGCGCGAACTGCTCACCCGTCACGCTCGCCACGAAGCGGCCGCCGCGGATGTCGCCGCGCGCTTCGAGCCTGCGCAGCACGCGCGTCAGCTCGCGCCAGGGCGGCAGCCACGTGGCTTCCCGCTGGAGTATTTTCCACGCCACTACGCCGTATCGTCGCAGCAGCGCATGCGCGACGTGCTCGACCGGGTCCGGGCCCGGCGCCTCGCCGTGGCTGCGGGGCGCATCCGGGTTCCCGGGCGCAGCCTGCTGCGGGCGCCGCGTGAGCGCCCAGCGGCCGGCATCTTCCACGCCCGGGACGGCGCCGCGGCCGTGGCGGCGGACCCGGGTGATCCGCTTGCGCTTTTGCGCCGGCGTGACGAGCGCGCGCAGGCCGGCGAAGCTGTCCGAAGTCACGCGACCCTGCGCGACGAGTTCGGCGAGCGCATCTTCGACCTGCGTGCGCAGGAGGCGCGTACCGTCGACGATCTCGTCGTGGAACGACGCGCCATGCGCCTGCAGGAATTCCGCGACCGCGCGGGCGCGCGAACTCGCGGCGGGCATGTTCGCCGGTACGGGCGCGAGGCGCGTCCACACCGATGCGGCGCGCCGCGGCAAGAGCGTCACGGGCGTCGTGCGAATCACGTTCGCGCCCGGAGCGCCGGCCGGGGTGGGCGGCGTCAGGCGCGTCCATATCACACGCCCGGCGAGGCACAGATCGTCGAGCCACGTGAACTCGTAGTCGGCAAGGCGCAACGGCAGGATCTCCGCCTCCCAAGCGGCGGCAGGCGCCTCGAACCCCTGCAACTGGCCGATGATCGCATCAAGCGCATCCGGCCCCTGCCGGCGCTCGTCTTCGGCCACGTGCTGCCAGCGGAACAGGAAGCGCATGAAATCCTGCGTCGACACCGGTTCGATTTCCTGCCGCAGGCGGCTGACCGTATAGCGATGGATGCGCGCGAGCAGCGTGCGGTCGCACCATTCAGCCGTCGGCGCACCGGGGGTGTAGATGCCCGACATCGCTACACCTTCGCCGGCAAGACGTGCGAGCGCGCGCAGCGCGTCGGCCACCGGAACGCACATCGATTCGGCTACGCGATCGGCGGTGACAGGTCCGAGCGCCTGCAGCCGGCCGCGCAGCACTTCGGTAATCGCATCCTCGCGCGTCCACGCGCGCTGCGCGAACTCCGCCGGCGCGTCGATGACCGGCGCGCGCTGCGCATCCGGATGGATCGCGGCGAACTGCGGCAGCCGCTCGGCGGCAACCCAGAGCGCCGCATCGGCATCGGCGACGCCC
>AR_comb_assmDRAFT_10321048_pt1 | contig 12189 bp, 10 predicted proteins | sample ArasoioldDNA_FD_10543 | JGI IMG/M metagenome (IMG submission 10543) | reverse complement strand
TCAATGCCGGTTGACGAGGAAGGTGACAGCGCTGAAAGTATTGCCGAGAGCGACGGAGATTCAATTGTAATTCCTGAACCCGAATAGCGAACAAATCAAGGCGATGACAAATTTTATTACCAATCTTTTCCGGAGCGACAAAAAACTGACGGTGGATGAATTCATCGTCAAGAAGACAATCACTTCTTTCTTTTTGCTTTTTGTTTTTTTTGCAGCGTGTGTCTGGTCCTGGAAATGGGCGCGCCGCCAACCTTCGGAAAATGGAAGTCGCGCAGACATTCATGCGCCCTTAAGAAAAGTGCTGAATACAAATGAGATCATCTTCAGCAAGATATTTTCCTCAAATCATCTCACAAAAACCTACCCGTCATCTGCAGCTGTAAAAAAAGTACGGCCGAACGGCAACATTGGGATGAGCAATAATTTGGATACAGCAGCATGGAAAATGTATGTCATTAAAACAAATGGCGACACGCTTGCGTTGGATATTAGCGACATCAAAAAGCTGCCGAGAACGGATGTCACTTTCAACTTCAAATGTATTGAAGGATGGAACCAAATTACCCATTGGGCCGGCGTAAGGTTTTCTGATTTTATAAAGGCTTACGGCTTGAATGGCGAAGCCTCTATGAAATATGTTGGATTAACGACTCCCGACAAGCAATACTATGTTGGGATTGATATGGCAAGCGCGCTGCATCCGCAAACAATACTCTGCTACGAGCTAAATGGCCGCCCTCTTCCCTTGCGCGAAGGATATCCGCTTCGGCTCATTATCCCGGTAAAGTATGGCATCAAACACCTCAAGCGAATCGGCACCATTTACTTCGCCAACAACCGCCCGCCGGATTATTGGGCTGAGAGAGGATATGATTATTATTCGGGACTTTAAAGCCCGTCCCGCCGCATACGAATTGTACAGTCACTCACCCGCCTTCCCGAAGGGAAGGAGTAAAACACCGTGCTATTTTGGAAAAACGGTTGAAAGACTTTGCTAAAGAGTTGAATGAGTTTTCGAGACGCGAGGTTTTGTGCGTTGGTGTCCCTCCCTTCGGGAGGGTCGGGGTGGGCTACTTACCACCCACTTGCGAGCACATCGGCAATATGCATTGTTTTCAACGAATAGCTCTTGTGTTTGATGTAGCCATCAAGGTGCATGAGGCAGGACAGATCCGTAGAGATCAGGTACTCCGCATTTGTCGCTAATGCATTTTCAACTTTTTGTTCTGCCATCGCAATAGAGATAGGTTCAAACTTTACCGCAAATGTGCCACCAAAGCCGCAGCATGTTTCCACGTCATTCAATTCTACCAACTCAAGCCCTTTCACATTCGATAAAAGTTTTCGTGGCTCTTGTTTGATTTTGCACTCGCGAAGGCCAGCACAACTATCATGATACGTTGCCTTCCCTTGCAATTTTGCGCCAACATTGTACACTTGCAGAACCTTCACCATAAATTCAGAAAACTCGTAGACTCGGTCGGATAGTCCCTTCACCTGGTTATGAAGAGAGGAATTCTCAAATAGCTTTGAATAATAGTTACGGACGAATCCTGCACAGCTTGCACTCGGCGCGACCACATAGTCGGTTCCTTCAAAGTCTTTGATGAATTTAGCGCAAACCGACTTCGCCTCATCCCAGAAACCTGCATTGAAAGCGGGCTGTCCACAGCAAGTTTGATTTGAATTGTAAGTGACCGTGCACCCAATCTTCTCCAGGATTTTGATCATGTTAAAGGCCGTCTGCGGATAGAGTTGATCAACAAAGCACGGTATGAAGAGTTGAATGTTCATGAAGAGTAATAGATCTGCCTGGCGGTAGGCAGGCAAGTAACAGGAAATGATGAAGCGTAAACCAAAATCCGCCCATGGAATGCCGAAATTCGAAAGGCTTTCACTTCAAATTCGGATTTTGAATTTGATGCGGAATTCCATAAGAATCGAAAATCGAAAAATGACAGCATTTCCAATTTCGTGATTCGAATTTCGGATTTCATTCGTCATTCCTTGTTCCTTGTTCGATATTCAAATTGCTTTTTAAGTTGCATCATCTTAACCGCGGTAATCGCTGCTTCCTCTCCTTTGTGTCCGTGGCCGCCCCCAATTCTGTCTCTGGCCTGTTCTTCGTTATCGACAGTTAAAACACCGAAGATCGTAGGTGCATCCAACAACAGATTGAGCTGGCCAATTCCTTCGGTCACAAGTTTACACACATACTCGAAGTGCGGTGTGCCACCACGGATCACGCAACCCAACGCGATAAATGCATCAGCTGCTTTTTTCTTTCTTTGACGATCCCAGTAACTTTTTATCGCAAACGGAATTTCCACGGCTCCGGGCACCGTTAGCGAGACAATTTTTTTTACACCAAGCTCTTTCAATTTGCCAATGCATCCTTTCTCCAACTCATCGACTATCGGCGCGTTCCATTCCGTCTTTACTAAAACAACAAAGGCACCCTTTGGTAGAATGCCTTCTGTATTTTTAAGATTGCTTTTGTTAACGTCCGCCATTTGTTAAAGGTTCAAGGCGCGATCGAAGGAGGTTTCGACCTAGTCCTTACTCATTATTCAGTATTATACACTCCCAGCCGCGCGAGATACTTGTCTGCGTCGGTACCTCTTTGTGTGTTGGGAAATTTTTCTTTCAATTCTTTAAAAAGTTCAATAGCCTGCTTTCTGTCGTTCATTTTAGTTTGTGCAAGGTACGCGGCCAGGAAAAGCGCTTCAGAAGAATTTTCCACATCCTCTTTAAAGTAGTGTGCTGCCTTTTTGTAATAGTCAAGCGCATCTTTATTTTTTCCGAGGTCAGCATCAGCATCTCCGAGCAATTTGTACGCTCTTGCCTGAAATATATCAGAGCTTGTTTTGAAATCCTTCAGGTACTTCGCTGCGTTCGCATTATCGCCCAGCATCAAGTAACACTCTCCCGCATAGAGTTTCGCAATGTTGGCAGCATCGGTCCCTTTAAATTTGTTAATTACTCTCACAAAACCCGGGTTGGCACCATCACCATTTAACGCGAGCTTAATAAGCGAATCTGGATTCGGAGAAAGCATGGCATTGCGGTGATAACTTTCCGCTTTGAACATCGCATCGGCGGCCTGTTGTTCTTTGGGCTCCTTATAGAATTTTTTGTAACCAAGATATCCGCCGCCAACTAAAATGATGATGGCACAAGCGATCATGACGGGCCTGTTATACCTCGCCCAAAAATCTTTCGCCTTCTCCACTACAAGTTGACTCGAATCTTCATGCACGTGCTTTTGTACGGCCATATTTATTTATGATTTGTTTTGTTGGTTTTTAGTAATTTTTTTTTGTTCCAGGCTGCGTCAATTCTATTTGGCTTTCGTTGTGTCACTCCCTTGTACGTCCGGTAATTCTATTCACCCACCCCGACCTCCTAAGGTTGTTACTCTACTCATTTGCCCCTCCCGGGAGGGGATGATCCCCAAACGGCGTTCCAATTCACAATTCACCATTGACCATTCACCATTTCAGTCAACAATAAACGGATAATTCGGATCTACATAAACATCTTTCAGCACCTCGCTGTCATCTGGGAACGGACTTTCTTCTGCGAATTTTACCGACTCGGTCACTGCCTGCTCAACTCGTCCATCAATATTTTTAATCTGCTCTTCTGAAGCAAGCTTGTTATCGTAAATCGTTTTTAAGAGTCTCTGGAGGGGATCCTTACTCTTGTATTCTTCCACCTCATCTTTGGATCGATATTTCTGTGGGTCACTAATAGAATGTCCCTTGTATCGATATGTCTTCATCTCCAATAATGTGGGACCACCTTTCTCCCTGGCCCGCTTCACAGCTCGTGCAACGCCTTCATGAACTTCTTCGGCACTCATTCCATCTACGGCATCTGCAGGCATTTCATAAGCGTCAGCCAACTTGTAAATATCGATTACGTTGGATGTGCGTTCCACTGAAGTACCCATCGCGTAGTTGTTATTTTCACAAATAAAAATCACAGGAAGCTTCCAGAGCATCGCAAGATTGAACGTCTCGTGCAAAATGCCTTGTCTTGCAGCTCCATCGCCAAAAAAACAAAGTACCACGTTATCAGTGCCGCGATATTGCTCAGCAAAAGCGAGTCCCGCACCGGTGCCAATTTGTGCTCCCACAATCCCGTGGCCGCCGTAAAAGTTTACCGACTTACCAAAGAAGTGCATACTACCACCCTTACCCTTTGCATTACCCGTTGCCTTGCCATACAACTCAGCCATGCAGGAATTAACTGATACACCTTTTGCGATGGCCAACCCATGATCGCGATAGGCCGTGATAAACAAATCATCAGGCGTTGTCGCTGTCATGCATCCTGCCGCAATAGCTTCCTGGCCAACATAGGCGTGAAAAAAGCCACGGATCTTCCCTTCCATTTTATACTTCTCTTCGGCCATCATTTCGAACTGCCGTATTAGTTGCATTAACTCATACCAATACAAGTAAGTTTCCTTCGAAAACATGGTGCCCACTGGCTTTGTTTTTTGTGATGTTTGTGCCATAAAGGGACCGCCTTAAGCGGGTGCAAAAATAAGGGTAAATAAGCAAAGTTTTGCTTCGAGTACATGTTTGGTTATACACGTTCGTCGCATACACTAAAGCTCAATGATCCGTCGGATTTTTACAAGCCAGCCACCATTAAACCGGGCTTGATTCAGACGGTGCTCCACGGATTGCCGTGGGATGATAATTTAATTGGCCTGAGTTTTTCTATGTTGGTGTATAAATGAATATTGTATGAGCAAGCAACAAGTTGAAGTAACTATAAAAAAAGCGAAGAAGAGAAGCTTTGGGTATTTTTTTGACAAAATGGCTACAAAAGTGACAAGAGCATCTGGAAGACCGGCTGCATTTATTGTCGCATGCCTTATTGTAATCGCATGGTTGGTCACCGGGCCTATCTTTAAATACTCGGATACATGGCAATTGGTTATTAACACGGGAACGACGATTATTACCTTTCTCATGGTATTCATCATCCAACAAACGCAGAATAAGGATACCGTTGCCCTTCAGATCAAGCTGAACGAGCTGATCGCCAGCAGCGAATTTGCAAGCAACAGACTCGTGAATGTGGAAGATCTTACCGAAGAAGACCTCGATACGTTGAAAAAATTTTATGCTCGGCTTGCTGAACTATCCCAAAAAGAGAGAGATATCCATCGGTCGCATTCTCTTGATGAGGCACAGTTGCAACACAAAAAGAAACTTAGCGTTTATATCGATAAAAAAAACGGCAAGCCCCATTGAGCGCGCCGTTGACAAAGAGGTTTGGCGACGCGATCAATCTTTTGGATTCAGCGCATTGTCAATTCTTGTTACGACGTCTTGCAAATGGTACTTGCTCATCTCATCTGTCGTGCTCGGAATTGCCGCCTTAATTTCACTTCTTAATGAAACTAAGTGAGCTCGCACCAGGCTTTTTATGTCCGACTTGTCTGCACTCAGTTGGGGACGTGACGTGCCACCGAAGTTTATCACAATTGTAGTTTCGGAAGCCTTTGGTGGTGCTATGATGCCGCTGAGAATGTTTACATAAGATTTCTGCAGATTTCTTCGATATACATCGATTTTCTTTTTGGTAATAAGTTCGCTCCAAATCCCTTTTTTCAAATCGGAAAAAATTTCTGTAATGCTGTATGACTGGTTCCCATCTTCAGCTTCAAATTGAATCAGTTTGTTAAGCGTACTCGTGCTAAATAATCGATTTAAAACATTATCCTGGATATTTCCAATAGTGACAAGCGGAGTACCGCCGATTCTATCATAGATACGGTTATCCACCAGCCACAAAGGCGTACTGAATAATTGTTTGTTTAGAAAGTCAACCGCTTCTTTCTGTTTCACCTTCGGGGTATATTCATACACATTCCCATCTTGCTCCCACACTTTTGGCGTAAGGTAAATCCCGCCAACGTTTCGCGAGACATGACCCATGTAGCGCGAGAACTGACCCGTTATTTGCCCATATATTTCTGAAAGGCTCTTATAGTCTTTATTGTCCTGCCTTGTCCATTTCAGCAAATCAGGCATCATGTATTGAAGGTTCTTAATTCCATAGGCGCTTGCCTTCACTGCGTCATCGCCAAGGTCTTCAGTTTGCGAGCGTGGATCGTCCTGGTTGCTTTCGCCATCGCCCCACCATAACCTGTGATTCTTCAGGCTGTCGATGATCCATTTGTTGACAAACGGCTTTTCGTCGTCCCCGGATTTAAATTGGTAGAATCTTTTATAACCCCACTCTATTGCCCACATGTCGTAATCTCCAATCCTTGGAAACAAACCTTTTTCGGAGATATGATCTTCAGGTTGCGCCACGTAATTAAAACGGGCGTAGTCCATAATAGATGGCGTATGGCCGTGAGCCTCCACCCAGGCTTTATTGCGCAGGTTTTCCACCGGCACTGACGAACTGGAACCGAAATTGTGACGCAATCCCAATGTATGCCCAACTTCGTGTGATGAAACAAATCGAATTAGCTGGCCCATGAGTTCGTCGCTAAATACCATTTTTCGTGCGGCAGTATCACTGGGGGCAGCTTGAATCATGTACCAATTTTGGAGAAGTTCCATCACGTTGTGATACCAATTAATATGGCTTTCCATGATCTCTCCACTTCGGGGATCCGAAATACTCGGCCCGCTCGCATTGGCAACGTCCGATGGCTTGTAAACTATTGCCGAATATCGTGCGTCCTCCAAGCTCCAATCGGGATCATCGTGTTTCGAAGGAGCCGGCTTTGCAACTATTGCATTTTTGAATCCTGCTTGTTCAAAGGCAACGTTCCAATCATCGACGCCCTGCACTAAATATGGAACCCATTTTTTTGGCGTGGCCGGGTCAATGTAAAATATGATTTGCTTCTTTGGTTCTACTAGTTCCCCGCGCTTATATTTTTCCATGTCTTCATCCTTTGGCTCCAAACGCCACCTTTTAATGAGTTGCACAGACTCTACACCCTGTGGGTTCGCATCATAGTCGGTATAACCCACAGTAAAATATCCAACGCGAGGATCAAAATATCTTGGCTGCATTGGCACTTTGGGTAAGAGGACCATTGAGCTGTTCAGTTCTACGGTCAGATTTCCGCCAGATGGAACGTTGGGCCCTCCTGTGCCAGGACCGGAAATGCCCAGTGTGGACAGAGCCCGTGAATACGTCTTTACCGTTGTGATCTCAACATTTATCGGGAATGATCGAATGTTGACTATGTAGGATTTATCTGCCTGCAAACCGCCAATGCGATTCGCGGATTTTAGATTACTGTTAAAGAACAACACGTCATTGTCACTATTGACATAATCCGTAACGTCTACCACAGTACTGGTGGAATCCTTTCCAAATGCCTTAATGTCGAACGCCGCAGCGATGGGTTGAATGTTTGAATTGGTTACGGCCCAAAACATCGGCGATGTGGAATCCTTAGCGTATTCGGCATAGGAGATCGTTCGCAGAAAAATTTTATGGTTCGGTCCTTTTTCAAAACGTGTTACATTTTGCCCAATCTGGTCGCCCGCATAACCAAAAAAACCATTACGCATGCCGGCAGCTGCTTTCGAAATTCGGTTGACGACAAGTATATCGCGGCCCAATAAGGAATCGGGAATTTCAAAATAATATTTGTCATCCACCTTGTGAACCTTGAATAAACCCTCGTCAGTTTTTGCCTTGTCTGTGATGACTTCCTTGTAGGGTTTCGGACCAGTGGAGCGGGCAAATCCTGGGCCCCCATTTCTGGTTGAGTCTCTCTGTTGTGCGAGCAATACACTGGCTACAGCTAGTGTCGCGCAGCACAAGCTGAGATACTTTAGGGACTTTCTCATATAAATTCTTGCTTGTATTTAATGATAGTGGCCTGTCTCGTTAGGCAGTCGGCAAGATACTAAAGGAATACGGAGTTACTAATTGGATTAACATTTTTTACAAGAACGGTTGGAGGCATTCCAAACTTCCGCGTGATGTTTTCATTCGAGTCATTGTCATAAAAAAGCCGTCTTGAAAAAACGGCTTAATTGTATTTTAACTTGACCAAGGCAAAAGATTATTCCGTATTTTCTTTTTTGTCTCCCTTCTTTTTTCCCTTTGGAGCAAACATCGCCAACATTCTCCTGCCCTCCATTTTTGGCATGTTTTCCAAATTTCCAAACTCTGCCAGGCGTTCGGCGAATTTCAACAGCAAAAGCTGTCCCCTGTCCTGGAATTGTATTGAACGACCCTTGAATTGAACATACGCTTTTACTTTGTTGCCATCTTTCAAAAAATTTTCTGCGTGCTTGGCTTTGAAATTAAAATCGTGATCGTCAGTATTGGGAGTAAAGCGAATTTCTTTCACTTCTGAGACTTTGGCGTTCGCCTTCATCTCCTTTTCTTTCTTCTTTTTGTCGTACAGGAATTTGTTGTAGTCGATAATCTTGCAAACTGGCGGATCTGCATTTGGAGAAATTTCTACAAGATCGAGTCCTTGTTCCTGCGCCATCTTGAGAGCTTCGCTGGTTGGATAAACGCCAACTTTGAGGTTGTCCCCTACTAACCGCACTTGGGGAACTCGGATGAAGTGATTGATGCGATGTTCTGCTTCTTTGCGCGGTGCGAACCTGCCCCGATTAAATCCGCCCCTGTTAAATCCGCCGCCGCCTGGTCTTTGAAAGCCCCCTGGTTTTGGTTGAAAACTCTTGTTCGGTACTGCCATTTATGATTTTTGCGTTATGCCCCACCCCAAGGGCAATTCTGGTTTGTCTTAATCCCCCTGGAGTTGAAGGAGATCGTTAAAATGCAAGATTAAATCTCAAATCTCAAATATCAAATATCATTCTCCTCTCCTTTCTTCTATTTCAATTTCTACGTCTTTGATAAATTCATCTACAAGTTTCGCTCCCAAATCGCCCTTTCCTTGTCGGCGAACTGATGCTTTTTCCTCATTCATTTCTTTTTCACCGATCACTAACATATACGGAACTTTCATCAGTTCGGTGTCCCTAATTTTCTTTCCTATCTTTTCGTTCCTGTCATCTATATCTGCACGAATATCTGCTTTTTTCAATTTCCGTAAAATAGTTTTACCATAGTCCAGGAATTTATCGCTGATCGGCAAAATCTTGACCTGGACCGGGGATAACCAAACGGGTAGTTTGCCCGCATAATGCTCGAGTAAGAACCCAATAAACCGTTCATGGGTTCCGAGGGGAGCTCTATGGATGATCAAGGGCGTTTCAGCCTTGTTATCGTGGGTAGCAAACTGGAGTTTAAAGCTTCTGCTTTGTGCAAAATCCACCTGGTTAGTTGCCAGTGTAAACTCTCGCCCGATCGCGCTCCATATTTGCACGTCAATTTTCGGTCCGTAGAACGCCGCTTCATCCGGAACCTCGATATACGGCGTATTTGTCTTTATTAAGACATCTCTAACCAACTGTTCGGTTTCCTTCCACAGTTCAGGTTGGTCCACATATTTAATTCCGAGCTTGTCGGCACTGTGCAATGAGAAACGCATTACGTATTTGTCAATGCCGAAGATCTTAAAGTACTTTAGGTACATATCATTTACCGCCTTGAACTCTTCGTAGAATTGTTCCTTACTGCAGTAGATGTGAGCGTCGTTCATGTGCAGACAACGGACGCGCATCAATCCAAATAGCTCTCCGCTTTGCTCATAGCGATAACACGTTCCGTATTCAGCTAACCGCAGCGGAAGATCCCGATAACTCCTGGGCTCAGCCGCATAAATTTTGTGGTGATGCGGGCAATTCATTGCCTTGAGATAATATTTCACACCCTCCAACTCCATCGGCGGATACATGCTGTCCGCGTAATACGGCAAGTGGCCGCTGGTGAGATACAAACTTTCTTTTGCTATATGCGGAGTGACGACCCTCTTGTATCCTGCCGCTTCTTCCGTTTCCTTCGCCAATTTCTCCAATTCTTCAATCACAACCGCGCCATTAGGCAGCCACAGAGCAAGCCCGGGACCTACGTCATCATCGAAAGTAAAAATGCCTAGTTCTTTCCCGAGTTTTCGATGGTCTCTTTTCTTGGCCTCCTCGAGCATGTGCAGGTGCTCATCCAACTCTTTTTGCGATGGGAACGTGACTCCGTAAACCCGGGTGAGCATTTTATTTTTTTCATCACCCTTCCAGTAAGCGCCCGCAATGTTGGTGAGCTTTATCGCCTTTATGAATGCGGTGTTCGGAACGTGTGGTCCCCGGCACAGATCAGTAAAATTGCCTTGTGTATAAAAAGTTATTTCTCCATCATTTAATCCCTGCAGCAAATCCAGTTTGTATTCATCGCCCTTATCAGAGAAATATTTGACGGCGTCATTTTTTGAAATTTCTTTCCTGACATAACTATTATTTTGTTTAGCGAGCTCATTCATCTTCTTTTCAAGCTTCGCCAAATCTTCTTCATTCATTTTTCTATCTCCCAGGTCCATGTCATAATAGAATCCATTTTCAACAGGCGGTCCGACCCAGAATTTTACGCCGGGAAATAAAGACTCGACTGCTTCGGCCATTAAGTGTGCAGAAGAATGCCAGAAGGTGCTTTTGCCCTCATCGTCACTCCACGTGAGTAATTTCAATGTAGCGTCTGCATGTATCGGCCGCGTCGCATCCCATACCTGGCCATTTACCTTAGCAGCTAAGACTTTTCGCGCAAGCCCTTCGGAAATCGATTTTGCAATGTCCAGCGCGGTGCTTCCCTCCTGATATTTTCGTACCGCTCCATCCGGGAAAGTGATATTTATCATTATACTATTATCAATTTAAAAAGAGCGGCAAAATTAACAAACTCTTGCCGCAGTGCCATAAGTTACCTTACGAAGTTATTCGTTAGTTTTACAACGTGATGAAAAGGGTATTATTAAGATCATTTTTACTTTTCGTTTCTCTGCTCTGGTTGTTTCTTTCCTCTTTTTCTCAGGATATCACCGGTATCTGGAAAGGATATTTCATTACCAATGATGGCGAACAATACAGGCTTGAGTTCCAGGTGAAACAAAATCCGAGTTCCTCAATCACAGGTGTATCTTATTCTTACCTCGACATTCGCTTTTACGGGAAAGCTACAATGACTGGAGTGCTTAAAAAAGCAGAAGGCAAATTCCAAATCCAGGAGCTAAGAACCGTTGAAGTAAAGAACTTGGGCGGTGGCGGCACCTGCTTGATGAACTACAATTTTGATTATGCGAAATCAGGAAAAGAAGAATTTCTTGAAGGAACATTCTTAGGAAAGGCCGAGGATAGAAAGAATCCAAAGAACAATGGCGAATGGGGGGATTGCGGCGGTGGGAAAGTTTATTTGCGTAAGGTTGAGACATCCGACTTTTATGTCGAGCCATTTTTGCGTGAAAAGCCAGTTGTAAAAAGCGAAAGGCCAATCGTAAAAAATGACACAACAGCGACGGCAATAACAAGAACAAATCCCCCGGCCGTAAAAAAGACGCCCCCAAAAAACCACCCAACGGCAAAAACGACAAATCCTCCTCCAAAGAAAAATACAAACACGGTAAAAGAAAAATCCGTTGCGACTTCAAAAACCAATGCCGCGGCAACAATAAAAGCGGATACTACAAACAAGATCACCCAACCGGAAGTGAAGAGCTCTCTTTCCGAAAAGAAGATTGTCACACCCGATGTTCTTCGAACGCGGGAAAATGCATTGGCTAAAACGATAACGGTGAGCACCGACGAGGTGACAATTAAATTGTATGATAATGGGGAAATAGATGGTGACAGCATCTCCGTGTTTGTAGATAAGCAGTTAACACTTTCTCATAAAGGACTTAGTGCGTCCCCAATTGTGTTGAAACTTAAGTTTGACGAGAATCAAGAAGAACATGAAGTGGTGATGGTCGCAGAGAATTTGGGTCGCATTCCGCCCAACACTTCTTTAATGGTGATTACCGCCGGCGATCAACGTTACCAAGTGCAGATAACTTCGACGGAACAAAAAAATGCGATGGTAAGATTCAAGTACTTGAAGCCATAACCAGAGCACCGCTCTAGTATTTTTTATCAGCCACTTAGCCTTTCTTGCTATCTTCAATTTTATGCTCCGGTTTGCCTCCGCAATAATTTTTTTTTCATCCACCTGTGCTATCCATGGGCAAAGTCTAAATGGAACATGGCGCGGAAAGCTCACCCAGGGCCCCGGGGGTTGTTTCCCGGTTTA
>AR_comb_assmDRAFT_11071833_pt1 | contig 12191 bp, 11 predicted proteins | sample ArasoioldDNA_FD_10543 | JGI IMG/M metagenome (IMG submission 10543) | reverse complement strand
GCTGATTTTATCAATAAAAATCCTGGAACCATTCTCTTTCATTGCCTGTTCGAGATGCTGGATGAAGATTATAAACCGAAGAGACGTGATTCTTTTCCGGCGGTAAACAATCCATACAAGGCGATCGCAAAGGGAAATTTTCTTTCTAATATCGGTGTGTTTTATCGTAGAGATCTTTTGGAAAAAGTAAAATTTGATGAAACGCCTGTTATTATCGGTGTCGAGGATTACGATTTTGTATTGAACATTTTATTACATACTGGCAAGGTTGACAGGATCAATGAATATTGCGCCGGTATATATGATCATCCGGGTCGTTCGGTTTATACGGAAGAATGGGACAGAACATATAATCGTATCAATTACTTCATCGAAAAGCAAAATAATAACCCATTGTTCCGGGAAAAAATGAGACCCTACCGGCGTTCTTTACTTTCACATTTGTACCTGTACCTGGCTACATTCAGTGCCATGAGAAAGAAGACGGGACGGGCATTTAAGTATATTTGCAAATCTTTTTTCAAATACCCGGCGATCGTCGTGGAATATACTTTCTGGAAACATATATTAGTTGCAATAAAAAGAATGTTTTAATGGAGACAATTTTAGTGACAGGAGGAACAGGTTTTTTAGGAAGAGAGCTTGGTATGCAATTGAAAGACCGGTACAGGGTAATACTGGCTGCAAGAAACAACAACCAGAACCAGATCGCCAATCGTATTACAGACTGCGAGATCGCACCATTGGATATTGTAAATATTCATTCGGTCAATGATGTGTTTGATGAATTCAAACCAGATATTGTTATTCATGCAGCAGCAACCAAGTATGTTGATATTTCAGAAAAATTTCCCAATGAATGTATTGATGTGAACGTGACAGGCTCACAAAATATCGCAAGAGCAGCCGTACAAAAAGGAGTGAAGAGGGTGATCGGCGTATCCACCGATAAAGCGGCGCCACCCTGCCGCAGCACATACGGTCTTTCAAAAGCATTGATGGAACGTCTTTTTTGTGCAATGGATAATAAAAGTATAACGAGGTTTACCTGTGTGCGATTTGGGAATATAGCCTGGTCAACAGGCAGTGTATTTCCAATATGGAAAGAAATGATCGAACAAGCAGGGGAGATCAAGACAACAGGGCCGCATATGAGGCGATTCTTTTTTCATGTATCCGAAGCAGCCCGCCTTGTTATTACCGCGATGAATGAAATGGATACAACAGGAGGTAAAGTATTATCGCGTAAAATGAAAGCCGGCCAGATAGAAGACATCCTGAAATTATTTGTAAAACTGTATGGAGGAAGGTATACAAAAGTAGGCGAACGACCTGGTGAAAGTGTTGATGAAACATTGATCGGAATTTCTGAATTGCCTTTCACCAGGGAAATAACGCTGGATGGTCATCAGCATTATATCATTTCATTCAACCAAAAAGCGGATAAACCATTTCCGGATGTATTGACATCGGCCAATGCAGAACGATTAAACGAAGAAGAGATAATGAACATCATTTCTAATCCGCCAAAATTTATTGTATGATCAGACACGCATTAATAATGGCAGCAGGCCGCGGCATGAGAATGATGCCGCTTACCGCAAGCATCCCCAAACCAATGGTTTCGTTCAGGGATTCTACTTTGATCGCACATGCGATAAAAAAGATCAAGGATCAGATCCGGAACATCCATATCACGGTTGGATACAAAGGAGCTGATCTTGCACGCCATGTAATAGAACATGATGTGTCTTCCATCTTTAATACAGAAGGAAAAGGCAACTCATGGTGGATATTCAATACGCTGATGAAAAACCTCGATGAGCCGGTGCTTGTATTAACCTGCGATAATATAGTAGAACTCGATCTGGATCTGATAAGCAACGATTACGAAGCATTTAATAACCCGGCTTGTATGGTGGTTCCCGTAAAACCCGTAGAGGGATTGGATGGCGACTATATTTTTCATGAGGGCAATTGCGTAACGGAGCTCAACCGGCATAAGCCTTCAAATATTTATTGTTCAGGGATACAGGTACTCAATCCATCTGTGGTAAACAAGCTTTGTACCCCCGCTGATGATTTTTATTCAGTATGGATGCAATTAATAGCTCAAGGGCAATTGTATTCCTCCAACGTTTATCCTAAAACATGGTATGCAGTAGATACATTGGAGCAACTGGGCCAGATCAATAAATTATCTTCTTACCAGGAATGACAGAGAGCTCACCAGATTAACACCAGTTACAAAAGAACAAATAATGCGGCTGCCAAAGCAGATTTACATTTACTTCTTCTCTTATTTTTTTACTGCGGGGCTTTCTTTTTTTACCGTTTCATTGCTAACCCACCATCTGACAACGAATGATTATGGAATCATCAATTTATACAGTTCCTTCATTACGCTGCTGATGCCTTTTATAACGGGAGGAGTGATGTACCCTATATCTATAGAATATTATAAAAAAGCGCCTGAAGATTTCAAATTGTTTTTTTCAAATGCCCAGGTGATAACGATCATCAGCCTGCTGCTTTTTACTTTACTGGCCATTATACTTCAGCAGCCCCTGAAGCAATTTCTTCATGTCCCGGTTCTTTGGGTGTGCATACTTCCTTATACCGTATGGGGCAGCATGGTCAATGAGTCAACCATGCTTATGTGCAGGGTAAAAAATAAAGCATGGGGATTTGCTTTTTTTTCTATCAGTAAAAATGTGATCGAGATACTTCTTACTATTGGATTGGTGATTGGACTGAGCTGGGCCTGGCAGGGACGCCTGGTGGCTGCGGTAGCGTCGCTTACTATACTGTGTTTCGTATCCATACACCTCTTTTTTCGCTGGCGACTTGTTGCCAATACCATCGACTGGCAGCAGGTAAAACACATTGCATGGATCAGTGTTCCTTTTATTTTTGAACGACTGACGATTTTTGTTTTATCTTCTTCTGATAGATACTTTATCGATAAGCTTGCATCGAAAGGAACCGGTGAGGTAGGATTGTATAGTGTAGGAGCACAGATTGCCACCATCATCACGCTGGCAATTTTATCAATGAACAGCGCTTACCAGCCGCATGTGTTCAAGAATCTTGCAGTGGGGAATAAAGAGCGGGTAAAAAAAAGCACATTGATGTATGTTGGAGGCGCCGGCTTATTAGTGGTCGCACTGTTTCTTGCCACACCTCTTATTTTTAAATTGTTCATAGGGAATGGTTTTGCCGATGCACGTGTTTATGCTTATTATCTCAGCGGTGGCTATTTTATGTGGGCTATATACAATGCCTTTCTTCCTTACTTACTTTTTCATGGTAAGAACAGACTTATTCTTTATTTGTCAGTGGCCGGTATGATCGTGTCGGTATCATCAAATTTTTATTTGGTTCCGCATTACGGAGCTTACGGTGCAGCATTGACCAGTATCATGACTTATACAGTCATGGCATTTCTTTCTATTTTTTTTTCATGGAAGTATTTCAAATAAGCGGCCTTATAACTCAGCCAGCCTCGATGAAAGGTATAGCTGCTCAACCAAAGTCAGAATTCTTACACACACTGTATAGCATACTGTAAAACGAATTTAGCTGAACATGCCGGGAAAAAAGATACTGCTGTACTATCCACCTAATAAAAGATCAGTTGCTATTGAGACATTGGCTAAAACTGTCAGCGAAGCAGGTAACGAATTGCTTGTACTGACATTAACTGAACGCGGGCCTTTTCATGAAGAGCTGGAAAAAAGCGGGATTAAAACTTTTACGCATTTTCTTGAAAGAAAAAGATCGTCAAAATATTTTGTTGCTCAGGCCCGCTATCTTATACGTTTTTGTAAAAAGAATAAGATAGATATTCTGTTAAGCCATCTGCAGGAAGGAAATATCATCGCAGTTATGGCTCAGCCTTTTTTAAAAACGAAGATCATTACATTTCGTCACCACGCAGAATCTGCATTTTATGCTGAATTTGGTGAACAGCTTAAAATGAAAAGAAATAAAGGAGAAGCTTTGCTGGATAAGATCATTAACCGTCTTGCTAAAACAATTGTAGTGCCTTCTTCAGGTGTATGGTACGGAATGGAGAAATATGAAAAGTGTAATATGCAAAAAGTGATCCTGCTGCCTTATATCTATGATTTCTCCTCTTATCCTGAACCGGATGAGAATAAGGTGAAGGCACTTAAGGAGCAGTATGCATGCAAGCTTTTACTGATCATGGTTAGCCGTCTGATTCCATCAAAGCAACACAAGCCTGTTTTTGAGGTCATCAATAAATTGGTAAAAGAAGGTTTATCTGTAAAAATGATCGTTATGGATAATGGAGACCTTCGCTCTGAATTAGAAGCATTCATTGAGGCCAATGAATTAAAAGACCGGATCGATATGATCGGCTACAGAGAAGATTTTGTCAATTACATGGCGGCATCCGATATGCTTATTCATCCTTCGGTGACGGAAGCAAGCAACAATGTAGTGAAGGAAATGGGTTTGTTGGAAAAAGGCGTTGCTGTATGCCGCAATGTCGGTGATTTCAATGATTACATTGTTGAAGATCGTAACGGGTATTTCCTCGAAAATAATAAGCTTCGGGAAACAATTGAATCATCTATCCGGGATGCCTACAATGATCCGGAAAAATTAAGACGAATAGGAAGTGAATTGAAGAAAGATGTTCTCAAACATTTTAGCGATTCAGCAGCCAACAAACAAAGGGTGCTGCAATTATTAAATGGAGAGAAGGAGAGAAGTAAACTTATTTATGTCACCCGAAAAAGTCCTTAGTAATGTTACGTAAGCGGTTTGAAAAATCACGATCTATTTAAAAGCGATTCTACACTATTTTTTATTTTATCAGCGATTTATAATCAATAATTTAAAATAAGAAATGCACTTACATAGTTTTACAGGCAAATTTGTTGACCAGGTATTTGATGTTACCTTTTTTATTCGTCAGCCCCAGTCATATGTAAATGCCAGTATCATTATGCAAAACCAAAACCACCTGGTCTCAATTATTATTCCAGCGTACAACGCTGCTTCTTATATCGGCGAAACCATACAGTCTATCTTCCATCAAACTTACCAATGCTGGGAAATATTTATTGTCAATGATGGATCGACAGATAATACGCTAGATGTGGTGAAGTCATTTACTGATAAGAGAATTGACTGTATTACCCAAAAGAATGGAGGCGTTGCATCGGCCCGGAATAAAGGTCTGCATTTTGCAAAAGGTGAATACGTTGTCTTCTTTGATGCCGATGACCTTATGACGCCGGATTTTTTAAGTGAACGTGTAAAAGCAATGAATGGCGATCATCGTATTGGATTCGTTGGCGGGTTGATAGAAACATTTCCTATTAAGGCAAAATTGAAGAAAGCAGCCGCTATGGATCCGATCAAAGAAATACTTTTCTTCAATTCTTCTTTCGCGACGATACCCTCGAATTATATGTTCCGCAAAGATGTATTGATGAATAACGAGGTGAAGTTTAACAAAGAGCTTAGCAGCAGCGCGGACAGGTTCTTTATTCTTGAAGTGTCGAAATTTACCAAAGGAAAATATTTGGGAACCGAGAAAGGAAAGTTATTGTACCGCTTTACCAGTCAAAGCATGTCAAATAATGTGACACCAAAACTCATAATGGACAATGAAAAGTTTTATTATGAGCTAAAACGGAAAAAACTGTTGCCGGAAGAAAAACTCCGCCAGTTTAAAAGCCTGTATTTCCTTTCTTTGGCAAAAGGCTTTGCTTTGGTAAAATACTGGAAACAGGTGGCTAAATACCTGGTGATGTCATTTTTTAATCATCCTGTTTTCTTTACAAAAAGTTTTGGAAAAACTATCACCTCTTCAAAAGAGATCAATTGAATGATCGGTGTTTCTAAATATTGATCCTATACCCTTTTTAAATGTTTTGATCGTATGTCAGACGAAAGACAACCTGTAGAATCGGCGGGCCGCTGGTGGGGTGAGCATGTACATAGGTACCGTGAGGCCCTTTTATATATTGATGCGGGTGATACCGTATTGGATATCGCCTGCGGCACCGGCTTTGGTACCGATATCATTGCAGGTAAAACAACGGGTAAAGTCATCGGCGGTGATATTGCCGAAGAAGCGATCCTTGAATGCCGGGGCCATTGGAACAAAAGCAATCTTGAATTCCGTGTATTGGATGGCACTCAATTAGATTTTCCCGACCAGTATTTTAATAAGATCGTTTCATTTGAAACGATAGAACATACTGGCAAATACAGGGAGATGGCTGCTGAATTTGCACGAGTATTAAAGCCCGGCGGCTTGCTCATTCTTTCCACGCCAAACAGGGCAGTGTCAAGTCCTGATGGTGTTATTATAAATCCATATCATGTGCAGGAGTTTACGTGTGAAGAACTGCAGCAAATCCTGGCGCCATTGTTTTCCAGCGTGCAGCTTTCAGGCCAGCGTTATGCGAGATATGACAGAAAATCCCTCCGCCTTGGCGCAGGCAAGTTGTTTGAAAACCTGTTTTTAAGTTTTGGCATACGCAAGCTTCCCTATGGCTGGCGTAATGCGTTTATGAAATTATTTTTTGGCTATCCCTTATACCCAACTGAATCCGACTACGTATTCGAAAAGGACACTCACCGCATGAAAACCGAATGTCCTGTTCAATTTGCAGTTTGCCGGAAATAGCGGCATGCGACGAAGACGACCAACCTTAAAAGTTTTTTAATTTATATGAAAGTACTAATTACCGGGGGAGCCGGATTTGTCGGCTCATCGCTAGCTGACGCTTTGCTTGAAAAAAGACATTATGAGATTGTTCTTATAGACAATATGCTCACAGGCAGAATGGAAAATCTTCCCATCCATCCCAACTGCCGGTTTATTAAATGCGATGTAAACAATTATAACGACATCGCATCCGTATTCCTCGCCTTTCGCTTCGACTATGTTTTTCACTATGCCGCTGTAGTGGGTGTCAAGCGAACGTTGGAAAACCCGGTGATGGTGCTGAATGATCTGAAAGGAATTCAAAACATATTGGATCTTTCAAAAAATACCGGCGTCAAGCGGATATTCTTTTCTTCTTCTTCGGAAGTGTATGGTGAGCCCGTTCAGCTTCCCCAGCATGAACATACTACGCCGTTGAACTCGCGGCTGCCTTATGCGGTGGTAAAAAACGTTGGAGAATCTTTTTGCCGGTCTTACCAGCAGGAGTATGGGTTGGAGTATACATTATTCCGTTTCTTCAATACCTACGGACCCAAACAAAGTCCGGACTTTGTAATTTCCAAATTTATTGACGCGGCATTTCAGAACCGTGATATAACTATCTATGGCGACGGAAGCCAGACAAGGACATTCTGTTACATCAAGGATAACATTGACGTCTGCATAAATGCCATGGAAAATCCTGTTTTTATCAATGACGTGGTGAATGTAGGTAACGACAAAGCTTATTCGATCCTTGAAGTGGCAAATAAGATAATTGAGCTTACCGGTTCTGGTTCCAAAATTGTTCATTTACCTCCATTACCCGAAGGAGATATGACCCGACGTCAACCGGACATATCAAGTATGAAAAAACTTTTGAATAGGGATTTTATCCCCTTAGAAACAGGATTACAAGAAATTATCTCGAGAAAAAAGAAATAAAGTTTCATGATGGTCACAATTATCAACCCCTTTAACAATAAGATGCTGAAGTTCATCGACGGGAAATTCAAGGACGATGAAGGAAATTCATTCCCTACGATCAATGGCGTTCCACGGTTTGTTGAACAACATAATTATACCGACAATTTCGGATTTCAATGGAATAAGTTTCAAAAAACCCAGATAGATCGCGAAACAAAGAATGCAAATTTGTCAAAACAAAGATTTTTTACAGCAACCAACTGGGATAAGGAAGATCTTTCCGGTAAAGACGTTTTAGAAGTTGGCAGCGGTGCCGGCAGGTTTACACAAGTCGTACTTGATTATACCAAGGCAAATTTATATAGCCTCGATTATTCCGATGCAGTGTCGGCTAATTACAGGAACAATGCGCATTATGGCGACCGGTTAAAATTATTCCAGGCAAGTATATATGACATGCCGTTTCCCGACAACTCGTTTGATAAAGTATTTTGCTTCGGTGTCTTACAGCATACTCCTGATTTCAGGAAATCGATTCGGTGTTTGGTAGATAAGGCCAAGCCCGGTGGTGAAATAATCGTCGATTTTTACCCGATCAAAGGTTGGTACTCCAAGATCAATGTAAAGTATATGTTGAGGCCGATTACAAAAAAGATGCCTCATAAAAAGTTACTTGGGAAAATTGAAAGGAATGTAGACCGGCTTATCAAAATATATAACTTCTTTGATAAAATCGGGCTGGCGATGGTGGCTCACCGGTTTATACCCATTTGTGACATCAAAAGAACAATGCCTGATTACTTATCAAAGGAAGAGCTGAAAGAATGGGTGATCCTCGATACGTTTGATATGTTTTCGCCGACTTACGATAATCCACAACGTATAAGCACTGTAAAAAAATGGATGGAAGAAAGCGGGGCAGAAGTAACGTTCGCCGGCTTTTTAAGTTATGCAAACAATTTAATGATGCCGGTTGTAAGAGCAATTAAGAAAGGATAATCATTACTGGAAGGAAAAATTCAGATCATGCATACAATATTGGTGACAGGCGGTTGTGGATATATTGGCTCGCATACAATAGTCGACCTCATAGAAAATGGTTATGATGTCATTTCGATCGACAATAATTCCCGCTCTACAACACGATTACTGGATGGCGCTCAGAAAATAACTGGCAGAAAAATAATAAACTACCCCGTTGACCTCTGCGATGTTAAGGCCATGCAGGAAGTCTTTCGAAAGCACCAGATAAAGGGGATCATTCATTTTGCGGCATTTAAATCCGTGGATGAATCGGTGGAAAAACCACTGGCCTATTTTCAGAACAACCTGGTTTCGCAAATCAACATCCTGCGTTGTGCGGAAGAGTTCAATGTTCCTCATTTTGTTTTTTCTTCTTCGTGTAGTGTATATGGAAACGCCGATGTCATTCCCGTTACAGAGGAAACACCATTAAAAAAGGCTGAATCACCTTACGGCCGTACCAAGCAGGTAGGTGAAGATATGATCATGGATGTTGCTAAAGTTTCATCACGCCGTTTTATCCTGTTACGCTATTTCAATCCTACCGGGGCTCATCCTTCAGGTATTATTGGGGAGATACCTTTCGGTAAGCCTTCTAATCTTGTTCCCGCCATAACTCAATTCGCTGCGGGGAAGTTGCCAGCATTAAAAGTATATGGTAACGATTATGACACAAGGGATGGATCCTGTATCCGTGACTTTATTCATGTAAGTGATATAGCGCATGCCCATACGTTGGCGATAGGGTACATGGCAAAACAAACCAGTGGGAACAATTGCGAGATATTTAATTTGGGCACCGGTAACGGAGTCACCGTGCTAGAAGCCATTCATGCTTTCGAAAAAGTAACGGGGAAAAAACTTGACTATACCATTGCAGACCGGAGACCAGGCGATATTGTTGCTGTTTATGCCAACAATAATAAAGCGCAGCAAAAACTTAATTGGATACCCAAATTTGATCTTAACGATATGATGAAAACAGCCTGGAACTGGGAAAACGCACTAGGTAGTATTTCTTAATTTTTGTTTGCTGTTAAGTAAATATACTGAGTGAATAGTACAAACCCTTTTTTTCCCCGAGAACATTTGCTGAACTTTAATTATATTCTAATTATATTTGTTTGATTATAAACTGATTTTTTGTCACCTTGACGCGGGTTCACAAATATCCTTAGAAATACAACACCCACCAGATGAAAAAAAGAGTGTTACTCTCGGCACAGGCAGTTTTCTTGGGCCTTTTTATTCTTTCTCTGATTGCAACAATCTTACAGTTCGCGGGCAAAGCAAACCCATTAACAAGATTCAATGTTGAAAAACCTGTTTTAGACAGGGAGGAAGCTTATGATCCCGCACTGATAAGACTTAGTTCGCTTGACAAACTTGAACAATATTGCGACAGTATATATGCAGACCGGGCTGCTACAAACTCACAGGGAACATTCGAAACTGTTTATACGGATATTGTTTCCAACGTTGTTAGAAATAGATTTTTTCACGGCTTTTCCTACTACGGATATGACAATAATTATTTAGCGATACTGATATCACGGGTAACCATACCGGGTATTAGTGCGCTGGTAATACCGAATGAAATACTTAAGTATCCTTATGCTGCGTGTAGTCAGCAGTCTCTCGTTATGATGGAAGTGTTAAAGCATAGGGGCTTTAAGACCAGGAAAGTTGGTTTTGACAATAAAACTCCTTACGGCGGCCATTTTGCTTTTGAAGTTTATTATGAAGGTGCCTGGCATTTTTGTGATCCGGACATGGAACCTGATAAAACAGTTCTTCAAGCCTATAATCGTCCTGACATTGATTTTTTAGTGGCTAATAAGAATGTGCTTTTGCAGGCATATAACCGTTATCCGAAAGAAAAAATACTGGCTGTGTTTGGTTCTTATTTCCATGGCTCAGTAAACGAATTTCCTGCACCGCATGCGTATATTTTTCAACGCGTAACAAATTTCTTATCTTATACAATCTGGCTGTTCTTTTTCATTTCCTTTTTAATCGTCCGCTGGCAATACAGGCGGATATATAAAACCCAGGCGTCCAGAGTTTTTACATTAAGTCTGAAAAGGAAAAATTCTCCGGTAGTTTATCCCGATTATAATACACAAAGTGTTTAATGAACTGGTTGCATGGTTATGCAACTGTGGTTCCTGATTTTGGCAGCTTCTTGATGGAGATCCCGGGACATTGCAAACATGATGTAATTGCATCCTCTGAACAAATTTCCATATAGCAGAAGTATTTCGTTTCGTTGTAATCGCGGCACAACTAAATGCCCGGTATATTTAAAGCTGTCACTTTTTCACGAACAGGCGTAACGTACGGGTATGAAAATCGCCGGGAAGAAACTAAGACGGGAAGAAATCATTTACAAATTGGTATATTCTTATCGCCTTTCCGGCAATAATTCAAAATGAGACACTGTCTGAACAAGATGTCTGCAACGATAATATAATTCTATGTGTGGAATAACAGGTTTTATCTCCCCATCCTTTAAACAGGAGCATCTTCAGAAGATTACTTGTGCGCTGCAGCATCGTGGACCGGATGCCGGGGGATACTTTTATGACGAACAGGCGAATGTAGCACTGGGTCATCGCCGTTTAAGTATCATTGACCTTTCAGAAGCAGCTAATCAACCCTTCTATTCACATGACCGCAGGTATATCATGGTATTTAACGGCGAAGTATTCAACTACCAGGAAATTGCGGCTAAATATTCTATCCAACAACGGACACATTCTGATTCGGAAGTTATCCTGGAAGCTTTTGTCTTAAAAGGTATTGATGCCGTACAGGATTTCAATGGTATGTTTAGCCTGGCCATCTGGGATACGGTAAAAAAGGAGTTGTTTATTATCCGCGACCGCTTTGGTGTAAAACCTCTATTGTACTATTGGAATGGAAAAGATTTTGCTTTTGCATCTGAGTTAAAGGCCTTGCTGAAGCTCGACATCCCAAAGCAGATCAACCAGCGCGCATTGCAGGATTATTTTTTCCTGGAATATATTTCCGGGCAGGAGAGTATCATAAAGAACATTTTCAAATTACCCCATGGCCATTATCTTAAAATAGCTAATGGCAAGGCGCCGGAAATAAAACCATACTATTCCATTTTTGATAAATTAAATGACAGATCAAAAAATATTTCCGATGAAAAAGCGCTGGATGAATTTGAAGCATTACTTTCTTCTTCCGTTAAGCTCAGGCAGATCTCAGACGTACCCATTGGTGCTTTTTTGAGCGGCGGGACAGACTCTTCATTGATCTGCGCTTTATTTCAAAAACAAAATACGCTACCCATCAATACGTTTACGATCGGTTTTGATGTAAAAGAATTTGATGAAACTCATTATGCGAACAGGGTGGCCGAACATTTGAAAACCTCTCACCAGCAATTTCATCTTACGGATAAAGATTCTATTTCAATTGTCGATAAGCTGGCAACGTATTATGACGAACCATTCGCGGTGCCTTCCTGTATACCTAGTTATCTTGTTTGTAATAAGGCCAGGAGTTTGGTTACCGT
>AR_comb_assmDRAFT_10354628_pt1 | contig 12192 bp, 11 predicted proteins | sample ArasoioldDNA_FD_10543 | JGI IMG/M metagenome (IMG submission 10543) | reverse complement strand
GGCAGCACGAACTACGACGGGGAGGGCCGTAATGCGAGTAGTAACAACACGGTCTATCTAGTAGCGAGATTCGTTTTCTAACTAACTGAATATCTATCGATGGAGATTGCAAAGGAGAAAGCACGATGAAATTGAGAGCATGCATATTGATGACAGTGGTAGCCGGGTTGAGTATGGCGGCATGGGCGGGCGACATCGAAGGCAAGGTTGCAGGAATGAAGGGGAAGTCGGTGGTTTACGTCGACGTCATCGCCGGCAAGACGTTTCCGGCTCCGAAGGACCATCCCGTCATGGATCAGAAGGGACTGATGTTCTCGCCGCACATCCTGGTAGTCCAGCAGGGCACGATGGTGGACTTCCTGAACAGCGACACCGTGCAACACAACGTCTTCTGGACCGCGATCGGCGGCGACAAGAAGGCCGGGCACAACCTGGGAACGTGGCCCAAGGGTGAGAAGCGATCGTTCATGTTCGATAAACCTGGCGTCGTGCCGGTGCTTTGCAATGTGCACCCGGAGATGGCCGGATACGTCGTGGTCAGTCCGACGCCGTATTTTACCGAGACGGACGACAGCGGCACTTACAAAATTAAAGATGTTCCGGATGGCAGCTACACGGTTACGGTCTGGCACGAAGGAGCCAAGAATCAATCGAAGCCCGTCACCGTGTCAGGTGGCGGCAAAGCGGATTTCACCTTGACGAAGTAAGGAGCAGATGCGGGAAGGATGGCCTCCACTACCCGCATTCTCATTTTCAAGATCCTGAAAGTCAGGATTCAACTCGTTGAGAAACCACAACGTGTCGGAATGCTGAAGCGATTCAAAAACAAAAAGGTTGACGCGGATTGGCTGCATACGAATTTTCCCTGCATGATGGCTTGTCCGGCACATACGAATGCCGGACGCTACGTCGGTCTGATTGCGGAGGGGCGATTCGAAGAGGCCTATCGCCTGGCGCGTGATCCGAATCCGCTCGCGAGCATCTGCGGGCGCGTCTGCGCGCATCCTTGCGAAACCGCCTGCCGGCGGGGGGAAATCGATCGGCCGATTTCGATTCGAGCTTTGAAGCGGTTCCTTACTGAGCAGTACGGCCCTGAGTCGAAGCGCCCTATCAACGTCAACGAAGGGCGCGGGCAGAACAAACTCCCCTTCAAAGTCGCAGTGGTAGGCGGAGGGCCGGTGGGACTCTCGGCCGCCCACGATCTCGCGCTGATGGGTTATGCGGTGACGATCTTCGAAGCTGCGCCGGTCGCAGGGGGGATGTTGTATCTGGGAATTCCGGAATACCGGCTCCCGCGCGGCGTGGTAGAGGCACAGGTCAGGGAGATTTTGGAGACGGGCGACATCACGCTGAAGCTGAATCACGCTGCCGGGCGCGACTTCACGATTTCCGAACTGCGGCGGCAGGGCTTCGACGCCGTCCTGATCGCGGTGGGAGCGCATCGTAGCCGCGATCTCAGCATCCCCGGTGTCGATCTTGATGGAGTTCACAAAGGAATTGACTTCCTACTGAACGTTAATCTTGGATACAAATTCACGATCGGGAAGAAAGTCATCGTGATTGGGGGGGGCAATGTCGCTATGGATGTGGCCCGCTCCGCTGCACGCGAGGTCGTGAAGCAGCATGCGGGCGGCGTGGAGGATCTGGAACCCTCCGCGGAAAACGTGTCGGCGGTCGCTACCAAGGAAATGGTCGACATTTCGCTCTCCGCATTGCGCATGGGGGCCCAGGAGGTGAACCTGGTGTGCCTGGAGCGGCGCAACGAGATGCCGGCAGCGCTCGAAGAGATCGAAGAGGCTGAAGAGGAAGGGATCATAATGCATCCCGGTCTTGGACCCAAACGGATTCTGGGTAGAGAGGGCAAAGTTGCTGCTCTTGAAACTCTCAAGACCAAGTGGGTGTTTGATCAGAACAAGCGATTCAACCCCGCGTTTTATGAGAATAGCGAGAGCCACATCGAGTGCGACACCATCATCATGGCGATCGGGCAGGCGCCCCGGCTCGACTTCTTCACTCCTGACGATAAGGTTGATATCTCTCCGCGCGGGCTGATCGCGGTCAATCCACAGACGTTGATGACTTCGGCCGCGGGTATCTTCGCCGGAGGCGACTGCGTGTTTGGCCCACGCCTGATTATTGACAGCGTGGGCGACGGCAAGTGCGCGGCGGTTGGCATCGACGAATATCTGCGCGGCGGGAAGCATCCGGAGCCCGTCATTGAGGTGGAACTCCTGAAGCGTCATGCGATGCCCCTGGGGTATCTAGACCTCGACCGACAGCCCGTGCCGATGCTGGCTCTGGAACGACGCACCGGCGTGACTGAGGTTGAAGTCGGTTACGACGCCGCGAGTGCAATGGTGGAGGCCCAACGCTGCCTGCACTGCTGGGTCAACACGATTTTCGAGGGAACTCCGGAAGACGGCAGCATGTGCATTCTGTGCGGTGGCTGCGTGGATGTGTGTCCAGAGAAATGCCTGGAACTGGTTTCGCTGGACCGCATCTCGTTCGAACCCGAGACGGTGAAACACATTCGCGATAACCAGGAGTGTTTTGGCATGGAGTTCGATGAGGTTGCCGCAGACGAGTTGGGCGCCGTGACCGGCGCGGCCATGCTGAAAGACGAAACGCGCTGCATCCGGTGCGGACTGTGCGCCATGCGCTGTCCGGTGGGCACCATCACGATGGAATCGTACAACCTGCTTCCTGCGGGGCCGACCGGATTGATTTCGGTGGCAGCAATTGGGGCAAGCTTACAGAAATAAGCAAGAGGCACTTATGGCAGAAGAAAAGAAGGGAAAGTTGGGGGATGAACTCAGCCGGCGTCAGTTCTTTACGAAGCTGGGACTCGGCTCGCTAAGCATTGCCGCAGTGGGCACGGCGGCGTTCTCGTATCAGTATCTAGAGCCGAACGTACTCTACGAGCCCTCGCCCGTAGTCAATGCCGGAAAGCCGGACCGCTATTCGCTCGACTCGGTGACGCTCGATGTCAATAACGGGATTTACATCATCCATTCACAAGAAGGCTACTTTTCAATGAGCGCGGTCTGCACACATCTGGGATGCCTGACGGCCTGGAAGCAGGAGTTGGGCATCATTGCGTGTCCGTGCCATGGCAGCAAGTTCGAGCAGACCGGCAAGAAAATCGAGGGACCGGCACCCAAGCCGCTGCCGTGGAAACGCATATGGCTCAATGACGATGGAGATTTGCTCGTGGATCGTTCGAGCGACGTTCCGGCACTGGCTCGGGATTCCTTCGTGAGGATCTAGATCAAGGAAATCAGCATGGCAAAAACCGTGGATCAATACTTCGGCGAATTGCAGCAGACACGAGTCTGGCGGTCGATCTTCCGCAGCGGAACCGGATCGAGCACCCTGAAGCGCGCGCTGGCGATTCAGCAGAATGTTTTTCTGCACCTGTTCTCGACCAAGGTGCGCACGCGCATGCTGAGTTTCAGCGCAACGTGGTACTTGGGGACGCTGACGCTGGGAACCTTCCTGATTCTGGTGGCGACCGGCATTCCGCTGATGCTTTATTACCACCCGTCGGCGCCGCAGGCTTACGCCGACACCAAAGATCTGCAGTTCGTAGTGTCATCGGGAATGTTTTTCCGAAACCTGCATCGCTGGTCGGCTCACGCGATGGTGTTCCTGGTATTCGCGCACATGTTCAAGGTGTTTTATCGCGGGGCCTACCGGGCGCCGCGTGAATTCAACTGGGTGATCGGCGTTGTACTGCTTCTCATCACGCTCCTTCTCAGCTACACCGGCTATCTGCTTCCCTGGGATCAGCTGGCGTACTGGGCAATTACGGTGGGATCGAACATCGCATCGGCCGTTCCAGTCGTCGGGGACAAAATTCATTTCCTTCTGCTGGGCGGAAACGCGGTGAATGCCAATGCGCTACTTCGCTTCTATGTCCTGCATTGCATGATTCTTCCCCTGGCGGCGATTTTCTTTGTGGCGATTCATTTCTGGCGGATTCGCAAGGATGGTGGGCTCTATTCTCACGCAAGTGAACCAGCGACTCTGAGAGCTGCCGCCGAGGATGCGGCTGCCGTTAGGGAGGCGCGATAGTCATGGCGGACTCGAAAGACTTCATTGCGGGCGTGGACTCGGATGCAAAAAAGTCTCCGCGACGGATCGTGTTCATCACGCGTCGTACGTCGGCGCAGGTCAAAGTTGAGACCGAAGACCAAATGCAGACCTTTCCGGAGGTGTTGTTGCGCGCAGCAGTGGCCATCATGTCGATCTCGGTGGCATTGACTTGGATGGCACTGTTGTTCAATGCGCCGCTTGAGGGGCTGGCCGATCCGTCGCACACGCCGAATCCTGCAAAAGCGCCGTGGTATTTCCTTGGCCTGCAGGAACTGCTGCATTACTTTCCGCCAGTCGTGGCAGGCGTGCTGATCCCCGGCTTGGTGGTGATGGCGCTGATTGTCATTCCGTACTTCAAGGTCAACATTGAAGCCGAGGGACTCTTCCAGAAGGACCGTGAGAGGAGACTCCGAATCTTCTACGTGGTGGCGGGCGGGCTGTCGCTGTTTCTGCTTCTCTTTAAGTCGCGGTTGTACAACTCTGTGCTCGGGATAAAGGGCGAGGCAGAACCGCTCTATGCTGGTCTTGTTCCGACTCTGATCATTTTCGGGCTGATGTTTCTGGCGTCGAGGAGCTCGCTGCAAGCGGCTTCATCGTTCCGGCGCTATCTGGCGGGCAGGCCACTCTCTTATTGGGTGATGACCTGGTTCTTACTCGAGCTGGTGGTGTTGACCGCCATCGGAACATTTTTCCGCGGGCCAGGTTGGGCGTGGATCTGGCCATGGCAAGGTTTATAGAAATGACCATAACGGTGCAGCGATCATGAAAGAAAGACTTAGGTCGCTCTGGCAGAAATTGTTCGGAGATAGTATGCGCGCGTTTGGCGTGGTCAGCCTGGTCTTCCTGGCTTCTATGGCGATTGCGCCGGCAAAGAATTTCTTCAGCGAATGGCGGCACTATCAGCACGGCTATCTCAGCATCATCCGCAATCGGAGTGATGCAAACACACTGCGGCGGCATTTTCAGGGAGGCATCCAGCAGATTTGGCTGCCCGAACTTGGCGTTGTGGACCGTTGCACGAGCTGTCACGTGGGACTGAAGGAAGCCACGTTGACCGATGTTGCACAGCAACCCTACCGCAAGCATCCGATGATCCCACACAATCTCGATCAGTTCGGGTGCACCGTTTGCCACCGGGGCCAAGGGGCGGCAACGACGGTTGCCGAGGCACATAGCAGTACGCTGGCGTGGGAGCAGCCGATTCTCCCGACAAAGTACATCGAGTCGTCGTGCGGACAGTGTCATCGTGGACCAATGCCGGGTACGCCGCAACTCAATCTGGGACGCAACCTGCTTTCACGGTCTGGATGCGTACACTGCCATGCGGTGAAATTACCCGATGGTAGCACGATGAAAGCCACGGATGATCCCCCATCGCTTTCGCACATCGCAGATAAAACAACGCGCGAATGGATTTACGCATGGTTGAAAGATCCGCAGGCTTATGCGGTGACGGCGACGATGCCGAATTTCAAGTTGAGCGACGACGACGCCCGCGATATTTCGGCGTTTCTCATAGCCAACAGCGTTCCGGTTCCTGGAGACAACGTTACCCTTTCGGCAAAGGCATCAGGCGATCCGACTGCTGGAGCCAGCCTGTACGGAGAGTCCTTCTGCGCGTCGTGCCATGCCGTGCAGAATGCTGCCGGAAATATCGTGGGCGGCGACATAGGGCCAGAACTCACTCGCATCGGCAGCAAGTTGAAACCGGAGTGGCTTCAGGCCTGGGTGCACGATCCGCGCGTGTATGATCCGCCGACGGCAATGCCACATTACCGATTCAATGATGCTCAGGTGGCAACGCTATCCGGATTCCTGCTGGCCAAAACAGACACTGACCTGCTCGCCAACGTGCATCTGGATGCGGCAACGCCCGAGCAGCTCTCCCATGGAAAGCGGCTGGTCTCAGACTATGGCTGCGCTTCGTGCCACGAGATCGCGGGGATCAAGAAACCGGAGAACTTTGCGCCGGAACTCAGCCGGATCGGCAGCAAGCCGATCACGCAGCTTATCTTCCTGGCAGGAATGCAACACACGCTGCCGGATTACATCGCGGGCAAGATCAAGCAACCACGGGCGTTTGCGTCGGGGCTGAAGATGCCGCAGTACACCTTCACGCCGGCACAGATCGACGCGTTGACCACAGCTCTGCTGGCATTGAACGATCGATCAAATTCACTGCCACCGCCGCTCGCGGTGGCTGCGCCGTCCGAGTCGGATTATCAACCGGCAGGCAAGGCGGGCAAACTGATGATTGACTTGGCTTGTTTCAGCTGCCATCGCATCAACGGGCACGGCGGCGACATGGCTCCCGACCTGACTTGGGAGGGAAGCTCGGTGCAGCGGGAATGGCTGGTACAGTTTTTCAAGAATCCGGAAACGCTGCGCCCGGCCCTGATTCGGCGCATGCCGAAGTTCAACCTGTCCGATGGCGAGGTCAGCGAACTGACGGACTACATCATGACCGTGTATCAGAGTCCGGTGGTCGATCGCGATGCGATGCCGCTGAGCGGCTACTCGCAGGGACAGATCGAACTGGGCAAACAGCTTTTCTACGGAAAGTATGCTTGCCAGGGTTGCCACATTGTCGATACCCAGGCCGATAAGGGTTACATCGGCCCGACCTTGACTCATGTTGGATCGCGGCTGACGGCGGCGTGGATTTATCAGTGGATGAAGAATCCGCAGGCCTTGCGGCCAGGAACGATCGAGCCCAATCGAGCGATGAGTGACGAGGATGCGCGGGCGCTGGCTGCATTCCTGATATCGCAGAAGAGTGGCGGAAAACAGGAGGTCGCAAAGAAATGAACCGCTTCACCTCAAGCGCTGTTGTTTTGAGCGTTGCTGTGCTGGCTGCGTCCTGTCTACGAAAATCCGAGTCGGCGATGCTGAAACCGACTGCATTCGGCGCCGTGATCGTGGAGTCGAGTGGTGGGAAGCAGTTCGCGGCAACCGGAACTTGGTTGCCTCAGCCTGTTGTAGTTCAAGTGAATGACGAGCAGGGAGCGGGGGTCGCCGGAGCACTGGTCGAATTTTCTGCCGTGCCGGGAGTCATCTTTGATCCGGTGAACGCTTTGACTGATTCGAGCGGACAGGTGACGACCAACGTCTCGCTCGGCGGCATGGCGGGCCGATATCAGATCACGGCGTCGACAATCGACAAGTCACACAAGACGGTGGAACACAAGATCGAAGAGATCGCATTGGGATACGAGCAGAGGCTCGGACGGCGCCTGAACGAGCAGTACTGTGACCGCTGCCATAATCCTGAATCCACAGTCGAGCGTGTCTCGAACTATGACAATCTCGAAGTGAAACCGCACCCCTTCACCGAGGGAGACACCCTGAACAGGATTAGCGATGCTGATCTAACAGCAATCATCACTCACGGTGGGCCGGCACTAGGCAAATCAGCACTTATGCCGGCTTGGGGAAATACACTCAACAAATCGGACATCCAGGGGCTGATGTCTTACATCCGCGCTGTCTCGGATCCGCCATCACGCAGCGCTGGGCCAGTTTATAGGAAAAACTGATCGATTCCTCGATGCCCGAATGGCGTACCTGAGCAGGAGAAACGTTCGCCAATCCCCAGTCACACGTATCCAGGTGCAGATTTCCTGCGAGACATCGCCCAAATGAAGGCCCATCGAGCGAGCAAGTTAGAAAACTACACATTTCTAGAACGTTGGAGATGGCCGTGGCGCGACCAATGTTTATGCGGGGTCCAAGAGACAATTTTCTGGAGAGATTTCTAATGTTCTGAGGGCAATCTGATTTCCTTGAATCCCGAACCGCAAATTGCTCGTTGTTTCCGATCGAGTTGTTGGAAACTTCAAACCAGTCCACCTCATTCAGCCCTCAGGATATGTGCGTCACTTGTTAGCGTCGTATATTGTTCGCCCCATAGCCAGATTGTCAAACTTTGAATGTGCACACAAGTTGCTCCTTGACGTGCAGGAACGACATCTGTGAATGGGTCTTAAGCAAGGTTCGGACTTCAGGCCGCTACTCCGGCCGCTCCCAACAGTTCATCTACGATGGCGTGTGTTTTGATGAGGCACTCTTCAACCCAATTGCTGATGTCGCCCTTCACAAATCTTCGTATTGACGAATGGCATTATTGCTTGCGTCCTTCACTTCACATGACCATATTCGGATTGAGCGCTCTCGTGGGCTCGAGCTCACTCACCTTTTGCATTCCACCAGAGGACGATCAGCGCAATTGAGGCCCTGGGGCGGCTTGTGATAGCTGAGCGATCGCTTGAATCGGAGTCGAAGGCAGGGATCCGTGCGTTGAGTAGGAACGGAAGGCGTCCTCGGCTTGCCTCGTTCTCGAATAACGATGCCTTGACTCGAACGGCCTGTCGAAATGTTGACTTCCCAGACGTCATACGGCTCAGGAAATGCAAGACTGTTTGAAAAGCAGAAACGCGATGCAATTGGCATTGTTGATCTATGAATCGCAGGACGCGATCGCGGCACGATAAAGAGATGGGGCCGACGTCTACATGAGTGCTTGGCGTTCCTATTACAAGGCACTCGTCGAGTCAGGCGTCTATGCGGCCCGCGATCCGCTAGAAGTGGAAGAAACGGGAACCACGATAAGAATTAGGGAATCGGTGAGAATTACAAGGCGGCAGGTCACTTGATCGATTCCCTATAGATCCGGGCCAGACTGTCCGCCTGATGGGCCAGTGTAAGCCTTTCCATGACAGTGTCGCGCGCAGCCGTCCCAAGGCGGCGGCGGAACGACTCATCGTTCAGAAGGATTGCGGTAGCCAGACTCAGTTCCTTCTCGTTGTCCGGTCCTACGAGCATTCCATTTGAGCCATGCTGAATAATCTCCGCAATCCCCTGGCCACGGTACCCGATGACCGGTTTGCTCGTCGACATCGCCTCCAAATAGACGTTCGCTAAGCCTTCCTGACGGCTCGGCAGCGCGAATACCGTACATGTTTGCATTGCTGCGGCAATCTGTTGGCGAGATTGGCGTCCAGGAAAACTAACAAGTGTGTCCACTTTGAGTCGGTGAGCCAGTTCTTGCAGCCGAGAGCGTTCCGGTCCGTCGCCGATGAGTTGCCAGCGTAGGGTGGGAAACTCGGCAGCTAGTGAAGACGCCCCGTGCACCATGAGCTCGTGTCCCTCAATTGGAAGCAGATTCCCGACGCTGAGGATGAGAGGCGACTCTGAAGGTGCCTCGTCGCTAGGATGAAACAACTTGGTATCTGCGCCGTTGTACACCACAGATGTCCGGCAACTACGGCCAATGTCTTCCAGCACTGTTCCGCGGATGCTTTCGCTCACACAAATTACGCGACGCGACGAAGCGTGTACCATTCGGGAAATGCGCTGACTCCATGGCCCAAAGCGACCGGTATCCCGCGACCTGGAAAAGCCATCAAGGCAGTGGACAGAAACGATGTACGGGATACGCAGCTCATTGCTCAATAACATTGCTGCGTGGCCGCAAGGCATGGATCCGTGGGCGTGGATCAGATTAATGGGTTGTAAGCGATGAAGCGCCCGTACTTGCCCGACAATGCGCGCGAAAACGAAAGCACCGGCAATGGGAACTCCGAAAGCTCCCGGCAGCGCGAAGTAGCGAAGCCAATCAGCCGAAACCCCAGAATCGTTCGCATGTTGTCTTCTCCGATGGAGCGGTTGCACCGCAAACACCGTATTGCAGACTCCCATTTTGGCGAGCCATACAAGCGGTTCGGACACAAAACAACCACTCGCATCGTCGTCACGCGAGGGATAAAACGGTGTAAGTGTTAGCACGTGGAGCGGATTAGGGTAATCTGTTTTCATGCGGTTAGATCGCAGATGTAATCTGCCAGTAGAAGAGTAGGCGGCACTGTATTACAAATTCCGAACTGACTCTTGATCCTGGTGAGCAGTGGTTTCGTGGTGTGTTACCTTACCGTTGCCACAATCTCGTCAAGAAAAGCTACCGCTAGCCGGTGACTGGGAAACATCTTTACCAGTCATGCTCTTAAGTGTCGCATGAACGTTGAAAGGATTCGACCTATGCATTTTAGCAGTGCAAACGACGCGAGTGGCCGAGATGACGGCCGCCCATCCCAGAAGAAACAGCCGTACATTCCACCCAAAGCGACCGTGGTTACCCCCGATCAGGCCGAAGAACATCTAAAGGCCAAGGCGACACTACTATGTCAGGAGTTGGAGGCCTGTTCCGACCTCATTGCGGAAGCTCGAAAGCGACAGGAACTTGGCCGAGGTTCGCTAGGCGGGGGAGAGCTCCACCGAGCAGACGTAGCTTGATCCCGACCCGGACCTGAGTGCCTCATGTCGATTGCAACCAGGACATCGCCCGACTAGTTGCTCTCTACGGCGTTGCTTGAGCAGTACGACGAAAGTCCGTACGCCTTACGCAGTCGCCTTGGCTTCGTGTTGAAGCGACGCCTCCACCAAGACTCCATCGAACGAGAACCCAGATTGCCCCGTTTCGCTGTCAACGGAGTGTTGAAGCGTAAGCAGACTAGAAGAATCAATACCCGGCCGTCAACGTTTGACCAGTCTCGACAGTTCTCCTTACCGTGCAGTCGCAAGGGTCGTCAACGCCGTCGTTACCCTCTGGATCTGATCGCCCGTCATTTCCGGAAACAGTGGCAGGGAGAGGACTTCAGCCGCAGCCTTCTCCGACTGCGGGAGAGCCAGTGGTATATGGACAAGCTCCGCGTAGGCCGGTTGGAGGTGCACCGGTATCGGATAGTGAATACCGGTTTGAATGCCTTTCTCTTGTAGGGCCGCTTGGAGAGCGTCACGATCGTCAGCGCGCAGAGTGTAGGCGTGATAGACGTGCCGGGCCCAAGACATCTCTGAGGGGCGCACTAGCTCGGAATCGGCGAGGAGTTCGTCATATTTGGCCGCGATTGCGCGCCGAGCCTCGGTCCACAGTTCGAGGTGAGGTAGCTTCACGCGCAGGATGGCGCCCTGCAGTCCTTCCATGCGGTAGTTGAATCCGCGTAGCAGGTGATGATATTTCCGATCCTGTCCCCAATCGCGCAGCATGCGAATCGTTCGAGCGTACTCTGTGTTACTAGTGGTGACAGCTCCGCCCTCCCCACAAGCGCCCAGGTTCTTCGTGGGATAGAAACTGAAGCAGGCGATATCACCAAAGCTTCCGATTCGGCGCTCCTTGTACTTGGCGCCGTGGGCTTGCGCCGCATCTTCGATCACAACCAGCCCATGTCGTCGCGCCACTTCGAGGATAGGGTCCATGTGAGTGGGATGACCGTAGAGATGGACCGGGAGGATTGCCTTAGTGCGAGGCGTAATGGCAGCCTTTGTCGCCACCGGATTCATGGTGAATGTGTCGGGATCGATGTCCACCAGCACCGGCCGCGCGCCAGTGTAAAGGATCGCTGCCACGCTGGCCGCGAAAGTGAACGGCACGGTGATAACTTCATCGCCCGGACCGACTCCAGCTGCCAGCAGCGCTAGGTGCAGGGCACTGGTACCAGAATTCAAGGCGATACACTCGGTCGCGCCGCTATAGACCGCAAATTCCTTCTCAAACTCTGCTACCTCGGAGCCAAGGATGAATTGGCTACTTTCCAGCACGCGGGAAATCGCAGCATCGATTTCGGGCTTAATGCTCTCATACTGCGCTTTAAGGTCGAGATACGGTACTTTGACGTTTGCCATGAGATTACTGAATTCTATTGCATTCGTGACGGTGGATCTATGCCGTCGCCTGCAGGAAAGTGAGTCGTAACTCCACCGGATGTTCCCCGACGCGCCATCGACTGAGAAGCCGAGCGCATAATCTCGACCACGCGAAGTCCGACACAACCGCAGTGTTCCGGTTCTGTTGCGTGCTCAATGCAGCAGAAATGATCGATCTTACGACGCAGAGCCTTGGTCCCATCAATCTGCGGAGCCACCATGTCTTCTGTACGCGGACCGAGTCGTAATAGTACGTTTTGCCGTCGCGAATTGTACCCCCCAAGTCAAGTGCTCCGGCACGACCGGGCACTTGACAAGCATGGTTAACGTAGAAGGTAGGTAGGTTGACATGACGCCGAAAAAAATCGATCTGGTTCAAATTCGCGAAATGGCCGCGAAGAA
>AR_comb_assmDRAFT_10036479_pt1 | contig 12192 bp, 10 predicted proteins | sample ArasoioldDNA_FD_10543 | JGI IMG/M metagenome (IMG submission 10543) | reverse complement strand
CGTCCGGCCCGCCAGGGCGCGGCGCAATCGACGGCCTCCTCCCCCGCGGTCCAGCAGTGAGCCGGGTTCGAACAAGGCCGGCAAATTCCACTTTTGCCTGATACGCGCTAAACTCGCGCCGTTTCGGGCTTTGCGAATCTTTAGCCCTATTTTGCGGAGAACGTCACGCGATGGCACTGTCGAGCATGACCGGCTTTGCCCGCAGCCATGGTGCCAGCGGACCCTACACATTCGAATGGGAATTGAAATCGGTCAACGCCAAGGGATTCGATCTCCGCCTGCGCTTGCCGCAAGGTTGGGATGAGGTCGAGGCCTTAGCCAGGAAACGTGCCGGCGAGTTGCTGTCGCGGGGCACGATTTACGCCAATCTGAATCTGAAGCGCGCCAGCGCCGCCTCCGTCGTTCGGGTCAACGAGGACGTTCTGGGATCCATCGTGAAGGTCGCAGGCACGCTGGCCGGCAAGCTCGACGCGGTGGCACCCAGTATCGACGGGCTGCTGGCGATCAAAGGGGTCATCGAGATCGCCGAGCCGGAAAGCGACGAGGCGGAAGACAGGGCCGCCAAGGACGCCGCCGTGGCCGCGTTCGATTTGGCGCTAAACGATCTTGTTGACATGCGGCGTCGCGAAGGCGTCTCGCTGGGCCAGGTGCTGTGGCAGCGAATCGATGAAATCGAGCTGCTGGCAGGCAAGGCCGAGGCGGCGCCGGGCCGCAAGGCCGATGCCGTCAGGGCCCGGCTCGCCGAGCAGGTCGCGGCGCTTCTCGAATCATCGGACAGGTTCGATCCCGATCGGCTCAACCAGGAGGCGCTTTTGATCGCAGCCAAAGCCGATATCCGCGAAGAGCTCGACCGAATCGCCTCGCACATTTCCCAAGCGCGCGAAATGATCGCCAAGGGTGGAGCGGTAGGAAGGCGACTCGATTTCCTGGCTCAGGAATTCCATCGCGAAGTCAACACCTGCTGCTCAAAGTCCAACGATATCGAATTGACCAATACCGCGCTTGAAATGAAGAACGTGGTGGAGCAATTCCGCGAACAGGTCCAGAATCTGGAGTAGGCCATGGCCGTCGAGCGTCATGACGGGGTTGAGCGTCGTGGATTGATGTACGTGCTTTCCTCGCCGTCGGGGGCAGGAAAGACCACGCTCTCGCGGCTTTTGATCGAGCGGATGCCGGGCCTGAGAATGTCGGTGTCGGCGACAACGCGGCCGATGCGGCCCGGCGAGGTCGACGGGCGCGACTATCAATTCGTCGACAAGGCCCGATTCGAACAGATGGTGAAGCAGAACGAACTGCTCGAATGGGCCACTGTCTTCGACAACCGCTACGGCACGCCGCGCGCGCCGGTGGAGGATGCCCTTTCGGCCGGCCAGGACGTGCTGTTCGACATCGATTGGCAGGGCACCCAGCAGCTCCGGGAAAAGGCCAGGGCGGACGTCGTCAGCGTGTTCATCCTGCCGCCGTCGGCGGAGGATCTCGAGAAACGCCTGCATAGCCGCGCGCAGGACAGCGATGCGGTCATTCGCTCGCGCATGAGCCGGGCAAGTCACGAACTGAGCCACTGGGCCGAATACGACTATATCGTCATCAATCGCAGCATCGACGAAGCTTTCGCCGAGGTGCAATCGATCCTGAAAGCGGAGCGGCTCAAGCGCGAGCGCTGCACCGGATTGACCACGTTCGTGCGCGAACTGCAGCGCCAGCTCGAAAAGTAACCCCCGTTACGCCCGCGCGCGTCGGGGCTTTTGCCGGTGAGTTTCGGTTTTGCGAGTTTCCGTTTTGCGCTCGTCAACCTCACTGAAGCTGCGGGCGAACCTGGGACGGCGCATGTAAGGGTTCGGCATCGGTTGCTGATCGGAAAGCACGATGCGGTCATCATCGGTGGTTTCCCAGATCGGGCCGCGATGTGCGCGAACCGTGCGAGGCCGCCGCCGCTGCGGCTGAGCGAACCTGACAAGGATCACCGCAGCCAGTGCAAGGGTGCCAAGAATTGCGACCACCAGCGGCATGATGCCCCGCTCGCCCGGAGAGGCGGATTCGGCGTCAGCGGGAATGACCGCCGCATCGACCGGCTCCGGCGAGACGGACTGGTCCGCGGACGAGGTGCTGGCTGCCAAATTGCTGTTCGCCGGCTGCGCGGAGATTTGCGGGATCGTGGCAAGCGGATCCGGCCAGCGGGAGGCGAGGCTGGGCGGCGATGCATCCGCAGCCGGTGCATCAGGCTGCGCGTCGTCGCTTGTCGGTGCGGCGGCTGCGGGCGCAGGCGCGGTGGGCGCCTCGTCGCGGCTCGGTTGCAGCGCCAGCTCGGCACGCGCGTCAACGGGCGAATGTTGCGGAGCCGGTGTCGCAACCGGCGCAGGCGTTCGCGCAGGCGGCAAGATGTTTTGCGGGGAGGCCTGCGATTGTTTCTCGCCCTGTTCGCGGACGTACCAGCAATGGCGCTTGGTGCCCCGCTCGATGCGATAATACCAATGGGCTCCCGCCGGCGCGTCGCCCTTGGGACTGGTCAGGCAGCTATCGGGCGGGGCCGTCTCGCCGCGCGATGGTGTTGCAAGGCAAGCGCCCGCGAGAATGCCGGTGAAGATGGCAGACACTAGTTTGACGGTACGCTTGGGCATCTACCTCTCCGGTGATACGCGGTACTTTTTCACCTACCCAATGTTCCAAAAAACTTGGGTCGCAATACGCCGCAATTCCGGAAAGCGTGAGGCTTAATTCAGGCTTCAGGCGTTGGTCGGCGGAATACCGCCGGTCCGCCAGAAACAGCCTTTCAGTTGCGCCGATGCCGCCACTCGCTTTGCAAGGACGTCACCGGGGCGCACACAGAAAAAAAGCCGGCATTAATTTTTCAGCACGATGCGACCGACGACCTTTCCAGCCCGCAATTCGTCGATCCATTTCTGGACGTCCGCCATCGGCTCTTCTCTCATCGGCGTTGGCATCACCCTGCCGGCGCGAGCAAGCGCCATCAGTTCGTGCCCCTCGGCCAGCGTCCCGACCATGAAGCCTTCGATTGTCATGCGCTTGTAGATCCATTGCACCATCGGCAGGTTAAAGTTGCCGCCCATCAGTCCGGAAACCACGATCTTGCCCCCGCGCGCCAGAACCGAAACCGCAAAGGCCATGGATTTTTCGTTGCCGGCAAAATCGACGATGTTGTCAAATCCGCCCTCGGTCTCTTTCAGGATGCGTCTGGCAATTTCGCCTTCGGAGGGATCGTAGGCGATGGCCGCGCCGTTCTGCAGCGCCGTTTCGCGCGCCGCGGCGCTCAAGTCTGCCACCGAGATCTTCTGCTTGAACATGGCTTGGGCGAAGGCCAGGCCCATCATGCCGACGCCGCCGAGGCCGATCAGCAGCAGATTGCGCTGCCGCGGCCGCTCGACCAGGCGCTTCAACGCGCCAAAGGCGGTGACGCCCGAGCACATCAACGTTGCGGCCTGATTGACGGGAAGGGGATCGTAGTCGAGGAGATATTTCGCGTCGGGCACCAGCGCGTGGCTGGCAAATCCGCCATCGATGGTCACGCCGAGAAACCGCTGCTTGGCGCACAGGTTTTCGTCGCCCCGCAGGCATTCGCGGCATTGGCCGCAGCCAATCCAGGGAAATACCGCTTTCTTTGCACCAATCATGGCTCTTGGCAGGTCGGGACCGACTTCCTCGACCACACCAGCGATCTCGTGTCCAAGCGTGAAGGGCAATTGCATGCCGCGCGTGGTATCGAGTTTTCTGCCGCCGCCGAGATCGGCAAACCCGTCCTGGATGTGAAGATCGGAATGGCAGAGGCCGCAACGCTCGATGCGGACCAGCACCTCGCTCGCCACCGGCTTGGGTGTCTCGACGATCGTTTCGCACAGCGGCGCGTCGAATTTGACAAGCGATTGGCGACGCATCAGCGGCATGGCATTCTCCTTGAGGAACGTTTCAGTGGCTGCTGCGTATATTGGTCAATTCGCGCGCCATGGCAACAAAGCCCCCAATTGGAATGGTTTCTGCGCGCCGGGTCGGATCAACATGGGCCGCTGCCGCCAACCGGGCCGGATCGACTGCCAATGACTTCAGGCTTTGCCGCAGCATTTTCCGCCTTTGGCCGAAGGCTGCCGCCGCCACCTGCTCGAGCGCGCGACGGTCGCAGATTTCGGGCATGGGACGGGGCACCAGGCGGACAACCGAGGAGGTGACCTTGGGCTGGGGCACGAAGGCGGCCGGGGAGATATCAAACAGGATCTTCGTCTCGGCGCGCCAATTTGCAAGCACGCCGAGCCGCCCATAGGCCGCATCATTCTCGTGCGCCACGATACGCTCGGCCACCTCGCGCTGAAACATCAGCACCATCATGTCGTACCATGGCGGCCAGGGTTCGAGCGACAGCCAGTCGATCAACAAGGCAGTTGCGATATTGTAGGGGAGGTTGCCGATAATCTTGGCGCGGGCGGAGCCAAGCCATGGGCGCGGATCGAAATGCTGTGCGTCGGTAGCGACGATCTCCAGCCGCCCGGGATATCGCCTTGAAATCTCCTCAAGTGCGGGCAGGGCCCGTTCATCGCGCTCGACGGCGATCACGTGCCGCGTGCCCAGCGCCAGCAAGGCGCGGGTCAGGCCGCCCGGACCGGGTCCAATCTCAACGACGGTGGCGTCATCAAGCGGACCCGCGGCACGTGCAATTCGCGCGGTGAGATTGAGGTCCAGCAAAAAATTCTGACCGAGCGATTTGCGGGCCGAGAGCGAGTGCCGGCGAATGACCTCGCGAAGCGGCGGCAGGTCATCGATTGCGCTCATACCGGTGCCCACTTTCCGAAGTTCGTGTGACTATCGCGGCACCCTCTTGCACGTACTTCGGAAGGTAAAGGGCACCGGAAAATGATTCTAGTACCGCTTTTCTATTTGAAGTTCCTGGTTGGACTCGCAGCTTGTGGTGCAGGAACTTCAAATAGGCGGTACCGGACGCGCCGCAGCCATCCGTGCCGCCAGCCTCAGCGCCGCGATCAGGCTGGATGGATTGGCCTTGCCGGTGCCGGCAATATCGAAAGCGGTGCCGTGATCGGGCGAGGTGCGAATGAAGGGCAGTCCCAACGTGACATTGACTGCGTCTTCGAATGCGACCGTCTTGATCGGGATCAGCGCCTGATCGTGATACATGCAGATCGCGCAATCGTAGTTCCGCCGCGCCGCCTCGTGAAACATCGTGTCCGCCGGCAGCGGTCCCCGGATTTCGATGCCCTCAGCGCGCAGGATTTCGACGGCGGGCGCCACGATCGTCTTTTCCTCCGTGCCGATCGAGCCGTCTTCGCCGGCGTGCGGATTGAGACCGCACACGGCAAGACGCGGTCGGGCAAGCCCGAAATGAGCCTTGAGGCCCGCCACGACGATTCGCGATGTCGTGACGATCAGATCGGTGGAAAGTTGCGTCAGCGCGTCACGTACCGAGACATGGATCGTCACCGGAACCACGGCAAGCGCGGCCGACCACAGCATCATGACGGGCTGCGGCGTGTGGGTTGGGGTTGAAGCCAGTTCGGCAAGATATTCGGTATGGCCGGGGTGGCGGAAGCCTGCGCGATAGAGAACGCTCTTGGCGATCGGATTTGTGACGATGGCGCTGGCCCGGCCCGCCATCACCTCGCTGACCGCCTGACGGATGCAGGCCATGGCCGCGCCGGCGCTGGTATCGTCCGGGTGTCCCGCTGGCGCGGTGGCGGCATGTCCGGTGGCAACCACGGGCAAGGCCTTCGCAAACGCGTCGACAGCCTCCTCGGGACGGACCTTGGCCATCCTGACGCTCATTCCAAGCTTTTTTGCGCGCTCGCCGAGCGCGTTGGGGTCGCCGAGCAAATAGAAAGCGGGAAGCTTCAGTTCGTCCCGGCGCAGCCACGCTTTGATCGCGATATCGGGCCCAATGCCTGCCGGTTCTCCCGATGTCAGCGCGAGCGGCTTTGGCATTCGTCGCTTGACGAGCGTTGCGCGCCAGTCTCCCGGCCATCGGCGCAACGATATTCGATCATCGCGGCGGCGCGAGCATCATGCAGGTATGATTTCGACTTCGCTTCGTATTTCTCCGCGTACATCTTCTCGCGGACTTCCTTCTTCTTCGGCGTATCGACGGTGGTCGGATCACGTCCGCACAACACGACCATTTCCACACCCTGCTTGGTCAGCTCGGGTGGGGTCAGATGGCCGATCGGCGTGCCGTCGAGCACTTCGCGAAGCGACGGCGGTATGTCGGCCGATGTCTTGGTCACTATCTCGCGGATCGCCGCGTTTGGCATCGACTTGAAGAATGCGTTCGCCTCAGTGCAGCTCTGTATCCGCGCCCGGAGCGCCTCGGCCTCCTTTTTTCGGCTTTCGATCGCGTCTGCCGCCGATCCGCGCGGCACCACCAGCACGATCGGTTGCATCTTGTACTCGAAACTTTGGGTCTCCTGCTTCTCGGCGCTGCCATTCTGCTGCACGGCCGCGGCGACATCCTTTTCGCTGACCTGAAGACTTTCCTTGTATCGGCCTCGCACCAGGTTGCTCCAAACCATGTCGGCCCTGACGCGCGCCTTCAGCGTATCGGGGCGCACGCCCTGGCTTTCCAGGGACTTTGTCAGCTGTTCCACCGTGATGTGCATTCGCGAGCTCATCGCGGCGTAGGACTGGTCGACATCGCTCGCCGAAGGATCGATACCGAATTTCTTGCCTTCCCTGATCTTCACCTTTTCGTCGATCAGGTCGTTGATCACCTGTTGCCGATCCGGCGGTTTTTTTGTGCTCAACATCATCAGCTTGCTGCGCTGCTCGATATCGAAATTTGTGATGGGTTCGCCGTTGACCATCACGGCGACCTGCGCGTGCACGGCGGATGCCGTCATCGAAAGGAGTACACCCGCAGCCAGCAGGAGAGCCGAAAACCGTCGGAAAATTACAGTGTTCGTCATGATCATGTTCGCTACGCTCGACGTCCTTCGCTTTGGCAACGCCGTGCCGCAACCTCCCTACTGCGACGACCCATTCGAATTCGCAAGGGTTCGCAGGCCGAGTTGCAGCATGAAGGCGTGGCCAAGTATCGGCGGCGAGGTGGTCGTGGCGTAGGAGAACGAGGTTACGTAGTTTGCCGCCAGGATGAAACAGTCGTCCACGTAACCTGCGCCGACCACATATTGGTTGATCTGGTTTGCCACCAGATCCCATCTTGCCGCTCCGGTTGCGACCCAGTTGGTGGCTACCTTGACCGATCCGTTGACCAGGATGCCTTCGCGGCGCGCCAGATAACCGATATCCGGCTGTGCCGCATAGTCGCCGTACAGAACCCCGACCGACCAGCGGTCGAAGTTCGCCTTGGCTTCAGCCTCGAAGCGTTGCACGTTCCCGGAAGACTCGTCGAAGCGCGCCCGCGTCGCGACCGTATAGATTCGGTTCGGTGAATAGCTCAAGCTCGCTACATAGTCGGATTTAGGCGTTTGAAGACCGGAATCCAGGCCCGTATTGGTCATGTCCCGCACCGCGTAGGAATTCAGGCCGAACAGCTGATAGGACTGGCCGAACACCGCCGTGACCGCGCCGCCGCGGTCGAATTGAGTGGTTGCCTGCACGCCGGCATTGGCGCGGCCGCCGCCCTCGACACGGTCATAGCCGGAGAATTTGTCGACGCTGAACAGGTTGGTCGTGTCGAACACCATGCTCTGCGCATCTTCGTTGGGAAATTGGCCGGCATAGGGTTCGTTGGGGCGTATGATCACCTGGGCAATCGGTGAAAGGGTGGTCGTGCCCCAGGGCTGCACGTTGATGAAGGGATAGCGATATTCCAGGCCGACGGTGGGCATCACGCGCAGCGCATCGGTGTTGCCGACGGGAAGGAAATTCGCGACGCCCGGCTGGTTGGAGATGTCGGCGTTGACGGCGTCTGCCCGCAGGCTCGCAAACGGCGTCCAGATTTCACCCGCCGAGTCCGTAAACGATCGCCGCCAACTCACCTCGCCCGAAAATCGCGTGTAGGTTCCCGGTATGCCGCGCAGCAGGCAGTTGGCCGGCACGATGCTCCTTGCCGGATCGGCCGAGGTCGGCAGGCACGCACCGGTCAGGGCCGCCAGATTGTTGATCGGGTCGAATACCGCATTGTCGCGGGTGAGGTTGGTGAAATTGCTCCTGTAGCTGACCTCGCCGCCCAGCACCGGATGGTTGATCACATTTGAATAATCGATGACCGGCCAGATGACCGGCACCTGGGACTGGTTACCCGAAAGACTGAGATAGTAGATGGTACGGGCATCGAAATAGCTGCGGTTGCCGACGCCGGTCAGGAAAATCTGCGAAGGGGCTTCCGTGGGCAGCACGATAAACGAGTTGAACGGATCCTTGTAGACGGACAGCCGGTAATCCGACAGGAACATGAAATCGGAAAGCGCGATGCCTTCCCAACCCCAAACCCACTTGTCGTTGAGTGCAAACTCGCCCTTGGTTTCGAAGCCGCCGCGGAATGGACGGTCTCCAGGCTGGCCGGCGAAGGCACCGGGGTTGAGCTGGTCGATGCCGTAGGCGCGGACTTGGTAGGAGCCGTCAGCCAGGCGTTGGCGGAACTCGCCCTGGAACAAGACGCCCTGTTCGGTCATGAAGCGAGGGTTGAAGGTCGCGTCATAATCGGGAGCGATCGCCCAATAGAACGGCGTTTCGACGCCGAATCCGTAGGTCGAATTCGTCGTGTAGCCCGGCATCAGAAAGCCGGTCTTGCGTTTCACCGTCGGATCGGGCGTCGAGATATACGGGATATAGGCCAGCGGAACGCCGAAAAATTCGAGCTGGGCGTTCTCGAAATAGAGCATCTTGTCGATCTGGTCGTGGATGATGCGCATCGCCTTGACCTGCCACAGCGGCGGCTTCCTCGGATCATCCTTGCAAGGTGCACAGGCCGTGTAGACCCCGTTCTCGAAAACGGTGTAGTTGCCTTCGGTGCGGTCGGCACGGGTTGCCGCCATTCGGGTGGCGTCGGCCGTGTCGACGTGCAGCGAATCCACGAAGCCGTCGCGGTAGTCGTCGCTCAAATCCAGAATGTTGGCGTAGGTGATCTTGCCCTCGGCATCGGTCATGCGGATGTTGCCTTCCGCATGCAGCCGCTTGGACTTCTGATCGTAGATGACCTTGTCCGCCTCGACGCTCGTGCCGTTATAGTACAACTGCACGTTGCCGACCGCCGACACGCGGGAATTGTTGTAGTCGTAATCGACCTCATTGGCCTGGACGAGCATCTGGCCGTCGCTCGCGGGGCGCGCCGTCACGGGGCGCGGTGGCCTTGGATTGTAGACAAAGGCCTGCGCAGACGCAGGCGAGGTAGCGGACGTGCCAAAAAAGCCGCCGGCCAGAAGGCAGAGTGCGATCGCCAAAAACCGCCGCGACGCACCGGTCGCGCGCCCGCCATAGCCGCGCACGCCAGCGCGCCGCCAGAATGCGGTCGACCTTCCGTGGAGGGCGGCGCTAACGGCCACTACCCGTCCTCCTGATACAACAAGGCCAAAAAGCCGGTGAGGCCGCCCACGCAAACGGGCAGCCACGCCGAAGCGATCGGATGCATCAGCTCAGCCTTGCTCAAATCCTCGGTTACTTTTGACAGAACGTAGAGCAGAAAGCCGGCCCCCACGCCACTCAAAACCATCTTTTGCACGCCGCCGAATCTGAAGAACCGCAAACTGACCGAGGCGGCCAACATCACCATTGCCGCCAGCAAAAACGGCTGGGCGAGCAGTTTATGATATTGCAACCGGTAGCCCGCGGTCGCGAAACCCGAGCTTTCGGACGAGCGGATGTAGCCGGGTAGTTGCCAAAAAGACACAGTTTCCGGCGTGGAAAAGCTGTTGCGGACCTGCGCCGGGGTCAGGCTGGTGGCCAGGGTCAGTGTGTCCTGGTCAATCGGGGGACTGTCGAGCGCGTATCGCCTAACGGATTTGAACAGCCATCGTCCGTCTTCCAGCGTGGCCTGCTGCGCCTCGATGCGTTCCTTGAACTGGTAGTCGTTATCGAACCGGAAAACAGTCAGCCCCGTCAGTCTGACGCCCTGTTGTTCGCTGCGGGCGGCGTTGATGATGGCCTGACCGTCGCTGTTGACCTGATTGATCCAGAAGCCGGATGCGTCCTGCACGCCACCGCCGGGCGCGGAGCCGAACAGCTCCGCTTCCATCCGCTTCGAAAGCTCGCGCAAGTTCGCCGACATCGGATTGTAGGCGATGGTTGCCAGAGCCCCGAGCGTAATGGCGCTGACCAGCGCCGGAGCAATGAATTGCCAGGCCGAAACCCCGGCCGCGCGCGCCACCACCAGCTCCAATCGCCGCGACAGCGCCAGATAGCATGTCATCGCACCGATCAGGATGCAAAAAGGCATCATCTTCTCGAGCAGTTGCGGCACGCGAAACAGCGAAGTTTCCGCAACCGCGATGGCCGAAACATCGACCAGCCCCGACGTCTTGCGAACCATTTCGATGTAATCGACCAGCACCAGAAGCACGAAAATGGCGGCAAAGACGCCGAGAGCCGAAACCACGAAGCGGCTGGCGAAATAACGTCCGAGCGTGTTTGTGACGATGCTCATGCGGTGGCAGGCCGTCCAAAAAGGCGCAGAAGTCGCGCGTTCGATTTGTTGATCGCCTCAAATAGCGCCGGCGGTGGCTCAACGACGACGCCTGCGATGATGATCCACAGGCCAACGCCGATTGCAGCAGCCAGCATCATGTATTGAACGGGAGGCGCCAGGGACGATTTGACCGCCATCACCGAACAGGCAAATCCCGCCATGCGCAGCCCGAACACGGCAAGGATGGCGCCGCCGATCGAAAAATTCCGGCTCTGGCGCGTCGTACGGGGCGCGCCGAGAAAAGCAAAGGTGAGGGCGGCAAACGCGAAGGGATAGATCGGTGCCATGAATCGGTCATGCAGTTCGGCGCGGAATTGGCCGGGCAATTGTTGATAGACCGAGTCGGACTTGCCTGGCGACATCAGTTCCCAGAGATAGCGTTCGCGGATGCCCAGCGCTACGTCGCGGCCCTGATTGGAAAACTTCGACATATCGAAGCCGTAGCGGCCGAACGCAACCAGCGCCGGATCGCGTTTGCCGGCCTCGAACCGCTCGAGATTTCCGTTCTCGAGGATCAGGAAGGAGCCCCCTTCATTTTTCACGATGGTGCCGTGGTCGGCAACGATGCTGATGCGTTCTTTCGGATCGCGGCGGTCGTCGATAAAGATGCCCACGAGCAGGCCGCCGGGCTGTCGCTCGCGGATTCGGATCGTCAGGTTCGCATCGAGCTGAGCGAACCGGCCCGGCTGCAGGATATTGGCAAGCACGTCGGCGGTGATTTCGGCATCCCAGCGCTTGAGGCGGCGCAGGCCGTCAGGCGCGAGATAGGAGGCGATAAAGGCAACCAGAAGCGCCACCACCAGGGTGGCGAGCAGAAACGGATGGAACAGCCGGATCGGCGACAAGCCGGCGGCGTTCATCACGATGATTTCCGAATCGGTGGCGAGCTTGTTGAGCGTATGCGAGATCGCGATCATCAACGCAATCGGCGAGATGATCAGGACGAGCGCGGGAATCACCAGACTCGTTACGCCAAGGAACGTCAGGATCGTCTGCCCTTGGCTGGTCATCAGGTCGATGCCGCGCAACGCCTGCGTAATCCAGATCACCCCTGTCAGGCTGACCAGAACCACCGCAAACGACGCAAGCGTCGTTCGAAAGATATATCTATCGATCGACCCCATCGTTAACGCACAATCCCCCCTGCGCACCCAACGACCATCCCAAAGAGATTCCTCGTTTCGGTCTGGCGCCAAGTAGCGCCAAAGCCCCCCGGCCGGTAATCTCTCACTACCATCCCTTTGATCCGTCAACAAAATGGCTGTGCCGTGGCGTAGTTGCCGTATGGTAAATAAATCGGCCGGCTGAGGCTGCGGCGCCGCGCCCGCTCCGCGTGCCGCCGAGGGCAGGTGCGCAGCGGCTGGTAGGCGCGATTTTGTGACACGGTCTTTGAACTCCCTCCGAGGCTCGCCACGCGCATGCCAATTCCCAAAATCCATTGGAATCCGATAGTTGCGAGCTGTTTTTTAGACATCAGCGCGGGCAAAAAAATCCGCTGCAAGGGGTTGCGAATGTTGCTATCGGACAATCGGAATCGAACTCTTGACGGATGTCTACCGCAGCCGGGAAGAGAACAATACCGGAACCCGCCATTCCCG
>AR_comb_assmDRAFT_10496386_pt1 | contig 12193 bp, 8 predicted proteins | sample ArasoioldDNA_FD_10543 | JGI IMG/M metagenome (IMG submission 10543) | reverse complement strand
TGGATCTACCTGATCCTGTTTCTGATCGTTTTCTGCGAGACCGGGCTTGTCATTACCCCATTCCTGCCGGGTGACTCACTGCTGTTTGCTTCCGGCGCGCTCTGGGCGTCCGCCGACATGCCGGTCGAGGTACTTGCGCTTACGCTGGTGGGTGCCGCCCTCAGCGGCGATAACTGCAATTACTGGATCGGCAGATTGTTCGGAAGGCGAATCGCCAACAACCAGCATCCGCGATTCCTGAACCGGAAAGCTCTGGAGCGTACGCGCGCGTTCTACGCCCGTCACGGCGGAAAGACGATCGTCCTTGCGCGATTCGTTCCCATCGTGCGCACCTTCGCCCCCTTCGTTGCCGGCGTAGCGCGCATGCACTATGGCCGCTTCCTCGCATTCAGCGTGTTCGGCGCGCTGCTATGGGTCGGACTCTTGGTTTCCGCCGGCTATCTGTTCGGCGGGATCCAAGCAGTGCAGGAGAATTTCGCGCTGGTGATCCTGGCGATCGTTGTGCTTTCTATCACGCCGGTTGCCATCGAATATGCTCGAGCGCGGCGGCGCCGCTGATCCCGCGTCGGAGCAAGGTCCACTCCCTACCCAGCCGGGTCTCGCTGGGCTCTTGCCCACCGCCGTTGATGCGGGCGCGGCGATGTGCGTCTAGAATTACTCATAGTGGGTGCGGCGCTGACGGAGAGTCAGCGTCAATCGCGCTTGCCCGATGTCCATCGATTCTTTCGCGTCGTATTTCGCGAGCCGCCGTTGGTTGAGGTGGACCGCGATTGCCGTCGGCACATTCGTGCTGCTGACGGCCCTCGCGTGGCTGGCGGCGCCACCGATTGTCCGCGGCCAGCTCGAATCGCGCCTTTCCGAGACCCTCGGACGCAAGACGACAATCGAGTCGGTCGCATTCAACCCACTGCAGCTACGTTTCACGGTCCGCAAACTGGTCATCGCGGATCCGGTGGGGACAACGCCTCTCCTTGCGCTCGACGAGCTCATCGCCGACCTCTCTTCAGCGTCCGTATGGCGCTGGGCACCCGTGCTCGATGCGCTCAAGCTCGTTCATCCCGCCGTTTCGCTGGGCCGGGAACACGATGGCCGCTACAGCGTGCAGGATCTGGTCGATGCAGTACTCGCCGGCTCCTCCGGGCCGACGCCGCAGTTCTCCGTCAACAACATCGAGATCGACGACGGCTCGATCGCCTTCGACGACGGCACGACCGGACGCAAGCATCGGGTCGAGAAACTTGCGATCGGCATTCCGTTCCTGTCGTCACTGCCCTATCAAACGGACATCCGGGTGACGCCGCGCTTCGAGGGCGCGGTCAATGGCGCGCACTTCGAGCTGGGCGGCAACACCATCCCGTTCGCCGAACGGCGCGAGGCCGCGATCGACGTCGACTTCGACGCGCTGCCGCTCAAGGATTACGTCGCGTACCTGCCCGTCAAGCCACGGGTCGAGCTGTCCGGCGGCACCGTAACCACCCACCTCAAGGTCGTGTTCGTCGACGGCGCTCCCGGCGAGCGCAAGCTCGAAGTGCGCGGCGATGCGCGCGTCGACGGACTTGCGGTGAAGCGGCGTGACGGCTCGTCGCTCGTGGCAGCCCAGCGAATCGCCGTCGTACTCGATCGCGTCGACGTAGTTGGCCGGGACGCGCGTATCGCGTCGGTAGCGGTCGACGCGCCGGCGATCGACATGCGACGCTTGGCCGACGGCACGCTCGAGCTTGCTCAGCCGCTGTTCGACGTCGCTGCCGATGCGGTTGTGCGTTCCCCCGGTCCGAAACCCTCCGTCACCGTTGCGCCCGAGGCGCCGTGGTCGGTCACCGTGGCGAAAGCCGCGATCACGCACGGCGCGCTCGCGCTCGCCGATGAAACGTCGACGTTCCGCTCGTCGCTGGCGGATGTGGCGCTCGACGCAACCAATCTGTCGACGAAGGCTGGTCAGAAAGCGCATGTCGCGCTTTCCTTCGTTTCGGCGGACCGGATCGCGACATTCAAGGGCGACGCCGATGTCGAGCCGCTCATTCCCGCGGCGACGGGCACGTTCGAGCTCTCGAAGTTTTCGCTTGGGCTGCTCTTCCCATACTACAAGGACGCGCTCGCCGTCGACGTGCAAAAGGGTTCACTCGATTTCGCCGCGCACTTCGCGCTCGGCGCCGATGGCAACGTGACCCTCTCGGAGGGCATTGCGTCGATCGCTGAGCTTTCGCTCGCCTATCCCGGCAACCGGCAACCGTTCTGGCGCTTCCCTGCCGTTACCGCCGGCGGAGTTGCACTCGATCTCCGCGCGCGGAAGGTGACCATTGCTGACCTGCAAAGCCGGGACGCAGTGATGAAGCTGGCGCGCGAGCGTGACGGCTCGATCGACGTCGCGCGGCTGATGAAGACGACGGAAGCCACCGGCACCGGACGGGATGAGGGCACGTGGACGCTCGGGTTCCAGAAGATGCTTCTCGAGCGGGCGTCGATCGACATCGAGGATCGCATGCCGGAGCCTCCGGTCAAGCTCGCGATCCGGGGCCTCACGCTTAACGCCGCAGACTATTCGAATGCGCGCGGCGCGAAGGCGACGATGTCGATTCGCGCGCGTGTAGGCGAGCGCGGGCGAGCCGCGTTCAACGGCTCCCTGGCGACCAATCCAGTCGCGGCGTCCGGACACCTCGACGTGTCAGGCTTGGATCTCGTCACCGTTCGACCTTACGTCGAGTCGCACGTCAACGTCTCCCTCACCGGCGGCGCACTCGCCGCGAAGGGCAGGTTCGCCCTCGACGTCCCCGAACGGGCGGCGACCAAAGTGGCGTGGAACGGCGACGTCACCGTCGTTGATTTCGCGGCCCTCGACAAGCCGACCGCGTCGGACCTCGCGCGCTGGAAACGACTCACGCTCGAAGGCGTTGACGTCGCAACCGAGCCTTTTCACGTGACGATCGGGCAAATCGGCGCCGAGGATTACTTCGCCCGCGTGATCGTCTACCAGGACGGCACGTTGAACCTCATGCGGCTTCTCACGCCCGGAGCCGAGCCCGAGCCCGCCGCGGACGCGAAACCGCCGGCGCCGCGGGCCGACAATATCCCACCGCGTGAGCCGTTGCCGATCACCGTGGGCCGGATCACGCTGTCGCGCGGCGGCGTGAACTTCTCCGACTTCTTCGTTCGTCCAAACTATTCGGCCAATCTCACCGATGTTACCGGAAGCGTGACGACGATGTCGGCCGAGCAGGCGGGCGATATCGCGATCACCGCGCGTCTCGACGGTGCGGCGCCCGTCGAAGTATCCGGTCGGATCCATCCATTCGCGAAGGATTTGGCGCTCGACATCGCCGCGAACGCGCGCGACGTCGACCTGCCGCCGCTCACACCTTACGCCGTCAAGTATGCGGGGTACGGCATCGAGCGGGGCAAACTAACATTCGACGTGCACTATCGGGTCGAGAGCCGCAAGCTCGTCGCCGAGAATCGCCTGGTGCTCGATCAGCTCACGTTCAATCCGCAACGTATCGACAGTCCGACAGCGACCAAGCTGCCTGTTCTGCTGGCGGTATCGTTGCTTAAGGACACGCACGGTGTCATCGATATTCAGCTTCCGATCTCGGGATCGCTCGACGACCCGCACTTCTCGGTCGGCGGTCTCATCATCCGGGTGATCGTCAACCTGATCGCCAAGGCGGTGACTGCACCATTCGCGCTCCTGTCCGCGGCGTTCGGCAAAGGCGAGGAGCTGTCGACGGTGCCGTTCGCACCGGGCAGCGCAATGCTCGATGCCGAGGCGCAGAGCCGCCTCGATACCCTCGCGAAGGCGCTTGCGGGCAGGCCTGCGCTCAGGCTCGACATCGCCGGCCGCGCGGATACGGCCGGTGATCGCGACGCGCTTCGTCATGCGGCGGTGGATTCCGCGATGAAGCACGAGAAGATGAAGTCTCTGGCGTCGGCGGCCAATGCGCCGGCGTCGGTCGACCTCGTGACGATCGAGGCGGACGAGCGCGCCCGCTGGCTCACCGCGGCCTACCGCGAGTCGTCGATCAAGGACCGCCCACGCAACGTGATCGGCATTCTGAAAGACCTCCCGCCGACGGAGATGGAAGCGATGCTGCTCGCCGACGCAAAAGTCGATGACGACTCGCTACGGCTGCTCGCGAATGCGCGCGCACAGAGCGTGAAAGACGCGCTCGCCGCAAGAGGAATCGCCGGCGAGCGACTATTTCTTATCGCGCCGCGACTCTCGGTCGAGCGCGTGGCGCAGGCTGCCGAAGCGGCACCGCGCGATGCGGACGCAGCTTCGGGTTCATTCTCGCGCGTCGACCTGGCATTGCGCTGACTAGCGACGGGGTCCTGGCGAAGTCGACCGTTAAGACCTTTATTGATGGGGTCAAGTAGTGGAAGCGCCGAATTACGGAGGCGCTTCCCCACGTTCACTTCTTTGCCGCCGCTGCGGGAACGTTAGTGCTTGGAGGAGCTGCCGCCGTTTCTGGTGGAGAATGAGCCCCCGATGCTTCAAGGGGCCGGGCCGCTGTGGGTGGCGGTGCTGCGTAGGGCCCCGGGTCTGCGCAAGCAACCGTCGTTGTCGGGGTGGGGACAGGTTTCCCGTGGGCTTTGAGCTCGCGTCGATAGGACTCCGCGGTGCGATCCTGAGAAAGGCATAACTCGTATTGCGCGCGTTTGTCCGACCAAGCGCTCTTTGCAGCGGTTTCCTTCGCCTGCGCCGATGCCGCTGCGGACGGTTCCGGCAGCTTCGCCGACACAAGACCTGCGACTAGCCAAATTGTAATTGCAAGAATGGTTCGCATCTGACTCTCGGTTTGATGATTATTGGTCGCCAGTTACCGTGTGCAACTATGGATCCACAGGCTCGAATCGGCGGACACCAAAGGTTTGTGGAACCCTCGTGGAGTGTTGGTTTTAGTTGAGCGGGTCGCAAGCGGCACACAGCATCACGCAGAGTAGGAGCCGACCTACAAGCGCCAAAAAGGACCGCCGAGTGTCGCGGGGATCCGCGCAGCTGTCGCAGAGTCAAACTCTCCACGTTCACTGCACTCCGAGAAGGCGCGCGGGACGTTCGACTACGATTGCATTTGCATGCAGCTCATGTTGTCGGCTGATCATCAACGCAGCCGAGCGCTCGATCGAACTATCGAGCGCGTATTTCGTTCGTGACGAATTAGCACGCGATATATCGTCGCCGCGATCAGGCGGGGGTAAGCGTGCGCACTACCACGCCGGAACCGCACACGGATCATGGCTCAAAAATCGAATGGCCAGGACTCCGAGAAATCACACGCGAACGACGCGGCAACAACTATGAAACAGGCTTTCGGAGATTCGGCGGTTCGTCTTCGCTGCCAATCTTTAGTACTCCGAGTTCTCCGTCAGGCTCCAGTGTAGCCACTCGTACGCTCTCGATGTCCTCAATTCCACGTTCGCGGAGCTTGGAAAGAACCTCCTCGGTTGTGATCCATTGACTCTTCAGGCTCCGGCGATTCCACTTGCCGTCCTTGATGAGTGGGAGCGGCGGCGGCTCGATGAGACAACGCAACAGCGGACTTCGGTAGGCGAGCCAATCGAGCGCGATGTTCCAGAACACGAGCGTCCCGAGCAGCACTACGCCGTCGGTGATCGACTTGTACTCTCCCGCCATCGCGTTCTGCGAAGCATCTGCGACCAAAACGATGAACAGAACATCGGGCACGCCCAAAGACCCGACGTCGCGCCGCAATACAAACCGAAAAGTGAGCACCAAGCCGAGATAGATCACCGTTCCACGAAGGACGAGCTCCGCCGGATGGACCGTGAGCCCAAATAGCTCGTTCATTGCATCCATCGAACGCGTGATGAATTCAAAGCAAATTCCCCGTCCACTCGCTACCGGCGCGGCTTGCTTGATTGTTTCTTCCGTTCCTTGTCGACATTGGCGGCTTCGACCGCAGTCTTCACGTCCTGCTTTTCCTCAGGCGGCGGTAGCATGGCCTTGAGGCCGAGCGATTTGAACCAAAGCTCCCGGCACCATCCTTTGGTGTGATAGAGATGCTCGTCCTCCTCGTCCTCGACCTCGTCGTAGGCTTGCTTCAGCACTGAAGCCGCGTCACCGTCTAGCTGCTTCGCGCATTGCCCGATGAGCTCCCAGTTGGCATGATCCTTTGTTTCCGCGAGCACGACGCAATCGCACGCAACAAGCTGCGCGGCCTCGCGATCGCCATTGGCGCGCGCCATTTTCATGGCGACCACGAGGGCCTTCCCGTTGTGCTGAACTATCTGGCAGCCGGGCGTCATTTCGTCCGCGTCGAGCCCCATTGCCATGCATGCAGCCGTCAGGATGTCTACGTGGCGCGCGGTCTGCTCGAGGTACTCCTCCCACTCTTCGCGCAGATCGTCGTTTACGACGCATTCCAACGCAGTGGTGTAGACGAGCGTGCCGCCTCGCTCGTGTACGAGTGCCTGCAACAGGAGCTCACGAACTTGCATAGGGATAGGCTGGGGCATCAACAATCCTTTCAGATAAGAGGGGGGTCGGTTTCGCGTTGGTAGACGCGATGGCAAGCGATGGCGCCGATGAACGCGTCAAGGGTTGAAATTTTGCCGGCATCCGCGCGAATCACCCCCGGATCGTCGCCGCCGCCGGGCAGCGCGGCGGGTATCCCTGCCTTGTCGAGGATCGCGGTGGCCTCGCCAAGCGCGAGAATCGCCTTGCAATGGCGGTACATGTCCTTCACGAACTCCACAGCGGCACCATTCGCTGCCAGGCGCGCTGCGGCAGGTCCGGCGGGAAGTACCACAGCGTCGTAGACCACCGCGGGTCCGGCTTCAAGCGAGATTTCCGCGTCCACCGCCGTTCCATCTGAGGAAGCGAAACTGCCGAGACGCGAGCCGACAAAGCGCGGGACCGCGCCCCGTTCAAGCAAGATTGCGTGGGCCGCAACCGACTCGCTATCGAACTCTTCCTCGATCAGGACGGCGATACGCCGAGTCGCGATGCCACCGTCTCCCGGCCGAGCCATCAACGAGAGTGATGATGACAATTCCACTTCAGGACGCGGCGCGCGCTGCAGGGCGCGTGGAAGCGCTTCGGGCAGCGGCATGCCCAATCCCGCGGCAACGCCCGCGGCGAGCTCCTCAGAGACGTTGCGCAAGGTCGCGACGACGCGGCGGCGGATGGCGGGCGTCTGCACTTTGGTGAGCTCGAATCGGAAGGCGCGCATGATGTGCGCCTTTTCGACATCGGTCTGGCTGTCGTAGAAGAGCGTGGCCTGGTTGTAGTGCTCCGCGAATTTCTCCGGCTTGCCGCGTACCTTGTCTTCCATGATCGTTTCGGGAAAGGACATGAATCCACGTGCACCGGCCTGAAAAGGACAACCGCCGCCTAGAGAGTTCGGTTCGTACGCAACCCGCCCCCGAGGTATGGCCTGTCGATGCATACCGTCTCGCTGGTTGTTATGCACCTGGGCGACGGATGCGTTGACGGGAATCTCGTGGAAGTTGGGTCCGCCGAGCCGGGAGATCTGGGTGTCGACGTAAGAATGAATGCGTCCGGCAAGCAACGGATCGTTCGAGAAATCGAGCCCGGGAACAATGTGCGCCGCGCAGAATGCGACCTGCTCGGTTTCCGCAAAAAAATTGTCGGGATTTCTGTTAAGGACGAGACGGCCGATCGGCGTCACCGGCACCAGTTCTTCCGGGACTATCTTGGTGGCGTCCAGCACATCGAAAGAGAAACCCTTCGCCTGGTCCTCGGTAAATATTTGAATGCCCAGCTCCCACTCGGGAAATGCGCCGGCCTCGATCGCCTCCCAGAGATCTCGACGATGGAAGTCGGGGTCCGCGCCGGAAATCTTCACCGCTTCGTCCCAGACCAGCGAGTGCGTGCCTGCGACCGGGTTCCAATGGAACTTCACGAAGCGCGACTCTCCATCCGAGTTCACGAAGCGAAACGTATGGACACCAAATCCCTGCATCATTCGAAAGCTGCGAGGGATGGCCCTGTCTGACATGACCCACATCAGCATGTGGGTGGACTCGGGCATGAGCGAAACGAAATCCCAGAACGTATCGTGCGCGGAAGCGGCTTGCGGCATCGCGTGGTGCGGCTCCGGCTTGACGGAATGAACGAGGTCCGGGAACTTCATCGCGTCCTGGATGAAGAATACGGGGATGTTGTTACCGACGAGATCCCAGTTACCCTCGTCGGTGTAGAACTTGACGGCGAAGCCGCGGACGTCGCGGGCGGTATCGGTCGACCCGCGCTCCCCGGCGACCGTGGAGAAGCGGACGAACACTGGAGTCCGTTTCCCGGCTTCAGCGAATATCGATGCGCGCGTGAGCTCGATGAGCGGTGCGTAGCACTCGAAGTACCCGTGAGCGCCTGAACCGCGTGCATGCACGATCCGCTCCGGAATGCGCTCGTGATCGAAGTGCGTGATCTTTTCGCGAAGGATGAAGTCTTCGAGTAGCGCAGGTCCGCGGAAGCCCGCCTTGAGCGAATTCTGATTGTCCGCAACCGCGACGCCCTGATTCGTTGTGAGGACGCGGCCGCCAGAGTCAACTCGAACGCGGTCGAGCGAGGCATTGCCCGGATTGAAGCTCATCTGCGGGTTGCCGCTGCCGAGCTTGGGTGAGGCATTGATCTCCGTCAGCGTGCTCCCCGAGATCAGAGGGTGCGGCGGTTCGACTGCGTGGCCAACTGCCGGGTCGCGAGCGCGCTTGCCGAACTCGCTCGGCTTCGCCGCGTTGAAAGGAAAGGAGGAGGCGACCGCTTCAGTGCCAGCTTGTTTGGCTGTTGTGGCGTCCAAGATCGTAGAGACGCCTTGGGCTGGGCCGCTTACCGTTGAACGAGCTGAAGATTTGCTGGCGTCGCTTTCATTGGAAGGCGATCTTGCTTTTGGATCGGAGGGCTTCGAAGGGGGCATTAGATCGCTTTCAAAAAATGGTCTATCAAGGGATCATCGACGGCGTCGGAATAACCGATGAGTTGCAGTCTGCAAGCGTCGCAGCGGCGCCGATGACGAAGAGGCCGTCGGCGAGCATTCCTCTTGTAGGTTGCAGCTGAAGGCCGAGATGCGTGTTGTTTAACTGTGCTACCGGTACGTGAAACAAGCTTTAGCACGGGCTATGAAGATTCTGAAATGCGTCCGGAGTCGCACTTGCCGTTCTTACCGCCTGTTGCCATGTTTTCGATCCAAGGGCTCCAGCTTCCCTCGCGTTGCGCCAACCGATTCGCGACGATGCTCATTACATCGGGGTGCCACACCAATCCCAAGTGGCTACTGTCAACTTCGATATTTTCGGTGAACGCCCCGCGCCCGGCGACACACGCCTTCCAGGCCACTACGCCGTCAGACCGGCTGTAGATCGAGGTCGTCGGAACGGGAGGTGACATTCGTAGCGTCTTGGCGAGCCGCGAATCGATGGTAGTCGTCCCGCCATTCAACATTTCGTACAGCCATCCGACGTGCGTCGAAGTGGCTACATTTGCGAGAGGCGAGCCAAGCGTTATGACCTGGCGAATTCGGGTGGGTATCGTCTTTGCAATCTCCCGTGCATAAAGGCCACCCAAACTCCAGCCGATCAGCGTTACGCGTTTCTTGTGTCCGCGCACCATTGCCGCGACGTCGGCTGAAAGCTTGTTGAGCCACTGAGAAATGTCTCCCGAAGGTCCGCTATTCATTCCCCGGCCCCAGTCATAGCAGACGTGTCCACGTCGTTCACAGAATTTCCTCAGCGGCGCCATGTATCTGTGATCGGTAGCGAGGCCCGGAAACAGAACGACCTGGTGTCTATCGCCCGCCGAACTGCCGCCATCGTCCCCGAAGTGCATGCGAACAAATTCGAGCGCTGCGCGTATGGGTTCGATTCCGAGCATGCCGAGGTGGGGCCGAGAGAGACTTGCACCGGAAGACATGGAATACTCCAACGATGAGGAGCGCGATCTTGCGCGCACCGGCATCTCAGTGAGAAGGTGGTGTGGGCGGATTCGTTAGTAGGACACCCCTTACGAGCCCTCTGACTGTTCCAAACAAGCGCGGGAGATTTGCGGTCACGCCTCCTTGTGACGGCGTAAGTAGTCTTGGTATCTGCGTTGCCGCATCCTGCTGAGCAGAGGTTTTGGAGGAGCGGCCCGACATCGCGCGCAACGCGCGTGGGCGGAGTCCTACAGTGCTTAAAGCAAGGAGCGTCTAGTCGCGACCACACGCGGCCGCAATACTTCGGCATCTTTTTTCGCACGTCCCGCACGGCGTAACTTCAGTTCATTCGGAAAGGACAAACATGAACCTCATTATTTGGCTTGTCGTAGGTGGCGTTATCGGCTGGCTCGCCAGTCTCGTGATGCGCACCGATGGACAGCAAGGTATCGTGCTGAACGTGGTAGTCGGCATCATTGGTGCGCTCATCGCGGGCTTCGTGGTCGCACCGATGTTAGGTACCGGCACTATCAACAGCAACGACTTCACAATCTCGGGCTTACTTGTTTCTCTCGTAGGTGCGATCGTGCTGCTTGCGATCGTGAACCTCGTCCGCCGCGGTAGCGTCCGATAGTCGGACGAGCAAGGCAAGTAATTAAAAGCCCTGGCTGCGGTCCAGGGCTTTTTTCATCGGGGGTGGCCTTTCGCCCTTGGCCCACGCGGCGGCCAGGACGACATCTTCCTCTCGCCCGATTCGGAGCTTTTATAGGAGACGTCGATGACAAACACCATGCTGGAACTCGACCGAGAAAAGACTGTGGGCCGGGACACCGTTGTGCACGGGGATCTGCTTACCCGCGTCCAGGACGCTATGAGCGATGATTTCTCGAAGCTGGCGGGTCAGCTGCTCGGCGAATCGCCGGGCGCGATCCAGTCGGCGCTGGCCTCACTGGTGCCCGTCGTGCTGGGTAGCGTCGCGCAGAAGGGTGCGACGCCGGAAAGTGCGTCGGACCTCCTGTCGCTCATCAACAGCGCGAACCTCGACGTGACCTTGCTCGGCGATATCGCCCGGCTCTTCGGGGGCAGCGGCGCCGACTTGAGGGCGGGCACGAGCAGTCTTGTGCCGGCACTATTTGGTGACAAGAGTGGTGCGCACATCAACGCGCTGTCCTCGGCAAGCGGCATCAAGAGCTCTTCGGCAACCATCCTCATCGCGATCGTGGTGCCGTTGATCCTGACGGTCCTGAAGAAGTACATCGGCGACAAGGGGCTCGATGCGAGGTCGCTGGCGTCGCTGCTCGCAAACCAAGTACCGAAGCTGCAGGGCGCACTCGACAGCCGGATGACCAACGAGGTTGGCTTGGCGAGGCCTGCCGCGCCCCCCAGAGGGCCGGGTGGTCAGGCACCCGTGATAGCGAAGCGTTCGGCCCCGGACGTGCGCGCCGGGGGGCCTGCGCCGCTGGCGAGAACTTCCTTGGCTGCGACGACCGCGACCAGATCGGGCCTCATGCGCTGGCTACCGTGGCTGATCGGGGCGGCCGCGGTGCTGGCCCTTTGGAACATGTTCAGTGGCAAGCTGGCGCCGACGACCGCGCCTGTAATGGTGCCCCAGACCGCCGCGCCCGCGCCGACACCCACCACTGCAACGGTTTCTTTCCCGGCCAAGGTGTACTTTGACGTCGGAACGGCCGCCGTCAGTGCGGATGGCCTACAGACAATTGCCGCCGTCGCCGACACTATCAAGGGGGACAACTTGAAGGTCGCCATCACGGGGTACACCGACAAGACCGGCGACGTGGCCGCGAACGAGGAGCTTGCCAAGAGCCGCACAACGTCCGTCCGCGATGCGCTGAAGTCCGCTGGCGTGGCGGAAGCGAACATGGAAGTAATGCCGCCGTTCTTTGTCGAAGTCGGTGCCGGTGGCAGCGACGTCGAAGCGCGCCGGGTCGAGATCAATAAGCAGTAACAGTAACGCCCGAACGTGGCGTCCGAGCCTGCTTGGACCCCGTCGGGTCGGTGCGCACGGCTCGAATGCCACTGGTCATGCTATCGCGGCCTATTTTGGTTTTGCGTCCTTCGCAGCATCCTCGACCGCAGCGCCGGTGGCCTTGACATCCTTTCCCGCGCCTTCGACGGTATTGCACCCCGATAGCGAAATTGCGAACAGCCCAAGCAGTACGATTACGGCGGTTCTCATTTGCGACTCCTAAGAAGAATTACGAGGGGACGTACGTCGGTCATGCGGGGCGAGTATTGAGGTGGGACTCGGCACCGGCTAGCGGAGTTTCTCCGATTGCGTGTAGGACCTTCCC
>AR_comb_assmDRAFT_10055557_pt1 | contig 12193 bp, 2 predicted proteins | sample ArasoioldDNA_FD_10543 | JGI IMG/M metagenome (IMG submission 10543) | reverse complement strand
AACGCCGGATCCTAATGGATCCGGCGTTTTTCTTTGCGCGTTTGTTTTGTCGGACTGCCCGGTTCAACGCTGAAAACAGGTAGTTTTCTGACAGCGATGTGAAATATTTCCCTACGAAATTCTGTGGCGTGACGCAAGGAATCTGGTCATAATTTGACCGCCGCGGCACAGGGGAAAAATGCGTCGCGGCTCCCAATCCACCCACGGTACGCAGCGCGGCCTCGCTGCGCGCGTCCGTGCGTCTGCGCGAGCCCATCATGCAAGCACGTCGTGTCCTGAAATTCTCCGCCTTTGCCCTGCTTGGCGCCGCCTCGGCGACGCTGCTCGCGGCAGTTGCGACCAACTCCGCACCGGTGATCACCAGCAAGCCGTACCCGGTGGCGGAGGCAGGACAGTCGTACAAGTACGCGGTGCGCGCCACCGACGGCGAAAACAACGCGATCACCTATAGCGTGACGTCGGGCCCGAGTGGAATGAGCTACTCCACGGAAGATCAGGCCGTGACCTGGGCGCCTGCGTCCGCGCAGGTCGGCGTGCAACAGGTCACTGTTCGCGCCCGCGACAGCTGGGGCGCCTACAGCGAACAGCGCTTCGACCTGCACACGGTGCCGGATTTCTGCGAGATCTATCCGATCGCGCTGCCGCAATCGCTGCTTGCGAACGCGCAAGGCGGCCAGTCTTTCAACGTCCAGCGCGGAACCGGACCTGGCAACTTCAGCTGGCTGACCTGGTCGGGCGCGGTGGATGCGCCCACGCTCGCGGCGAGCCTGCTCGCTCCGGGCGACAGCTACAACTACGTCAACCCAGACAACAGCGCCGATCATCTGCTCGAGATCGCCGATTGGGCGCGCGGCGCTACCGGCTCGATGAACTCGAGCAGCGTTCGCGAGCGGATGGACGCCCTGAAGTCGCGCGACATCGTGTTGCCGACGTGGAGCAGCGTGCGCGGCAACGGCGCCGGTTTCGGATACCAGGTTGCGAAGTTCGCCACGGTGCGTCTGAAGGCCTACGACCTCACCGGGCAGGGCTCGTTGAGCTTCGAGTTCCGCCGCTACCGCAATTGCTACAACGATGCGCCGATCGCGCCTGAACAATCGGTCGCCACGAACGAGGACCAGTCGGTCACCTTCACGTTGGCTGCCAGCGATCCCGAGAACGACGTCCTCACTTATCGAATCCTGCAGGCGCCCACGCACGGCCAGCTTGTCGGTACCGGCCCTCAGCTGACCTATGTGCCGAACGCTGACTATTCCGGCACCGATTCCTTCACCTATGTAGCCAGCGACGGCGAATTCAGTTCCGGCGTGGCCACGGTTGCGATCAACATTGCACCGGTCAACGATCCGCCCAGCGCAACGTCGTCACACCTGCAGGCACTCGAGGACATGGCCCTGCCGCTGCATCTCGACGCACACGACGCGGATACGACCGCGCTGACGTACCGCATTCTGTCCGCGCCGACCCACGGCAGCCTGAGCGGCAGCGGTGCCTCGCTGATCTATACGCCCGACTCCGACTTCCATGGCGAAGACTCGTTCCGCTGGGCCGTGAACGACGGCACCTCGAGCGTGGAGGCGACGACGGCCATCACCGTGGTCGAGAACAACGACGCCCCTGTCGCGCAAAACCTGCAGCTGCAGGTGCAGGCCGGCACGCGCATCGACATTCATCTCGCCGCAACCGACTCCGATGGCGACAATCTCAGCTATCGCCTGACCAGCCAACCTGGCCACGGAGTCCTGACCGGCGCGCCGCCTTCGATGCATTTCGTGCCCGACGCTTCCTTCAACGGCGTCGTCAGCTTCACCTATCTGGCCAACGACGGGCGCCTGGACTCTGCGCCGGCGACCGTGACGCTGCAGGTGTTCGGAAGCAACCATCCTCCGTCCATCGTCTCGCGCAGTTTGTCCTTCGTCACTGAGGGCGGCGCCTGGCAGTACGACGTGGACGCGACCGATCCGGATGCCGACGACGTACTGGCCTATCGGCTCGAGAACAGCATCGCCGGTGCGAGCATCGACAGCCGCTCTGGCTTGACGTCGTGGCAGGCGGACTCGTCGCTGGTCGGCGGCGTGCGCGAGTTGAATAGGGCCTGCCGCAAGCCCGTCGGCTCCGGCACCGTCGATCCCGTCGTTCAGTGGGAATGGACGGGCTCGGCCACGATGTCCGACTACGATCAGGTGATGACCACACCGTTGGTTGCGCAGCTGTCCGATGACAACGGCGACGGCAAGATCGATACGAAGGACGACACCGACATCGTCGTGATCGCGTGGCCCAACAAGAGCCAAGGGCACTTCGACAAGTACCTGAACTCGGCGGTCATCAAGATCCTAGACGGCAAGACCGGGCGCGATATCCGAACGATCACGACTTCTCCGGGCATCGACGGTTACGCGAACCTGGCCCTGGCCGACATCGATGGCGACGGCAGCAGCGACCTCATCGTTCCGGACCTCGACAATGGCGTCCAGGTGCTACGGGCCGACGGCACGCAGATCTGGCGTCGCGGCGGGCTGGAAGGAAAGGTTCCGTACATCCGTACGCCCACCGTGGCCGACCTGGACGGCGACGGCCATCCGGAAATCATCGTCGGCACCTACGTGCTGAGCTACACAGGTCAGGTACTGTGGCGCATGTCGGGATGGAGCGGCGAGCCCTCCAGCGACATCAGCGGCATCGTCTCCGTCTCGGACCTGGATGGCGACGGCAAGCAGGAAGTGGTCGCCGGCGCCATGGCCTACCGCGCCGATGGCTCGGTGCTCTGGCAGAACAGCACGATAGGCGACGGCTACAGCGCCGTCGGCAATTTGGTGGGCGACGAGCACCCCGAGGTTGTGGTGGTGCACGGCGGCAACGTTTACCTGCTTTCCGCGACCGGCCAGAAACTGTGGCAGACCGAGATTCCTCCCAACCCGTACCGCAGCATCTCCGGCGGCATGCCCACGCTTGCCGACATGGACGGTGACGGTGAGTTGGAAATCGGGGTGTCCGGCAACCAGACCTTCACGGTCTTCAACGCCGATGGTTCGGTCCTCTGGAAGGCCGCCACGGACGACCGCAGCGAGGTCACTGGGTCCACCGTATTCGACATCGATGGCGACGGCGAGGCGGAGATTTTCTACAACGACGAGCACTACTTCCGCATCTTCCGCGGACGCGACGGCGCGGTGCTGTTCCAGGCGCCTTCGACGTCCGGTACCTCGGTCGAATTCCCGGTTGTAGCGAACGTCGACGACGATCCGGAAGCGGAAATCGTCGTCCCGATGAACCAATACTTCCAGATCTATTTCGGCGACTCGCTGGAGGGCACCACGCACGGCATTCGCGTGTTCCAGTCCGCGACCCATTCCTGGCAGCCTACGCGTGCGATCTGGAACCAGCACTCCTATCACATCGACAACATCAACGATGACGGCACAGTACCGGCGCATTCCACGCCGAACTGGCAGTCGCACAACACCTGGCGTCTGAACACCTTCCCGGATCGCGACTCGGCCGGCCTGCCGGACCTGGCGCTGTTCGACCTGCGCCTGGATCCTGTCTCGCCGCATTCGCTCCATGTAACCGCGAAGAATCGCGGCCTGGCGCCCACGACGGCCCCGACCGTGGTGCACGTCTACAACGGCGCCAACGCGAGCGCGCGCCTGCTCACCACCTTCAAGGTGCCGGTGCTGGCCTCGGGCGAAGAGCGCGACCTGCGCCTGGACAACGTCGACACGCAGGCCCTGGGCGACTCGCTCTACGCCGTGGTCGACGACATCGACTCGGTGGCCGAGTGCGCCGAGGGCAACAACGCCATGCGCGTGCGCGTGTTCCACGCCCGCGCCACCGACCAGGGCGGCCTGTACGACTCGCAGGTCTTCACCGTCGGCGTGCTTGACACCAACGCCGCCCCGGTAATCCAGCCCGTGTCGCCGCCGGTGCCGCGCATCGGGCAGAAGTTCCGCGTGACGGTGAAGGCGACCGACGCCGACGTGGGCGACGGCCTTCTGTATCGCCTGGATGACGCGCCGATCGGCATGGGCATCGACGCGGTGAGCGGCGAAGTCCGGTGGACGCCGTACGCGGCGCAGGCGGGCACCGTCAGCTTCACCGTGCGGGTCACGGACCTGCGTGGCGCCAGCGCGACGCGCGCGATCTCCGTCGAGCTGCCGCCGAACCATGCGCCGACCATCGACAGCACGGCGCCGACCGCCGCGACCGTCGGCCAGCAATACGCCTACAACCTCAAGGCCAGCGATCCGGACGGCGACCCGCTGTCCTACCGCTTCGACGATTCGCCGGAAGGGATGACGATCGTCGCCACCAACGGCGCGATTCGCTGGACACCCACCCGCGAGCAGACCGGCGCGGTGCACGTAAAGGTGCGCGTCACCGACGCCAATCATGGCGAGGTCTTCCAGGACTTCACTCTCGACGTCACCGCGCCGGTGAACCACGCGCCGGTGTTCGATTCGACGCCGGAGCCGGTGGTCGCGCTCGGACAGCGCTACGACTACGACGCCGATGCCCTCGATGAAGACGGCGACGCCGTGCAGTACTCGCTGCTCGAAGCCCCGGCGGGGATGCTGGTCGACACCGTCACCGGCTTGATCGTCTGGCAGCCTCGCGCCGACCAGGTCGGCCTGAACCACGTGCGCCTGCAGGCGATCGACGCCTTCGGTGCCGCCAGCGTGCAGGAATTCGACGTGCTGGTGTCCGGCGGCCTGGACGGCGGCAACCATCCGCCCTCGATCAGCTCGCTGCCGGAAACCGCGGCGCTGATCGGCAGCGGCTATTCCTACAACGTCGTGGCGAGCGACATCGACGGCGACACTCTCAGCTACGCGCTGTCGCAGGCGCCCTCGGGCATGAGCATCGACGCGGCGACCGGCGCCCTGCGCTGGACGCCCACCAGCGCGCAGGCCGGGCTGAACCAGGTGGAGCTCGTGGTCAGCGACGGCCACGGCGGCAGCGGCGTGCAGTCCTTCGGCGTGCTGGTTTCGTCCGTGCCCGGCGGCGGCAGTGGCGGTAGTGGCGGTGGCAGCAGCGGCAACCGCCCGCCCTCCATCACCAGCAATCCGCTTACGCAAGTCACGCTTGGCCAGACTTATCGCTATTACCCGAGCGGTACCGATCCGGATGGCGATGCGCTGAGCTATTCGCTGGCCAGCGGTCCGGCGGGCATGAGCGTCGACGCCGCGACCGGCCTGGTCGCGTGGACGCCGCAGGCGCTCGGCAGCGTTCCAGTGGCCCTGCGCGTCAGCGACGGCCGCGGCGGCTCGGCGACGCAGAGTTTCACCATCAGCGTCGTGGCCACCGATGACGAGATCGACCACCTGCCGGTGATTACCGTTGCGCCCTCCAGCAATGCGAAGGTCGGCGTGCCCTACGAACTGCAGCTGCAGGTGGTGGACGCCGACGGCGACGCCATGCACTTCCAGCTGCTCGAAGGCCCGACGGGCGCGAGCATGGACGCCAACACGGGCCGCGTCACCTGGACGCCGGCCGCCGAGGGCAGCGCCAGCTTCCGCGTGCGCATCGTGTCGGGCGATGGCTACACCGACATCAGCTGGAACGTGGACGTCGTCTCCGGCGAGACGCCGCTTACCGTGCACGTCGTGGCCAATCCCGAGCGCGTGGCGCCCGGCGGCGCGTATATCGCCGGCATGGAGTTCCACGGCGCCAGCGGCCCGATCCAGATCAATGCCACGCTCGACGGCAACGCGATCGCGCTCGACGCCGATGGCGAAACCGCGCTGGTCGCGCCGGCAACGCCGGGCCACTACGTGCTGGCCGTCACCATCGACGATGGCCACTCGACCGCCAGCGACAGCGCCGACCTGTTCGTGTCCGATCCGGACGACACCACGCCGCCCGCGGTGAGCATCAGCTCGCCCGCGATCGACGCGCGCGTGACCAAGCCGACGCCGGTGTTCGGCGAAGTCGATGGCGACGACGTGGCGCGCTGGACGCTCTCGCTGCAGGACAAGGCCACCGGCGCGCTGACGCCGATCGCCAACGGCGACAGCGCCGCGGGCCCGGGCGTGCTCGGCACGCTCGACCCGACCCTTGCCACCAACGGCTTCTACACGCTGATCCTGCAAGCCTGGGACAAGGGCGGCAACCAGGCTTCGGCCTCGCGCACCGTGCTGATCGACGGCGAGATGAAGCTGGGGCATTTCTCGCTCACGTTCGAGGACGTGTCGATCCCGATGGCCGGCATGCCGATCCGCGTCACGCGCACCTACGACACGCGCCGCCGCAACCAGCGCATGGACTTCGGCTGGGGCTGGAGCGTCGACTACCAGAACATCCGCCTGACCGAATCGCGTGCACCTGGCTTCTCGTGGACGCTGGTGAGCGAGCGCAACGGCTTCTTCGGCAACTGGTGCGTGCGACCGAACGGCGACCCGATCGTCGCCATCACCGCGCCCGACGGCAAGCTGCTCAAGTTCCGCGCCAAGGCCTCGCCCGAGTGCCAGTTCGCGACACCGCAGCCCGACGTCAACCTGGTGTTCGAACCGCTGCCGGGCACCGACGCGCAGCTCGACCAGACCGACTACGACATCGTCCGCCTCACGCAGGTGGCCGGTAGCGGCGTCTACAACCTGCTCGACATGGGCGACACCGAGCAGGCGCCGGCGAACCCGAGCCACTACCGGCTCAAGCTGCCGGACGGCACGGTGTACTCGATCACGCAGGGCGTGGGCCTGACCCAGGTGAGCGAGCCGGATGGCAACACGCTCACCTACAGCGCCAGCGGCATCCGCCATTCGCGCGGCCAGGAAATCGCCTTCCTGCGCGACGGCCAGGGCCGTATCGAACAGATCGTTCTGCCCGACGGTCGCCGACGCCGCTACACCTACACGCCGGACGGCGACCTCGAGATCGCGGTCGACACCGGCCTCGACCTCACGTCCTTCTCGTACATGCCGCAGGCGCCGCACTACCTGCGCGACATCATCGACCCGCGTGGCGTGCGCGTATCGCGCAACGAGTACGACGACGATGGCCGCCTGGTAGCGACCATCGACGCCAACAACAAGCGCATCGAGTACACGCACAACCTCGACGGCCGCGTGGAGACGATCAAGGACCGCCGCGGCTTCTCCTCGACCTACGCCTACGACGACGAAGGCCGCGTCACGGCGGAGTCGAACGCGCTCGGCGAAACCACGCTGCACAAGTACGACGCCAATGGGAACGAGCTGGAGACCACCGATCCGCTGCTGCACGTCACCAAGCGCAAGTTCGACCCACACGGCAACGTGCTCACCGAAACCAACCCGCTGGGCCAGGCGGTCACGCGTACCTACGACGACAAGAACCACCTGCTGACGCAGGTGGACGCGCTCGGCCGCACGGTCGCCAGCAACGCCTACCACGCCTACAACGGCAAGCTGGTGATGACGCAGGACGCGCTCGGCGACGTCACCACCTTCGGTTACGACAGCGGCCTGGGCAGTGGCGGCACCGGCGAGCTCACCGGCATCGTCGACGGCAACAACAATGTCACGCGCTACGAGCTGAACTTCTGGGGCCACCGCTTCCGCGAGACCAATGCGGCCGGCGATCGCACCGACTATGAGCTCGACACCACCGGTCGCGTGCACGGCGAGTACAGGTACCTCCGGCACGAGGACGGCTCGACCGAGGCGTTGTGGACGCACTACGAGCTGGATGACAAGGACCGCGTCACGTCCACGCGCCATCCAGACGGCACCACCACCACCGTCCAGTACGACGGCAACAGCAAGCCGATCAAGAGCTGTGATGCGCTGGTGCGCTGCACGCTGCAGAAGTACAACGATCGTGGCGAGCTGGAGCGCACCACGTATCCGGATAGGACCTACGAGGAAACCTTCTACGACGAGAACGGCAACGTGGCCTCGCGCCGCGACCGCGGCGGGCATGTCACCAAGATGCGCTACGACGAGGCCAACCGCCTGGTCGAAACCATCCTGCCCGATGCCACCCCGGATGACGACACCGACAACCCGCGCACGAAGAACGAGTACGACGCTGCCGGGCGCCTGGTCGCGTCGATAGACGAGCTACACCACCGCACCGAGTACGGTTACGACGACGCCAATCGCCGGGTCTGGGTGAAGGATGCGTTGCAGCACGTCACCAGCACCGAGTACAACGATGCCGGTGAGCGGGTTGCCGTCACCGATGCGCTGGGCCGCACCACGCGCTTCAAGTACGACCTTGCCGGGCGCCTCGTCACGACGATCTACCCGGACACGACGCCGGCGAACCCCGATGACAACCCGCGCACCTCGACCGAGTACGACGCCGTCGGCCGTAAGACCGCCGAGGTCGACGAGCTCACTCGCCGCAAGGAGTACAAGTACGACGACGCCGGCCGCCTGGTAAAGGTGACGCTGCCGAACCCGGCCACCGGCCTGATCGACGGCGGCGCGCTGGTCACGCAGTACCGCTACGACGATGTCGGCAACAAGACCCAGCAGATCGACGCCCTGCTGCGTACCACGACGTGGCAATACGACGCGATGGGCCGCCAGGTCAGGCGCATCCTGCCGGGCGGCCAGTCCGAGTCGATGCACTACGACGACGCCGGCCAGCTGGACGCGAAGACCGACTTCAACGACGTCACCACGCGCTACTCCTACGACGACGCCGGTCGGCTGGCGGGTGTCGACTACGCGCACGACGCCGATGTCATCACCCTGTACACCGACAGCGGCCAGCGCCAGTCGGTCACCGACGGGCAGGGCACCACGCTGTACCACTACGACGCCCGGGACCGCCTGGTGCGCGTGGACTATCCGGACGGCAAGGCCATCGCCTACGGCTACGACGACGCCGGCAACCGCACCTCGCTGCAGAGTCCGGCACAGGACCAGCGCTTCGTCTTCGACGAGCTGAACCGCCTGCAGGAAGTGCACACGCGCGTGCGCGACGGCGCAGAGCGGGTGGCGAGCTACCGCTACGACGAGGTCGGCAACCGCATCCGCCTGACCCAGGCCGACGGCACCACGACCACGACGCAGTTCGACGAGCGCAACCGCCTGCGGGTCCTGATGACCCGCAACGCGGCCGAGGTGCTGCTGTTCGGCGCCACCTACGACGTCGACGCCACCGGTGCGCGCACCGGCACGGCGGAGTCCGACGCCAGCGGCCCCACCCGCAGCGTCGGTTACTCCTACGACGGCGTGAAGCGCCTGACCGCCGAGGTCATCACCCGTTCGGGCCAGCCCGACCGCGTCACGCAGTACACCTACGACGCGGTGGGCAACCGCCTGACCAAGACCGAAGCCGGCACGCTGACCACCTATGCGGTGGACGACAACGACCGCCTGCAGTCGGAGACCACGGCCGGCACCACCACGCTGTACACCTACGATGACAACGGCAACACCACCGGCCAGGCCAAGCCGGGCAGCTGGACGCGCTACACCTTCGACGACGCCAACCGCCTCACCCGCACGCAGACTTCGGCGGGCGTGGACGTGGCCACCGGCTACGGCGCCGAAGGCGTGCGCAACCGCGAAACCGTCGGCGGCCAGACCAGGAGCTGGCTGATCGACGCGAACCGCGACTTCGCGCAGACGCTGGAGGCCTACGCCGGCACGCAGCTGATGACGACCTGGACTTACGGCAACGAATTGCTTAGCCAAGTCAACGTCAGCGGCGACGTGCTGTACGAGCGCAACCTCAGCACCGACGGCATGGGCAGCGTTCGCCAAGCCACCGGCTACTCTGGCGAATTCACAGATTCGTTCGAGTACGACGCATTCGGAAACGAAGTCGGTCGCACAGGCGTGAGTGACATCGACCATAGGTATCGCGGCGAGCAGTTTGATCCGAACACCGGGTTCTACAACCTACGGGCGCGTTGGTACGACGTGACCAACGGAAGGTTCTTGTCGCAAGACAACGCAACAGGATCAAAGAGCGATCCTGAGAGTCTGCACAAGTATCTATACGCAAATGCCGACCCAATATCGGGAAGTGATCCCAGCGGCAACTCCACGCTGATCGACCTAAATATGGGTCTTAGCATTATTGGAATTGGGTCTACATCTATCAACGCCGGATTCCGAATCGCAGAAGGAGACTACCGAGGCGCTGCTGAAGACACGGCGCGAGACGCGGTCTTTTGGGCGCTTGGGGCAGGAGTTGGGAAGCTAATCGCTCCTATGTCCAAGGGCCTCATTGCGCTATTTGCGAGAACATTCATGGTTCCGCTTGAAAACATCGCGATTAGGAGCAGCGCGGTGCTTACAAGAAACATGGAGGCCGTAATGGCTAAGACCGGCATGTCGAAGCCCGCGGGTTGGCAGGCCCATCACATCGTTGGCGAGGCGTACCAAGAGGGTAAGCAGGCCATGGAGATCCTTAAGAAGGCTGGAATCAACGTCAATTCACCGCTAAACGGTGTGTTCCTTCCGGGCTGTGGCTTCACCGGAAAGACAAACATCGCCGGCCTCGCTGTACACTGCGGAAAACACTTGCAACAGTACGAGCAGTACGTGCTGGAAGAGCTAAACAGCGTCGGCGGACTGAACGCAAGCACGAGTGATGTTGTAAACGTCCTCTCAAGAATTCGAACTGAATTGACAGAGGGGGAACTGTTCTTGAATTCAAGGGGAAATCTTTGAACTTCTTTCAGTTGAGCGTGCGCCAGGATTTCGCTGGCTATCTTGCAAGCAAGCTAGAGGGTGAGATTTCTGATGTTAGGTTCATCCCGCCGATCCGATCGCGGGAAGTTAATTTGGTTGAATATTTTGGCGTGCCCGCGAGAAAGCCTGGGAGGCGTGGAGATTTCCACAAGAGTGCTAATGGCTTTTTCGCCAACGAAAATGCGCTCAAGCTCATTAGTGAGGCAAGCAACCGCAAATTGCTGACTTCGATTGTTTCAATCGAAGGGCGAGAGAAGGAAGCCTTCTCTCAGTTTTGGGTCCAGAATTTTGTTGATTGCATGGATCGTGAAAATACTGTTGCGGGGCCGCCGGGGATTTACTCTGGAAAGATCGGTGTAATCAAGAAGCTCGTCATTGACGAGGCTCGCTGGGACGGATCGGACTTGTTTGTGGTTCCTGAGGACCCGAGTTCAACCATGGTTTGCACGGAAAGATTTGTTGATCAATGGCGTCTTGAGAAACTCAGGGGCGCACAATTCTCTCGTTTCCGGTTCGACCCGGATCCAATTCAAGCCTAGTGCCGCTTCTAGTCGGAACGCGGTCGGTGGTGGCGCATGACTTGGGCTAGCGTTCCGGCTCGATCTCAACGCACGTCGACTAGATTGCTGATTGCGCCGGTAAGGATTGCAAGCACGCAGGCAAGTCCGATGAACCACACCAGGCTTCGAAGCCACGCGACGCCCCACAGATACACGACGCCGTAGGTTAGACGCGCGGCGATGAAGGCGATCGACAGCATCGCCACGCGCTGCATGTCGGCGTGCGCGGCGATAGCCGCCAGCACCGCTGCCGCGAAAAACGGAAAGGCCTCGAAGGAGTTCAGGTGCGCCGCATGCGCCCGCTGCGCGACCCCGCTCAGCCGCGACTGCCACTCGCGCACGTTGCGGTTGTCGTAGCGAGGCCCCAGCACCTTGGCCACCGCGGTCCACAGGTAGGGCATCAAACCGGCGATCAGTACGCAAATCAGGGCAGTCCGCATCTCGCCTCCAGCCTAGGAAATGTGCCGTAAACCCCTGATTTTAGGCGCCTGAACCCCAAATCGGAGCCTCCCGAAGGTTGTCCGGGAAACAACCCCGCTGCTATACTTTCGCGGCTCGGCGGTCCGGTTTTGCGTCGGGGTATGGCGCGCCGCTTCACCGATTTGGGTGTTCCCGCCCAATGGGGGCACTTTTGTTCCGGAATGATGCACCACCCGCACGAAAACTGGCGACGCTGCAAGTCATTGCGATCGCGGTTTGCGTGATGGTGGCGGCGGCCTTCGGGGGCAGGGGAGAGGCAACCGCGGCGCTGTTTGGTGGTCTTGCGGTTTTGCTGCCCTCGCTGTGGTTCTGGCGGCGGGCGCAAAAATCCGCCGGGGACACCGATGCAAGGAAAGCGCTCGGCGCGCTGTACGTGGCCGAGATCGGCAAGTTGGTGCTGGTGGCGTTGATGCTGTGGCTGGGTGCGCTGTTGTTCAAGACGCACTACCTGGCGCTGATGCTCACCTGCATGGCCTGCCTGGCGATGAATTGGGTACTCCTGGCCGTGGCCAGGTTTGA
>AR_comb_assmDRAFT_10842547_pt1 | contig 12194 bp, 14 predicted proteins | sample ArasoioldDNA_FD_10543 | JGI IMG/M metagenome (IMG submission 10543) | reverse complement strand
GAGGACGGTTCCTTTGGGGTTACGGGCTACCTATTCCAGGTAGCCTTTTTTTATTTAGTAAGTTCAAAGCTGATGGTGAACGTGGTGCCCTGTCCTATCTTGGATTGCACATCTACAGTTGCTTTGTGGGCTTGCAGGATGGTAAGGGTAGATGCGAGTCCAAGGCCCATCCCATTTCTTTTCGAAGTAAAATAAGGTTCAAATAAACGGGAGAGGTTTTCTTCATTGATCCCGGAACCATTGTCGGCAATCGACACAATATGCCTGTTATCCACCGAGTCTATCTCAATCTTGATATTACCATGTTTGGCCTTTCCATCGGGACCAACAGGGATAGCTTCAATAGCATTAATAAGAATATTCAAAAATGCAATCCTTAGTTTTTCCCTGTCAGCCATAACATAAGCGGGCTCTACCTTATAATTTACCTGCATATTGATGCGCTGAAGGGTAATTCTGTCGATCGCCGCGCTTATGGTGTCGTCCATTATGCCCTGCAATGGATGTTTTTCCATTAAGAGGTCAACAGGGCGGGAAGAATCCAATAATTCTGTAATCAAGCTCCCGATTCTCCTGCTATTTCTCATAATGATTTCCAGGAGGAAATGATTTTCTTCCTGGCTGATCAAATGACTAAGCTGGTCAATAGAAAGGTTGATATTGTTTAATGGATTTCGCACTTCATGCGCAAGAGTCCTTACCAGCCTTCCCGCTGCAGCAAGTTTCTCCGCTTGCAAGGTGGCCTTTTCGGCCTTCTTCAAATTGGTAATGTCGTGAATTATTCCTTGTATATAGGTAGATCCATCAGGATCTGTTTCCCTTGAAGCTGAAAGAATGCAATTGATTCGAGTGTGCTTATTGGAAAGTAATTCCACTTCCATATCATCTATTTCATTCTTCTCTTTTAGCTCCGCTATATATTTTGACCGATGGGCGGAATTGACAATCAGTTCTGTCAACTTCACTTTCTTCATTGCCTCCTTGGTATAACCTAACAATTTGCAGGTTGCAGAATTGACGTCGAGGAACTGTGATTCTTCATTACTGATGAACACGGCGTCCTTCGATCGCTCAAACATATTCCTGAACTTTCTTTCGTTTGCTTTCAAGGCCTTCACGGAGGCGGAGCGGTCAAGTGCGTACCGTATACATCGCTCAAGCTTTTCAGAAGTCAGTTCTGTTTTTACGAGATAGTCTACGGCGCCAGACTGCATGGCTTCCATGTCCACTTTATAGTTTCCCTTACCGGTGAGCAATACAATGGGCTCATCACAATTTGCGTCAATGGCTTCTTTCAACAGGTCAAGACCAGTTTTAACCCCAAGCCTGTAGTCAACAAAATACAAATCATAATTGTGATTCTTCATATGAGCGAGTGCTTCATTATAATTGAAGCACCAGTGTAATACAAACTTACTGGGATGTATTCCGCGCACGTAGTCACTTATAATAAAGAAATCATCTTCATCGTCGTCTACAATCAGGATCCGTATGGATTGATCTGTTGTTACCATCTGAACACTTTTGGCTTGGTCATTTAAGTCGATCATAGGTAAATGAACAATTAAAGAAGTTACAAAATTCAAGTTTTAGTCCAAGCGATTCAATACTTTTTCCACTAGTGAAAAAACCCACAACATTAACAATGAGTGGGTTGATATGCTGGAGCACTGTCTTTGATATCTCAATGATTATTGAATTCCCTATACTGTTTCATTTTGTTGTAAAGGGTCTTCCGGTCGATGTTCAATAGCTTAGCTGCCTTACTCTTATTGAAGTTCACCTTCTTCAACGCCTGTAATATCATTTCATATTCAGCATCAATGCTAGCCTCTTTCAACGTAAGGTCAGAATTGGCAAAGCGCGTTGTTTCAGGCATAACCAATGAAACCGGGTTCACTCCCGAAGGGCTACTGGTAGGCTCCGGCGATGAATCAAACTGCAGTTTATTGTAGTTTGAAATTTCAAATGGTAAGGTCTTAGCCTCTACAACGTCTCCATCAGTGAGTAAGGTAGCGCGCTTGATCACATTCTTCAATTCCCTGAGGTTACCGTGCCATATATAGTTGCGGAAGATATTTTCAACTTCCGGACTAAAGTCAACGATGTTCTTACCTAATTCAAGATTAGTAACCCGCAGGAAGTGCTGGGCAAAAACCATGATATCATCTCTTCTTTCCCTGAGTGGGGGCACTTCAATACTGAATTCATTGAAGCGATGGTAAAGGTCTTCCCTGAATTTTCCTTTCCGTGTTGCGTCCCATAATTTTTCATTACTGGCGATGATAATGCGCACATCAAGATCAATATCCCGTGTTCCACCTACTCTGCGCATTTTCCTTTCCTGTACTACTCTTAATAATGAAATCTGGATATCATAAGATAGATTCGCGATCTCATCAAGAAATATAGTTCCACCGTTGGCCAATTCAAAGCTTCCGATTTTTTGACCTACCGCACCGGTGAATGATCCTTTTTCATGTCCGAACAGCTCACTACCCGCCAATTCTTTTGAGAGTGCGCCGCAGTCGATAGCAATGAATGGCTTATCCTTTCGCTTGCTTCGCTTATGAATTTCATTAGCGATAACTTCTTTACCACTTCCGCTCTCTCCATAAATGATAATGCTATAATTAGTGGGAGCAACCAGGGCGATTTGCTTAAGGATATACTGGAATGCTGCACTATCACTAAAAATTGGATCGTCGGGATTTACAGGAATATTCGGTTTCTTATCCCTGCGCTGTGCGTTCCCTTCTTCTATGGCGGGCGCTGACGGACCATTGGTGGTAGTTGCCGGTGTAGGTCCATGTACTGGTGTTGCGTTGCTATCTTCCATGGCTTTGCGTATTGTGACCAGGATTTCGTCGGGGAAAAGGGGCTTGGTCACATAGTCGTATGCACCAAGTTTCATTACTTCCACTGCAGTTTTGATGTCACTATAACCGGTGATGATAATAACCGGAACCCTGGGGTATTTTTCTTTGATCTTCACAAGCAGAGCCTTTCCGTCCATGTCTTCCAGTCTGAAGTCAGTCATCACCAGGTCGGGAACAAAAGTCTCAAGTATGTTCAGCGCTTTTTTTCCAGAGTGGGTTTCTAATACTTCAAATCCGTAACGCGAAAGAAATCTTTTCAGTAACGAACAAATATCCGGATCGTCGTCAATAACAAAAATTTTGGGCATTTTAAAAGTTTCAGTTCTAAATAAATTCTTTTGTGCGAAAACTATGCCCAGAGGGCTCTCATTTGCGCAACAGGGATTTGCATCATCTCTCTATATTTTGCGATGGTTCTCCTGGCCACTTTAATACCGCGTTGCGACAACAGGTGTACCAACTGCTGATCTGTATAAGGCTTAGATTTTTCTTCGTTTTCAATCACCTCTTCAATGGTACTTTGAATTACTCTATTGCTGATTACTGCTCCTTCACTATTGGTAATACCTTCAGTGAAAAGATCCTTTAATAATAATGTTCCGAATGGTGTTTCAACATATTTGTTGCAGGTAATGCGAGATACGGTTGATATATCAACACCAGTTAGGTCAGCCACATTTTTAAGGATCATTGGCTTCAGCAATTTAATATCACCTTCCATGAAATATTCATATTGCTGCTGAAGAATTGCCTTCATTACTTTCAACATAGTGGATTCTCTTTGCCTGATTGCACTGATAAACCACTGCGCTGATTGGAGTTTATTCTTGAGGTACTGGCAAGCGGCTCTATCAGCCTTTCCATTTTTTTGGGTTTCCTGAATAGTTTCCATCCAGGTAGGATTTAAGTATAAAGAGGCAGAACGCTGGCGGTACAATGCAACATCAAGGTAGTTACCATCTCTGTATAATACAAAATCCGGAATGATATTGTTATTCACAGCTGTGCCTGAATATTTTTCTGTAATCGGTTTCAAGTTCAGTTTACCGATCATTTGAAGCAAAATCTTCAATTCATCCTCTTCAATCTGGAGACTCTCCATGATCTTATCCATATGGCGACTCCTCAAATCAGCGAAATGATTTTTCAGAAGGCAAATGGCTTTCTTTATATCAGGCCTTTTACTATTGAGTCTTTCCAATTGCAGCAACAGGCACTCTTGTATGGATGTTGATCCGATACCTGCTGGTTCAAGCTGCTGAATTTTACTTAGCACCCCTTCAAATTCGCGGGCTTCTAGCCAACAGTTTTGTTTGAAGGAAAAGTCTTCCGCAATTTTTTCGAGACTCTGATCCAGCATACCATCATCATTTAATGAATCAATGAGATAGTCTGCCAGCTTAGCTTCTTCATCAGTTGCGAATAACAATCTGAATTGTTGTTTTAAATCAGTGCGAAAGCAGGGTGAGTCGGTTAAGGCACGTTGAGGTAGATCGTCAGAATTAAGGTAACCCGCATATTCAGTGGAGTAATCAGGACGATCATCATATCCGTATTCTTCCCAATCCTGGTAATCCTGCACTTCTTCTTTATTATACTTTTCTGATTCAGTTTCATCATCAGCAGTATTCTCCTCTAACAATGGATTGTCTTCTAATTCCTGTTGAAGCCTATGTTCGAGCTGAATAGTGTTCAGATGAAAAAGGTTGAGAAGCTGGATCTGCTGTGGAAGAATTTTACCTTGCTGCTTCTGCAGTAAATTCTGGGATAACATAAGGCTGGTTTTAGAAATGAGTGATGGTAAACTAAAGGCAATCATAAAACCAATTTTTACTGTAGCGTCAGCATTCCTGAAAATCAATCAATTAAGAAAAAGGGGTGGGTTCGCGTCATAGGAGCGAAGTCAACAACTTGAATTTGACCGTGCAATCAATTCCCCAAGATGGGGAAAATAATTGAAATTCCCTAGTTCGACCTCTGAATTTTCTCCTAGCTCCATACTCGCTGGCCCGATTTTGCAAGGCTGGCTATCCGTCGTTTCTTTTAAATATGGGGAGCTGAGCAAAGCTGTTGTTCCCATGTTGGAAGGCATTTTATTTTCAGATCAAAGAATGTGATATTGATGAATCTATTGACTGTTTCGGAATGGGTCACGCTCATATATGGTAAGCTGGAAAGATGGTGGACGCATCTTATCAGGATGGTCCCGAACATCGTGGTTGCCCTGGTGGTACTGATCCTTTTCATTTTCCTTGCTCGCCTCACCAAGAAACTTGCCTTTCGCGTTTTGCATCGTCTTTCAGGCAAAGATGCAATCAGCAGTTTCATTGCTACTGTAATGAATATGCTGGTGATAATACTTGGGATATTCATTGCGCTCAATATTCTGAAACTCGAAGCGGCCGTGACATCACTGCTGGCAGGAGCCAGTATTATTGGACTAGCTGTAGGTTTTGCGTTCCAGGATCTGACCGCGAATTTTATTTCGGGCGCTTATATTGCTTTCCGGAAACCATTTGAGGTGGGCGATCTTATTGAAACAAATGCCTTCCTTGGGAATGTCGAAAAAATAAATCTTCGTTCTACTACCATCAGAACATTTGAAGGCCTTCACGTACTGTTACCAAATAAAGAAATATTTCAAAAGCCAATTATTAATTATTCCCGTTCTTCCGAAAGAAAAATTGAGTTGACTTTTAACATTCCTCAGAAAGCAAACCTCCAGGAGATAAAAGACAAATTATTAAGAAAGGTTTCTTCTATAGAATATTTACATGATAACAAGCCAGCCGAATTTTATTATACTGCTCCTGATGGAGCAAACTTAAAAGGAGTACTGTCCGTGTGGATCCACAATCATCAACCGCCAGGTTATTTGCAAACGAGACATGAAGTATTAATGCTTGCAACGGATGTACTCAAGGAGTCTGGAATAATCAGCTAAAAATGAACAACCCTACCATCTTTCAATTCTTTCACTGGAATTATCCCGCCGATGGTTCATTATGGAATCATGTTGCGGAGGAAGCATGCCAATTAGAAAAATGTGGTATCACGCACGTGTGGTTGCCACCTGCGTACAAGGATGCAGATGGAAAAAAGGGAGTGGGCTATGCCGTGTATGATCTTTGGGACCTTGGCGAATTCAACCAGAAAGGTTCAGTACGGACGAAATATGGAACCCGGGAAGAGTATTTGCGCGCGATAGAAATCCTTCATCAACACAACATACAAGTGCTTGCCGACGTAGTGCTTAATCATAAGCAAGGGGCTGATGAAAAGGAAATGATCCGCGTTCAAAAAGCCAATCCCGAAAACAGAAATGAATTCATCGCGGAACCTGAAGAAGTAGAATTGTATACGCGATACACTTTTCCCAATCGGCAAAACAAGTATTCAGATTTTAAATGGAACTGGCAAAGTTTCTCCGGGATTGACGACCAGCTAGGTGATGAGTATGTCATTTATAAAATCCTGAATGATTATGGAGAGAGGTGGGATGAAGTTATCGACGAGGAACTCGGGAATTTTGCTTACCTCATGGGTGCGGATATAGAACTACGTAATCCTCACGTACGCGACGAATTAAAAAAGTGGGGAAAATGGTTTACTGAACTTACGAAAGTGGATGGATTCAGGCTTGATGCAGTTAAACACATGCCACCCGGTTTTATAAAAGAATGGATTGATTATGTAAGGGGCGAAATGAAACGCGATCTTTTCTGCATGGCCGAATATTGGAGTCCTTCTGCTGAAACCCTTCAAACTTATATTGACAAATCGGAAGGCCGCACACAGTTGTTGGATGTTCCTTTGCACAATCATTTTTATGAAGCCGGCAAGACTAAATCATTTGATCTACGGAATTTATTCAAGGACACCTTGATTGAAAGAAGACCAGAGCTGGCAATCTCCTTCGTGGATAATCATGATACGCAACCCTTCCAAACACTGGAGAGTCCCATTGCAAGTTGGTTCAAACCGCACGCCTATGCTGCCTCACTGTTGCGTTTACAGGGAATCCCCTGCGTGTTTTATCCTGATTTTTATGGCGTGAGCTATAGTAGCAAAAAGCACGCGGTAAAATTGGAAAGAGTATGGAAATTACGGAAAATGCTAAAGGCCCGTTGGCACCTTGCTTACGGGGAACAAAAGGACGCGTTTGTGGACAAGCAATTAATAGGATGGACCCGAACCGGCCTTGAAGAAAAACCATTTTCAGGTTTAGCCGTGCTATTAAATACATCGAATAAAAAGAAAAGAATTGAACTCGATCTCGGACCGTCGCATGCCGGTAAGAAGTTCATTGAACTAACGGGGAATCTTAAGGATGTCATTGAGACCAACAACAATGGTAGGGCATCATTTTCGGCCAGGCCGAAGAAAGTGACCATCTGGATGCGCGAGGAAGCAAAACAATGGTTTTGACTTGATCTAAACTTAAAATGAGAAAATACCTCTACAAACAGATGTGTGCGTTTGCTTCCTTAGCCTCATATTTTCTGGCATAAAAATTTGACATAAAGGATAAAGCACCTAACCATGTCAAACCATTTATATCCCAATAGCAACAGTAATCAAAACAAAACTGAGCATGAAAGCAAGGGGAAAGGACCATCCTTGCCTAAAATTATTGCAGAAGTAAAAGAGCTGACGCAGGAGTTGTTCCTGCATCCGGCCGAAAAGCCTTTGTTCAATGCACCTGTTTACAGGGGTTGAGCTGTGATGAATCATAATTAATAACCTAAAAATTCAAGCTTATGTTACGTTGGACGTTAATCTTCCTTGTGATTGCTGTCATTGCAGCATTACTTGGATTTACAGGTATTGCCGCAGGTGCAGCCTCTATTGCCAAGATCTTATTTTACATTTTCATAGTCCTATTCCTCTTGTCATTAATAGCAGGCGGATTTAGACGAGTTGACTAAGTTGTATTCAAATTAATTTGCCTACAACTTGAAAGGCGCTCTTATTGAGCGCCTTTTTTTTAATACATAACCTAATTTACTTTCAGGGTATCACTGCACCTGTTATTCTACTCAACTTTCTTCGCCCAATTTCCCTCTGTTGGATTCACAATATCCTTTTGATCATCCTCGTTGGTTACCTGGTTACTTTCGTCATCATGCTTGCGCGAAATGGGAGATTGCTCAGTTTTTTCTGCCTCAAACTTTCGCGGACTTTGCGCTATGGTTTCTTCATCATTTGCAGGATTCTCCCTGAGTTTGTCGCCACTTCTTAAGTTAGCCGGTGAAGTAGTGGGGGACTGGTCCTTATCCTTTTGATCTTTTTGATGGGATTTGTTCTTGTCTGCAGTATCCATAAACGAATTGTTTTATTATTAAGAATAGAATTCAGATTATTCGCAAAAAAAGAATACCAGTCTCAAAGATAACGGTTGAGCCCAGCTCTCAGTAGCGGAGCGGGGTCAGCATAATGGGGAATTTGTTCTACTGAAGGGATTAAGATAGCCATGTTTTAAGCTGGTGTATAATTTTCATTCATATAAATACAAAAAGTATCTATGAAACAAATTGATTTCAAAGTGGCAAATATCCTATTGGCCGCCAGCATGGTTTTATTGTTTGCCCTTAAATTCTTTTCTTAGGGGTATTATGCGGTTCAGGTTATTGTTAATAGGCTATAACTCGAATCTATAGTTGCTTACTTTATCCATTTTGCTAATTTTGGCCAATGCACAGAAGCACGGAAAAATTGTTTATTCTTATTGCGGAAGATGATGCGGACGATCGGTTTTTGTTTAAAACCGCCTTTGAGGAAAAAGGATATCAGGACAGGATTGAATTCGTTGAGAATGGTATAGAACTCTGGAAATTCCTTGAGGACATTTCTGTGAAGTCACCCAAAGAGAAGACCTATCCTTCCTTTATTCTTCTCGACCTCAATATGCCTAAAAAAGACGGGCGCGAAGTACTTCGCGAGATCAAGCAACATGCTGAGTTCAGAAAAATACCCGTAGTAGTGTTTACAACTACTAATAGTGAGAATGAAGTAAAGAGGTGTTATGAATTAGGAGCGAATACTTACGTGGTGAAACCAGTGAGTTTCGATTCGTTATTGAAGGTGGTAGAGGAAATCAGGATGTATTGGCAGAACGCCGCACCGGTTACCGACTAGCCGTTTTTCCATTTGTATGGAAAATAGATTTCACCTTGCTGATCAACGCATCCTTATTTTTCTTCAACATATTAGCAGAAAAATTCTTTAGGAGAATGGGGCCTACCATCCTGGTGATCCAGCCTGTTTTTGCAAAAAATATTTTCCTGATCAATAGTTCCAACGAGAGTCCGACGCCCGTTCCAACCAGCGTGTTGGTCTCAGGCGCAGAGGTGAAATTAGAAAAGAAGCGAATCACATTCTTTACCGGATTCAATTTCTTTTTGATTTCAGCCACATGCATTTTTACGGCTGACTTATGCACTTCAAGTTGTAGTTGAAGCCTTTCTCTTTCTCGCAAAAGCTCTTCGTAAGTAGTGATTTTATTCATATATTTTCTTTACTACCTTATTACGAATGAAGGGGTATATCAACTGTTCCTTGAATGCGGCGAGTAGTGCTCCAGCTAATCCAAAGAGTCCTGCAACGATAAGGAAACCGCCTACAATACTCGACATTAAGCTTCCAAACCACCAAGCCAAAGCGAACCCAGCAAAAAATACGAAAAGAAAAGCAAGCACAGCTATAAGTATGCCTGCCACGCTTACTGAGGCCGCATTTGCGGCTTTCTTGGTGACGTTTGCTTTTGCCAGCGCGATGTAGGTGTCAACAAGATCATTGACGTCTTTGCTCATGCTGCGCGAGCTAGGGTTATCCTGGCTCGCGCTGCCTGAGCTTTTATGAATGACTTCTTCCATAAGTGAATGTTTCAAGAAAAAGCACGCAAAGCTGCTTTGATTAAGAATTCATTCCTTCTTTAACTCTTCTTGTGGTACTTCCAACTTGTGAGCTGTAGTCATTAGCTACATCTGTGGCTTTTGAAGTCAGATTTTTTAATTCTTCTTGTCCGGAAGCTATTAGATCTGCAAGACTAGATGCCCAATCGCTTGCAGATTTTTGAATCTTCTTCCTGAGATCAGATCCTTTTTCAGGAGCTAATAACATACCTATTGCGCATCCTGCTGCGGCGGCGCCAATAATGCCCAGAACAATTTTAGTTTTTGTGTTCATAAAGAATAAGTTTTTTATAATTTCAATGTTTGTATCTACTCCCGAAAAAATTATGCCTTATCGCGCAGAACAAGAGCAGTCTGCAGTGCGTCAGTAACTGTGTAAATACGTACCCAATTAATTAGCATGTTTTATGATAAGATATCTAGAACTCATTCCCACCACTTCTTTGCATTCTAATACCGTATGAAAAAGGTCTTGATTATTGATGACGAAATTGATTTCTGCTTATTGCTGAAGGCGTACCTCGGCAAATTGCGATATGAAGTATTTTATTCAAATTCCCTGGCCGATGGCGTTGCACAAGCGAAAAAAATAAATCCTTCGATTATTTTTTTAGATAACAATTTGCCCGACGGACTGGGGTGGGAGATGGCTATGCATTTCCTGAGTGAGTACCCTAATGCGCAGTTGAATCTTATTAGCGCCTACCATCCTGAACTGCCCAACGTGAAAGTGACGCCGGCACTTAAGATTTGGGAAAAGCCAATCTCACTCACGGAGCTTGAAAACTACTTGAAGGAGACGTGAGGTGGTGAGTGGTGAGTGGTGAGTAATAAATGGGCATAGTGGCCACTCACAACATTTTACCAATCAGTTTTCCCAACATCATCAACGCATATTCTACATCTTCATTCCACGGCTTGCCATAACTAATTCGAAGGCAGTTGGAATAACTGCATTTTGCGGAGAAGATCTGTCCGGGTGCAACTGAAATGCCGTGTTTCATTGCTTCGGTACACACTTTATAAGCATTTATCTTCTTATTTAATTCAACCCAAAGTACAAAGCCGCCTTGTGGTCTCGATATTTTGGTGTCTTCAGGAAAATATTCCATAATACCCTGTATATATTTGAGGCATTGGGTATGCAAGGATTTCCGAAGATTTTTCAAATGATATTCATAACGCCCGATGCTGAGAAAATGTGCCATCGCTACCTGGGTGAGTGTTGGGCTGGTAACGGTGTACATCATTTTTAACTGCTTCATCTTTTCAGTAAACCTACCAGGGATCACCCAACCCACTCTATAACCTGGTGCCAGTGATTTGGATAAAGAAGAACAATGGATCACCAATCCTTTTGTATCAAAAGATTTACAGGTCTTGGGACGATGCTTTCCAAAATACATCTCTCCATAAATATCGTCTTCAATTAAAGGGATGTTATGCTTTGTGATCAATTCCACCAATTGCTTCTTCTTCTCATCTGGCATACAACTGCCAAGCGGATTATTAAAATTGGGCACAAAGAGACATGCGCTGATATTAAATTGGTCGATTGATTTTTGAAGACAATTCAGGTCGGGACCCGTCATGGGATCAGAAGCAATTTCAACCACCTTCAATCCAAGGCTCTCCATTGCCTGGTAGATGCCGAAATAACCAGGAGATTCTACTGCAACCGTATCCCCGTGCTTGGTTACGGTGCGTAATGAAACAATGAGTGCTTCCATGCAACCGGCTGTGATGATGATGTCATCAGCAGTGAATTTTCCACCCCAATTAAATGATAATTTCGCGATCTGTTTTCTTAGTTCTTCGTTTCCCTGGGTATGCTCATAGTTAATGCCATGATCTTTTGCATTGCGTATAGCATGCACTACCGACTTATTCAATTTAGCAGCGGGCAATAAACTAAAATCAGGAATAGCCACGGCGAAATTCATCAACATCTTTGCATTTAGGTCGCGGTAAACTGTAGCGATCATTTCCTTCACACTAACCTCTGTACTTACTGGCTCGGTTATGCGCATTTTTGGAAGATCACGAAAACGCTTATGATTGAAACGTACGTAGTAGCCCGACTTAGGCCTTGATTCTACCAGCCCCTTTCCTTCCAGGTGATAGTATGCCTGGAATGCCGTGCCCATACTGATGCCATACTCTTCACTTAGAACTCTAACAGATGGCAATTTGTCTCCAATCTTTAGAATTTCATCGGCAATCATTTTTTCTATCCCCTCGGCCACCTGTAGATAGAGGTGGTCATCGGTTGTGAATTTTGATTTTCTCATTGTTAAAAAATCTGATATAGTCAAAATTAATAAAACTGAATCTGTTTTTCCAACTGTTTTTGATGAAAATTTGTGACTAGGATGACTAGGATGACTAGGATGACTAGGAT
>AR_comb_assmDRAFT_10213668_pt1 | contig 12195 bp, 11 predicted proteins | sample ArasoioldDNA_FD_10543 | JGI IMG/M metagenome (IMG submission 10543) | reverse complement strand
TCTTATTACTCCTTTATTTTAGCATATTTACGACAAAATCTCACTATGAGTTCGACGATTGGGGCCGACAGGCGCTACCTCATGGCCTATAGAGTGAGCGGGGAGCCCCTGTGGCGCCGGGCAGCCATCTTCGTCAGCAAGATCCTACACGGCGCCCGGCCGGGCGACCTCCCTATGGAACGGGCCGCGCAATTCGAGCTGACGGTTGATCTCAAGATCGCGCAGGAGCTGGGCCTGACGATCTCCGAGTCTCTCTTGATGCGGGCCGATAAGGTATTCCCCGTGTCGGGTGTGCCCCTACCCGAGAGCATCCGCATTGTGCCCCCCGATCGCCGGGTGGCGCCGGAGCTTGCGGCTTTTTCCGGGAAGTGGGTCGGCACTTGGGAAGGGAGCAGGACGAGGGAACTTATCGTAGTCGTCGAGGCCATCGACCCGCCCCACGCGCTGCTCATCAATGCCTGGAGCAACGGCACTGTGGGAGCTGGCACAGCACACCCGCAGCGAGTTCTGTCAAACTGGTTCCGTCTGCGTGGGCAATTTGTCGAGGACACGCTGCAGGTGTCTCTTCCCGATGGCAGGACCCTGAGCTACCGCCGGCAGCCGGACGGCACACTTGCCGTGACGGTGCACTCGCGCGGCGAGGTGTCACGTGCGACCATGACGCGCGCGCCGGAGTGAGCGCGGCAGGCGGTGTGAGCACACGCGGCTATCGACCAACTGATGGGAGGTGTGGGTACTATGGAGTCCCGGCGTAAGCCCCAGGGGCACCTGTTCCGCAAATACCTCGTCCTCTTCGTGATCTTGATCAGCGGGGCGCTGCTGACCAGCGGGCTCCTGGAGAGCTATTTTGCCTATCAGGAACACAAGACGGCCCTGGCCCGCTTGCAACAGGCCACGGCGCGTGCCGCTGCCGCCAAGATTGCGCAGTTCGTCACGGAGATCCAGCACCAGATTGATTGGACCACCAGGCCCCAGTCAGGCCCTCCTGAGGTGGCACTGAACCAGCGCCGCTTCGACTATTTCTGGTTGCTGCGCCAGGTCACGGCTATCACCGAGATCGGCCAGTTAGATGCATCAGGCAAAGAGCAGCTACGCGTCTCTCGCCTTGGCAGAGACGTGGTAGGAAGCCAGGCTGACTTCTCCCGAGACCTAAAATTCCTCGAGGCCAGATCTGGCAAGGTGTACTTTGGCCCGGTCTATTTCCGCCAGGAGTCCGAGCCGCATATGACCATCGCCGTAGCCGGGAGCGGAGCGCAGGCGGGGGTCACGGTGGCGGAGGTAAATTTAAAATTCATCTGGGACGTGGTGTCGCAGATCAAGGTTGGCAAGACCGGCCATGCCTATGTAGTGGATGACCGGGGCTATCTCATCGCCCACCCGGACATCAGCCTGGTCTTGCAGAAGCTCGATCTCTCTGCGCAACCCCAGGTGCAGGCCGCCCACGCGGGTGTGCCGCGCGCTGACGATGCAGAGACCACCATGACCGCACCGGACCTGCTCGGCCGGTCGGCCCTGACGACATACGCTGCCATCGCCCCGGTGGGCTGGTCGGTGTTCCTGGCGCAGCCCCTGCGGGAGGCGTTTGCCCCCCTCTACGCCTCGCTCCTGCGCAATGCCGTGCTGCTGCTCCTGGGTCTGGGTCTAGCGGTGTTGGTCAGCCTGTTCCTGGCACGCAAGGTGGTGACGCCCATCCGCACCTTGCAAGCTGGAGCGGCCCAGATTGGTGCCGGAGCCCTGGAGCACCGCATCGACATCCGGAGCGGGGACGAGCTTGAAGCCCTTGCCCAGGAGTTCAACCACATGGCGGCCCAGCTCCAGGAATCATACGCCAGCCTGGAGCAGAAGGTCGAAGTGCGCACCCGCGAACTCGCCGAGAAGGGGCGCCAGCTCGAACTCGCCAGCCAGCACAAATCGCAATTCCTCGCCAACATGAGCCATGAGCTGCGCACCCCCATGAATGCCATTCTGGGCTATACCGAGCTCATCATGGACCACATCTACGGCGAAGTGCCTGAGAAGATCAGTGAGATCCTGGAGCGGGTGCAGCAGAGCGGGCACCATCTCCTGGATCTGATCAATGACGTCCTCGATATTTCCAAGATGGAGGCGGGGCAGCTCACCCTGGCGCTCAATGACTACTCCCTTGCCGAGGTGGTGCAAACGGTCTTCAGCGCCGTGGAATCTCTGGCAGTGGAGAAGGGGCTGACGCTCACGATCTCGCTGCCGGCCGATCTCCCCGTCGGCAAGGGCGACGAGCGGCGCCTGGCGCAGGTGCTCCTGAACCTGCTCGGCAACGCCATCAAGTTCACTGAGGTCGGCGAGGTGCAGGTGCGGGCGACGGCCGCGGACGGTGTCTTCACAGTGGCCGTATCGGACACCGGTCCAGGCATCTCGGAAGCGGATCAGCAGAAGATTTTCGAGGCGTTCCAGCAGGCCGACAGCTCCATCACTCGGAAAAAGGGTGGCACCGGCCTCGGGCTATCGATCGTCAAGCGCATCATCGAGATGCACGGCGGGCGCGTCTGGGTCGAGTCGCGCCTGGGGAAGGGTTCCACCTTCTGGTTCACGCTGCCGATACGCGTCGAGCAGCAGAAGGAGGCGACATGAGCACGCGCATCCTGGTCGTCGAAGATCAGGCCGATAACCGGCGCATCCTGCGCGACCTGCTGAGCAGCGTTGGCTATGAGATCCTGGAGGCGGTCACGGGGGATGAAGGGGTGACGCTATTGCTGTGACTTCCTATGCGCTGAGCGGCGACGATGCCCAGGCATGTGCGGCTGGCTGCGACTCCTACGTGGCGCAGCCCTTCAGCCCGCGCGCACTCCTGGCCAAGGTCCGTGAGTATTTACCCTCGTAGAGCCGCGATCTGCCCCAAGGCGGCGCATCTGCGAACACTGTTGCAACCTTTGTGAGATCTACAGAACTATGCCTGAAAACAACCTCATCCTAGGAGATATACGCGTCCTTGACCTCAGCGAGGATGTCGCCGGTCCCTTCTGTACCAAACTCCTGGCCGGCCTGGGTGCAGAGGTCATCAAGGTCGAGCCACCCGGCACTGGGGATGTTGCAAGAAGGGCGGGTCCCTTCGTCCACACTGTGCCACATGGGGAACAGAGCGCTACGTACCTCTACCTGAACACCGGGAAAAAGAGCATCACCCTGGACCTCCAGAGCCAAACCGGGGCTTTTATATTGCAGCGTCTGGCCCAGGAGTGCGACATCCTCGTCGAGGGTTTTCCTGCTGGATATCTGGACCAACTGGGGCTGGGTTATGCCGCTCTCGAACGCCTCAATCCTGGCCTGATCTATACCTCCGTTACCCCGTTTGGGCAGACCGGCCCCTACCGCGATTACAAGGGCTCAGAACTCGTCGCGCAGGCTATGGGGGCATTGATGCACACGATTGGCCTGCCCGACAAGGAGCCGCTGCGGATCGGTGGGAATGCCGCCGGGTATACCACCGGTATGAGCGCCTTCTCCGCAACGCTGCTAGCCCTCTACGTGCGAGATGGCGCAGGGCATGGGCAACACGTCGACGTCTCGGCCATGGAGACCATCACCGTCGCCCAGATCCACGCCTCCATTGCGCACCAGTTCGGGCGTACACCCACCAGACGGGCGAGTACCCTGGCGCGGGCGCAGGATGGCTGGGTCCATGCCGGCCTGGAACGCGGCGTGCGCGAAGACACCTGGGGGCGTGTCTGTGCGCTGATGGGGCGGTCAGAACTGGCAGATGACCCTAAATTCAACACCCGTGAGGCGCGCCGGGAGCATCAGCCAGAGCTGCTCGCACTCATCAACGAATGGACTGCCACCCACCCCAAGGAAGAGATCTACCACGCCCTCCAGGGACTGCGCACCGTGGCTGGCTATGTGGCGACGGTCGCTGACCTCCGTACCTCAGCGCAATTGTTAGCACGAGAATTCTTTCAGTGCATTGACCATCCGGACGCTGGTATGGCCACCTATCCCGGTGCCCCCTTTACCATCCAAGGTGCCGCATGGCACCACGCCCGAGCGCCTCGCTTGGGTGAGCACAATGTTGAGGTGTACTGCGACCGCCTCGGTTACACCAGCGATGACCTGGCACACCTGCGTAGCGCGGGTGTCATCTGAGGAGCAAGGGGAAAGCATGCCACAGCTCGCCTTAGAAGGACTCCGTATTCTCGATTTGACACAGGTGGCGGTGGGGCCGTATGCCACGCTCCTACTGGGATTCATGGGCGCAGAGGTCATTAAGGTCGAGTCGTGTTCGCGCCTGGACATCAGCCGCGGCGCGGCACGGCCAACTCCCCAGGGCGAGGGGCTCTATCCCGGGGGCGAACCTGGTGAGCGGCCGTGGAACCGCGCCGCCCATTACGTGCACCGCAATGGCAACAAGCGCAGTCTCACCCTGGACCTGGCAACGCCTCGCGGCAAGGCCCTCCTCCTGCAGCTCGCGACCATCTGTGACGTGCTCATTGAGAATTTTCGTGCCTCGGTGATGGACCGGCTGGGGCTGGGCTATGAGGCCCTCTCACAAGCCAACCCCCGGCTGATTTACGTCAAGATCAGCAGCCAGGGTGCCACGGGGCCTGAGCGAGACTATGGCTCCCTGGGGTCGACCCTGGAGCAGACGGCTGGTCTGGCCTCGATTACGGGCTATGAGGACGGTAGCCCCCTCATGACCAACGAAACCTATCCCGATCCGGTTGTGGGCATCCTGGCGGTCGGTGTCCTCATGGTGGCCCTGCGGCAGCGACGCCAGACGGGGAGGGGGACGTTTATTGATCTGTCGCAACGCGAGGTGACAGTCGCTATGCTGGGGGAGTATGTGGTGGATTACTCAGTGACGGGCCATGTGCCGGGTCCGCTGGGCAATCGACACCCGCACCTGGTGCCGCAGGGCGTCTATCCCTGCCAGGGCGATGATATGTGGGTCGCGATCTCCGTCGGCTCTGACGACGAGTGGCGCGGGCTGTGCCGCGCTATCGGTCAACCTGACCTGGCGCAGGACCCGAGGTTTGCAACGGTGCTCGCACGTCGAGGTCATCAGGCCGAACTTGACCAGCTCCTGGCGGCCTGGACGCAGGAGCGCGAGCACTATCAAGCCATGCATCTCCTGCAAGCGCACGGGGTTCCCGCCGGGGCAGTGCTCAAGGGCGGCGAAACCCTCGTCGATTCGCATCTGACGGCTCGGGGCTTCTGGGATGTGGTGCACCATCCAGAAGCGGGGACGTACACGCAGGTCTCTACTCCCTGGCGACTCTCCAAGAGCCCCAGGCGTCCCACGACGCCATCGCCGAGCCTGGGCGAACATAACAGCTATGTGCTCGGCGACCTCTTGGGGCTGTCGCAGCAGGAGATCGCAGCCCTAGAAACCCAGGGGATCATCGGCACACGGCCCATTGGCGCTGAGGAAGAGTGAAACGCTCAAGGGCTCTGCAGCAGAGGACCGTCATGGGCCAGCAACGAGCTGGTAGACTGTCCCATCGTCACTCCCGACGTACAATTCGTGCTGTACGTCTTCACCAAACGTCAGGATGCTGCGGCCACTGCTCAGCAGGAGCGTACTCTGCCAGACCCCTGGAGTGACTTGCGTCAGGCCAAAGATTTCTCCACTACATAGGTCGGCGTAGAGATACATACCAGTCAACGCTGGCAGGCGTGTACCGCGATAGACATAGCCGCCGATGATGGCACAACGTCCACCACCGTTGGCGTATACCGCCACTGGGCGTTCGAGCCCCGGGGCCTCACAGTTGCTCGGTGGATTGAAACAGGACTGCCCCTCCATGAGGCGCCAGCCGTAGTTCCGCCCACCAGGCGTCCTGGCAGGGGTGAAGTCCACTTCTTCCCAACTGTTCTGGCCGACATCGGCAATGTAGAGGTCGCCCTTTATCGGATCGAACGCAAAACGCCAGGGATTCCGCAGCCCTTTGGCCCAGATGGTGCCCAGTGGTGCGCCAGCGACAGCCATGGGGTTATCAGGCGGGATGGTATAAAAAGGCAATGCCGGCCTAGCCTCAAGACTCGGATCGAGGCGTAGCAGCTTACCCAGCAAGGTATCGTCGCGCTGGGCGTTGTTCTGCGGGTCCCCGCCGCTACCTCCATCGCCCATACCAATGTAGAGATAACGCTGACCTGCTGGGCCTTCCACGGGACCGAAAGTGTTGAGACCACCATTATGGTTAGAAAAAGGTTGTGCAATCAGGAGAAGGGTTAAAGCGCTGGCAGGATCAGCCTGCTGTGGATTCGCACTCGATACGGTGTACCGGGCGATGACAGTATCACCATTTGTGTTCGTATAGTTCACCCAGAACAGCCCAAAACCTGGGGTCCCTGGCAGATTATAGGCCGGGTGAAAGGCCACGCTCAGCAGCCCCTGTTCCCCCCCAGACTGCACCAGTGACACAATGTCGAGAAAGGGTGCGGCCGTGAGACCGCCCTGCTGCACAATGCGGATACGCCCTGGCTGTTCGACAATGAAGAGGCGCTCGTCTCCAGCGTGTGTGATATGGACTGGGCCGGAGAGTCTGGTCACCACAGGACTCAAGCGCAGGGCTGTCCCAGCCGCCACCGAAGGCACACTGGCAGGGGGCGCACTAGTAGATGGTGCCCCGGTCTCATCGGTACCATTACCGCTGTTGCACCCAAGCATCACCAGGAGCACCACTATCTGTACGGGCACAAGCCATGATAAGCTGCGATAACACATGTTCGCCTCAAAGAGATATTTGTAGGCACTGTAGTGCGCAGGGTAAGGCCGCACGGCCGCGCGGCGTGCGATGTCGAGGGCCTGACGCACACAGCTTTACGCCTCGGCTTCCGGCGCGGCGGTGGGCGCACTCCCCTGCGCGGCAGCTTGTTGCAGCAGCATCCCCCACCCGAGCGGCCCACAACAAGGCGTAGCACGGTGCAGCACAACTTTCACTGTTGCTGAACAGGCGTCGTGGGGTGAAGGAGGCTAGCATCTTAAGAGTGCCCTGGGGGGACAGCCGCGGGACGGGCGACGTGGGAAGACTGGAGGAGGTCGCCGAGGTAGCTCTGTACTTCACTGTTCTTCGTTACTCAAAAAGATCATTAACCGCCATCTGCCACCCCGATACCGCTGGCTCCGCGTCTGCATTATCTCCCCTGCGGAAGATCACTGGCTGCGTGGGATCACTGGCCTTGTAGGATTTGATGACATCCTCGTGTAATAAATCCACGTCCCACACCACGAGGGTGCCGCAGGCGAAGTAGTCGGTGCGCTTGTCCTGCATCTCCCGTTCGGCTGCCGGGCCGTAATCGTACTGACTGCGTACCTCAACTGCAAAGACGGGCGCGCCTTGGCAAAAGCTCATGCCAGTATCCGGGCCGGTATACCATGCCGCATCGGGACTGAAGGACTCGCGGTGCGGCAAGTTGACAATAAAACCAACGTTATCCGGAAATGCGATACCTCCACCAGCCCGCTCTTCGTGATGGAGCAAGTTTGCAGCAATCCGCAGACCGACTCTCCCGGGCCTCCGTCCTGTTGGCGACATGTGGACGATCTCCCCATTAACCAACTCGGCTTTCCCCTCCACTTTGTAAAGATCTTCGATGGTGGCGCGTGTCTTGATACTCACGACAGTCTCTCTTCTGCGGTGTGGTGCCCTCTTATGGCAGACCTACTGCACATCCTCATCAATATTCAGGTATTGCCTCCGCCGCCGAGCGTCAATGCGGTCGGTGATCTGCGTCACCCTCCGGCTACTTTCCACAAGGTACATGGTGTGAGCAGGCACCTCTCGCACAATAACCGAGAGACCCGCGACACGGATAGGAAAAATAAAGCACATTTTTTTCTCCGTGTCACGTGTACCCCCTGGTGCAGGGTGTATGGCCAGTTATGCAATCTGCACCTCGACAACCACCCCGGGCTGCATGGTCGTGAGTACTGGGCGTACTTGAGGCATGAGTAGCACAAGGTCGTCCTGTCTCCATGCCGTTTTCCTGCCCATCCCATCGCCACGCTGGAGCGGTTCAACCGACGGTGCCTTGTGCGCGCAACCGCTCTCTGTCGTTCTGACTGTAGCCCAGGGCAGAGAGCACCTCGTCCGTATGCTGGCCCAGGCATGGGCCCAGGTGCCGCACACTCCCTGGCGTGTCGCTCAGCTTCAGCGCAATGCCAGCCTGCTGCACCACCTCACCTTCGGCGGTGCGGTGGGCGAGCAGCATCTGACGGTGCTGCACCTGCGGGTCAGCGAAAACCTCGGCGGCGGTGTTCACCGGACCGATACAGACATTTTTGTCAGCCAAATAGGCCAGCCAGTCCTCACGGGTGCGCTGCAAGAAAATAGCCTGCAGTTGGGTACGCACGCTAGCCTCCTCAGGGGTGGGAGCGCGGGTGAGATGCTCGATACGGCGGTAGTAGCGCGCCAGGTCAGGGCGACCGAGGGCTTTACAGAGATTGTCCCAGAGCCAGGGTTCGCTGCAGCCAACAGAGAGGTGGCGACCGTCTTGCGTCTCGTAAGTCGTGTAGAAGGCATACAGGCCCGTGTAGGGGCCATGGCCCCGTTGCGGCATGACGCCGTCGGCAAAGGCATTGGCCATGAGGGGAGTAGCGGCCAGCAGGGAGAGAGGGTGGCATCGAGATACGCTACGTCGACGTGCTGGCCACATCCGGTGCGGTGTCGGGCAAAGAGCGCGAGCAGAATGCCTGCGACCCCGTGCATGGCAGCACCGCCGTAATCAGCAATGATGTTGAGTGGAATGGCCGGCGGCCGGCCCGCTTCACCAATGAGGTTTAACACACCACTGATGGCCAGGTAATTGAGGTCGTGGGCTGGACGGTCGCGATACGGGCCGTCCTGGCCAAAGCCACTGAGCGAGCAGTAGACCAGACGTGGATTGAGCTGACTCAAGGTCGCATAGTCAGCGTTGAGCCGCTGCATGACACCGGGTCGAAAACCTTCCACCAGCACGTCGGCCTCCGTCGCCAATTGGTGCAGGATACGTTGCCCCTCTGGCGCCTTCAAGTTCAAGCCAAGGCTGCGCTTATTGCGGTTCACATAGCTAAAAGCCGCCTGACGCTCTGTGCGTGCCGACATCCCCGAGCCAGACTCAGGGCTGAGAGCGGGCGGGGTCTCGATCTTGAGGACGTCTGCTCCCATGTCCGCCAGGATCATAGTACAAAAACTTCCGGGCGAGACGCGTGTAAGCTCCAGGACGGTCGTACCTGCCAGGGCTCCTGCCATTGATGCCTCCTTACACTTGCTGTGTTGTGGGTCGCCCATGCCGTCCGATCCACATGCAGCTTATGGCCAGCAGACCGCTCGCAATAGCGGTGGCAAACGTCAAGGCGTAGCTCGCGCTCACGTCAAACAGTCGTCCACCCCACCAGGCGCCAAACGCAGCACCGAGATTGGCACTGAGGTTCACGACCATAAAAATGGTCCCCAGAGACGGCCCGTGAAACAGCGCGACTGTTTTGGCTGCTATCGCAATACCGCCAGCCCCCTGCGCAAAGCCATACACCAGTACGAAGGCATACAGGGGCCAGTGGGCAGCAGATTGACTGAGGACGAGCAGCATCACAAAACCCGTGATTGTACAGCTCATCGCCACACTAAAAGCGCCTTCGCCGTGCACACGGTCCACCAGCCAGCCAAAGAACATGCGTCCCCCCAGGCTGACCAGGCTCACGGCGCTCGATATCGAGGCGGCGCCCACCAGTTCCAGCCGGCCAGAGCTGACCAGAAAGGGGATGAGATGCACGTTCACCATGGTCATCGTAATAGTCATAAGGCAATGTGCCAGACAGAGCATCCAGAATGCCTGGTGGCGCAAAGCCTGCCCGATGCTCGCGGCGCTGACCGTGTGTACTGGTGCAACCGGGGGACGTCGTTGCCAGAGATTGAGCGGGACGAGGAGCACCACAATGATCGCACCGAGGATGACGAAGGCCGGGCGCCATCCCAGGCTCTCGATGAGCCAGGCACTGCCAGGAATGAAGACTACCATCCCGAAGCCAGTACCGACGTCAGCAAAGCCGATGGCTCTGCCGCGTTGCGTGTGCTCAAACCAGCGCGACACGACCACGGCCACGGAGCCGAGGGCCGTCTGTCCGACAGCGCCCAGCACACCGTAGTACACCACGAAATGACCGAGCGTCTGCAGGGTGCTACACGCCATCAGCGCCACGCCACTCAAGAAAGCAGCGCTGGTAAACACGAGGCGCGGGCCATAGTGATCTAAGAGCCAGCCGATCACAGGGGCGCTGACGATTGACACGAGCATGTTGACCGAGTAGGGGCTGGCGCCACTGGCACGGCTCCAGGAAAAGGCGGTGACGAGGGTGTTGTAGAAGACCGCAAAGCAACCGCTAACACCGCTGGCCCCGGCTAACGTGACAAAGCCGATGAGCAGGACGGCGTAGCGGTAGCGACTGCGAGGCTTCCCATGGAGCGCTGCAGACACGTCGGCCATGGACGGAGCGCACTCAATCCAGGTCGAATGGACGCAGAGGTGGGCGGTCGTCCGGATTCGTATCGGCCTGTTTCCGCAGCTCCTGAAATTTTTTGCCCAGGAGGGCTTTGCGCTGCTTTTCTTCCTCCATCGCTTGCTGAAAGCGTGAGCTCTTTTGCTTTTCCTTGTCTTTCAGGTCTTGGAGAGATTTTTCGAATGAAGCACCACCGGCTTTCACCCGATGTTCGGTGACATATAAAATGGCCAGGGTCTCGCGATCGATCACCAGCGTCGCCTGGCAACACGGACAGCTAATTTTGGCTGGCTCATCGTTGGTTGCCATATTCACCTCCACAGACTAGGCATGGGCGTCTTGGTGCCATTCGGTAATAGTGTATACCAGAACTGTCACAGACACAAAAAGCCGCTTGCTTGTCAAAGCTTTCACGGCAAGCGTATAATCTGCCCATACGCATGTAACTCAAGACCTTCGCGGTATGGAGAGACCCATGTCGGAGCCCGATGAGAATCCACTGACGGCAGAGTTGCAGACGCTACGCACAGAGGCGTTAGCACGCCTGGATCACGTCACTGATTTGACCGCCCTCGATGCCTGGCGTATTGACTACCTCGGTCGTCGTGGCGCGTTGACGCAGGTGATGCGGGGCATCGGTAAGCTCTCGCCAGAGCAGCGCCCGCTGGTGGGCCAAGTCTCAAACGAGGTGAAGACGGCCCTGGAAGAAGGGTTTGAGGCGCGGGTGGCAGTGCTCAAGCAGGCCCAGTTCACCAATATGTTGGCGCAACAGCGTATCGATGTGACGCTGCCGGGTGTGCCGGCGAGCCTGGGACGGGTGCATCCTAGCACCCAAACATTGCGGGAAATTGCGGCGATTTTTAGCGATATGGGGTTTCAGATTTTTGACAGCCGCGAGGTCGAGAGCGATTTGTATAATTTTGAACTGCTCAATATGCCGCCCTATCATCCGGCACGTGACATGTGGGACACCTTTTACGTTAACGAACGGGTGGTGCTGCGCACCCATACCTCGCCGGGGCAGATTCGTGCCATGCGGGCGTACCATCCGGAGCCCATTCGGGTCATCCTGCCGGGCATGTGTTACCGCTACGAGGCGATCACGGCACGCTCCGAGATCATGTTCCATCAGGTTGAGGGCCTGGCGGTGGGTACAAACATCACCATGGCGGATCTGAAAGGCGTGCTGGTCACTTTCGCCCGCCGTATGTTTGGTGAGGACCGTCAGGTGCGCTTTCGCTGCAGCCATTTCCCCTTTACCGAGCCCAGCGTCGAGGTCGATATGGACTGCATCGTCTGTGGTGGCCAGGGCTGCACGATCTGCAAGCACAGTGGGTGGCTAGAGATTCTCGGAGCCGGTATGGTGCATCCCCAGGTGCTCCGCAATGGTGGCTATGACCCCGAGGTATTTAGCGGCTTTGCCTTCGGCATGGGGCCTGAACGTATCACCATGCTGAAATACGGCATCGACGATATTCGCTATTTCTTCAGTAACGACCTCCGCTTCCTGGAACAATTTAGCTAAGTGCTGTGCACGGCTACGGCGTAGGGCTACATACCCCCGCCAGTTTGGCGGGGGACTGCAGAGAGCCAATGAGCCGTGCGCAGCACCCCCGCCAAACTGGTGGGGTGCTCCCTGGAATGAGGGATACCTACCGTGTGCCTTGATGATTGCTATAAAGGGTAGTGTCCATGCGTGTGCCGCTAAGCTGGCTGAAGGATTTTGTTGAGATTACCATTCCCCTGGA